>Ga0116121_1001227_pt1 | contig 11169 bp, 8 predicted proteins | sample June2015DPH_13_1_FD_89725 | JGI IMG/M metagenome (GOLD analysis project Ga0116121, IMG submission 89725) | Peatland microbial communities from SPRUCE experiment site at the Marcell Experimental Forest, Minnesota, USA - June2015DPH_13_10 | ecosystem: Environmental > Terrestrial > Soil > Wetlands >...
CATGTTGCCGTCGACGACGGCGCATTCGCGCGCGACGCGCGCGAAGGTGCCCTGGTATTTCAGCGACAGCGCCGCCTTGTCGCCGGTCGGGCCGATGGTCAGCGTGGAGGACGCGATGGGCGAGAAGCAGAAGTGGCCGAGCATGTTATCCGACCGCTGCGCGCGCACGCCAAGAAAAAAGTCAGCCCAGTCACACGAGGAAAACTGGAAGCTGACCGGCCCGTGGGCGGCCCCGGTGTCAACCCGCTGATCAGAACTTCTCGGGAACGAAATTCCGTCCCCGCAACGATGCTTGGTCGTCGTATTTGTTTTTGGCTGATCTTTTCGGCAGTTTGACCGTCGGTCGGGATATTTTTTTATACGGAACGAGTTCGAGGATCTTGGAGATGCAATTGAGGCGCCCGCGCCTTTTGTCGTCCGATCTCACAATATGCCAGGGTGCGTAATCGACGTCGGTAATTTTTAGCATCGTGTCGCGGGCACGCGAATAGTCGTACCAGCGCTGGTACGATTCCAGGTCCATCGGACTCAATTTCCACTGCCGAAGCGGATCGTTGATGCGCGCCAAAAAACGCCTTTCTTGCTCTTCCTGCCCCACCTCCAGCCAGAATTTGAGCAGAATGATCCCCGCGTCGGTTATGTATCTTTCGATTTCCGGGCAAAGGCTGAGGAACCGCTCCACCTCCTTCGCGCTGGTAAATCCCATCACGTTTTCAACGCCCGCCCGGTTGTACCAGCTCCGGTCGAATATGGCGATTTCGCCGGCCGCAGGGAAATGCTCGATGTAGCGCTGAACATACATCTGCGTTTTTTCACGATCGGAAGGCGCGGGCAGCGCCACGACCCTGAAGACGCGCGGGCTTACTCTTTCGGTTATGGCCTTGATCGTTCCACCCTTGCCCGCAGCGTCCCGGCCTTCGAATAGGATGATGGCCCGCTGCCCCTTCGCTTTCACCCAATCCTGCACGTAGCAGAGCTCGACCTGAAGCTTGCGGAGCGCCTTTTCGTAGAGCTTTCGCTTCATTTTGCCATGGCCGGCGTCTTTGACCCGCGTCATGCGGTCAGCTCCCAAAAATGACACGCCGAAAGCGGCTCATCGCGAAAGCAAAGTAGATCGAGCCGATGATCAGCATCGCCAGAAGCGGCCGCCAGACGAGCGAGAGATCGGCGCCGCGAAACAGGACCGCCTGAGAAAAAGCGACGAAATGCGGTGTTGGGCTGATCGTCTTCATCACATATTGCAGCCAGATCGGCATACTTTCCATCGGAGTACTGCTGCCCGAAAGCAATTGCGTGACCATCAGGACCGGCATCGCCAGCAACCCGAACTGGCCCATCGTCGTCGAGAGCGTGCCGAGCAGGATGCCGAGGGCCGCGACCACGAGGGCGTAAAGAGCCGCACCGAGCAGGAACAAGACGATCGACCCCGCAATCGGCGCGCCGATCCAAAGATGGACCACGAATTGCAGCGACAGCATCGCTGCTACGAGGATGACGAGACCGTTGGCCAGCATTTTCGCCAACATGATCTCGGCCGGCACTACGGGCATGACTAGCAAGTGTTCCACGGTGCCCTGCTCGCGCTCGCGGATCAGCGCGGCGCCGGTGAGGATCACGGTAAGGAGCGTAATCTGATTGATCACCTGGGTCATCGCCGAAAACCAGGCGGTCTTCAGATTCGGATTAAATTTCGCGCGGACAACGAGATTGATCGGATCGCTCAACGGGTTCCCACGCTTGGAGATGAAGTTCTGAACCTCGCTGAATATGGCGGTCCTGAGATAGCTGGCGCCGTTGCCGGCCTGCGCCACCGCCGTCGCGTCAACGTTGATCTGGATCTCGGTCTTCCGCTGGGCGAGAATATTGGCCTGGAAGTTGGGAGGAATCTCGACCACAAATAAAAGCTCGCCCTTATCCATTTTCGCATCGACGTCGGATGCCCTGATATGCACAGCGGGCTGGAATGTCGGTCGAACAAGCCCTTCGGCAATCTCTCTCGAGAGATCCGAGCCGTCCTCGTCCACGATGCCGACGGAAAGATTGGTCGCTTCAGTCACGGCTCCGGTCGCGACCGTATTGACCGAAATGCTGAAAGCGTAGGCGACAAGCACGAGCATGGTCGGGTCAGCTCGGATGCTTCTCAGCTCCTTGATCACGAGACGCAGGATATTGAAAATATGATCGCGCAGCGTCAGCGTTCTGGCCTCCGCCAATTTCGGAACCGGCGCGGTGCGCGGCAACGACATGTCACGCCTCCTGCTTGCGCAAAAGCACAAGCGACAGGGCGAGGTACGCCAGCGCGATAACCGCGATCGCCACGACGTTTTGCCAGAGGTCGGTCATCCCGAGCGCCTTGGCGAAAACCCCGACGGTTACCGGCTGATACCAGGCCGATGGGAACGTCAGGCCGAGAATCTTTGCCCCGCCGGACAGCGACGACACCGGCGCGAACAATCCGGAGAAATTGACGGCGGGCACGATGGACAGGATCGCCGTCGCAAACACCGCCGCCACCTGTGTCCGGGTAAATGACGAAATCAACTGGCCAAAACCGGTTGTCGCCACAACATAAACGACCGTTCCGATTAGCAGCGTGAGAAACGAGCCTTTGATCGGCACCTGGAACACGAAAATCGCCATCAAGAACAAGAAAAAGAAACTCACCATGGCGACCGCGGCGTAGGGGAGTTGCTTGCCGAGAAGAAACTCGAGCTTGGTAATCGGGGTGGAGCGAAAATTAGCAATGGAGCCAGTTTCCTTCTCCCGCACGACCGCAATCGCCGACATGATGGCGGGGATCAGGCACAGCATGAGCATGAACACGCTCGGCACCATCGCGTTGATGCTGAGAAAGGCCTGGTTGTAGCGAAAGCGCGTCTCGATATCGTCGTCGCTCCAGGAATTCGGGCTTCCTGCGCGCCGCAACTGCCGCTGCAGTTCCTCGCCTCCCTTCCTGACGACGCCAGTTACATAGTTTCTCGAGGTTTCTCCGCGGAACGTCATGGCACCGTCGACGGACGCATCGACTTCCGGCCGCGATCCGTTCAGCAAATCGCGGCCAAACCCGCTGGGAATTTCGACGACGATCTGGGTATTGCCACTCCTCAGGCGCCGCTCCCCCTCGGCGGCTGAGGTGATAGGCGACTGCACCGAGAAATACCGGGAGCCGGAAAAGCCTTCGAGCAACTGCCGGCTTTCCGGCGTGTTGTCCTGGTCGAACGCCGCCATCTGCAAGTTTTCGATATCGAAGGAAATTCCGTATCCGAAGGCCAACATTAGGATGATCGGGCCGAAGACGGCAAAGGCGAGCCGGATCGGATCGCGCAAAAGCTCGACGGTCTCGCGGCGCGCGTAGGCCCACAATCGAGCCAAATCGAAGCGCTTCGGTACACGCGCCGGTTCCGCCGCGACCGGCAGCGCTGCGGGCGCCTGCGCCTCGACCTTCTTCGAGCGGTCGATACCAGCCGCATCGGCCAGATAGCCGACGAAGGTGTCTTCTAGCGAATCGCTGCCGCGCTCCCTAACCAGTTCGAGCGGCGCACCAACCGCGAGCACCTTGCCCGCATGCATCAGTGAGATGCGATCACATCGCTCCGCCTCATTCATGAAGTGGGTCGAAAGAAAGATGGTCACGCCCTCGTCGCGGGAGAGATCGATCAGCGTGCGCCAGAACGCATCGCGGGCGATCGGATCCACGCCCGAAGTCGGCTCGTCGAGGATCAGGATAGCGGGCTCATGCAACACCGCCACGGCGAGCTGAAGTCGCTGCTTGATCCCGAGCGGCAGGCTCTCGGGTTTTGCGTTAGCGACGTTTGCCAGATCGTAGCGTTTCAAAAGCTCCTGGATGCGGCCCCCGATCTTTCCGGGCGCCAGGTGGTAAAGCTGAGCGTGCAGATCGAGATTCTGCCGGACGGTAAGTTCGCCGTAGAGGGAGAATGCTTGCGTCATGTAACCGACATTGCGACGCATCTCCATGTCGTTTGATCCCATCGGGCTCCCAAAAAGCTTCGCCCAGCCCTCAGTGGCGGGCAGGAACCCGGTCAACATCTTCATTGTGGTCGATTTGCCGCAACCGTTGGAACCGAGGAAGCCGAAGATTTCGCCGGGAGCGATCTTGAAGTTGACGTGATCCACGGCGACGAAATCGCCGAACCGCCGCGTCAGGCCCTCGGCCTCGATCGCCGGCACTTCGTCCGCCGAAGCTGCGCGCGGCCGCACGACCACCTTTTGATGAAGGGCGCGCTTTTCCTCCGGCAGAAGTGCGATAAACGCCTCGTCGAGCGTAGATTCTCCCGTCCTATCCAGTAGTTCCTTCAGCGTACCATGAGCGATGATCTTGCCGTCGTCCATGGCCATGAGCCAATCGAAGCGCTGCGCTTCGTCCATATAGGCCGTCGCCACCATCACGCTCATTTGCGGGCGTCGCGCCCTGATCGTGTTGATGAGGTCCCAGAATTGCCCCCGCGACAACGGGTCGACGCCGGTCGTGGGCTCGTCCAGGATGAGCAAATCCGGATCGTTGATGAGCGCACAGCAAAGACTGAGCTTCTGCTTCATTCCGCCGGAGAGCTTACCGGCCGGGCGATCCTCGAACGGATCAAGCGCGGTGGCGGTCAGAAGTTCGGTGATGCGGGCGCGGCGCTCGGAAGCCGATTGTCCGAACAGCCGGCCGAAGAAGTCGATATTCTCGAAAACGCTGAGCGTCGGATAGAGATTGCGGCCGAGCCCTTGCGGCATGTAGGCAATGCGGGCGCGGAGGCTTTTGAGGTGGGCCGCCTCGGTAAGGTTGCCGTCGAACACCACAACTTGTCCGCTCTGGATTGTGCGCACGCCAGAAATCAGGGCCAACAAGGTGGACTTGCCGACCCCGTCGGGTCCGATCACCCCCACCATCTTGCGCGCAGGAATTTCAATCGTTGCATCGTCGAGCGCGATCGTCGCCCCGTAACGGTGCGAGACGTTCTCGAGCCGGGCGACGATTTCTTGCGTCATTGTGGCAGTTTGACTTGAAGATCGCTCGGCCACGTAGCCGCGGTATTCGTCCGCACGATTCCGAGGCCGCGCACGCCAGTCTTCACCCTCCGTGAATATTTTTTCAGTTGTTCCGCGTCCAGCCTGAGCTTGACGCGAAACATCAACTTTTCGCGTTCCTCAGCGGTCTCCACGGTCTTGGGCGTGAATTGCGCGTCGGCTGCAACAAAACTCACAGAGGCCGGAATGACGTATTGAGGAACCGGATCCAGGATGATGCGGGCCTCGCTGCCTATCTCCAGCTTACCGGCGGTCGCAGCCGGAAGAAAAATGGTCATATGCACGTCTTCGAGGTCGAGAACCGTCAGGACTTTTCCGCCGGCGGCGACCACCTCACCGTTCCGCGCGAGCTGGTATTGCACCCGTCCCATTCTCGGCGAGACAAGAACCAGGTCGTGCAACACGGACTCGATGCGCTCGACCTCGGCCTGCGCGCTCTTGATGGCGGCGTCAGCTTGATCGCGCTGGGCAATCGCCCCCTGGACGCTTGCCCGGGCTCCTTCGTAATTGCGGCGGCGCTGATCGAAAGTCTGTTGGGTGATAATTTGCTTTCCGACCAGTTCCTGGCCGCGTTCGAAATCGGATTTGGCCGCCGCCAACGTGGCGTTGCGCTGGTCGATGAGCGATTCCGCCTCAGCCATTGACTGCTTGGCGCGCTCGACATTGGATTGCGCTGCCCTGAGCTGGGCTTCATATTCGGGCGACGATACGCGGCCAACGACCTGTCCCGCTTTGACCTCGCTGCCTTCCTCTACGGTGACGTCGACCAGCCGGCCAGGATATTTCGCCGCGACGTCGACCTGTGTCGCTTCAATGCGGCCATTGGTCTTGACGATGCCCTCCGGCAGCGTTTCGCCGCGCAGACGTGCGATCAGATTCCGTATCGGCGTTCTTGCCTGCGCGGTGGAAGACAGAAAGCTTCCACTGGAAGAATTCACTTTTGCGGGCGAGAGAGGGAGGCTGCCGGCGATGAAAATGAACGCCACCAGGATGCCCCCGCGTAAACGAATTGACATTGCAACTGTCCTCCGAACGTCACGAGAAACGGCCATTCCTGGAAGGGTCAGCAATACACAGCACGGCCGCTGAATCCTTCATTGACTAAGATCAAATCGCCGAGGTGGCCCGCTTGACCAATTTTTGGCCTTTTTAAGCTTTCAGAAGTGAAAGCATATGCCGCGCGATGATAAGTTCCTCATCGGTCGGAACTATATGAAGCACGACGCCGCTCGCCTCGCTAAGGGAAAAACGGCCCACATCCGCTTGGTTATCACATTATTGATTAGCCCACCGGCGATCGATGAGCTAGGGGGTCACGATGACATTGTCGAAGAAAAGCGGCGTAGTCCGTGTATACCTCCTGCTTCTGGCGCTGGAAGTTGCGGGAGCGATCATAATCCTCTGGCATGGCGTGCCGATCTACCGCGATCTGCTCGAGGGAACGTTTGTTCAACAGACAGATTTTTCAATTATCATTTGGGCCATTGTCGGCATATTGCTAATTCAGAGCCCTTATTGGATTTTGACCCTTAAGGTTTTCCAGTTGCTGTCCGTCCCGCACAATATTTACGCCGGCCATGCCGTGATGTTTCTTGCGCGTTTGAATTTCATATTCGTCAGCGGCCTCTTCTCGGCGGTTGTTATTGTTCGCGCCGCCGATCTGGAATTTGTAGCATGGCGGGCAGCCCTGCTCGGCGCCGTGCTGTTCTCGATGTTCTGTTTCTCAATCGAGCTGGAACGTTTCGCTAAGCTGCTTCTTGACGGCTAGACCGCGGCTGGCCGCCGGAGGTTATCGATCAGAATGGAAATGCTGATTAGAGCGACCCACATCGGGAAAACAATGAAACTCCAGCTGATATAGTAACTGCCGAGCAGCAGCAGCAGCGCCAGCGCATATCCGAAAATCGCCAGCCACCGCGGCGCAATCCCGGTATAGATTGCGATCGTCGACGTCGTGATCATGAAAACGCTGGCCATCTTGACCATGTAAACGTTTATCGTCGCATACACGGCAGCGCGGGCGAATTGGAACGTCGCCGAACCGATCATTTCCTCCGGTTTGGCGGCAAAGGCCATCAGGACACCATCCACGAGCGCGGAGGCGAGAAACAACATACCCAAGAAAACCAGACCACTTCCGAAAAATACAGTTGCAAAAAATCGATCTTCCATCTCACCGAGCCGGTCGCGTAGCACACCGATAAACCAAAGGAATGCAATTCCGGCAAAAGGAACGAGGTTCATCGCCAATGCGACCGGCTGAGAGTCAGTGTGCAGCCACGAGCCCGGCTCCTGAGGGTCGGCAGGCACCGAAATGCGCAGGAGCGCGAAGGCGGCAATCAGCAGCAGGGAAAATAGCAACCCGGCGATTGCAGCGGCGTTTGGGGTTTTCAAACGCTTTGTGGTCAGTGTTTCGTTTGCCATGATTATCGGCCTATTGCGCTTTTATTGAGTGCGAGAGTGCGATCAGGCTGTGCGGAAGGACGCGAATGATTCCGCCGCGCGGGCTGTCGATATCGGCGATGAGCAAGAAGGAAATTGACACGACTACCGGCAAGACAAGAAGCAAAAGCGCGCCTTTTCGACGCTCGCCATAGCCGAGCAGCAGATTGCAGGCGATTGCGATTAGTCCCATCAACGACCACGCTGCACCAGGAATCCGATTCCACCATGCTGCCTGAGTGCGTGATTGCGAATTCAGAACGTCGTTCATGCCTGCAACGACGAGGGCCGTCACGGGTGTTGGGCGGGCGTTCGCTGCGGGCAGAATGGCGGACCAAAGCGCGGCTTGTAGTTTTGCGCTTTCGGTGTCGGCTTGACCAATCTCGCGCTCTTCGCGACTCAGGTAGGAGGCAATACGCTGATCGAGATAACGCCTCAGTAATTCACGCACAGTTACGGCGTCTGCAGCGGGCAGCAAATCGGCACGTACATCTTCGGTTCCGATCGCATTCGCCTCCGCTTCTTCGTAATTTTTGCGTAGATCATAGCGCGTAACAGCCATGGAGAAGCTAAATCCGATAATAAGAGCTAGGAGCGTCAGAGTGGCCGCTTCGACGATATCGAGGTCTTCTCGCTCATCTTTGCGTACGGCTCGGCCCCGCCTGCGGAGGTAGTCGCCGGCATACGCCGCGAGCCATTGGGCAATGAGAGAGACGATGAAGACAATAAACGGGCTGTCCAGAATGCTGCTCACACGAACGGCCTGTCCGTTTGCGCCACTCTGATCTTGGCTTTTTCGCTGCCCAATCCATCACGTCCGGACGAACGTGCCCTTGATCCCTGTCAAAATCGAACCATGCGCTACGAACTCAGTGATCATGAACGGGCCGCGATCAAGCCGATGCCAACAAGCCGCGCAACATTCGGCGTGTCAATGACCGTCGCGTGCCTAGAGCGCAATCGCTTCAGATTGAATCGATTGGCGCTCTAATATCTTGGTGGAGCATGATCTTTTCGGAAAACCGGCCTCCACCCCCGGATCATGTCCGGGGGCAGGCTTTTTCCGGATCATGCTCTAGTTCGCGCTGGCCGCCGGTTTTGGCCTGGCCTTCGGCTTGGGCTTCGGTTTTTGCTTTTGCTGGTCCTCCGCCTCGGCCGACAGCGGATCGAAGCCGACATAGGCGATGTAATCGTCGAGCAGAGCCGTCGGCGTCGGCAGCGGAAAGCTCATCGCCTCTTCGATATGCGTGAAGGTCGTGTAGCCTTCGTTGGGGCCGATCGTCACCGGAATGCGAATGAACTTGGTCACGATCGGTTTCGTGCCGCCGGGCGCTTCCTGCACCACGGCGAGCCGCAACGGCACGTCGACCTGACCGGGGCCGCCCGCCGGCCCGACGATGATGCGTCCCTGGACGCCGATCTTCATCAGCATGTTGCCGTCGACGACGGCGCATTCGCGCGCGACGCGCGCGAAGGTGCCCTGGTATTTCAGCGACAGCGCCGCCTTGTCGCCGGTCGGGCCGATGGTCAGCGTGGAGGCGCCCATGCGAATGTCGACGCGGGGGCAATTGACGTCGGGCTGCGCGCCGGCGACGGCTTGCCGCGAGCTTGCGGAAGAGCCGGCGAAGAAGCGCGCTATCAGGCCGGAGGAACCGGACGAAGAATCCGAGGCGCTCGGCGCGCCGACGCCGCTACCCGCCGAGCAGCCGCCGGCGAGAAGCGCAAACGCGAGCCAAGCCCCGATCGAAGCGCGGTCGCCCCACCGCATCCGATGACAATTCCGCTGCATTCCCCCCACACTGGCGCGATATCGCCGATCTTATATCAAGCCAACCGTGGCCATCCCAAGGCGGCGAACGGCGTGGTCAAGGCTTGGATTATCAAGGTTTAATCGTCAATGGCTACGCCGTTAAGGCTTGGCCGTTAAGGCTTGGCCGTTAAGGCTTGGCATCCTTCAACCGTCCATAGAGCAGGTGATCCTGCCAGATGCCGTTGATGCACAGATAATCCCGCGCATAGCCTTCGCGGATGAAGCCGGTGTTTTCCAGAAGCCGGATGGAGGCGGTGTTGGTCGGGATGCAGGCCGCTTCCAGCCGATGCAGCCGCAGCGTGCCGAAGGCGAACGGAATGACGGCGCGGACCGCCGCCGTCATGTAACCGCGGTCCACGAACGGCTGGCCCATCCAATAGCCGAGACTGCCGGCCTGCGCCACGCCGCGGCGGACATTGGCGAGCGTCAAGCCGCCGACCAGCGCATTGTCGGAACTGCGAATGATCAGGAAGGCGTAGCCCTGGTCGGTCCGCAAATCCTCGGCATAGCGCCTGATGCGGCGCCGGAAGGCGCTGCGGCTGAGATCGTCGACCGGCCAGGTCGGCTCCCACGGCGTGAGAAAGTCCCGGCTTAATTCGCGCAGTGCCGCCCAATCGCCGTAGTCCGTCACCTGCGGGGTGCGCAGCATGACGCCCTCGCCGACGATGGAGGGCAGCGGCTCGGAGAAATTGATGGTGCGGAAAAACGCCATCGGCGTCCGTTCGTCATGCGGCCCGGCGGGTGAGAGTTTCCGCAATGGCCGCCGCGCTTTCAAGTCCGGAACCTAAACCGAGCACGGCGGTCGCCATTTTGCCGCGGGCGATCAGCGCCCGGCCGGCGGCGCGGGTACTCTCGACCGTCACCGCTTCGACTTTTTCGATCAGCTCGGCGAGGGGGATCGGCCGGCCCCAGGCCAGCATGTGACGGGCGAGTTGTGCGATGCGCTCGCCGGAACTCTCCAGCGCCATCAATAGCCCGGCCTTCATCTGCGCCTTGGCGCGCGCGATCTCCGGTTCGGAAATGGTCTCGGCGGCATTGGCGATCTCGTCGACGACGAGCCGCATCAATTCGGCCGTGTCGGCGGCATCGGTGCCGGCATAAAGGCCGAACATGCCGATGTCGGAATAGGGCGCATGGTAGGAATAGATCGAGTAGCACAAGCCGCGCTTCTCGCGGGCTTCCTGGAACAGCCGGGACGACATGCCGCCGCCGACCACGTGGGTGAACATCTGCAGGCTGAACAGCGCCGGGTCTTTCTGCGCCAGGCCGGGAAGCGCCAGCGCGATATGCACCTGCTCGAGCTCGCGCCTCTCGACGTGGGTGCCGCCGCCGAATCTCGCAGGCTCCGGCACCGGGCCGGCCGGGCCGGCAAAGCTTGCAAAACGCTTTTCCACCTCGGCGGCCACGGCGGCGTGATCGACGGCGCCGGCGGCGGCGACCACGATGTCCGGCGCGCGGTAGTGCCGGGCGAGGTAGTCGCGCAATTTCCCGTCGTCGAACGAGCGCACCGTCTTGGCGGTGCCGAGAATCGAGCGGCCGAGCGGCTGATCGGGAAAGGCGATCTCCTGCAGGTGTTCGAACACCAGGTCGTCGGGCGTGTCGGCGACGGCGGCGATCTCCTGAATGATGACGTTCTGCTCGCGCAACAGCTCGTCGCGGTCGAAGGCCGGCTCCGAGAGGATGTCGGCGAGCACATCGAGCGCCAGCGGCACGTCGGCCTTGAGTACGCGGGCGTAATAGGCGGTGTTCTCGGCGCTGGTGGCGGCATTGAGATCGCCGCCGACGGCCTCGATCTCCTCGGCGATCTGCCGCGCGGTGCGCCGGCGCGTGCCCTTGAACGCCATGTGCTCGAGAAAATGCGAGATGCCGTTCTCGTCGCGCCGCTC
>Ga0116121_1001231_pt1 | contig 11126 bp, 7 predicted proteins | sample June2015DPH_13_1_FD_89725 | JGI IMG/M metagenome (GOLD analysis project Ga0116121, IMG submission 89725) | Peatland microbial communities from SPRUCE experiment site at the Marcell Experimental Forest, Minnesota, USA - June2015DPH_13_10 | ecosystem: Environmental > Terrestrial > Soil > Wetlands >...
CATCATCGTCCCGCCGGTAAACTTGCTGTTGTTAAACGTCAGAAACAAACAGCGTCGCCGGTCAAATTCCGTTTCTCCCTCCACCCTCACCGGAAACGGTCTTCTCTGCAATCTTGCCAACCCCAAGAAAATCGAAACAAAGTATCCCAACTCTCCATGCCCGCTGAAACGCCGCGCCCGCAGCGTCGCCACATCCGCCGGAAACCCCACGCTCAGCAGATTAATGTAGTGGATAACCCCGCCGCGATGCCGCAGCCGCAGCACATCGCAGTTCCGGCTCCGCCCCGCAATCAGCGACTCGATCGCGTGCTCCACCCCGCGGTCGCTGAAATCGCGCAGAAAAGAATTCCCTGTCCCCAGCGGCAAAAACCCCAGCGTCGGACGCTCCCCCGCACTCGCCTCCGGAAAAAGTCCGTTCACCACTTCATACGAAGTCCCATCCCCGCCCACCGCAATAAACTTCCGCTGCCCGTGACCGTAGGCCTCGCGCGCGATCCTCGTCGCATCCCCGGCTCTCTGCGTCTCTACTACTTCAATCGCGATCCCGCCACTTCGCAGCCGCTCCAACACCGCACCCAGCATCTTGCGGCTCCGGCCGCCTCCCGCCGCAGGATTCACAATGGCCAGATACCCTTGCCGCCCACTCACAACTCCACCACCGCTCCCCGCTCCGCCGTCTTTCCAATTTCCTCCGCCAGCGCCTGCCGTTTGATCTTCATCGACGCCGTCCGCGGAAAATCTTTCTCCCAAATGATGTACCCACCCACCCGCTTGAAATCCGGCAACCGACGGTTCCGCGTCGTAATCTCTCCCAGCAGCGGGCTGTCGAAGCGCTGATTCTGCTCCAGACGCACTGCCATCACCAGCATCTCCCGTCCCAGTTCCTTTTGCGGCCACACATAATTCGCCGCGAACACACAGTACTCCTTCACCGGCAGCCCGTCGAAGACCGTCTCAATATCCTCGGGATAAATATTCTTCCCGCCCTCGGTGACGATCATGTTCTTCTTCCGTCCGAAAAGCTGCAGGTGCCCGCTGTTGTCGAACCGCCCCAAATCCCCCGTCAGCAGCCATCCATCGACAATCGCTTCCAGCGTCAACTCCGGATCGTCCAGATATTGCGACATCACCGTCTTGCTCCGCGCCGCAACTTCCCCAATCCCCTCCTCATTCGGATTCAGTATCCGCAGTTCCACCCCCGGCAGCGGCCTGCCCACCGTATCCGCGCGAAACGGTTTCAGGTCATTCAACGTCAGCGACGTCCCCGCCTCCGTCAGCCCATAACCATTCACCACCGGAATTCCCAGGTCGTAGAAAAACTGCATCGTCGAGGGCTCCATGAAAGCCCCTCCCGTAATCAGCGCCAGCAGTTCCCCGCCGAACGCCCGGTGCACTTGCGGCAGCAGCATGCGGCTCACTTTCACCCGCGGCTTGTTCCGCGTCAGCACGCGATTCAGTGCAATCATGCGATTCAGAATTGCGCGCTTCCACCCCGGCAGTTCGTCGAACTTTGCCCGCAGCCCCCGCTCCAGATTCTTTACGATCATCGGCACCAGCGCCACGTACGTAATCCGGTAGCGCACAAACGCGTCCCGCACAAATTCCGGACGCAACGTCCGCAAATGCACCACGCACGCCCCGCAGACAAACGGTCCAATGAATCCCACCATGAAATCAATCGCATGATTCGTCGGCAGAATGCTCAAATACCGCACCCCCGGCCAGAATGGATACCACGCCGTCAACGCTCGGCACTGTTCCAGATAATTCTCGTGCGTCAGCACGCATCCCTTGGGCCGCCCGCCCGTGCCCGACGAATACACGATGCACGCCACGTCCTCCCGCTGCCGCATCACGAAATCCGGCGCGCCCTTGCGCTTGAAATCCTCCCAGCGAAATCCTCCCGCCAGGTCCGCGCCCAGCGGCGCTTCCGTCACCAGCACCAGCTTCGTCTTGATATTGTGAAACTCCGCCGACTGCGTGATCGCCCGCCACAGGTAATACTCCACCACCAGCACTTTCGCTTTCGAGTGCGCCAGCAACTGCAACTGCTCCGCCGCCGTCAGCTTGTAATCCAGCGGCACCAGCACGCCGCCGCTATAGAAAATCGCGTACGCCGAAATCAGCCACTTCGACTGATTGGTCATCAGGATCGCCGCGCGATCCCCCGCATCGAACTCCGCATCCTCCAGAGCCCGCGCCAACGGCAAGCTGATTTCTTTGAAGTCGGAATAGGTAAGCTGCGTCTTCTCTCGGTCGCGGTCCGCCTCGATCAGGCAGGTCTCTCCCCCAAAGCGCTCCAGCGCATCCCGCAACGCCGCGCCCAGACAACTATATTTTTGGAGATCGAGCATCAAAGACTTATTTCACCACAGAGGCACAGAGACACGGAGAATACCATGTTAATGAGTCAGTTACCCACATGCGTAACACTAAGGCAGATAAATTAAAGAGGCTAACCAGGTTTTCTCCGTGCCTCAGTGTCTCCGTGGTGGATTTCTTCTACAGTCGCGCCTGAATCTTCCCCGCCAGCGTGCGAAAATCGGAGACTCCCTGCAACTCATAATCGGGAAGTTCAACGCGAAAGTGGTTCTCTAGCTTTGTCAGCAAATCGAGCGTCTGCAAGCTGTCAATCCCCAGAGTTTTGAAAAAATCGTCGTCAGGTGCGAGTTTCTCCCTCGGCACCTTAAAATGCGTTGCGGCAAGCGTCAGAATCTCATCCAGTGTCTGTTCGGTAGTAGTCATCGGGACCAACTCCCACTTCCTGTTGTCATTCCGAACCGGGCGAAGCCCGGTGAGAGCCTGCCCTGAGCGGAGCCGAAGGGAACCTGCTTCTCTCTCTAGGTACTAGGTACTGCGTACTGGGTACCTCCTACGGCAAATAAGGCAGCGCATCCACACTCTCCACAAACTTCCGCAATCCCGCCTGCACCGCCGGACGCGCAAACAGCTCACAAAAAATGTCAATCTCCCGCCGCAACTCTTCGTGCGGAATCGGCTTGATAAACTTCTTCGCCGCCGCAGCCGTCGCCTTATCGAACTTCCTCAACTGCGCCGCCGTAGCCCGCGCCGCCCGCAACGCCTCCCCCTCGCCCACCAGCTGGCTCACCAGACCAATCTGCTGCGCCTTGGCCGCATTAAAGCTGCGTCCCGTCAGCAACAGATCCCTCACCACCGCGTTGCCCAAATCCCGCTTCAGCCGCGGAATCCCGCCAAATCCCGGAATCAACCCCAGCCTCAGCTCCGGAAAGCAAAACCGCGCCATCTTGTCGGCGACAATCAAATCACAAGCCAGTGCCAGCTCGAACCCTCCCCCGAACGTCACTCCATGCACCGCCGCAATCGTAGTCAACGGCGCTGCGTCGATCAAATTCAACACCCGGTGAATGCGCTCCAGAAAATCTCGGACTCCCCTCGCAGCCACGGCCTTGTCCATCGCCTGCGACCGCTCATACAGCTCACGCAAATCCGCTCCCGCACAAAATCCCGGCTTCAACTCGCTATGAATAATGAGCGCATGCGCCTCCGCCTGCATGCCTTCCAAAGCCGCCGCAAACTTTTCCAATTCCTCCAACGACGCCGACCCCAGCTCGTTGCAAGGCTCCCGATGCAACGCCAGCTCGATCACCCCGTCTCTAAGCGTCCACGATAATGCGCTCTCACGGCCTTCGCTCACCAGTTGTCCCTCAGGTTTTCCTTCGTGCACTCTTTGCATCCTTCGCGGTTCCAAGCATTCCGCCGAACCTATCCCGCCTGCTTCACCCGATACATCTCTTCAATCTCATTCTTCATCCGCGCCGCAATCACATCCCGCTTCAGCTTTCCATTCACCGTCAGCGCTCCATTCTCAATCGAAAATACTTCGGCCTGCACGAAAAATGCCCGCACCTGCTTGTAATGCGGCAATTCCGGATTCACCGCATCCAGCGCCGATTGCACATGCTCCGCCGTCACGCCCCCGGTCACAATCGCCGACAAATATCCGCGCCCGTTCCCCACTACCACCACCTGCTGCGCTCCCGGCAAGTTCTTCGCAATCGCGCTCTCAATCGGCTCCGGAGAAATCTTGTGCCCCGATCCCAGCACGATCAAGTTTTTGATCCGCCCCGCAATCCGCCAGTTTCCCGCCGCGTTCATTTCGCCCTGATCGCCAGTATGAAACCACCCCTCGCGCAGCGCTTCCGCCGTTTGCTCCGGCCGGTTCCAGTAACCTGAAAAAACATTCGGTCCCCGCACCACCATCTCGTCATTCTCTCCCAACCTCATCTCCATGCCCGGAATCGCCGGCCCCACGCGTCCCACCTCCACCCGGTTCGGATCATCCATCGTACAAATCGCCGTCGTCTCCGTCAGTCCATAAACCTGCAGTACACGAATTCCCAGCATCATGAAATAAAGCTGAGTCTCGGCACTCAGCGGCGCCGACCCGCAAATCAGCGCCTTCAAATTCTTCCCAATCATCTTTTTCCGGATCGCCGGAAACACCAGCCGGTTCGCGAGGCCCAGCCACATCGCGTCACCCGCCTTCGGCTGCTTCTCTTCCCGCCGCGCCCACGCCGCTTTCGCCCGCGCATAAATCACCTGCGCCACACCGCCCGTCTGCCAAAGTTGTTCGTCCACCGCCCGCCGCATCCGCTCCAGCAGCTGCGGTACATTCAGGAAGTAATCGGGAGCCACCACCCTCATATCGTTCGCGATCTTCGCCAGATCCATATTGATCGTGACCAGGCTCCGCCGCTTCAGAAACGTCAACAACGCAATCCACGACGCCGCAAACGTAAACGGCAAATAATGAAAGATGCGGTCCCGACTCGCCGAACCCGACGTCGCACCCGACATCAGCTGCTCCAATCGTTCCGCCGTCCGATCCAGCATGAAACCCACATTCGCCGCCGTCAGCACCACGCCCTTCGCTTCCCCCGAAGTTCCGGACGTGTAGATAATCGTCACCGGACTGTCTTTCGCCACCTGCGGCCGCTCCAACTGCACTCCCTCCACGCCCGCAAAAATCTCGTCAAACAAAAACTGCGGCGGAGCTTCTCTCCAACTCTGCGCAATCCCGTCCCGCAACGCCGCATCTCCACAACACACCAGCGCCGGCGTCGAGTCTTTCATCATCGCCACCAACTCCGCCGGCGCCTGCCGCGAATACAGCGGCACCACGATCAGCCCTTCCGCCATAACCGCCAGATCCATCGCTACCCAGCGAATGCTGTTCGCCGCCAGCAATCCGCACCGCTCGCCCTTCTTCAGCCCTTTCGAAGCAATAAACGACCGCGCCTTGCGGACCAGCTCCAGCAACTCCCCGCCGGTCACGCCCGTAACCTCACCGTCGCGAATCTCCGCTAGAATCCGCGTATCCGCAGCCGCCTGCAGTTGCGAGAAAATCTCTCCGATGAATGGAATCACTGTGCTCAAGATGTGAATTGCAAACCCGCACCGACGTAAGCCACGGCGGATTTCCTTTGCGACCTTAACGCAACCTTCGCGTCCTGTGCGGTAAAACTTCTTACTACGCGAACGAGTGTTACCCTTAAGCCGCTACCAACTCCCGCAGTCCCCTGCTCATCGGCGGCAAGTAATCCTCCCAACTCCACTCTCCTCGCCGCGTCGGGAACTCCGGATATCTCTTCTGCACTTCCTCTTCAAAATAAACTCCCATGCGCGCCATCACCTTCAAGTTCTTCACCACCGTCTGCGCAATCCCGCTCGCAATCGCTTCGCCCTCACAACTCAGCTTCTCCAGCGCCGCCAGCAGCTTTCCTTCTAGCTCCGGATCGTCCACCGTCATCAGCAGATCCTCGTGTCCCCGCTCCCGCATCAGATTCCGGATGCGCTCGTCCATCGTGATCCCCGCCGACGGCACCAGCCCCGGCATCGAGGTTACAATCCCGTGATATCTCGACGACGCCATCATGTGGCACGCCCTTAGCACGCTCACTAACTCGTACATGTTGTACTCGTCCGACGTCAGAACCGGCACACCGCCCAGCTTCTCCGCAATCCGGTTCGCCGGACGCGCATCCAGTCGCTCCGTCGCCGCCAGTATCACGAAGACATTCTTCTTCTTGCGGAACGCATCGACCGCGTTCGCAATCGCATTCCAATACTTGCGATAAGCCAGCTCCGCCGCCGGCCCCGAATTGTGAAAATACACCGTGCGGTAGTGGCTGTCCTTGTAAGCCCCTGTTAAACTACGCACTGCGTACTTCGCCACCGACGCTTTCACCGGCCATTCAAACGGATTAATCGGACACACCACCAGCACCGGCGCGCGCCCATCCCATCCCACTTTTCTCAGCACGCTCTGCCCGTACTCCGGTGGCCGCGGCTCAAATGTCCATGCCGTATCGGTTCCCAACTCCGTCGGCACACCTAATTCACGCAGCACCGTCCGCGACTCTTCATTCCTCGTAATGACAAAAGAGTTCCTGCAATACCGCCCGCACATTTTCGCCACCAGCGGATCCATGTGCCCAGCTTCCGCGCCATATCCCACCGACAATTTATTCTGCGCAGCCGCAATGCCCAACGATCCGATCATCATCGTGGTCAGCGCGTTGGCGAACTTGCTCTTGAACATCGACCCTTCACACGCCACCACTCCGTCATGCTGCGGCACTTCATTCGCAAGAAATGGCGGGAAAATATCCGGCAGATGCACCTGCCTCGTCCCTTCAAAATATCCCCGCGAGAAATCAAAGTTCTGGCTCATCACGCTGAACTCCACCCGCTCCGCGCCCAAAATATGCCGAATCTGCCGCAGCATCTCTTCCACCCGCACATCCGACCCCATATTCCGCGTGCCGTTGTAGCCCGCAAACAACAGTTTCAGCTTCTCTCCCGGCTTCCAGCGCTTGCCCTCGCCCAGCATCCATCCCGCCTTGGCGCGCTCAATCGAACTGCTCACCCACGCTTCCAGAATAAAGTCCATCATGCCGCTGTCCCTCCTGCCGCCGCTGGCCACGGTTGGTACCTGTATGCGAAATTATTTTCGCGGCTGAATTTCAGCAGCGGATAGCAGTAGTCGGAAAACTTCGCCGGGTTTTTCCCCAGTTCCTTCGTCACCCGCGTGTTGTCGAATACCGTGTTCCATACCAGGTACGGCATAAACACCTTCATCAGCGACGCGCTCTTTCCAATCGCTCCCTTGCGGTTCGCCAGAAAATTCACCGACTCCGCAAATGGACGCTCCACCACCGGCACGAACACCGGCGCCCTCTTGTTCTGCGCCCCGGCCAGCGCTTTCGTGATCTCTCGAAACGTCTGCGACCCCACTCCCGACGAAAGATGATACGTATCGTGCTCCGGACGCTCCTTCTGATGCAGCGTCGCAATCGCCTCCGCCACAAAGTCCACGTTCACAATGTCAATCTTGTCCGTCGGACGAAACGGCAGCACCGGCAACCCCGCCAGAAAAACAAACGCCTTCACCATGTCGAATTGCGTCGTCTCCGCATACCGGCTGTCCCCCAGCACGACGCTCGGCCGGAAAATTGTCTTCGGCGTCTCCGGCAGCAACACCCGCATCATGTGCTCGCAAAACTTTTTCGTCCGCGCATACGGATCGTAATCCGACCGCTCCCAATCAATCGACCGGTCCTCCGTCACCACTTCATTCTGCCGCTTCCCCGCCACCGCTACCGTGCTCACCTGGCTGAACCGCCTCAACCCGTGATAATGTTCCGCGCTTCGCGCCAGCGTCAGCACCTCCAGCGTGCCCCGCAAATTCACATTCAGACAACTCTTCTCGGATTTTCTATTCAGCGACGCCGCGCAGTGAATCACCGAGTCCGTGGTATGCACCAGCCGGTCGTATTCATCACGCGCCAGCCCGAATCCCGGCTCCGTCAAATCTCCGCGAAACACCCGCACCCTCGTTTGCAGATATTCATAAAACTGCGGGAACTCCAAATGCAGTTGCAGCGCCTGCCACAACCGTCCCTCTGCCTCGCTCACGTCCCGCGCCCGCACCAGCACATTCAGCGCCGCACCGTGATCCCGCAGCAGATTCGCCGCCACGTGCGCCCCAATGTATCCCGTCGATCCCGTCAGAAATATCGCCATTCACCAATTCCGTTTCTTGTCGCGCGCCGCAAGTGAGCCGCCGTTGATCCCGGCGCTACCTCCAGCGTTTGGGTGGCGCAGCGCTTCAGCGCTGCGATAAATGCCTTGCTGACAGCGGGGCTTCAGCCTTGCACAGCCTCACCACTTCCCCCCATTCGTCCCCGTCTTCGCCGTCTCTCCATGCTGCAAATTCCTCGCCGGACGCACCTCCAGCGGCCTACCCTCAATCAACGGATAAGTCCACCGCCGCAACGCGGGAATATGCACATTAATCCAGTAATCCCACCAGTCCAGCAACCGCGCCTTGTACCCAAACTCTTCCCGCTCGTCCTCGACCAGCGCCTGCGAAAGTTTCTCCACATTATCCGCCGCAAAGTCATGCTCATTGAACAGGATGAACGGCTCGAACAACTCAATCAACTTCTCCAGCCGCTCCAGATTTCTCTCTGTCTTCGCCAGCGGAGTCTTCTTCAGCGGCAGCGGTGACATGATCCGCTGAATCGACTTCACAATCGCCTTCTGCGCCGGCGCCGACATACGCTGATAGCGCGTCTTCGATACCGGAATCGCATCGAACCGCAGCCGCAGCCACGATTCCAGCCCTTCCTGCGCCCGGTAATGCTTGCGGTGCGCCAGTGACGTCAGCTCAATCGACCGCCCCATATCGCAAGGATTCGTTGCCGACGTCGCCAGCTGGTAAAGCGGATCGTGCCGCCGCTCCACGATCGCCGCCGCGATCAGCGTCATCCCCGCGCACACCGCGTCCACCGGAATAATATCCAGCCGCTTGCTCTCGTTCGACGGCAACTGTCGGAAATATGTCCCCAACAAATAAGACAGCGAGGCCGACGTATTGATCCCTTCATTCCATCCCAGAAACGGCTTCGCCACCGAGGTCTCCACAATCGCCGGACGCACCACCGCAATCGGCAGCCTCGCCCCATGCTTCACCATCAGAGATTCCGCCAGGCTCTTGGTCAGGGTGTACGTATTCGGCCAGCCCAACTCCTTAGCCCGCCGCGTCCCCGCCTCAGTCAAGTAAGTCTTTAACCAGCGGATCCGGTTTTTGCGGATCTGATTCTCCAGCGCCGCACCCTGCAAGCCCTTCGCGGCATGTTCGTTAGCCAGCGACTGCATCCTTAACCCGGCCGTCACTTCTTCGCCCTCGGCCTGCGCCTCCGCCTTCGCGATCAATTCATGCAGCGCACCCCACTCCTGCTCCGCATCGAAGTTCACCACGCGATGCGGCGTGTAATTCGGAATCAATTTCTCCGTCACCCGACCATCGCGCTCTCCCGCCACGTAACACGTCGACAGATGCAGCAGCCCCGCGTGCTCCGCTCCCCGCACAAACTCCAGGATGTTCATCGCCGCATCCGTGTTCGTCGCCAGCGCATCCCGCAAATCCGGATTGAAGTCCGTCAATCCTGAACTATTCACGATCAGATCGAGATTTTTCTGCAGCCGCCGCCCCACCTCCGCATCCAGCCCCAGCCCCGCCTGCGTGACGTCTCCCTCCACTACCTCCACTTTTTCCCGCAGATACTCCGCAAACCCCGCCCCATACTTCTCAAACAACGGATCGAACACCGGCGATTCTTCCACGATCTTTTCAAACCGCCGCTGTCCCGGATTCGACTTCTGCCGCCGGATCAGCAAATAAATCCTCCCGATCTTCGGCAACTCCATCAGCGTGTTCGCCAGCCATACCTTCCCAATGAATCCCGTCACCCCGATCAACATCACATGCCGGCCCGCCAGCGCCCGCCGCACTGAAAATCCTGCCTGCTGCCGCTGCCCCTCGAAATGCACAATCGGACGCTCCAGCGCCGTCGACTCCCGCCCCGCTCCAATCACCGCCGCCCGCAGTTCCTCCAGCGTAATATCCAGTTGCCGGGCCAGCGTCTTCGGCGCCCGTCGTCCATCCGGACTCTGCTCCCGAATCCGCGCGAACGCTCCCCGCGGCCGGATCACCGGCTCCAGCAGTCGTCCCGTCGCCGTTCCATCGCGAAACTCCAGCCGGTTCGCTACCACCCGCTTCACTCCCAGATGCTGCGCCAGCGGCTTCATTACATGCTCCAGGCCCTGACTCACCAGCACCACATCTGCTCCCGCCCGTACCAACTCACGCACCCGCTCCACCCCGTGCGTCTTTAGTTCAGGCTTCAATCTATATTGGAAATACTCTTCGCCCAGCAGATCCAGCCGGTCCCGCGTCACACCCCGCAACGCCGTGTGCACCACGCGCGTCGCAAACTTCCGGTTCGTCGAATACAGAAATGGACGCAGCGCCGCCATCAGAAAGATCAGACCCCGCCGCCACCACCGCTCCGCAAAGGTCTGCGCGTTCCACGTAAAGAACGCCACCGGCTGCACCACCGTCAGGTCCAGCAGGCTTCCCTCCACCCGCCAGTAAACGGTCGGTGACCCCACCGCCGACACTCCGTCCGGCACGCTGGGGGTTGCGCTGGGTTTGTGGTTTGTCTGTTCCAAAATATTCTTCGCCCCCACTACAGGCTTCCCCATAGAAAGGCAGACGAATCTTCTATTGTAAACAATGCCCCCACTCCCGGCGAGGCCCGTGTGGGGACGGCCTTATGTGGGGACAGCCGCCCTCGGCTGTCCAGTCGAGCGGAGCTCGACTTCTTCGCGGCAAGGAGGGGGTAGTGGCCCAATCCGAAAAATCCTCACGGGTTGCGTCCCTCCGGCGTCATCCCGAAGTCCCGCGTTTTCACCAGCGGGACGAGGGATCTCCCGTAAGCACACAGCCGCCCCTTTTCAAAATGAGCCATTACCCGCTTCCGGCACCGGCTCAGTTCCCAAGATGCTTATGTGGGGACAGCCGCCCTCGGCTGTCCAGTCGAGCGGAGCTCGACTTCTTCGCGGCAAGGAGGGGGTAGTGGCCCAATCCGAAAAATCCTCACGGGTTGCGGCCCTCCGGCGTCATCCCGTCTCTAACGACGCTGCACCCTGTCAAGGGTTTTTGGGCGACACCCCGGCGTCGACGCCGAAAGCCGCGCCATTTCGCTCTAGTAGAACGCCTTTGATGTCCAGACCAA
>Ga0116121_1001234_pt1 | contig 11101 bp, 12 predicted proteins | sample June2015DPH_13_1_FD_89725 | JGI IMG/M metagenome (GOLD analysis project Ga0116121, IMG submission 89725) | Peatland microbial communities from SPRUCE experiment site at the Marcell Experimental Forest, Minnesota, USA - June2015DPH_13_10 | ecosystem: Environmental > Terrestrial > Soil > Wetlands...
ATGCCGGTTAATAGCCCAATAAACGCATTCTTTTCCAGAGTGGCGGGTATGATCCTTGCCATGGCAGCGATTTTTCCGTTTCCGTCCGGCGCGCAAGGAACTGATACTTGGACGAAAGTTGTCGGCAATAACACCATGCCGCTCGGCGACGGCTTCGGTGACGGCGGCATTGCCAATACCAATAACAAGGGGGTGGAGGCTCTGGAGAGTTACAATGGCTATGTGTTCGCCGCCGTCGGTCAGAACCATACCGGCAGCGGGAACCCCGCCTCGGTCTGGTACACAAGCGACCTGTTGAACTGGACAAATCTTCAAATCGGTTTATCAACCAGTACCAGTGACATTTATTACATGGATTCCGACATTAATGGCATTTTCTTCGGCACGGGCAACACCAATTCCGCGGATATCTGGAAGTCCGCCGATGGATTAACATGGTCATTGTTCAACGGGACCAACAGCGGCTTCAATCGCACTCACAATACGGCAGTCCTGGTGGGCCTGCAAGGCGCCTCGCTCTACGCAGGCACAGTGAACATGTTCACCGGCGCGCAGGTGTGGGAACGTCCCGCAGACGGGTCTGCCAACTGGACCAAGGTGCTGGATTTTGGCACGGGTTCAGGCATTACCACCGGCGTGCAAACCAATATGGAAACCACCTACTTGTACAGCCCGCCGGGCGCGCCCGGTGTGATGTTCTTCGCCGCGGAAAAGCTGGTGGGCGGCGGCATTGTCCCGGGCTTTGCCAGTCTCTATCAATCCAGCGATGGCGGCGCGACATGGCAAAAGAACGCTGCCGTCGGTTGCGGGTTTGGAGACACCAACAATGAGGATTTTGCCGCCCTCGTGGAATTCAATGATTATCTCTATGTTACCACGGGCAATCCGGCCGAAGGCGGCCAGCTCTGGCGCACGCCGGTCACCAACGCCACCAACTGGAGCAGCACGACGCCATGGGAGCAGGTTGTCAGCGGCGGCTTTGGCAACACCAATAACATCGAGTTGCACCGCATTATTGTTGCCTGTGGAAACCTCTGGGTCTCTTTCTCGGGCAAGATGACAGCCCAAGTATGGCGCTCCGCCGATGGCGTCAATTGGGTGCAGTCCAACGTGAACGGATTTGCCGCCACGAACAACGCCAACGCCGGTGGCTATGCTGCGCTGGCATCGTTGACATGCGCCAAAGGCAATGAATTCGTGGCCTGGGGCGGCACCTGGCACAACCCCACGAACACGAACATCGAGGCGGCGCAAGTCTGGGAAACGACGGTGCTGGCACCGCCGTCGCTGACTTTGCAATTTACAGGAGGGTATCCTTTGCTGAGTCTGAGTGGCATGTCAGGCGGCAATTTCGTGGTTCAATACAGCTCCAATCTGGCGGCCACAAATTGGATGAATCTGCTTTCCTTGACTAATTTGTCAACCAATCCATATCAGTTCTCTGACCCGTCAGGAGTTGGACAAGCGGCCCGATTCTATCGGGCGATTATGCAATAAGATTGTGTTGGGCGGCAGATTATCGGCCAGGAGTGTCCATGTGTTTCCTTCGTCCCAATTGTAAAGTTCTCATGGCGCCACCCCAAGTCCGGTCCTTCGCGCGATTTTTATTCCGGCGGCGTCAAATTGTTTTTTGGCGGCTTCCAGCAGGTCGGATTTCAACAGAACCGCCGTGTCCGGATCGGCGCACCAGACTTTCAACGTCAGCGTCATGCCGGAACCGGACAAGGCGGTGACGTTGCAGCCATCGACGGCGATGGTCTTTGGGTGTGCCTTCGCCAAATCGGTCAGAATTTTGCGGGCCGGGGCGGGGTCCGTGGCCGCGGCAAGGATAATGGTGAAGGCACAAGGAGCGCCCTTTCGAGCCAGAGAAAGATTGACGCTGGTCTGGCTGGCCATGGTGCTGTTGGGAATGACCAAACGGCGCTCATCGGCGGTGCGCAGCACGGTGTAACCGAGATTGATGCTCTCCACCACGCCGGTTTCCGTTCCCGTGGGGACGGGCACTTGCAGTTGGTCGCCGAGTTTGAACGGGCGATAAAGCACGAGGGAAATTCCGGAGATCAAATTGCCCAACGTGCTTTGCGCCGCAAGCCCCACCACCACGGAGAGCACTCCCATGCTGGTCAGCCAGGCGGTGCCCAAGTGCTGCAAAGCCGGAACAATATGGGAGTAAACGAGAAAGGCAAAAACATACACTCCCACGTTGGCCAAATGCCCTAAAAACCGGATGCCGGTGGGATCCGCTCCCGCGCGCTCTGTCTTGTCCAAATAGCGATTGATTGCCAGGCGCACCGCCCGTCCGGCCAGCATCGCCGCTATGATGAATATCAGGGCGAGAATGGAGGCGCCCAGCCATGTGCCCGGATCTGGAAGATCGCGAAGCTCAAAAAAATGGGTTGTGTTTTGTGTGTTAGTCACATCTTGCCGTGGCGCACCATGGCGATGAGCAGCCAAAAGCCCATCATGCCCGCCACCATGTAGCCGAGCACGCCCGGCACGGACATGTCATGCCACATCGGCGGGACTTTTGCATGCACAATCACCGAGGAAGCGATGATGAGAGACGACAGAACGAGCGCGAAGGCCAGCCGATTGACGATGCGCTCCAGGGTGTTCATCAGCGGCTCCAAGCCATAGTGATGCACCCGCAGCAGCGTCCTGCCTTCCTTGACCAGCGCCATGATGCGGCGGATCTCCAGCGGCATTTCGCGCAAAAATGCCGCCGCCTCGCCGCCAAATTCCCGCCAGTCGCGCAAGAACCGGCGCGGGCTCAATTGTCTCAGGCGCACCCGCTGCATGAACGGACGCGCCTGGCCGATAATGTCATGGCCGGGATCGAGCTGGCAGACCAGGGCTTCCATCAGACTCAAGGCCTTGAGCACAGTCGATAAATCCGCCGGCAGGGTCAACTCATGCTTCCGGGTCAGGTGAAACAAATTCTGGACCAGTTTTTCGAAGACCATCTCGCCAATCGGCCGGTAAAAATGCTGGTGCATGAATTCCGCCACGTCGGCCTCGAAGCCCGGCCGGAACGGGTCCAGTTCCGCGCGGGCCAGCTTGAGCAGCGCGGCGGCGGTGGCGCTTTCATCGCGTTGCGCGATGCCGATGACAAATTGGGCGAACGTTTCCCGCGTGTTCAGGTCCAGGAAACCCATCATGCCAAAATCCAAAAAGCAAATCACGTTCCCCGGCAAAATCTGGATGTTCCCCGGATGCGGATCGGCATGGAAAAAGCCATGCACAAAAATCTGTTTCATCACCAGGTCCGTGATGCGCGTGGCAATCACCTGCCGGTCCAGCGCCGCCGCCTCCAGCAAATCCAGCCGTGACGCCTTGATCGCCTCGATGTCTTCCATGGTCAGCACGCGCCGCGTGGAGGTTTCTGGAAAAACTTTGGGAACGCAAAGGGTGGGTTCGCCGGCAAACTGATGCGCGAACCGTTCGATGTGCGCCGCTTCCGCTGCAAGGTCCAATTCCTGTTCCATTTGCCTGGCGAATTCGGCCACGACGGCCGTCGGCTGATGGACCTTCCAGCCCTCGACATGGTTCTCCAGCAACGCGGCCAGTTGCGCGATGATCTCCAGATCGACCTGCACGATGTTCTCGATATCGGGCCGCTGCACTTTGATGACGCATTTTCCGCCATCGAGCCGGATGGCCCGATGCACCTGCGCCATCGAAGCCGAACCGACTGGCTCCTCTTCGATGGATGTGAAAAAATTGGTGGACGGGCCGCGCAGTTCGGTGTTCAACACCGCCAATACCTGGTCAAATGGAATGGGCGGCACCTGGTCGTGCAGCTTGGACAGTTCGGCGATAAACGGCGGCGGCAGCAGGAGCGAGCGCGTCGAGAGAAGCTGGCCCAATTTGACGAAGGTCGGCCCCAGTTCTTCGAAGGCGCGCCGCAACCGTTCGGGGGCCGAGAGCAGGGAAATCTCTTCCTGCGTCTGGCGCATTTTGCGGAAGGGCAGCCGCAGCGCGCTCGGCAGCGGCAGGCGTTCCGCCAGATCTTCGTAGCCGTATTTGAGAAATACGCCGATGATGGTGCGAAAGCGCTGCACATGCTGCACCGCCCGCCCGAATCTTCTGAAGCGACGCAAAAACACCCTGGTTAATGTCCCTTAGTTTTTGCGGGCTTGGCGGGCTTGGTCCGCGTTCGGGGTTTGGCGGGGGCCGGTTGCGCCGGGGGCGCCTGGGTGTTGAAGTGCTGCGCGGCCTTTTTCGTCGAGATTTTCAAATCGGCCAGGGCCTTTTTCACCCCGGTTTTGATTTCTCCCAGCGCGCCGCCGCCTGCGCCCTTGAGTTCGTCGAATTTGGCTTTGAGATGTTCCAGATGTTTGTCCGCCTCAGCCAATTCTTCATAGCCCACGATCCTGCTTTGGGCGGCGACCCGTCTGGCCCGCGCCTTGAGCAAATCCAGTTGGGCTTTGTGCTCTTGAATCTGTGCTTCCAATTTTTGCCGGTATGCGTCTAACAAGCTCATAAGTTATTTCCTTTCGCCACAGAGTAGCACTTCACCCGTGCCGATCAATCCTGATTCCGGGATATTTGACAGTCCGGGACTTTGCGACTTGATCAAGCCCCCAACCACTGGCTGAGAATTTTCCACCATCGCGGAAAAGCTTCAGCCAGGCCGACGGCCAGGAAGACTGCGCCGACAGCCAGCCAGGGAAGCAGGTTTGGGTCAAGACCGCCCAGGCTTTGGGTATTGGGGAGGGCCGTCACTTGCGGTGTGAAGAGCCATACGAGCCAGGCCGCCACGACGGCCAGCACGGGCCACGTCAAATGGTTTAGCAGGCTGCCCAACGCGAACGCCCCCCGGCCGATTCGCGCCATACCTGCTTCGAACTCGGCTTGCAACTGGCGCTTGCGCTCGGCCCGCTGAGCTTCTGACAAAACCGCTGGCGCGGCTTGAATCCGTTCCTGAAGCCGCTGGTCGAAGTTGGCCGACAATGCCGGAACCTTGACACTGGCGGAGAGCACCGCATCGAGTTGCTGGAGCTGCCGGGCGAAGATCCGGCAGCCGGCGCAACCGGCAAGGTGGGTTTCCACTTCCTCCCGCTGGGCGGGGGACAACTTGTCTTCCTGGTAATCCAGGATTCTGTTTTCAATTTCCTGGCACAACATAAGTCACAATAGGAGAAGTTTGGGCAAAGCCCCCGGTGTGGGACAAGTCAGTGGCAGCGGAAGCCGGCTGGCTTTGCCTTGGGTTTGTTTGAGACGGGCCTGTTTCAGTCGGAACCGTTCGCACCCGCCGGGAATTGATTCGCAGCAGTTCTTTTTTCGCGCGGAAGAGAAGTGTCTTGACCGTGCCCAGTGGAATGCCGAGCATGAGGGCCGTCTCTTCGTAAGATTTCTGCTCCAGATAGAACAGCGTGATCACCTGCCGGTAATTCCCCGGCAGTTTGGCCAGGAGGAATTCCACATCCATCTCCGATCCGGGCTCGGGGTCAGCGGATTGGAGGGCCGGAATCCAGCCGGAAGCGGTTTCCATTTCCGGTTCTTGCAGGGACACGGTGGGATGCCTGTCGCGCCGTTTCAGTTCGGTGAAGCAGGTGTTGCGCGTGATGGTATAAATCCAGGTGGAGAGGGAGGCGCCGCCGTGATAGGCTGGAAGGCCCTTCCAGATTTTCACGAAAACATCCTGAGTGACATCCTCGGCGTGAGTTTCATTGCGCAGGATGCTGCAAGCGAGCCGGAACACTTTGCCTTTGAAGCATTCGAGCAACGGTGCAAAAGCCTCGCTGTATTGCCGGGCTTCGAGCAGCCCCGGAATGTCTTTCTCTTCCATCAGTCAATGTGTTGCTTCAGCAAAGCGGCCAGCCGTACGGGCCTTGGGCGCATTCTTTATACTACGCCGGGGGCCGCCAGGTTTCAAAATGATTTGAAACAATTGGGAGGCAGGGGAAGTCTGAAAGAAGGAACAAGGCCGGTTGTGAACGAACAACGGCATCGCAAGAACAAAAATAAAGTCGAAACAACATAAATCTTATGAGCCCTGATATTTTAGGCGTGTTTATTCCCATTATTGCCATCGTGATGGGTATCGGAGCAGGAATGCTCAAACTCTATTTGAACTACCAGAGGCGCAAGGAAATGTTCGCGCTTTATCACCAGGAGCGGATGGCAGCCATCGAGAAGGGGATCGAGCTGCCGCCTTTGCCGGACGACTTCTTCCACGAAGACAGCAATCTGCCACGACGCTCGCCGCACGGAACACTTTTGGTTGGGCTGATCACGGTCTTTATTGGCCTGGCCTGCTACCTCGTGGTGCTTTTCGCCGGCCTGCACGCTGACGATCGTGACGACGCGGCGATGGCTGCCCCGATTCTGATTGGCATTGGCGCGGCTTTCCTGATTTACTACTTCACCGTGGGCCGGAAGCTGGCCGCAGCCATTGAAGAGGAACGGAAAGCCAGGCTGGCGGAAGCGGCCCGTGTCAAGAATCCGACGAAGTGAGTGCGACCGGCACCGGTCGAAATGACGACAGGGCTTATATGAAAACACTTCTCTTGTTCACCGTCGCGGCCGGTGCTCTCGCAGCCATGACCGGCTGCGATGTTCACATCTTCAGTTCCTCCGGCGGTTGGTCAGACGCGAAATTGCAGGTGGCCACCAACGTCATCCAGACTGCCGGGATTCCGGCCGGCCTCAAAAGCCTGGAAGTGGACAACCGCTTCGGAAACATCCACATCACCGGGACCGACAACGGAACCGCAAGCTGGACATGGAAACTGGCCATTCGCGCCCGCAGCGATTCAGCCGCGCAACGAATTGCCGGCGGCGCAAGCTGCAAAGCTGAACTGGATGGCGGCCATCTCAACCTCGTGGTCTCGCTGCCCGATGCGAAGGAACCCCACAGCATCCAATCCGATTTCGAAATCAGCGTGCCGAATTCAGCCGCTGTCCATGCTCAAAACCGGTTCGGCAGAATCGATATCTCCGACGTGAATGGGGACGTGGAAGCCGCGGACGAATTCGGCCGCCTGGAAATACGGAACATTGGCGGCAGCGTTCGCGCACGGACTTCCTTCGGCGCCTTGTTCGTCAACAACTCCGGCCCGGCAACGTTGAGGGACCAGAACGGAGAGATCCGGGCTGACGCCATCGGCGGGCCTTTGGAGGCAACCACCAGCTTTGCATCGCTCATTGCGCAGGACGTCCACGGACCGGCTTCTCTGGCAAACCAAAACGGAAAGATCAAGGCCGCCGCCATCCGCGGTTTGTTGAACGCAGGAACCAGCTTTGACTCGCTGGTGGCAAGGGACATTGGCGGTGCGGCCACCCTGCGCAACCAGAATGGCCGGATCGAGGCCGCCGGCATCGGCGGGCCGCTGGAAGCCAAAACCAGCTTTGGCTCGCTCGTCGCGCGCGACATCGGTGGGCCGGTTCATCTGCGGAACCAAAATGGAAGCGTCAAGATCGTCCAGGCCAGGGGAGACGCGGACATCGAAACTTCATTTGACAGCCTGAGCGCGGAAGGAATCCAGGGGGATGCGATCCTGATGAACCAGACCGGCGGCGTGATTGCAAGCGGCATCACCGGTTCCGTCAAGGCCTCCACCTCATTTGCGGCCATGGAGATTACGGGGGCCGGTTCAAAGTTTGTGTGCCACAATCAGAATGGCGCCATCCGGCTCCGCGCCACCTCCATCGCGCTCGTGAATATCGAAGCGAAAACGAGTTTCGCCACGCTGGAAGTTCATCTGCCAGCCGGCCTGAAACCCGCCATCCAGGCGCAAACCGCCTTTGCCGATGTTGAGTCTGATTTCCCCGTGCTGATGAAACCACGCGGCGAAGACCCATTTGCCGATGTTGCGTCCGGCACAGCGCGGATCTCATTGCAGAATCAAAACGGGAGAATCGGCGTTGTCCGCGACTGAAACCAGGCCGCGCCCCTTCTGCCAATCGTGAAGCGGACATTTCTTCTTTCTCTCCCGGCGCCGGGATGGTATGAGTCCTGGCCATGGATCCGTTATTGAAACTATTGCAGGAAAACGCGACGGCCTCACCGGGGAATCTGGCCAAAATGCTCAATCTCTCCGAAGCCGAGGTGACCGCCAAAATCAAACAATACGAAACTGACCGCGTCATCCTGGGGTATCGCGCGATTTTGAATGACGAAAAAATGGGCCTGGACATCGTTCGCGCCGTCATCGAAGTAAAGATTACGCCGGAACGCGGCGGCGGCTTCGACCGGCTGGCCGAACGCATTGCCAAGTATGCCGAAGTGCGCTCGTGTTACCTGATGAGCGGAGGGTACGATCTGCTCGTGGTGGTGGAGGGGGACGATTTGCGCGACGTGGCGCGGTTCGTCGCCGAAAAGCTGGCCACGATCCAAGGGGTCATTTCCACCGCAACGCATTTCATGCTCAAAGTGTACAAGGACCACGGCGTCCTGGTGAGCGAAGACGGGAACGAAGAGCGCCTGGCCGTTGCGCCGTGAGGCTCCGCCTTTGGCGGCAACTCTTACAATTGCCCCATCGCCTTGTCCAAGGCGGCGTAGAGTTGATTCATGGTCGCCACGGTTTCATCGCCCATGTTGGAAATGCGGAAGGTGGTTCCCTTGATTTTTCCGTAGCCGCCGTCAATCAGAAATCCCTGCTCCTTGACCAGTTTCTGCAGCTTGGGCGCGTCCACCGCGCGTCCGCCGGGCTTGGCGCCATTATTGACACAGGTCAGCGTCACCGATTCAAACCCTTTCTCGGGAAACAGCGTGAAGCCGTGCCGGGCGGCCCAGGCGCGCGTCGCTTCGGCCAGTTGTTTATGCCGCGCGAAGCGGGCCTCCAGGCCCTCGGCAAAAATGTCCTGGAGCTTTGAAGCCAGCGCGAAAACATGGCCGATGCTCGGCGTGCTCGGCGTCATGCTTTGTTCGGCGTTCTTTTGAAATTCCACCAGGTCAAAATAGTAGCCGCGGTCCTTGGCGGTCGCGGCCCTGGCCAGGGCAGCCCGCGAACAAACGAAAACGGCCAGCCCCGGCGGCAAGGCAAGGGCTTTTTGCGAGCCTGCCAGCAGAACGTCAATGCCCAGCGCGTCAAACTCCAATTTGACCGCGCTCATCGAACTGACCGAATCCACGATGAACATGACGTCCGGATATTTTTTCTTGAGCGCGGCGATTTCATGGATCGGACTCATCACGCCGGTGGACGTTTCGTTGTGAACAAAGGTGAGCGCGTCGAAGCGGCCCGTGGCCAGCTTTGCGTCCACCTGATCGGCGCGGATGGGCGAACCCCAGGGCACCTGGAGGGCCTCGGCCTCCTTGCCGCAGCGTTTGGACACATCGAGCCATTTATCGGAGAAGGCGCCGCACATGCAATTGAGGACGCGCTTTTGCACCAGGTTGCGCACGGCGCCCTCCATGACGCCCCAGGCGGAGGAAGTGCTGAGAAAAACCAATTGTTTGGTGTAAAGCAACTGCTGCAATTGCGGTTGCAATGAGGCGTAAAGGTCTTTGAAACCCTGGCCGCGATGCCCGATCATGGGCGTGCAAAACGCCTGAAACGTTTTGGCGCTGACTTCCACGGGGCCTGGAATGTGCAATTTGACATGTGCCATAAAAATCCTGATAAACCGCTTAAAACTGCTTGGTGGAGCTTTTCACAAAAAGGCCGGACTGGCAAGCCTTGGTTTTTGCGGGCTGGCGGCTGGGGGTCGCACATCAGACTCTGAACGGCCCATTTTTTGATCCGATGCCGGCGGGCAAACCTCAATCTGCCGGGGAGAATGTCGAATGACGAAATCGTAATGACCAATCAATGTCCAGATGACCAAATGACGAAAAACCGGGCCAGCCAGCCCTTGGTCATTGCGGGTTTCTGCAAGATTGATACATTGGTCCAAAAAATCGGTAACACCGTAACAAGTGTTGGTAATCAACGACTTAGCCCGTAACACAAACCGCTACAGACCCGTAACATGTTACTGCTTTTCTGTTGCCTCAGCGAGAAAATGGCTAAAATTGACCAGCCGCGCCGGGGTTGGTTCCGGGAGGGGAGATTCCAACCGCCAATCCCATGCTCCATTGTCACCGAAGCCGACACCTGGGAGGAACTTCGCGCCAATGTCCGCGAGGCCGTTCTCTGCCACTTCGACGAAGGCAAAGCCCCCGCCGTCATCCGCCTGCACCGCGTGCTGGACGATTCGACGACAAACCTGGCGACTTCCGCCCGTTGCTTGGGTGGCAACGCTTTGAACTGCTTAATAAGGGCTTGTGCTGTCATGCCTCAAACAAACCATCACCACCTGAGTTTGGCAAGCGGCGCTCACGAGTGGGCCGTATTTGTTGGCGGACAGAGCGGCGGGGCGGCAGACAAAATGTTGCAATGAGAGGATCCGTTTTAGTGCATACCAGCCTTGACGGCAGGTTCACATATATGGTAACTTCCCGGAAATGCGCGAAATTCAATTCTACCGCAACGCCAGTGGCGATTGCCCGGTGGAAGAATTTCTCGATGGTCTTGGCCCGAAGCAGGCGCAGAAAGTGGCGTGGGTGCTCAAATTGGTGAAGGAGCTGCCGCTTGTACCGGGGCAATACTTGAAGAAATTGGAAGGCACAGACGAGCTTTGGGAAGTCCGCGCGGAGTTTGGCCGCGATGCGTTCCGGTTGCTGGGCTTTTGGGATGCGGGCAACCTGATCATTTTGACCAACGGATTTGCGAAGAAGACACAGAAAACACCCAATCGGGAAATCGAACTCGCCGCCCAGCGGCGGCGCGATTACCTGAACCGAAAGGCCAGACGATGAAAGACGACCTCGACAAATACGTCAGCCGTCGCGAACGCCTTGGGGAAAAGCCCCGTCATCACGCTGGTGAATACCTGACAAGCAAATCCCTCCACGGCAAATTGGGAAAGAGCCCTTCGAGGACCGATCTCATTCCGCGGGGATTCTCGCGAAGGCTCGCGCCGCCGCATTGGAAAGCACGTAACCTTCGTCTGGATGCAGTTGCGCTTTCTGCAAGGCTGCTTTCGCGGTGAGGGCGTCGGATCCCATGTTCCCAAGCGCCTCGGCACAGGGGATACGAAACTCGCCTGCGTTGACACCTTCGACCAGCACCTCGACGATTCGCTTGACGTTCTCCGCATGGGGTCTGGCCAG
>Ga0116121_1001238_pt1 | contig 11052 bp, 13 predicted proteins | sample June2015DPH_13_1_FD_89725 | JGI IMG/M metagenome (GOLD analysis project Ga0116121, IMG submission 89725) | Peatland microbial communities from SPRUCE experiment site at the Marcell Experimental Forest, Minnesota, USA - June2015DPH_13_10 | ecosystem: Environmental > Terrestrial > Soil > Wetlands...
ACGAATATACCTGTGGGGCTCGTTGGCAATCTCTTCAGGGCGCGGGACTCTTCGTCGTGCTCGTGAATCCCGCCCCTGAATAGCTTTTCAAAACTAACGGTCGAGCCCAAGCCTGCAGTTCCCCTGCACCGCTTTGGTACTGGCAAAGTGAAAACAAAGGCCTTATTGGGTTCGTTTCGTGATCGGTCATCAGTTCTCATCAATGGCAATGATCGGTTTCTCCAATGCCTCAGGAACTGAACCCACAACTTCAGCCTTGGCGCGACCGTCAACATCCGCGTCGCCGGACAGGGAGGGCACCTCCAACTGCGCCGGAATCGAGGTCGCCATTCTGGTCTCGCCGGACTTTTCTGAGTCGTCGGGTAAATTTGACGCCGAAGCGTGAACACTAACGTCCAGGACAGCAGGTGCTGGTAATTGTTCACCACCTCGCATGCGTTGTAGCCGTTCCAAATCGTGGAGGTGTCGCGGTATTCTAATAAGAAACGTGGACTCGTACCGTTGGAAAACGCTCACTAGCCCTTGGCCGCTCTCGAAGCTAATCGAAGGTGGGATCCCGGGATCAGCCATTACCGGATCGAAGAAGGGCCCAGTGTCGAGTGGCGAAGCTTCCATTTTTGGGGGATGTAATACGCCGGTAATGTACTCTGCTTCGAGCCGCCGGGCACGCCGCGACCTAACCATGTCCAGTGCTATAGATTCGACCAAAAATGCTTCTACTACGCCGACAGGTTTCATCTCTTGTCTAAGATTGTAAAAAAGGGTGCGATAGCCCTCTGCGTCGTCCAATTCGGTAATTCCGTCGGCCGTCAAACCATGCTTAGTGGCGTTGAGCCGTGTCAAGGTGGTGTCCTTCGGGCCTTGGGACTTCTGCCCGTTGATGCGATTGGCCTCAATTTTCTTCTTGCTGGTTGGCATGCATGCCCCCTTTAACGGTTTCTAGTCTTTTCAGGTCTCCCGCGATTGCCGTACTAATCTTCATCCTTTGCTCTTCCACCGGGAAGAGGAGAAAAACTGGCGTGGATTTATTTCCGGGCATGTATCAATCGGCAAGGAATTGTTTCGCGGAGAGTGAAAAGACGCTCACATCCCTCGGGAGTTGCAGGTTCAGATTGGGATAGAGCTGATCCTGTGCCTAGTGAGGAACTTTTCGAGGTCTTTGATTCGCTTCCGTATACGCTCTTCGCAGTACTCAGTATGCTGACGCAGGCCACAATCGCACATCTTGGACGCCAGCTCCTTGTAAGACAGCCCCTGAGATGTTTTGGCGTCCAGCATTCTTAACGTTTCGGGCCGCTTGTTCGGCGCACCTCTTCCGGTTATCAACTGCCGCATTTGGCGCAACATCTGCTTTGTTTTGGAATAGGAACGACCTGTAGAGACCAGCCAATCTCCAATGCTGTCTTCATCCGCAGTGGCGAGTTGAGTCTTTTGCCCAGCTCCTCTTCTTCTTATCCACACTCCGATCTCCTGCAGCTCTTGCAGCAGGGTCGGGTAATTGCGGTATTCGTCCTTCAATCCCTCTGCGCCTCGTCGGATGGCATCAAGGTGGATCTCAAGCCGGGACAAGTATGCTCTGGCTAGAGCGCTACTCACTGGCTGTTTCAGGGGATCAGGGGGCTTGGTTTGGAGATAGACTATCTGCTGCTCCAAATCGGGTTCAGTGGCACGAACGACCTCGGCGAATTTCTCCCATTTATCTGAAGGCATTGACTCCTCGCTTGCTGGAACGTTCTCGGGAGACGATAAAAATATCAACTCCTTGCCCCAAAACTCAGTTCTTCACGTGACGGCTGGCTGACGAGTTATTTCTAGGCCGGTCAGAAGACCACTTGGGAAATCTGAAACCATGAAGTGCCCATCGAAGGAATAGTTTCCTATTGGCAGGGTTCAGCACGATCAGCCGAATCTGAATCTTGTGTGTACTCAATTTGCTGTCCTAAACTCAATTCGCCCTTTGGTCACGAATATTTAGGGAACGAAATCTGCCCCAAGAGGATCGTCAGCGTCTAGATCTTCCAGAACCAGCTCAGCGAATCATCCTGAGCAACCTTCGATCACTACGGATATTCTAGGTCCCGACGCCGATCTAGAAGCCTAAAGAGGCGGGTGCATCGGCAAAGCGAAACCGATTTCATCGGCTGACCCAAACCTGCAAAATCGCTACAAAAGCTACTTTCCTTTGTTCTTCTGCTTGGCAACCAGTCGTTGCATGAATTTCGACCCTTCCCTTTTGTAGATCTCGACACCTTCGGTCAACAGTAGTTCACAGATTTGGGAAGTGCTTCTCGCTTCGCTGTCAGCGATTTCGACAATCTCATTCTTTAGTTCCGGCGAGACGCGGAAAGCTAGGAAACTTTTGTTTGTCGTCACGCCAAAGACTATAGCTGCCATCGAAACGCACGGACAACCAGAATCTGCTTGCTTGTCAATATATCATATGTTATCTTTTGTTATCACTGTGATTTTTTTCGAGAGGCTCCTATGACAGATCCGGCAAACCCAAACCTACACAGGCATAAAGTAAATTTGCAAAGTCACCTTCGAAAGAACTTGCAGCTGGCTCGGCAGCTTGTGGGAGGAACCTTGTCGACCCCATTGGCCGAGACCCTCACATTGTTATCGAAGGACTTTACTTTCTCTTTGGGCAACGGCGATCTCCTGCTAATCAACGGTTCGTGGTATGTAACCCACACCGGCCTCGTCCGTCTCGCCCGTCGGAAGAAGTGCAGCGGGATCCACGTCGAGGCCGTCCCCGCCCTCTGCGATTCGGCGGCCAACCGGTTTGTGCTGAAGGCTACTGCCTACCCTTGCAAGAGTTCCGTCGGCTACGGCGACGCCGATCCCTCGAACGTTTCTTCGCTCGTCCGCGGAGCCGAGATGCGCGTGGCCGAGACTCGTGCCGTCAATCGCGCCCTGCGCAAGGCCTACGGCATCGGCATCTGCTCGGTCGAAGAGATCGGGTCGAGTTCGAACCTAGGTGAGAAGCTCCCTCCACAAAACGCGAACGGAAATGGCAACGGCAATGGTAACGGGACTGGCCCGAAGGTCCGCGACCGCCTCTGCCAGATCATCCGCCAGCACAAGCTCGATCCCGAACTCGTTAAGGCCTATGCCGTCGACTACTGCGGCACCAAGACACTTCGAGAGGCCACCCGCGAACAGGCCGAGAACTTCGTCCAGGAACTGACCGACTGGGCCGAAAAAGATCTCAATGCCCTGCTTTGCCAACTCAACAGCTATTCGCATCCGAAACAGGAGGGCGTCGCATGAAGCGCCAAGTTCCCGGCCTCGCCGAAACCACGCGCGATTCTCGCCCGGAGATTCCGGATGGAATCTTCCTCGTCCGTGTCGACGGCGCTCAGTTCCGCTGGCACGCCTCCAAACCCTTCTACGTCCTCCGACTTTCCATTATTGAGCCCAGTACCTTAGCCAGTCAGCCCATCGTCGGTCGGCTCTACTGCACGCAGAAAGCGATGTGGAAGCTCGGCTGGTTCCTGCGGGATTTTCTCTATGACCCGGAGCTTCTAGCCCACGAGCAAGTCGATGAGCGGGCCTTGCCCGGTCTCCGCGGTGTCGTCAAGATCAGCCACACCGTCATCAACGGCATTTCGCTCATCAACCTCGACGGCTTCGCCCCAGCCAGTCAGTGGGAAGAGCTGTCCACGCTTCCGGTTTCGAGTGCTTCTAGCCCCAACATTTCGGAGGCTTCTCGATGACCTACTCCTACACGCAGATCAGCCAGTACCTCAGCTGCCCACGCCGCTACCGTCACCGCTATCTCGACGGCTGGCAGGAAAAAGACACGCGTGCCGCCATGCTCTTCGGTCGAGCCTTTGAACAGGCTGTCGCCGCTCTGTTCCGCCATGAAGACCCGGGGGCAGTGCTGTTCGAGCAGTGGAGCCTGTGTAAAGACATGGGTCTGACCTACTCCGGCAACGACACCTGGGACCGCATGCTCCAACAAGGCATCCAGTTGCTCGAGCGCTTCGCCCAGGACGGCCGCGTCCGCATCCATCGCCCTCGTGCCACTCAGCAGGTTCAGTTCAATCGGACACTCGCTTCCGGCAACAACTTCATCGCCTATGTCGACGCCATCGGTGAATTGGACGGTGCGCCGTGTCTCTTGGAGTGGAAGACCACCTCGGCCCGATACCCAGAAGAACCATCTGGCATTTCCGCACTCGATCCCCAACTGGTCTGCTACTCATGGATGACCGGAATCGACGAAGTCGCCCAGGTCGTCTTTGTCCGCAAGCGCTTGGTCGAAGTGCAGTACTTGCGGGCCACGATCACCGAAGAACAGCGTCATGAGTTTGCCACTCTCGTCGATGACACGGTCCGGCGAATCGAGTCGGGGCTGTTCCTGCCGCATAGCGGTATCCGCTTTCCGCAGAATCCGTGCACGACGTGTCCTTTCATTGGCATCTGCCTCGACAAGCCCGACCTGGTCGAGGCTGCCCTCGTGCGCAAGCCCGGAGTCGACCTTGGTCTGTTTGACGAACTTGTTTACTAGCTTTCCGCCCATGTCGCCAAAGCTCAATCGCAAGCGCGCTCTCTTTGTCCTCATCAAGATCGACGAGATCCTGGCGTGGGAAAAGCAGAAAGAGACAGAACGCGATACCCGCTTTGTCGATCTGGGCAGGTATCTGTGCGAGGTACGAGCGGGTCAGTACTGGAGGCTGGAGAACCTGAAGTCGTTTGACGAGTTCCTGGCGAGGCGGTTCCCGGAATCGAGAAGGAAGGCGTACTACCTGATGTCGATCCACGAGCACCTGCCGCCGCAGGCACGGAAGGACCTAAAGGAAGTGGGATGGACGAAGGGGCTGGAGCTGGCAAAGGTCGCGCGCAGGGACCGGGAGCACTTCGATTGTGCAACCTGGTTGCACAAAGCCCGAGCACTGCCGAAAGAGGACTTCAGGCGGGAGGTGGAGAAGGAACTGACCGGAAAAGCGGAAGAACCATCGGAACTGATCTACTTCAAGGTCTACAAGAGCCAGATTCCGGTGATCGAGCAGGCGATCGAGACGGCAGCGCTGATGCTGGGGTCAGATAAATCGCGTGGGTACTGTCTGGAGATGATCTGTGCTGATTTCCTCGCGGGCGCTCACCTGGACAACGGCAATCCCGAAATCCTGCTGCAGTCAATCTCCCGCTACTACCGTTTTCTGCCGAGCGAACAAAGACAAGAATTCCTCACCGAAATCGCACGGAAAGCTTCATGACAAAGAACCGCCCCAAAACTCCCAGAGTCAAGCTCGACCCTGGCACGTATGAGAGACTCAGGCTGCAGGTCTTTCGCCGCGACAATTGGAGATGTCAATCGTGCGGTGTAATGGCGAATCTGGAAGTCCACCATAAAGAGTTCCGCAGTCACTCAGGCAACGATGTCGAGCAGAATTTAATCACTCTTTGTGCGCCGTGTCACGCGGCTATTCATCGCGGGCTCCGTCTGCACACTTGATCTAAATCTCCCAGTTGCTGACATACGCGTCCCGTGTTCGAGAGGCCAACGATTACCTGGCCGGAGGTCGCGCCCAAGTGAACATCTGGCCGAATTTGTCGGAGGACCAGACGTCGTATCCGATTTTCGCAAATAACCGATCAAGTGCTTTATAGGTCATCTCACCATTCGCCCGGTGATTGCTTTCAAGAACAAAATGAATCTTTTGCTTCCTGATGAACTCCAGCGATCCCTCAATCGCCTCGACCTCTGCACCTTCAATGTCCATCTTGATATATTTTGGAACTTCTCCTAATTGCTCACACGCATCCCGGATGGTTACCGCTTGCACGGTTTTCAATTGGTACGCCTCAACGTGAGGCAAGCAATCGGCAACGCCGGATCCCAGGCTGCCTTCCATAGAGAAGACGGCATCCCCCGTTTTACCCGCCAATGCCTTCTTAACGGGCACTACATTCAACAGGCTATGCTCATTTATGTTTCTTAGAAGATATCCGTAATTCACTTCATCTGGTTCGAAGGCATATACCTTGCCCGTGGGCCCGATTAGCTGTGTCAGGAAAAAGATGTGGCCCCGGCGTGTGCGCCAGCGTCCCAAACAATATCGCCCTTTTGGGGCAGATAAGAAGCTGTGTATGCTCCCATTACGTCATCTTCAGGGATCGACGGGAAATAGAACGCTACATTCCTTTGACTGTACCTATGCAAGCCCGGTGTCGAAAAATCGAGGACTCTTCGGCCATTTGATATCTTGGATTCAATTGTGCTGAAGTATAAGTCGTAGTTGTTCACAATAAAGGGAACAAAGATAAACTGATCGCATCCCAGTATCACCGTCCGATCAGCTTTTTCGACCGTAATGTGTTCGGGTGAGCTTTCTATTTTGAACCCACGCAAGGCGGCGAGCGCTTTGAACGACGATTGAAAAAGCCAGTTCCTCGGCCCGAGCCTGACAAGATATTCCGCGATTGTTTCTTTGGCTTGATGAAGCATTCGGTATTTCCCAGCTTAATTCACAAGATAAGGACCAAACCCTCAGTTCTTGACGCAGCTCCACTCAGCAGACGTCCCTCAGGCCGGAGACCGAAAGGAAAACTTCTTGTGGCCCACGAAGCTGAAGATTACGGTTACGCCGGTTAACAGCGCGCCAGCGATGTAAGGCGCTCCCGCATAAAAATGTGTCCAGTGACGAATGGCAAAAACCAGAATCGGTAGCGCAACTATACCGATGACGATCCCACCACTGTAAACGGCAACGCACCGGGTCCACTCGCGCAGATAATTGCCCCTTGTTTTGAATACGAAGAACTTGTAGTTCACGTAAGACACGGTGATATTAAGCAGTGTCGAAAGCACGCCAGCGATGATGTATCCGTGCGACATCACCCTATCAAGTAGCGCGGTGAGAAGCACGAAAGTGCCGTACCCGAAAGCAGTGTTGAAGCCACCAACGACCAGATATCGGCCGAACTGACCTGGAGGAAAGTGTCGGGCAAGAGCATTTGGCTCACGAGGCTCGGGCGATTGTCTTGAATTCACAGCCGAGGTCATGGCGCGGAATGCGGCTCCTCGACGGAGGATCCTGCCTGTAGCGGTTCTCCCGGCTCATATTCGAAGTTGACACGGTCGCGCTCGAAAACCAGCGGCCGGTTCTGTACTTGAGTCTGAATGTTGCCGATGTACTCGCCGATGACGCCCATAAAGAGAAGCTGCATGGAGCCGAGAAAGAAGAATCCGATGACTAGGGGTGCAATGCCTGCCGTGAAGCGCTGCCAGAACAGTAGCTTGTAGGCGAGGTAACCAAGACCGAAAATCACCGAAAACAGCGCGCCGAAAAACCCGCTGAAAGTCACCGCGCGCAGCGGTACTTTAGAAAGTGTGGTCACGCCAAGCATCGCCAGATCCCAGAGAGTGTAGAAGTTGTTTTTGGTTTTCCCTCGCTTGCGCCGTTGCTGTTCGTAAGGCAGTTCGACGTGCGGCAAGCCAATTTCGGCGATCATGCCGCGAAAGTACGGATAGGGATCACGAAACTCACGGACCATGTTCATCACCTTGCGGTCATAGAGCCCGAATCCGGTGAAGTGTTCGTATGTCTCGATCTCCGAGAGGCGATTGACCGCCTTGTAATACTGGGTGCGTATCCAGTACATCAGCCCGCTCTCCTGGCTGCTCGTTTTCACCGCGATCACGATGGGCGCGCCCTTCTCCCACTCGGCAATCATGTCGGCCAGCAATTCCGGCGGGTCTTGCAGATCGGCCATCAATCCAATAACGGCATCCCCGCTTGCCTGCAGCAGCGCATGAAAGGGTGAGCGAAGGTGTCCGAAGTTACGCGTGTTGCGGATCAGCTTGACGTTCTGGTCAGTCCCGGCGATTTGCTGCAGGATCGCAAACGTGTTGTCTCGGGACGCGTTGTCGATGAAGATGTGCTCGTAGCGGTACTTTCCCAGCCGTACCATCGTCGAACGCACGCGTTCGTACACCTCGCGCACATTTGCCTCTTCGTTATAGCAAGGCGTCATTACGCTGATCACTTTTTGTCTGCCTGCGTCGCTCATGTTATCTCGTAATACTTGAAACGCGTCCCTCGCGTGTATCGGCCGAACCGCCAGAACTCTTTGCTGGCGGCTTTTCCGGTTCTGAGCCATCCAGACCGCGCGCATAGATGGCCGCTTTGAGAGAAGGAATACTGGCGTACGGGCTGTCGATGTCGTCGATTTTGATCGGACTATCCTGCTTAACCGGTCTGAGCAGCACCTCACCGCGCATCAGTTCGCGGCAGGAGATCTGGCCTTTCAGCAGGGGAATGGCCAAATAGACATCATCGTCCCCCAGGATGTGCCCCTCCGGTAGATCTTGCCTAGCATAAACGCCGCGCACCAGCCCATCTAGGTACTCGAGCTCGCGGCGGGGTAGAAGACGCCTCTGCGTGCCGGGGGCCCCGCACATGGCCTTGGCATGATGAAAGGTCTTGAACCACTGGTCAACCTGTTCCGGCAATGAACAATAAGGAGAGACCTTTACACCATCGCTGTCGATGTCCACGTGCCGCTCGAACGTGCGTGCACCCTTGGCGTAAGCAATCAGCATTGACGAGGTCCAGTCTCCATGCTCATGTGTGGAGAAACCGATCACGTGGTCCGGGTAGCGGTTGCGCAGGAAATCGATCTGGTTCATCTCCAACTCGTGATCTTCGGAGGGGTAGAGCGAGACGCAATGATTAATCGCCAACGGAATGTGCCGGTTGTCGAAGAAGCGTGCCAAATCGTCGATATCCTTGAGCGAGGATCCCCCTGTTGAAACGATAACCGGCTTCTTGGTCTTCGCAATTTTTTCAATCAACAGCCAGTCATTGAGGTCCGAGCTGGCAATCTTGAGAATTTGAATCCCCAGGTCACAGCAAACGTCGACCGAACGCTCGTCGAAAGGAGTGGCCATTGTGATGCAATTGGCCTCGCGGATGCCTTTCACGAGGGCACCGTACTCCTCGAGCGTCAGCTGGGTATCAAGTGTCTTCTTGATATAGCGGATGTCGTTCCGCGCGCGAAAGTCTTTGTGGATGAAATTGTCGACGTCACGAATCTGCAGCTTCATTGCCGCCCGGACGTTGTTGAAGCGCACCACCTGGCCGTACGCGGTAACAATCTTCAAGCCGCGCTGCAAGCTGCCTAGATGATTGTTCGCTATCTCCAGAACAAACAGCTCGTGAAAAATATCCGCACCTGTCATAAGGGCTCCAGCCTACTTAAGATCAACTAGCAATTTTCCACTGCTACTTTCACGATCATCTTGCGAATGCGTTTCACCGGGCCCGTCGTCGATTGTGTTGGCGGCGAGCTCCTCTGCGCCAAGAAAGGGATACATGTCCTCCAGTGGAGGCGAGACAATTCTCCCGTCCGGCAGCTGCTTCGCGCGAGAGCGAGGTTCAAACTCCTGCTCAGGGTCGAGAATCACATCCACCAGAGCCGGCCCCGGCTGATCGAGTATCTCTCGCACATGAGGCAAGTCTGAGACACGATCCACCCGCAGGGCTGGCATTCCATAAGCGCTCGCCACCTTCACAAAGTCCGGAAACGAGACACCGCTCGCACTGCTTTCGCCGGTGATCCGACCGAAGAAGTTCCTCTGTGTGCTGCGGATTGACAAATATCCGCTGTTATTCAAAACGAAAATCTTGATCGGGAGCCGATGGTGCACAACCGTCTGCAGCTCCTGTATGTTCATCTGCAGGCTGCCGTCTCCCGCAAGACAAATGACCCTCCGGCCATCTCGCGCTACAGCCGCCCCAATCGATGCCGGAAGATCGTATCCCATCGAGGCTGAACCGGAGTTCGAAACCAGTCGCTGGCCTTTTTTGATCTTCATAACCTGGAACGGCACGATGCATGCGCTTGCGTTTCCGCAGAAAACCGCATCGTCCTCACCCAGCATCGCGGAAAGCTCTTCCACAAAATGATAGGGATTGAGAGGAGGCCCAGGCCGCCGCTGTCGGTCCTGCACGACGGGATAGCGGAGGACGCGTTCCCGGCACCACTTTAGCCACGGCGCGTGATCTGTCACACTTAGTTCAGCGCTGAGTTGAGCCAGTACCCCCGCAAGAAAAACCTTAAGGTCGCACGCAATGCCCAAGTCAGGCTTGACCAGGGGCTTATTGAGCTCCGCGGGGTCGACGTCAACCTGAATCTTGAACGCCCTCGGCGCAAAGGTCTTCCAGTTGTAGCTGACTTGGCGGATGTTCAAACGAGAACCGAGCACCAGCACAAGATCGGCATTCTGTACGGCGAAATTGCCGGCACGATCGCCGATGGTTCCCGGCCGGCCACAGAACAACTCGTCGTCAGTGGCGATCAAGTCGTGAGTCCATGCGGTAGTTACAGGAATCCGAAGCGTGCGAATGAGCTTCTCAAACTCATGAAGTGCGCCGGCCAGTCTCACTCCCGTTCCGGCAAGAAGGAGCGGGCGCTCCGCCCGAGCGATGCGCTCTACGACTACTCGGCAGTATTCTCGAACTTTCTGTTGATCGAAGGACTCTACGTCCTCGGCAGGATTGTAAGAACGCAGCTCCGATTCCTCAATCATGGCCGACTGCACGTCGATCGGAATATCGAGCCAGCAAGGTCCAGGCCTCCCAGCTTGCGCCAGATGCCATGCGCGCTCAAGGTGGTGCCGAATTGACGAAGGGTCCTCGACTAGGACTGCATACTTCGTGATTCCTTTCGTCATCGCGATGATGTCGGCTTCCTGGTCCCCCAGCTGGCGCAACCCGCGCGCGCCAGCAGTAGCCATGCAGGTTTCTCGCTTCACTTGGCCTGAGACCACGAGCATCGGAATGGAATCCGTCCAGGCACCGAAAACGCCATTCAAGGCGTTGATGCCTCCTGGCCCAGTCGTCACATTCAAGACGCCGGGAACCCCGGCGATCCGCGCATATCCCTCGGCAGCCATGGCCGACGCTTGCTCGTGATGGTTGCAGATGTAAGTAATGCGTTGCTCTTTCCCGATGCTGTCATTCAGGTGCATGGCACCGCCGCCAGAAACCATAAACACATGGCGCACACCCCAATCCGCGAGTCTCTGCACGACGTAAT
>Ga0116121_1001244_pt1 | contig 11021 bp, 6 predicted proteins | sample June2015DPH_13_1_FD_89725 | JGI IMG/M metagenome (GOLD analysis project Ga0116121, IMG submission 89725) | Peatland microbial communities from SPRUCE experiment site at the Marcell Experimental Forest, Minnesota, USA - June2015DPH_13_10 | ecosystem: Environmental > Terrestrial > Soil > Wetlands >...
AATGCTTCCTGGATCCGCGCCCTGGCGGGTGGGTCGTCCAATATCTCTGCCATGGTAATCATGGCCTTGCAGCCGGCCAGGAAGGTCGTGGCGTCATAGGCGTCCGCGCCGAAAAGGACCAGGTTGTCGAACGTGTTCTTCACCTCGTCGGGATAGCCTTCGGGCACTCCGTCGCCGTCGTAGTCCTGCTTGAGCAGGGATTCCAGCCCGAATTTGAGCGTCTCCCAATTCTTCTTGAGAAACTCGATGTCTCCCGTGAACTTCACATTGCGCAGCACGCGCATCACCAGTTTGGGGAAAAGGTCCACCCAGTAGTTGTTATTGTACCAGGCGTAATCGCTGACGTTGCGCAGGGCATGGCCCTTGGGCAAGGCGCCGACGTCGTGCGCAACGCTGCCCTTCACTTTGAAGGCGTCGCGGATTTGGGTCATCGACACGCCCTCGTATTCTTCCGGATGCTCCTGAAAATGCTTTCTCGCTTCCACGAACGAGGAATGGAAGTGGTAGAAGCGCGGGGTGGGGTCCTCGGCTTGAATGGAGTCGATGAAGCTCTGGCAAAGCTCCTTTTCCACGCGCGGGAACAGGATCAGAAGCACCATGGAATACCAATCCACATCAGATGGATTGATGTAGGCGTAGTCGAAGCATTCAAGGAACCGCGCGCGCTCATTGCCCTGGTCGTCTTCAACCCATACGGCGCCGTTTGACAATGGGAAATGCAACTCGTTCAGCATCAGGCGGGTCAGGCGCAGGGCGCCGGCCCTGTCCTCTTTGTAGGACGGGCTTGTCAATATGAAATCAAAAATCCGTTTCTGAAATTTCACCGTCCGGTCCCACCAGCGCGGATATTTGTCCAGGGCGAGCTTCGCCATGTCGATCACCCGCTCCTCCTTGTCCGCGAAGCTCCTGACGTATTTGCGCTCGAACTTCGCCCCGTCAATAAAGACCTGCTCCGGGAAGTCCAGGACAACGGCCACGGGAATTTTTTTCGTCGCACCCGGCTCCAGGGTGAAGGTCAGGCTGACTGCGGCTCCATAATCGCTTCTGGGAAGTGGCTGCCGTTTTTCGTAGAAGCTGCCGTCCGCATTCAAAAGGAGATCCTGGCTGTATCGGTTCAGGCAGAAATAAGGCTGGATGTCCACGGTAACTCCGAACGTTTCGGCAACTGCCAGCGCCATCCGGTTCGGGCTTTCCGTGCTTCCCATCACGACTCCCCGCGCGCCCGCGGACCGAAACTCTTTATGCGCGTGGCCGTGGACAGGGGCGAAGCAGATATAGACGCTGTCCTGGTCAGTCGGTTTGAGTTCCTTCTCCTGGAGGTTGACCAGGGACGGCTTGGGCACCACGAGCGTGATCTCCTGAGCCTCATCCGCGGCGTTTTCCACCTCGAACTCTTCAACGCCGAGGGGCATCAACGTCTCGTTTCCCCCTGACAGGAAGGGAGAAACCAGCCGCCTGGTTACTTTCACCTTGCCCAGCTTGTATTCAATCTCCAGTGACGGCGTGGCGATGGTGAGGGAAACGTTCTTTTCCGCAATCGGGGGATGGTAGTAGTTCTCAATGGCCGGGATGTCGTCGGGAGTCTCGGGGACCTGCGGCTTTCTTTGCGTGAGCATGGTGAGCTTGTCGCCGATGCGCACGAAGGGCGCGGAGGCGAATTGGATCGCCTTTTGATTCAGCATGATGAGCCGGCCCGCATCGTTCAGGCGGTTGTACAGACCGTAGGGGGAAATGCCGACCGAGCACGTGGGGGCGCCTTGCAGGGCCACCGTTTGCGGGAATTGCAGGGTCTTGGACATGCCCTGGAAGTGGACCGTCATTTTGTTTTGTTCGTAAATGGCGGCTATCCTGGCTCCGGCGATGGTGTAAATATCGCGCACGTCGAATGCAGCGGATTTCGGCATTTTTTCCCCCTGTCGGTTATTTGGCCTGATGGTTCAGCACTTGCCTCCGAACGCGAAGCCTTTTTTCCCCGCCGGTTTTTCGACGGTCTTCTTCCTGGGCGCTGCGGTCTCAGTGGCGGCCAGTTCCTTTTCCTTGCTGAGGTCGATGGGCATCTTCGTGGACGGATAAGTCTTTACAGCCCCGAACAGCAGGTCCGCGGCGACTCGGATCGAATCGGGGGAGCCTGAGAAATTGCAGACCACCGCATCGGCCTCTTTGGTCGTGCCTTTGAGATAGGGGAAGTTCGTCACGACAACCACGGTGTGTCCGGCGTCTTTCAACGCCTTCACCAGGCGCTGGTTGTTGCCTCTCTTTTCGATGCGGGCGTAGTAATTCGTCATGACGACGAGGTCCGCTTCCTTTGCCAGCTCCAGCGCTTCTGCCACATCCTCGTCGCTGGCGTGGAAGCCCGTATCGTCCAGGATGAGGTTGATGGAGTGCCTGGACATCCGTTCGCAGAACATGTGAGGATGGCTGTAGAGATCCTTTCCCAGAAAGGGATACGGAATGAGCTGCTCGATGACCAGGATCTTCTTGTCCTTGCTCAATGGCAGCAGCTTCTTGTCGTCGCGCACCACCAGAAGGGCTTTATGGGCCACTTCCCATGAGAAATCGATCACTTCCTTGCTCCTGACGATGGCCTTGGTTTTCTCCGGATCCATTTTCCCGGCTTTTTCGAACAGGCCCTGGTCGTACTTCATGCACAGAAGCCGCCGGACCGCGTCGTCGAGCCGCTGTTCGGAAAGCTCTCCGCGCTCGATGGCGCTCTTGATGCCGAAGAGGCACTGGGAGCGGGATTCGTCGTCCGCCTTGAGCAGGATGGTGTCCACGCCTGCCTTGATCGCCATGGCGCACGCCTGGGGAAGCGGCCACTTTTTCAGGATGGCGGCCATGCCGATGGCGTCGGAGACGATGACGCCCTTGAATCCCATTTCTCCCCTGAGAAGATCGGTGAGGATTTTGGAAGACAGGGTGGCGGGGAACTCTTTGTCGAAGGCCGGGAAGATTGTGTGGGCCGTCATGAGGGCCTTCGCGCCCGCGTTGATACCGGCCTGGAAGGTCACAAGCTCAACCTCATGCATGCGCTTGAGATCCGCCCGGCAGACGTCCAGCACCTCGTGCGCGTCGGTCGCCGAATCGCCGCGGCCTGCGAAGTGCTTCACCGTGGCGACAATGCCGGCATCCTGATACCCGCGCACCGTCGCCTCCACGTACTTCGCGCATAACTTCGGATCATCGCCGAAGGAGCGCACGCCGATTTCGGGGTTCAACGGATTGATGTTGACGTCGCAGACCGGGTGATAGAACTGCGTTATGCCGATGGCGGCCATCTGCCTGCCGAGCGTATTGGCCACCTTGTAGGCAAGATCAAGGTCTCCAATGGCGGTCATTCCCATGGGCGGCGGGAACTGGACGACGTGACCGGAAGTGTAATCGTTTTTGAAATCGCCTTCCATGTCGATGGTGATGTGCAGCGGGATGCCGGAGGGCCGGCTCATGGCGATTTCCTGCAGCTTGTTGAGGGCGGCCGTCAGCTCATCCGGCGTCACGCTCACGCCGTAGTTATGATCGTCGAAGTAGGTGTGCGCGATGTCGAAATAGTCCTTCGGCTTTTTGAAGTTTGGGTCCACCTGCGAACGCCCCCAATACAGGTTCTTGCATGTTTCCAGCGCGTACGGTTCCAGGCAAAGGCCGCCGGCGTGCAGTTTGGTGACCTGTTCGATCCCCGATGGCGTCAGGTAAGCCCCGCGCCAGGTGAAGGTGAGCACCTGGCCGCATTTTTCCGCCAGGGTCATTTTCGCCAGCTTCGCTGAAACAACATCATCTCTTTCTTTCGACATAGTGTACCTCTTCAAGAATTATTTTATGACTTTGGCCTGTTCGCACCGATCACGGCCGCCAGGTCCGGCCCGGAGCTTGCGTAACGACAAGAGCATTGACGACTCCCGCGCCTCGAAAGTCTCCGATTCGGTTCTCATTCCCGCAACTCTGGGGTTTGGAATCCTGGAACGTCAAGCGAGATTATCGAGTCAACCGCAGCGCCCCGGCTGTGATGATGCTCCCGCAAAAAGTCGAGCCAGGCCTCTTCGTAGAGCCGCGCGTCGGATTGGGGATTTGCGGCCGTCCATCGATCCAGCACTTTGGCGGCCCGCGTGATGTTGGCGGCAGGAATCTTCTCTGGAAAAACGTCCATGTCAGGGCCATGAACGAGAGGCAAAAGCTTGTCGCCAAAGATGCCGTCTTGAGGATAACCCTTTTCGAAATAGGGCGAATCGTCGTCTTCTTCGAGAAATGTTGTGACGGCCGGGTCGAGCGGCAGTTTCTTGAGCGGGAGAAGAGTCGCCAAATCGATGAGTTCCGCGTCACGGCCCTTCAGAAATTCCCGGTCGAAGAAGTACTTGTGCTCGCTGCCGGTCAAGACGATGACTCTGCGGCTGTGGTTGTCCCGAATGGCCGCCCGGATGAGATCCATCATGCGCGTGTTTCGAGACTGCCAATACAAGTTCATAGGGCTGTCGCCGTAAACCTGGAAGGACAGGCGGTTAAACTCCGCATAATACTCGCAATAGTCCCTGCCGTTCCAATACAGGCAGTCTTTGGGTTCAAACGGGGCATCTTCTTATTCGACCAGCCCGTATCGTTTTTCGAAGGCCTTGACGATTTCATCCGAGGCGAGAAGCGCCTCGAATTCAGGCGGTGAGTTCGTGGCGTGGACCGGCGTGGTTGCAAGCGCGCTTATGAGCTTGAAATGGATGGCGCGGCGACTGCACATGGGCAGTTGGACCTATGTCTCGAACCTGTTGCATGAAAAACGACGACGCTGAATGTGTGTCAATAGTGACACTGCTTAACACAGGGGAAGAGGAAGGTGTTCAGCCTTTTTTCGGCTTTTTGCAAACTGCCGGAAATGAAGCGGGGTTAACGGTCATGGTTCAGTCAGAAACTTGATTCTCCACCCGCTGAAAGGGGGTTTTCATGCGGGTCTGCACGTATTCCCTGGAAACAACGATCCCATATTGGCCGTGCCGCATGTAAAGGCTCTGGCCGGCAGCCTTCCGGTAGGCGGCGAGGGCCTCGGCGCGACGGCCGAGCAAGTCAAGCATCTGCCCCTGCCAGACCAGCGCAACACCTGCCTCATCGGTTTCCTCCAGACGGCGAAACACTGCCAGTGCCTTCTCATACTCCTTCGCGTCGTACAGCGCAAAACCCAGCCGCATGAGCAACATGGGATCGGAGACCTGCTTCAACCAGGCCTCGGAGTAGCTCCCGGCAATCTTCTCCGATGATTTGCGGCCCCAGCCCGCGGTTTTCAGCATGTGTTCCGGCAACTTCGCCCGCTCCGCCTGCCGGGCGGCAACCTGCGCCTGCCGGGCGGCAACCTGTGCCTGCCAATGCGCGGCTTCCACAGGTTTATCCGGCAACCCTTCCATGAACGCGCGCAGTGCCGTGAAGAACTTGTCCGGCTCGTCGGCAAAGGGCGCATGAGCCGAACGCTCGAACATCACCAGTTGGCAGCCATCGAAACAGGCGCTCAACTTCTCAGCCTTGTCAGCCCCCCAGGTCAGGTCGTATTTGCCCTCCGCCATGAGGACCGGGATGGGGCAGCCCTCGAACAGGCCCCGGAAGTCGGCTTGATCGAGGTCCCGGAGGATGTCTTGCCTAAACAACGGGTCGTGATTCCAGTCATAGAGCGCCGTCCGCGCCATAGCTTCGCGGGTCGGCTTGTAGTAGTTCTGCCGTTTCCAATCCCCATTGAGCCAGGCGTTGTAGGTGAGCCGGGGGCCTGACAGGGCCGGGTCTTCGTGCAGTTCCTGCATCTTGCGCTGTTCTTCCGCAGAAATGAATTCGGATTGCCGACCGGGCTGCAACGACAGGCCGAAGGCGTCGGGCGCAGCGCCCACCAGAACAAGGCCCGCGACGCGCTCCGGATACTTGAGCAGGTAAGCTTGCGCCACCACGCCGCCATAAGACCAGCCGAGCACAACCCATTTTTCCAGCTTTAGCGCCTCGCGCAGATCATCGAGATCCGCGACGGCCTGCTCAATCGTGTAACCCCCGCCCCTGGCAAAGTCGGATTGCCCGCACCCCCTTTGATCGTAATAAACGACTTTGGAAAAACTGGCGGCTTTGCGGAAAAAAGGATGAAAACCCTGATGCGTCGCGCCCGGTCCGCCATGCACCAAAACCAGCGCCGTGCCGCGCCCCTCCACCTCGCAATACAATTGACAGCCGCCTGCGGTTACGCGCCGCCCCGCCATCTTGAGAACCTCGCATAGCGTCGGCACGTTGGGCACCTCTGCGATTCCCGGCTCGATATGGACCTTGCGCTCCAAAACCGTTTCCCCCTGGGACGGACAGGGCCACAGACAAACCAGCGCCGCTGCCAGGGCAACGACGACGGCAGGCAAGGCCCATGTGAACTTCATGGTCACCGGCACGCGCAACGATGGCGCGGGATTGATGAATGCCCCGGCTTGGGGTGAAACGGATGAATGGATTTCGTTCTTCATACATGGATTTCTTCCAGCAAACGTCTTGAAATATTTCTTAATCATCGCCCCCGATCATGAGGAATCCCTGTTACCGTTTTGTTACCGTTCCGTTCCATTATGGACAAAAAAACGCCACCCCCGCTGATCGTCAAAGCAGGGTCAGGGGAATAATCTGCAAATTCTTCTTCCCATTCCTCTGACAATCATCGCGGAAATGCGTGATTAATCCATTTGTTACTTGCCTCTCCGCCTCCAATCTGCCATCATTACTGCCAGTTAATCGGAAAACCGTGAGTAATTACAGCATTTTCTTCTGCGTCAAACCCCGGAAACCACCAAGAATATTCTCCTCGAATTCAGCCTGCTGCCGGTTGTCCTCTTTAGCGGGTGTTGTGTTGTTCGTTGCCCTTTTGGTTGCAGCCATGCCTGGGTCCGTCCGCGCCCAGATCAGTCTTGCCGACATTGGCGCCGGCAATCCAACCCCGGGGCCAAATGACATCTCGCAATTGAGCACCAACGGGAACACGCAGTTGATCAGTCATTCCGGCGGGTTCAATTACTTTACGGATGATTCCAGCCCGCCGGGGCAGACATTCACCATGGGAACCCATTCGATGATGCTGACGTCTTTATCCATCAAAACGGGCGGGATGCCGGGGGACGACAATGCCGCCGGGCTTGGGCCACAAGCTTATCGACTTCAGATATTCTCGGTTTCCGGCAGCACCGCGACTTTGATAAACACTTACACCAGCCCGTCTTCTTTCAGCTACACGGATGGCGACTGGCTGCAATGGAGTGGTCTCTTCGCGGGACTGACGGCCAATGCGACTTATGCCTATTCATTCAGCCGTGTGTCCAGCGGCTACGACGCCCTGGCCGTGAGCAGCGGCAATCCGTATGGCGGCGGGGAAGTGGTCTTGATTCCGAGCGGGGGTGGCGCCATGACCTATCAAAGCAGTCATGGTTATGACGCAGTTTTTGACATTGGCCTGGCACCGGCGCAAAACAATGAGCCGGCCAACGATGACCAGATCATCTATGACGGGCAGACGAACCTGAACAACGGTTGGGCCAATTGGGATTACGGCTCCATCCTCAACTTCGCCAACACAACCCCGGTTTACTCCGGCGCCTTTTCCATTAGTGCAACAATGCCCCCTTGGAGCAGAATCTGGTTCGTTAACAACATGATGGACGTCACGCTCTACACTAATTTCGCGTTCCGGGTGAATGGCGGGCCGGGCGGCGGGCAGTATTTGCAAGTGGCCGCCAGCACCAACGGCGTTGACGGGACTTGGGTTGACATCGGCCCGCTCCAAACCAACACCTGGCAGCAAATCACCGTCCCGCTCGCCGCTCTGGGCGTGGCCAATGCGACGAACCTGAACTTCCTCTGGATCAACAACTGGAGCGACAATCCGCAGCCTGTTTTCTATCTCGACGACATCTCATTGACCGCCAAAACGCCGCCAGACATCGTCCATGTGGACGTTAACGCCACGCAAACCGTGCGCACTGTGGACGCGCGGATTTTCGGCATCAACGCCGCGGATTGGGACGGTTACATTAACACACCCACCACCATTTCCATTTTGACGAACATGAACAATCAGGCGTTGCGCTGGCCGGGCGGCAGCGGGGCGGATGTCTATTTCATGTCCAATGCAAGTTCATTGGCGAATACAATGAATTTCATTCAAGTTGCCACCAACACAGATGCGCAAGTCTATTTCACCGTCAATTACGGCACCGGCACCCCGCAACAGGCTGCCGCCTGGGTGGCGTGTTGCAACATCACCAATCATTGCGGCTTCAAATACTGGGAGGTTGGCAACGAGTCCGGCGGCCTTTGGGAGACGGATGACAACACGAACGCGCCATGGCAGCCGCATGATCCCTGGACCTATGCCATGCGTTTCAAACAATACTACACCGCCATGAAGGCGGTGGATCCAACCATCAAAATCGGCTCGTCGGCGGACGTCACTGAGGACGGCACGGCCAACTACACCAATCATCCGGTCGTCAACCCCGTCACCGGCGTGACGCACAACGGCTGGACGCCGGTGATGCTGCACACGATGCTGACCAATGGCTGTATCTGCGATTTCTTGATTGACCACACCTATGGACCTGGCACCAGCGACATTGGCGATCTGCTCTACTCCCCGGTCTGGACGGTGAACGCGAACAATTTGCGTATGATGCTGGTAGATTATCTGGGCAGTTTGAACACCAATGTGGAACTGGACGTCACTGAAAATGGCAGCGGCGGCAATGACCGTCAACTGGTGAGCCTGGTGAGCGGCCTGTTCTGGGCTGACAGCATTGGCCAGATTCTCCAGACCGAGTTCAACTCACGTCTGTGGTGGGACCTGCGTAACGGGCAGACCGACATCACCAATTCCGACAATGCGCTCTACGGCTGGCGCACCGATCCCGACACCGGGAATTTTTATGAGGATCTCGGCATCGTCGCGGGGCTGGGCAACACGGCCGTCAACCGCTACCCGGCATACTATTGCGGCAAGCTGATGAAATACTTCGCCGGCGGGGGCGACACGGTCGTCACCGCCACCAGTGATTATAAATTGCTTTCCGCCTACGCCGTGCAGCGGACCAACGGTTATTTGACGTTGCTTGTGATAAACAAGAGTTGTTACGCCAACCTTAATGCCGCCATCAACCTCACCGGTTATGTGCCAGCCGCCAATGCAATCGCTTACTCGTATGGCATCCCGCAAGATCAGGCGGCATTCTTCAACGGTCCCGCCGCCGCGCTGGACATCGCCACCGGCAATCTTGCGGTCGCCGGCTCCAATTTCACGGCCACGTTCCCGCCGTATTCGGCGACGGTGCTTCAGCTCGCGCCGGCGGCCCCTTCGCTGGCCACGCTGTCTCCGCCACAATCCTCATCCGGCCGGTTCATCTTCCAGTTGCAAGGCCAGCCCGGCGTGCCTTACCTGATTCAAATGTCCACCAATCTGGCTTCGGCGAACTGGATCACGATCTCCACCACTACGCCAGCCACCGGCACTTTGATTCTTACCAACACCATGTCGTCCGCAGCACAGTTCTTCCGGGCGGTCTGGCAGCCGTAAAACCTCCGGAATTTCAATTATTTGCAATCTTTCTCCCCGATGGGAAAAGACACCTATTGCGTTTCTCCGCGTGTCACGCGCAGGAAAACTTCTTCCAGGCCCAGTTCGTCCTCCCAGTATCCTGTCAAACGCACTCCGCCCCGCACCAAAGCTTCCGGCACGAAGGCGGGATCAACCTCATGATTGGCGAAGGTCACTTTGATTTGGCCATCCACCGCCACGGCTTCCGCCACTTCGGGACGGGCTTTCAAAATCTCCAGCGCGGCCGCGCTGTTGCCTTGCACCACAATCCAATAGATCAACCCGGCTGACATCCGGGCGCGCACTCCCTGCACCGGCCCGCTGTAAATCAATTTACCCTTTTCAATAATCGCCACACGGTTGCACAGGGTCTGCAACTCGCTCAGGATGTGCGAGGATATGATGATCGTTTTGCCCAATCGTTGCAGCTCCTGCAGGATGGCCATCATTTCGATGCGCGCCCGCGGGTCGAGGCCGCTGGCCGGTTCATCCAGAAGCAGGACCTTCGGATCGTGAATCAAAACCCGCGCCAGGCCCAGCCGCTGCTGCATCCCCCGGCTCAACGCGCCAATGATCGCCCCGCGCTTTTCCGTCAATCCCACCAGTTCCAAAACGTCTGCCACGGTTTTGTCCCGCTGCGCCGTCGGGATTTTGTAGCACGCCCCGAAGAAGTCCAGGTATTCGGTCACTTCCATGTCCTTGTACACCCCGAAAAAATCCGGCATGTAACCGATGACATGCCGCACCGCATCCGCTTCCCGGACAATATCGTGCCCCAGCACGCGGGCGGTGCCGGAGGAGGGCGCCAAAAAAGTCGCCAGTATGCGCAGCGTGGTTGTCTTGCCCGCGCCGTTGGAGCCGATGAAACCGAACAAATCGCCCGCGTTGACCGCCAGGTTCAACGAATCGAGCGCGGCAATCGAACCAAAGGAGCGGCTTAAACTGATTGTTTCCACGGCTGGAATTGGCGGGGCATCCATAGTTGGTCAGGGTTGAAGGTTCTCTAATGAACCCCTCTCCCTGCCCTCTCCCCGCTTCGCGGGGAGAGGGTGGCCGCAGGCCGGGAGAGGGGTTCGTGTAAAGGTTTCATTGAAATAATACACCCGGTTTATAAAGTTAACGGCACGACCAGCCGCAACAAAGTGTTGCGGTGCGACCGCTTGACTGGAAAACGGTTCAGCGCCGCGGTCAAGGCATGGTCGGGATCCCATGCCAGCAAAATCCCATAGCCCGGCACGGCATACCGGCTTAAGTCCAGATCGCCCGGACTGCTGAAAGTCTGCCAATTGTTCGCCGATTCGTTCACCTGTGAAAGAAAAGAAGCGGCCATCGAGCTTGCGGCAAGATCGGGAATGCCCGCCTCGTTCTTTCCAAAACTGTTGCGCCGGGCTTGTGCCGCTCTGAGAAAAGACGGGCTGCTTTGCCGCGCCCAATCCCCCAACAACTGGCCCGCCGCCCG
>Ga0116121_1001246_pt1 | contig 11001 bp, 3 predicted proteins | sample June2015DPH_13_1_FD_89725 | JGI IMG/M metagenome (GOLD analysis project Ga0116121, IMG submission 89725) | Peatland microbial communities from SPRUCE experiment site at the Marcell Experimental Forest, Minnesota, USA - June2015DPH_13_10 | ecosystem: Environmental > Terrestrial > Soil > Wetlands >...
AGCCGCCCGTCGCCACAACCGGCAGGCGGCGGCAGCGCAATTCGCCCTTCAATTCGGCCACCAATTGGCGGATCAAGCCCCGGTAACCGTGAACGGCCCCTATGAGCATCGCTTGTGCGGTGTTCCTACCCACCACCGCCGCGATCTCTCGCATCTGAATGCGCGGCAGCAACGCTGTTTTCTCATGCAAATAATCGGTCATGACCGAAAGCCCGGGCGCGATAATGCCGCCGACATAATTGCCCTTTCGATCCACCACGTCGAACGTAACCGCCGTGCCAAAATCGACGACAACGGACGGAGCGCCAAAATGGGTCCTGACGGCGACGGCATTGGCCAGGCGATCCGGGCCGATAGTTTGCGGCGCTGGATAATCAATGCCCACTCCCCGCACGGTGTCAGAGGTCAATTGGAGGCAGGGAAGACCGAGCCTGGCCTGAACGAACTTGACCACGAACGGCGTCACCGCGGGCACGACGCTGCAAAGAGCCACGCCGGCCAGCGGCTGTTTATTCAGGAAACTGGCGGCGGTTCGTTGGGCGGCGCCCGTCCCCCACCCCTTCGTCGGCGTATCGATATGGCGGCTGACCCGGGTGGAATTGGCCAGCCCGATATGGGTATGGGTATTACCGATGTCGAACAATGCAATCATCGCGGACATGATCCTCAATCCTCCGCAAAAGTAAAATGTCAAAGAACCATTCTGAAAGACGCTGGTGAAACGCGGCGCGATAAAACGATCGCGCTTCAAAATCTGTCGTAATTCTTTACACCCTCAACGGCCACTCTATTGAGCATCAAATCGCTTTGACCCGGTTTGACTGACCTTGACCCGCCCGAACCTTGATGATTCTGTAAGGCGTTCATGTCAGGGTATTTGCACACGATTTGGCCGCCGGAGCGCCATGTTGCGCGGGTTTAATTTAGTTAAGCACGCTTTGACCACTGTTGCGCCAAAGGTGGGGGCCTGTCTCGATTTGACCACCTCCTAAAATCAGTCTGGCTCTAAACATTTTCCTCATCACTTTCTTCAGTCCGCCATGGCCGTTTTGGCGATGGCGGAATCCATCTTCTTTATCCTTGGACTAAATTACTCTAAATATATTCAATAGTCAAATTACTTTTTTAATTATTTTTAGCCAGGAAACCGGAGTTTTTGAAGAAACAGGGCTAAATCGCTTGTGCGGCGAAGGATTGACGGGTCAGGGCCGCAACCAAAGTGCGATGATTTTTGCCGTCCATGGGGCCTCTTTCGTGGAACGTTGCGCCGGGGGTGCGCAAGGAGCCTTTCCGCCAAAATAATTCTCCAAAAAAGTCTTGAATCCGCCTGTGCATTCTGCTTATTGTCAAAAGCTCCTTCGCGAGGGCGCCTAATATCTGTGGCTGCAAGCGTGCGGTCGTTGCAGTTGCCAAATGTAAACAACAGTGTTGTCGTGGCGGGTTCGGAAGCTTGGTCAGGGCGACGCTGACTATATGAAAGGCAAGAGGATAAGATGAAAACCAGTCTTTATATTATCGCGTTGTTCTGTCTCCAATTTACAATGGCAGCCCAACCGGTCCAAAGGCAGTCGGTGCAGGGCCATGTGCCTGCCGTCGTCACCCACTTGACACCGTTAGGCCGACTTCCCGCTACGAATGTTCTGCATCTGGTCATCGGCCTGCCACTGCGCAATCGGGGAGACCTCACCAATCTAATGCAACGGCTCTACGATCCGGCCAGCCCGGATTACCATCACTATCTGTCGCCCGAGCAATTCACCGAGAAGTTTGGGCCGACGAAGGAGGATTATCAGGCGCTCTTCAATTTTGCCAGCGCCCACGGCCTCAAGGTCACCGGCACCCATCCCAACCGCACACTGCTGGACGTCAGCGGCTCGGCGGCGGATGTCGAAAAAACTTTCCATGTGGTGCTGCATGTCTATCAGCACCCAACGGAACACCGCACGTTTTTCGCGCCCGATGTTGAGCCATCGCTCGACCTGGCGGTTCCGGTGCTGCACATCGGTGGCCTGGATACTTATGTAATTCCCCGCCCGGCCTGGCGCAAAGCCAATGCGTCGAACAATGGAAAAAATGGAACGATTCCGCCCCATATGTCCGGCTCAGGCCCAAGCGGCAACTACATGGGAAATGATTTCCGGGCAGCGTATGTTCCAGGTGTCGCCCTCACCGGCGCCGGGCAGAGCGTGGGTCTGTTGGAGTGTGACGGCTATTACGCGAGCGATATCACACTCTACGAGAGCCAGGCTGGTCTGCCAAATGTCACGCTGACCAACGTGCCGGTTGACGGTGGCATCGTCACTCCCGGTGACGGGGTTGTGGAGGTGTCTCTGGATATTGAAATGGCCATTTCCATGGCACCAGGGCTGTCTAGTGTCATTGTTTATGAAGCGCCGACCGACCCCGTAATAGATGGTTCACCTCCGTACATTTACGACATGCTGAACCGAATGGCGACGGATAATCTGGCCAAACAGATCAGTTCCTCGTGGGTTTTTAGAAACGACGCCTCTATCGACCAGATGTTTCAGCAATTTGCCCTGCAAGGGCAGTCGTTCTTTGAGGCTTCCGGCGACGATGACGCGTACACGGCAGAAACCTTCCAGTGGAATGATGATCCTTACATCACTTTGGTGGGAGGGACCACTTTGACCACCAGCGGTTCGGGAGGCGCGTGGGTGTCGGAAACGGTTTGGAACTGGGGTGTTGAGTACGGCTCGCAGGACGATGGGGTGGGAAGCGGTGGCGGGATAAGCACCAACTACACGATTCCGATCTGGCAACAAGGCATCAGCATGTCAGGCAACGGCGGCTCCAGCACCATGCGCAACATTCCTGACGTGGCGCTGACGGCAGACAACGTTTATGTCATCGCGGACCAGGGCGGGACTTATGTCGGCATAGGCGGCACCAGTTGTGCGGCGCCTTTGTGGGCTGGCTTCATCGCCTTGGTCAACCAGCAGGCTGTGGGCACCGGTGCGCCAACAGTTGGTTTTATCAATCCAGCTATCTACGCCATCGGCAAGGAGCCGGGTTATACCAACGCCTTTCATGACATCACGACAGGCAACAACACCTGGAGCGGGAGTCCCACCGAGTATTACGCCGAGTCTGGCTACGACCTTTGCACGGGGTGGGGAACACCGGCGGGAAGCGGCCTCATTAACACCCTGGCCCCACTTGATGTCCTCCGCATTTCTCCCGCAACTGGTTTCAGCGCCGCCGGCAGAGTTGGCGGCCCGTTTACGGTGACTTCACAAAGTTATACCTTGACCAATGCCGGCGCAACGGCGCTGAACTGGACCCTCGCCAACCCTGCGTCCTGGCTCAGTGCCTCGCCCGGCAGCGGCACACTGACTCCCGGCGCTGCAGCCACGGTGACAGTGAGTTTGAACGCCGCAGCCACCAACTTGGCGGTGGGAAGCTACAGTGCATCCGTATGGTTCACCAACCTGAGTGATGGCGTCGGGCAGGTCCGCCAATTCGCTCTGTCAGTAATCAGTCCGCCGGCCATCACGCTCCAACCGACCAACCAAACAGTGCTGGACGGAGCGACTGCAACCTTCACTGTCGGGATCAGCGGCGGTCAGCCTTTGTTTTACCAGTGGCAAGCCAACAGCAACAATCTAACTAATAACGGTCATATCTCCGGTTCGTCCACCAGCACTTTGACTATCAGCAATGTTTCTCCTGCGGATGTCGCAAATTATAGAGTCATTGTGACCAATGCCGCTGGCGCCGCGGTCAGCAGCAACGCGCTCTTGACTGCCTTGCCCGGAAATGTTGACCATTTTGGTTGGAGCACGATTTCCTCGCCCCAAGTCTTCAACGCACCCTTCGCGGCCAGCATTAAAGCGCTCGACCCTGCGGATGTTATCTCGACCAACTTCAGCGGGTTCGTAAATCTCGTTGGTTTCGCAAGCGGATCCGGCGTCACTTCCATCGAGAATTTCGATTCAGGCGTATGGCCGCATGCCCCTTGGATTTACGTGGCGGGAGGATCTGCCATCGGGACTATTTCTCCCACCAATGCCCACGATGGCAGCAGTTATGGGTTAAGCGACCCCGATTGGACCTATCGCACCGATTTTCAGTTGGGCAACGCGGGGGACTCTCTTTCCTGGTGGATACGGCCCAGTTCAAGCAGTAGTGGGAGAGCTTACTTTGGTTTCGGCGCTTCAGCCAATGGTTGCTGGTCCATTGTTGCGGCTCCGAACACGAGCCAATTCATCCTTCAGCAGAATGACGACTTTACCAACTACAATGATGTTGTCGACTTGACCCAGGCTTGGGAGGGAGAAAATTGGTACCTGGTTTCGGTTCAGTTTTCTTCCCCTTCGGCGATCGTGTGCAATCTTTATGGCTCTGACGGCATAACCTTGTTAAATACACTGAGCTACGGTAATGCGACCGGGTTGCCCGGCGGCGTGGCCATGAGGTCCTTCGGCGGCTTTTCCCTGGATACCATACAAAGCGGCGGCGGCCTGACACAAATGCCAATCTCTCCCACCAACGCCGGCCCATTTGCGGAAGGAATCTGGAGCGGAAACATTACCGTGCTGCAAGCCGCGAGCAACGCAGTCTTGACCGCCAATGATGGCGCCGGTCATTCCGGCTCAAGCATTCCATTCAACGTCATCTATTCAAATCAGCCGCCGATCATCATGTCGCAGCCCACCAATCAAACTTTGCCCGTCGGTTTCAACGCCTACTTCACGCTGGCCGCTGCTGGCAGCACGCCCTTGAACTATTTTTGGAGCCGGAATGGCGTGCCGATTGCCGGGGCCACCACCAACAGCTACAGCACGAACAATGTCCAGTTGTCCGATACCGGGGCGCGGTTCAGTTGCCTGGTCAGCAACGCCTATGGAGCTACCAATAGCCAGGCGGCAACGCTTACCGTTTTGGCGCTGCCTCCTTCGATCACCCAGCAGCCTTCAAATCAGACGGTGCTCATAGGCGGCGTGGCTGTCTTCAGCGTGACTGCCACCGGCAGCATGCCATTGAGCTATTTTTGGAGCCGGAACAGCGAGCCGATTGCCGGGGCCACCAACTCCAGCTACACAACGAACGATGTGCAGGTGTCCGCTTCGGGGGCGCAGTTCAGTTGCCTGGTCAGCAACGCCTACGGCTCCACCAACAGCTTGACGGCCACTCTAACTGTGCTTTCCAATGTTCCCGCCAATATCCTGCTGTTGAATGACAACGGTTCTTCACCCAGCGTTTTTGCCACCGCGCTCACCAACCTGAACCTGCCGTTCCAGTTGTTCACGTTGGCGCAATATTCCAGCTTCAGTGCGGCCGTCGCCACGGCCAATCCCGCTGCCTCACTAGTGATCGTGGATTCGTCCGAGAACGCGTTCGATTTCACCAATGTCGCCACGTTCGCCAATGCTGGAGGCCGGGTGCTGTTGTGTTACTGGGATTTGGTGAACCTGCCCAGTCTGGCGGCGGCATTCCACGCAGACCCCGTGAACGATTTCACCACGCCGATGCCGGTTTACAGCTGGGGTGATTCAACGCTCTTCAACGGCGTCACCACTCCGCTGGCTTTCTTGAATCTTGTTTACATTGATGGCCAAGTCCTGCAACCGACCGGCGCCGGCGTCGCCGTGGCGGGGTTTGTCAGCAACCCGGCGGCAGACGAGGCGGCAATCGTCATCGGCAATTCCAACCAGACCATCCTCAACGGCTTTCTCTTTGGCGAGATCACGCCGGTTGCAAATGCCGTGCTATTGGCCGCGAATGAGATTCAACTGATCATCGGCAGCGTTGCCACCAACGTGCCCCCAGTCATCACCGCGCAACCGGTCAGCCAAAGTGTTTCGGTCGGGGCCGACGTGACCTTCTGCGTGACAGCCTCGGGCACGCCTCCACTATACTATTTTTGGAGCCGGAACGGTGTGCCGATTGCCAGGGCCACCACCAACTGCTACACAACCAACAATGTCCAGTTGTCCGATTCGGGGGCGCAGTTCAGTTGCCTGGTCAGCAACGCCTACGGCTCCACGAACAGTTCTAATGCGACTCTAACAGTGGCCCTTCCGTCCCTGGTGCAGAATGGCGGCTTCGAACTGGGCACGTTCGCCGACTGGACGACCAACGGAAACTTTGAGGATTGCGCTGTCGTTTCGATTGCTCCGTACGTTCACTTTGGTATGTACGGAGCGGAACTTGGCCCGGTGGGATCGCTTGGTTACATTTCCCAGACACTCGCCACAACCGTTGGACAGACGTATCAGGTTTCTTGCTGGCTGTATAGCGACGGAGAAATTCCCAATGAGTTCTCCGTCTCATGGAACGGCGCCACACTCTTCGATCAGACAAATATTGGCAGCACCCTATGGACCAACCTTCAATTCCAGACCAGCGCCACGGTGACCAATACGCTGCTGACCTTTGGGTTCCGCAATGATCCAAGTTTTTTTGGCCTGGACGATATTGCTGTTTACCCGACAAATCCAACCACCAATTCACCGGTCATCACCGCGCAACCGGTCAGCCAAAGTGTTGTGGTCGGCGGCAGCGTGACCTTTTGCGTGATAGCGTCTGGCACGTCTCCATTGTACTATTTTTGGAGCCGGAACAACGTGCCGATTGCCGGGGCCACCACCAACTGCTACACCATCAACAATGTCCAGTTGTCTGATTCGGGGGAGCGGTTCAGTTGCCTGGTGAGCAACGACTACGGGACGGCGACCTGCTCGAATGCTACTCTGACTGTGATTGTGCCGACGAATCTGCCAGCTTCAGCCATGGCTTATGTGCGCTCGATCGTTGGCCAGCCGTGGGGTTCGAGTGATAACGAGAACACATTCACGGCAGTCTTCGGCTCCGGTTGGCAAAACTTGCAATACGAAACCGTTAACCCCGCAATGTTGTTTTCCCCGAGCAACAAATTCATTTTCCTTGAAGGCGGAGCCAGTAGCGGGTTGCCAATGGGCACTTTTCTGACTAATAATTTACCATACATCTCAAACTGGGTCGCGGCGGGGGGCAGTCTCTTTGTGGATGCCGCTCCCTATTTTTCCAACGATTTCACCATCTTCTTGGGCTTTGGCATCACCTTAAATGTTGGAGACTACAGTAGTACAGCCGGTGCTGTGAATCCAGCCCACCCCATCTTCAACGGGCCCTATCTGCCCGCGGGCGCCAATTTCACTGGCGATTATTTTGCGCATTCGACGGTTTCCGGAGCCGGATTGTCAGCGATTCTAACGAACGCAAGCGACGGAAACTATGTATTGGCCGAAACCAGTTACTCTGGCGGACACCTGCTATTCGGTGGCACGACCCTGCCTTCATTTCAATCTCCTCAACCCGAGGTTTCGAACCTGCTGGCCAACATTCTGACGTACGCCGCCAGTTTTGCTCAATCTTCACCTGTCGTCATCGCGTCACCCGTTAGCCAGACCGTGGTTGTGGGTGGTTCCGCCACGTTCAGCGTGACGGCTTCGGGCGCCGCTCCATTGTACTATTTTTGGAGTCGGAAGAGTACGCCGATTGCCGGGGCCACCAACTCCAGCTACACCGACAATAATGTCCAGCTTGCCGAATCCGGCAGCCAGTTCAGTTGCCTGCTCAGCAATGCCTACGGGACGGCGCTCAGTTCCAATGCTACTCTGACCGTCCTTCCTCCGACACCGCTGGTACTGAATGGCGGCTTCGAATTGGGCTCGTTCGCCGATTGGACGACCAGCGGCAACTTTGAGGATTGCACTGTCGTTTCGAATGCTCCGTACGTTCACTATGGTATGTACGGCGCGGAACTTGGCCCGGTGGGATCGCTTGGTTACATTTCCCAGACGCTCGCCACAACCGTTGGACAGATGTATCAGGTTTCTTGCTGGCTGTATAGCGACGGAGAAATTCCCAATGAGTTTTCCGTCTCATGGAATGGCACCACACTCTACGATCAGACAAATGTTGCTGCCGAAACCCTCTGGACCAACCTTCAATTCCTGACTAGCGCCACGGTGACCGATACGCTGCTGACCTTTGGGTTCCGCGATGATTTAAGTTATTTTGGTCTTGACGATATTGCTGTTTACCCGGTTGTACCGCCCCGGTTTCAAACGGTGAAGTTGACCAACGGCATGATCAACTTTGGTTGGAGCGCACAGGCGAGTCAGCTCTATCAGGTGCAATACACGACCAATTTGGCTCAAAACAGATGGACCAATTTGGGCGGTGTTGTTTCCACCGCTAATTCCTCCATTATGGCTGCCGATGCCACAACAAACTCCATGGAGCGATTCTATCGCGTCGTACTGCTGCCCTGATTTTGGTCGTGGAAGCTGGAAAGGCTCTTAAAGACGAAAAGTCCTTTGTGGTTCAAGCAGCATAAATTGAGGTGTCGCTGATGATTTTTGCAGTTGCCTGAAATAAAGGCTCGCCAAGGGGCGTCTGTTCTTTTATTGGGTAATGCTGGTTTGCGGTTGGCGTCGAAGACCCTGCTGGTCATGCGAAAAAATAACATTTTCTGGCTCGGTTTGCTGCTCGTTGTGGGCGGCATCTATTTTCATTATTTCACGCATTGGTTTGAAAAACGGGAGATTGCCATCACGGCCTCACTCCGCCCCAGCCGCCAGAGGGGTGAGACTGTTTTCCCGGTTTTCTTTACCCTGAATGGCAATTACAAATTGACCAGCGTAAAGGTCATCCCGCTGGAAGGTGACAAATTCAATCCGCTGGCGGCTCCGGTCTGGCATCTGGTTTCCGACAGCTTTTGGAGTCGGACGAGGGCCTTTTTTTATGGCGAGCCGATTCAAGGGATGAAACCCGCGCTGGAAGGCGTCCGTCCCGAACCACTGAGGCCGGGCGTGGTGTACCGGTTGATTGTGTCGGCGGGCGGTTCAACCGGCCATAAGGATTTCAAAGCGAAAGCCATTGAGGAATAAGCCCATGGGTCAGGGCGTGGGAGACGGGTTGTTGGTGCGCCAGAAGGCGGTCGTACACCACAGCACAACCGGTTCAAATCCCTTGCCCCATCTCAGAAACTGAACGCTCCCATCGATAAAGCCATTGTTAGCCCCTCCGATGTTGGTGCTGGTCATGGAACGGTCATGTTTGGCTTGGTCCAGCACATGGCCATCATCATTTTCGAGATAATCCATGTAAAAATCGCCATCAGAAGCCAGCTTTTCGCTGAAAATCACGGTCTGCGACGGCAGGGGAATGTCTTTTTCACTCAGAAATGGATTTGGGTCGGGTACGCCATTATAGGCATTCGGATAGCTGTACTTGGCGGCGTAGCCGTCATTAAAGCCGTTGATTATATAAGTGCGTGAAGTGTCGTCCGCCGGGGCTTTGTCCACCGGGGTAACGCTCGGGTTCGCGCCTACGGTTTGGGGGGTGCTGGTCTCGCTTGGGCAAATCAAAAGATTGGTCGTTTTATAATAGGAAATCAAAATGGCCGGCCATCGGTTGGTGATGCTGCCGGGAGCGGAGTTGACGCGGGAAGGATATGCGCCGCCGTTGTCACTGGCGTACATCATGTTGGCCAGGCTCAATTGATGGACGTTGTTCATGCATTGGATACGGTGGGCGTTTTCCTTGGCTTGGGCCAGCGCAGGCAACAACATGCTGGCCAGAATGCCGATGATGGCAATGACCACCAGCAGTTCAATCAGCGTAAAAGCGGCGGTTTCCGCCGGCTCATTTTTCTGTCGTGTCGCGTTTTTCATTACCTCCTGAGAGACGCCTCCGGGCGCCCTTGCGTTACAGGATTTTACGCGCACCGTTGTCAAATAGTCAAAGTATTTTCCATGATGGAAGGAATTTTTTTGTAAAGCCGGCCGTAGGCCGCGGCGGTTCGCTCCCAGGAAAAGTCCCTGGCCATCCCGTTTCGGCGGTAATGGGCCAGCAACTCCTTGTTGTCGTAGAGGATCAACGCCTTGCGCACGGCCTTGGACAGCGCCCGGACGGAATACTCGGCAAACTTGATGCCGTCGGCCTTTTCCGGGTCCTCCGCAATATCAATGACAGAATCGTCCAGCCCGCCCGTCAAACGCACAATCGGCACCGTGCCATAGCGCAAGCTGTACATCTGGTTCAGCCCGCACGGCTCAAAGCGCGACGGCATGAGATAAAAATCGCACCCGGCTTCGATGCGATGGGACAAGCCGGTGTCGAAACCGATTCTGACGGCGCATTTGTCGGGGTGGCGTTCGGCCAGTTTGCGCCAGGCCCGCTCGTAATCGCGTTCGCCGCTGCCCAGAAAAACAAACTGCATGCCGGCGGCCAGCATTTCCTGGAGCACGGTCAATTGAATATCCACGCCTTTTTGGCCGGCCAGACGGGAGACCGTGCCGAAAAGCGGAATGTCCGCCGCGGGGGGCAGTCCCATTTCCCGCTGCAATTCGATTTTGTCGGCTTGTTTTCCCCGCAAATCAGCCGCCGAATAGGAGTGTTTCAGAAAAGGGTTCCTTTCTGTCTTCCATTCATCGTAATCAACGCCGTTGAGGACGCCGAAGAGCGCGTTTTGGCGGCGGCGCAAAGCGCCGTCCAGCCCGCAGCCGTAAAGCTCGGTGGTGATTTCCCGCGCGTATCTTGGACTGACCGTGGTGAGCAGGTCGGCGAAGGAGATGCCGCCCTTGAGGCAATTCATCCAGCCATAAAACTCCAGGCCGTCCGGCTGGAAATAATTTCCGGGCAGATTGGTCAGGGCGAATTTTGCGGGAGGAAAATTGCCCTGGTAAGACATGTTGTGAATGGTCAGGCAGGTGGGTGGAGGAGCGGTCCAGCCGTCATGCAATTTTTGTTCGAGCATGAAAACGGGCGCGAGGGCGGTTTGCCAGTCATTCACATGCACCAAGTCCGGCCGCCACGGAAGATGACGCGCCAGATGGACCACGGCTTTGCTGAAGAAGATGAAGCGCTCCGCATTGTCGGGATAATCCATGCCCCGTTCCTGGTAGATATCGCTTCGTTCGAAAAAGTGCGGTTGTTCGATGAAATAAGCGGTGAGCCGGTCGTCCACGACGCGCGTCCAGACCCGGC
>Ga0116121_1001267_pt1 | contig 10901 bp, 8 predicted proteins | sample June2015DPH_13_1_FD_89725 | JGI IMG/M metagenome (GOLD analysis project Ga0116121, IMG submission 89725) | Peatland microbial communities from SPRUCE experiment site at the Marcell Experimental Forest, Minnesota, USA - June2015DPH_13_10 | ecosystem: Environmental > Terrestrial > Soil > Wetlands >...
CACGTCATGCTGGTGGGCGAAGGCGCCGAGCGCTTCGCCGTCGCTGTAGGCTTCCCGCGCGAGAATCTGCTCACGGAGCATTCGCGAAAAGTGTGGCTGCTGTGGAAGGAGTATCACTCCAACGAAGATTGGTGGGGACCGGGATTGGCCGACCCGCACTGGCAGGCTCCGGGCGCGCGGCCTCAAGCAGACCTCCGACTAGAGCGCTACCGGAAACTGGAAGAGCATGCGGCGGAATTAGGAATTGCGCAGGAGTTGCGGCGCGACGCGATTCGCACCGTGATGTTTCCGCCAACGGGGACGATCCACTGCTCGGCGCTGAATGAGAAAGGAGAAGTCTCCGGCTGCACGACGACCAGCGGATTGGGATTCAAGCTGCCGGGACGTTGCGGGGATTCTCCGATTATCGGTGCGGGCTGCTATACCGATCAGGATATTGGTTCGGCTGGCGCGACAGGCAGCGGCGAAGAGAATATTAAAGTCGCGGGAGCCCATACGATTGTGGAGAACATGCGGCATGGAATGTCTCCACTAGAAGCTGGGATGGATGCGCTGAAGCGCGTGGTGCATACCTACAACGGCGACATGAATAAGCTGCTCTTCATCGACATGACTTATTACGTTTTGCGCAAGGACGGAGCTTACGCGGGGGTGTCGTTGTGGGAAGGTTACAGTCCGAGCAAGCTGCATAAAATTGCGGTGCATGACGGCGAGCGGCGAGCGGAGAAGACGGTGGCCATGTTCAAAGGTTATTCGCAGGACTTTCCGCCAGAACCGAAAGTGCCGGAGGGAGTGAAGTAGGAGCAGTCTCCGGATGTGGCTCAAAAGCGAAGCTCAGCGGCTGAAGCCCGGCTAATTTGGATGAACTTTGAGTGGCACGACTGAAAGTCGTGCCCTTCCCGAGCCGTGTCCTACGCGAACCTCACCTTCACATCCGGGCCCTTCTCCAGGTGAATGCTTTCGATGAAGCGCACTTTACCGGTGAGCTGGGTGAGGATCACGGAAGAGGTGCGCGTGCCTTCGCCGAAGAAGCGCACGCCCTTGAGCAGAGCGCCGTCGGTAACGCCGGTGGCGGCGAAGATGAGCTGCTTGCCAGGAGCAAGGTCCTCAGCTTCGTAAATGCGATTCTTGTCGGTGATGCCCATGCGAGCGAGGCGCTCTTCCTGGTCTGGTTTTACCACCAGGCGGCCAAGCATGTAGCCGTTGAGGCAACGGATGGCGGCAGCGGTGATCACGCCTTCCGGCGCACCGCCTGAGCCCATGACGGCGTGTACGCCGGTTCCGATCACCGCGGCGGCGATGCCGGCCGAGAGGTCACCGTCGCCGATCAGCCGAATACGGGCACCGGCAGCGCGAATATCGGCAATCAGCTTTTCGTGGCGCGGACGGTCGAGCACGATCACGACCAGATCTTCCACGTCGCGCTCCATCCTCTTGGCGATGTTCTTCAGATTGTCGGCTACCGGCGCATCGAGTTCGACGGCGTTCTTGCACGATGGTCCAACGACGATTTTCTCCATGTAGCAATCGGGTGCGTTAAGCAGGCCTCCGCGCTCGGAAGCGGCGAGCACGGTGATTGATCCGGGTGCGCCGGTGGCGCACAGGTTGGTGCCTTCGAGTGGATCGACAGCAATGTCCACCTCAGGCACTTCGCGTCCGTCGGGAAACTCGGCGCCGACTTTCTCGCCGATGTAGAGCATGGGCGCTTCATCGCGTTCGCCCTCGCCGATCACGATGGTACCGCGCATGGGTATGCAGTCCATGGTCTGGCGCATGGCTTCAGTCGCTACCTGATCGGAGAGTTTGCGCTCGCCCTGACCCATGGTGCGCGCCGAGGCGATGGCCGCCACTTCCACTACGCGCAGAAAGCGCGACGCCAGGTCGCTTTCAATGTTTTCCCCGAAACTGCGGGCCTTGCCTTCTGGACGAGTTTGCGTAGCCATGACAGCCTCCCAGCGAGCATTTCGAACCGGCCATTCCGACCGGCCTGAGAATATAACGCAATTGCGAGGAGATTGAAAGAAACGGCTGGAGCCATAAGAAATACGGATACCGAGACGGTGGGCGACGTGTTATCCTCACAGCCCTGTTTTGAAAGAGATCCCATGCCGGAATCATGCCCGCTAACTTTCCTGTGCATCACGACCTACGAGAAGGGGCAGGAGTTCATGCGCGAGTGCAAGCGGCGGGGGTGCCGGGTGATCCTGCTGACGGCGGAGAAGCTGCGGGATGCCGACTGGCCGCGGGAAAGCCTGGACGACACGTTCTATCTCCCTGCTGAAATCCCCATCGCGGACATCGTGCAGGCTGTAACTCATTTGACCCGTACGCAGAAGATCGACCGCATTGTCGCGCTCGACGAGTACGACATGGAGACCGCCGCAACTCTTCGCGAACACCTGCGGGTGCCGGGGATGGGGCTAACCACCATGCGTTATTTCCGCGACAAGCTGGCCATGCGGATGAAGGCGCTGGATCGTGGGGTGCTCGTGCCGGACTTTGTTCCGGTGCTGAATCACGGCGATATCCGCTACTACCTCGAACATGTTCCGGGACCATGGGTGCTCAAGCCGAGGCAGGAGGCATCGGCGATCGGGATCAAAAAGATTCACGTCGCCGAAGAGTTGTGGCCCGTACTGGAGCAATTGGGGGACAAGCAATCTTCATTTCTGCTGGAGAAATTTGTGCCGGGCGAGGTCTATCACGTGGACTCGGTGGTTTCGGAAAACGAAGTGGTCTTTGCCAGCGTGAGCAAATACGGCAAGCCACCCATGAATGTTGCGCAGGGCGGTGGAATCTTCACCACATGCGTCATACCGCGAGGCAGTGACGCGGACACAGGATTAAGACAGATCAACCGCGACCTGATTGCGGCGCTGGGACTGCTGCGGGGCGTGGCCCACACCGAATTCATCCAGGCGCACGCCGATGGGCATTTCTATTTCTTGGAGTGTGCGGCACGCGTGGGCGGCGCTTACATCAACGAGATGGTCGAGGCGGCCAGCGGGATTAACCTGTGGCGTGAGTGGGCTCGCATCGAGGTCGCCGGAGGCGATGGAAGTTACCGGATTCCGCCGGTGCGTGAGGAGTACGCGGGAGTGATTCTCTCGCTGGCCCGGCAGGAGGAGCCGGACACTTCGGGATACAACGATCCAGAAGTGTTCTTGCGGATTAAGAGGCATCATCATGCCGGGTTGATTCTGCGGTCCACGGATCAGCAACGGGTAAAGACGCTGCTGGAAAGCTATGCCGAACGCTTCGCGCAGGAGTTTCTGGCGGTGGAACCGCCCCGGGAGAAGCCTACGGCTTGATTGTGGAACACTCTTGGAACCCCTCCCCGATTGAGCAAACACGCTAACCTTGCATCGCGGCCCACTGCTGAAGGTTCTCGAAGATTGGCTCAATGATACGCAGCCCTCGATCAATTCCGTTTGGAGTTCCATCGCCCTGTCCGGCGGTATGTATTGCCATCGCATATCGCAGGTCGCCAATGTTTCGGTAGACGCAACTTCCGCTCTCGCCTGGCTGCGTCCCCATAGTGTAATAAATGAACGAGTCATCAACGCTAGCTACGCTAGCGGAGTCGTACCATTGAGTTCCTTGCGCCGCGCTTCCATCCGGCTTGTATTCTGGATAGCCCGCCAAGTTGGCTACCGCAGTTTGCAAGTCGTCGTCCGAATACGTGGAATAGCCGTATGTTCCCACCTGAGAACCGATTCCCTGACTTAAGAGCACGACCCCATAGTCAAGCCTGAGATCGCCGTCGGTTTGCCATCCATTGGGGCAGTAAAAGACGTTTGATGTGAAGCTTCCGAAAGGAGGCGCATTTGAGTCCCCGTTCAGGCCGGGAATCACCTCGATCTGTGAAGCCCACCCTGTGTAGATACCCGGCTCTCGCGGATAGACTGCGTGAGCCGCTGTCGCGACAGCATAGGGGCCGATAAACCAGCCGGTAGCCAGAAATATGTCACTCTGGCTGGGGACCGTGATTCTCAGCAGAGCGTTCGAGCGCCACGGGTATAGGGTCGTATCCATGACTTGAGTTTGCGTGGGCGCCGCCTCTGCGGCCTGGAGTCTAAATGGCTGGGCACCGTACGTGAGGCTGCTGACGCTTCGAGCACGCGATTTTCGCGGCCTTCGCGAGCCTGGTCGATACCCAGGTATCGCCTCGAACCCGTCTGGGTGAGTAAGTTGCTGTTTTCCTACTCCGGCATTCGGGTCCTCCGAAAGAAAACGCAGAGGGGACGAAGTATGATCCCGGCTCGACACTGGTTTGTGTGCGGTTTTGGGCAGAGTGCTCAAGGTTGCCTCCAGACATCCGACCTCGTTGACGTTACTTGGAATTCGATGCAGGCGGCGATGGCGAAGCCGGCTGAGTCGCGGGTGGCGGCGTACCCGGATTGACCGGTGCCGGCTTCGCTTGATTGGAGCCTCCTCCTCCGCCCTGCGAACCTTGCTGGCCTTGTTGCTGATTACTGGATCCTGGCTGTTTGGTCGGCGCGGGCGTGTTCGAGCCGGCATTCGGAGCGGCGCCGGTATTCTGTGACGACTTCTTGAAGGACACCGTTTTAAACGTGATGCCAATGGCAAAGTGGGCGGTGTTTCGCGTCACGGGCGTTAGGCCGCCAAAACCGGACGGGATAACCGACCCCTGATGGAAACCTGCGGGATAGTCGGCGAACTGGCCAATGTGAATTCCTGGCGTAAGGAAGAAGCTCCGGTAAAGGTGGAATGACCCTCCGACGAAAAGTCCCAATTTTGAAACGCTCGGTGCATCGCCGAGTGTGTAAACGGGGCCAACCGAAAAGGCAAAGCCGGTCGCCCAGTTTGGTTTCGGAAACGGCGGGTAAATGTTGATCAGGGCGGCTCCGAGAACGTTGACCGGGGTATTGCCGTTAACCACCAGCTCATTTTGAGTTCCGGTTGCCGTTGGAACGAGCTGCTCGACGTACGTACGATACGGCAGAGTAGTGATCAGCGGTCCCGCTGACAAGTTCACAATGTCGTTTTCGCCGCAGCTCCAAGACATCGTCCCGCCTTTTGTCACCTTTCCCTTCCAGTACTCCTGCAGCTTGAACTCGTAGTTCTGATTGGGCTCGAGATTGACGTTGAAGTCGACGGAGTGGGCGGGCGCTCCAGATGAAGTGGTCGCCAGAGCTGCATCTACGCGCTTTACCCAGAGCACAGCCGGATCGGGACCGTACTGCGTGATGAAATCTTTGCACTGCTGATACGCTGGATCACCTGAGTTGGCCAAGGTGATCGCGGTTTCGATGTTGCTGAAGCCTGATGTCGCGCGCGCCGCACCTTCGGTTTCATGCCAAGAAATGGATCTCGCCCCGGCTGCCGGGTTGATTAGCGGGTTTGTTTCCGCGTTGGTCTTCAAGTTGGCTAGGGCATCTTGTAGCCCTTGACAAGGCGTCCCTTGAACTTGTAACGCTGACTGCAAAAACGGATTCTCGGGAGGAGCCGCACTTATCGGGCTGGCTTTCGCCCCCAACGTATATTGCGCCGTCTCACCGGTTTTAAAGTCAATGAGAAGATCGTTGACGTTCGTAACTCGGATTGTCACGGTCGTGGATTGCGTGACCTTGGCGGGGCACGATGCGGTTTTCGTTTCCCAGTCAGCCGGGACCACGGTCGTCGTGTCAGCGGAATGGGCGGGCACAGCGGCAAGCAAGCAAGCTACGATCGAAGTTTTAATACAGGCGCGAGAAGTGTGCACGGTGTCTCCTTAGATTTATGCGTCTAGATTGATGTCTCCCTTTCGCTGTTCCATTCCGTAAAAGGTGCATTGATTACAAATATGCCGGCCAGTACGCGATGACTTGCAGTCTCTACGACGTGCCCACGTTTCCCACCGCCTTCTTCGTCAAGTACGCGCCTTGGCCGAGGCCGAATGTGGCCAGGATCGTGGTATCGACGTCGGGCAGAGTGATCAGCTTCGAGTACTCGACGTGGCCGAAGAAGTTAAAAATCAGAACGATGTAGGTAGCCACCGCGATGATGGTGACGATGATCATTTGAAAATCTCCGAAGTCGAACTGCGGCGGGACGGCGGGTTTCGCGGGAACGGCAGGTTTCGCTTCGACCGCCGGTTGATCGCCGACTGCGGCTCGGGCGGCAACTGCCGGTTGGGCAGGGACCTCGGGTATGCCGTCATCGTGGGTTAGATCGAGAAAAAAGTTCGGCATGTCCGCTCGCTTCTTCTGAGCAACCGGTTGACCAGCAACCGCAGGCGCTGATGTCTTGCTGGAGGTAATGCCCTTGGCTCCGGCGAAGGTGAGGGCGCTCATGCCAGAAAGCAGAAGAAGATTCTGGGGAATGTTCACGCCGCCAGTGAAATCCCATCCTGCCCACACGACGCGAAGCAAGAGCTCTGCCACATAGCTCGCAATCAGCACGAAGAACCACAGAGCCATCTGAAATCTCGAATTGCTATAGCGGTTGTCCTCGCTGATGATCAGTTGGGTGGGACGGAAGCCGGAAAAGATGAGCGTGAGCAGGAAGCACGCGCCAGCCGAAACCAGCAAAACCCACGCTCTGGACCAAGGGCCGGGAGCTACGGAATCAACGCACCATGCCTTCAGAGTGAAAGTTTTCACGTCTGCGGGACTCTTGGCGTCTGTGGACTTCGTATCCGTGGAATAGACGATCTGGAGGTGATCGCCTTTGTGCAGTAGCTTCACCTGATCCTTTACCACGTTATCGGCGACCCCCAAATGAAGGTTGCACGCCGTATCGAGGTTACAGACTGTGCTCGGCCCGGTTGTGACATCCAGCGACAATTGGTCGCTGGCCACCGCCATGACGATTACGTGCGTGGGCTTCTCGGTGGTGGTTGCGTCTCCCCACGCTGGCAGGGAAAGGAGCGAAATTGCACTGCAGGCAAGAATCCACCCAATCGCAAGCTTTGCGATTCTCGTCACAAGTCACCTCTTCTGGCCTAGACTTCGGGCCAACTCTTCAGAATCGGATTCTTGTAGTTCTCACGCCCAGGACTGCAGGACCAAGGGAAGAAAGAATGCGGCCTTTGAGGGAAAGGCTCTGCGTCCTCGATGGCCAGCCAGACTAATGCACAGAGCACGGGAGTGCGTCAGCCAAATCAATTCTGTTACGAATTTGGAACAGAGGCTCCCATTTGTGGGATTCTTGGGGCCTTACTTCCATGACAACAGGTATGGAGGAGAAACTGCAGGACTCCTTGTCGCCGGAACCGCCTGTTGCCAGCGGTTTTTTGCAGTGTTACAAAAACGGAACAAGTTCAGCGGAGCGGACGAGATACGCTTGTGACACGTGCCTGCGCGGCGAAATAGCGCGTTCCTAACCTCCTGGTACCGACTGCACTGCAAAGATGTTGCCGGGCCTCAGTTAGGTCTTCGGAAGCAGCTTGCGGACGACGGGCGAGACCCTAGAACGCGTCAATCCCCGTAATGCTCTGCCCGATGATCAGCGAGTGCACGTCGTGGGTGCCTTCGTAGGTCTTCACCGATTCCAGGTTCATCATGTGGCGCATGATGGGGTAGTCGTCGGCGACGCCGTTGGCGCCGAGGATGTCGCGGGAGAGGCGGGCGCACTCGAGGGCCATCCAGACGTTGTTGCGCTTGGCCATGGAGATGTGCTGGTGCTCGACCTTGCCCGCATCTTTCAGGCGACCGACCTGCAGCACGAGCAGTTGCGCTTTGGTGATCTCGCTGATCATCCACGTTAGCTTGTCCTGTACGAGCTGGTGCGAGGCGATGGGCTGGTCGCGCCACTGCTTGCGCAAGATGGCGTATTGCAGAGCGCAGTCGTAGCAGGACATGGCCGCGCCGATCGCTCCCCAGGCGATGCCGTAGCGGGCTTGATTCAGGCACATCAGGGGCGATTTCAGGCCGTCGCTTTTCGGCAGCAGGTTTGACTCGGGAATACGCACGTCCTGCAGCGACAGCCCTGAAGTCACCGAGGCGCGCAGCGACCACTTGCCGTGAACGTCGTCCGAGGTGAAACCGGGGCGATCTTTTTCGACTAGAAAGCCGCGAATCTTGTCGTTTTCGTTTTCCACCTTGGCCCAGACGACGGCGACGTCGGCAATGGTGCCGGAGGTGATCCACATCTTTTCGCCGTTGAGAATGTATTCGTTGCCCACTTTGCGGGCGCGGGTACGCATGCCGCCGGGATTGGAACCGAAGCCGGGTTCGGTAAGTCCGAAGCAGCCAAGTTTTTCGCCTTTCTGCATCGGCGGCAGCCAGGTCTCTTTCTGCTCCTCGCTGCCGAATTCGTAGATGGGATACATGCAGAGTCCCGACTGCACGCTGACGAAGCTGCGCACCCCGCTGTCGCCGCGCTCGAGTTCCTGGGTCATCAATCCGTATTCGACGTTGCCCATGCCGGCGCAGCCGTAGCCTTTCAGCGACGCGCCGAAGAAGCCGAGATCGGCCATGGGCTTGACCAGTTCGCGCGGGAAGCGGCCGGCGCGGTTGCACTCTTCGATGATGGGGATGAGGTTGTCTTCGATGAACTGGCGGGTAGTGTCGCGGACCAGGCGTTCTTCTTCGGTCAGCAGCGAATCGAACTGGATGAAATCGACACCGCGGAATTTGATGGCAGGCATGGCGAATCTCCGTAGCGATGAAATGATGCTTGCGACACGTTTGCCGCCCGCAGAACGGGCGCGTGCCGGAGGGCAAACATTTGACGGTAGCAGGCGCGGGGGAGCGCGGTCAACGCGACGCGGCACCGGCCAAGACAGTTGGCACAACCTTGCTGTAAAATAAACAGCGACGGAAGAAACGAAACCAGACGCAGCGACAGAGTCTTCCAGAGTGGATCAAGTTTTCCAGGTTTCTGAAACTATTCCCATCCACCATATCCGCGCGGGAAGTTCAGTGGATAGCTGCGCACACATCGAAGAGATCAGGAGAAACGAACCATGGCAGTCGGCGGAAAGATCGCAAAAACAGCGGATCGTAAGAAAGTGATGGACACCAGCAAGAGCACGGATTGTCCGAAGTGCGGCAAGACGACGCGCATCGTCAAGCGCATGAAAGACCGCGAGCGCAACATACCGGGCGGGATTTATATTTCCTGCTCGGCGTGCGAATTCTACGAGAAGCTGTAGGGCAGTTTCAGGTTTCTGCTTTGAGAGGCCGGAGAAGAAGGGACTCAGTTCCCTGCTCCGGCCTTTTCATTTTGCCGGCATGAGCCTGCCTTTGGTGTACGTACATATGTATTGACATGATGGTTTTTCCACGTTAGCCTAGGATCAACGCCGGACCCCGGCTATGCGCATTGAATGGGACGAAGCCAAGAACCGGCGGAACCTGCTGAAGCACGCCGTCCGCTTCGAGACCGCCGCTCTCGCCTTCGAAGATCCATACGCCTTGACGCAGCGAGACGAATCGACAACCGAAGAGGAACGCTGGATCACTTTGGGCTCCCTCGGTCCGGCTACGGTACTTTTTGTCGTTCACACCTGGCGAGAACGAAGTGAAGAAGAAATCGTCCGCATCATTTGGCTCGCCCCGCGACACCGCGCGAGAGGAATCGATATGAGGAAGCTAACCAAAGAACAGAAGCGAGATATCGCCGCCATCGCGGCCATGAAAGACGAGGATATTGATCTCTTTGACATGCCAGAAGTTCTGGACTGGAGCAAGGCGGAGATGGGCAAGTTTTATCGACCGCCGAAAAGGTCCGTAACCATGCGTCTGGACGGGGATGTTATCGATTGGCTGAAGGGTTACGGCAAGGGATATCAAACGCGGGTGAATCTGCTGTTGCGGCATGCGATGGCGAGCACAACCAGTGAAAACTTGAAATCGCGCCAGCACCGACCCGCGCGTTCTCGCGCTTAACTGACTACACGGCAACCGTAACCGAAGTTTCCGTGCGAGTGACGGGCCGGTACAGCGTATCCCGCTCGATAGGTTCTCGTCCGGCGGCGCGAATCAACCGCTCCAACTCTTCGCGGCGCATGCCTTGTGGTGTGGTCGCTCCCGCATCGTGATAAATTTTTTCCTCGATCACCGTGCCATCCATATCGTCAGCGCCGAAGCGCAGGGAAATCTGCGCCATCTTTGAGGTCACCATCTGCCAGTAAGACTTGATATGCGGGAAGTTGTCGAGTACGAGGCGGCTGACGGCGATTTGTTTGATGTCGAGCATGCCGGTGGTTTTCGGCAGATGCTGCAGCGGCGTGTTATCCGGGTGGAAAGCCAGGGGGATGAAGGTCTGGAAGCCGCCGGTCTCATCTTGCAGGGCGCGCAGCTTGAGCAGGTGGTCGACGCGGTCTTCGTCGTTTTCAACGTGACCGTAGAGCATGGTGGCGTTCGATTTCAGCCCGATCTGGTGAGCGATTTTCGCGGTGTCGAGCCACTGGTCGCCATCGATCTTGTGGTCGCAGATGATGTGGCGAACGCGGTCGGCAAATATTTCTGCGCCGCCCCCTGGGAGAGAATCCACGCCTGAGGCTTTGAGTTGCTCGAGCGTTTCGCGAATCGAGAGCTTGGCACGCTTCGACAGATACGCGACCTCGACCATGGTAAAGGCCTTGAGGTGCACCTGCGGAAAGCGCTGCTTCAGGCCGGAGCAGAGATCTAAGAAATACTGAAACGGCAGGTCGGGATGCAATCCACCGACGATGTGAAATTCAGTAACGGCCTCGCTGTATCCCGAAGCCGCGGTTTCAAAAGCCTCGTCGAGCGCCATGGTGTAAGCGCCGGGCGTATCTTTCTTGCGCCCGAAAGCGCAGAGACGGCAGGCCGCGACGCAGACGTTGGTGGGATTGATGTGGCGATTGACGTTGAAATATGTCTTGTCGCCGTGCATGCGCTCGCGCACGTGGTTGGCCATCCAGCCCACGGCGAGGATGTCGCCGGTGCGGTAGAGAGCGAGAGCATCGTTGGCGTTGAGGCGCTCAC
>Ga0116121_1001269_pt1 | contig 10893 bp, 8 predicted proteins | sample June2015DPH_13_1_FD_89725 | JGI IMG/M metagenome (GOLD analysis project Ga0116121, IMG submission 89725) | Peatland microbial communities from SPRUCE experiment site at the Marcell Experimental Forest, Minnesota, USA - June2015DPH_13_10 | ecosystem: Environmental > Terrestrial > Soil > Wetlands >...
CTGGTCGAGATGCTGTATTGCGTGGAACGCATGGAGCAGTTGCTGAACGATTCGGAAATTCTTTCCCAGCGGGTGCGCGCGGTGGCGCGGCCCAATGCACTCGAAGGAGTCGGCTCCTGCGAAGCTCCCCGCGGAACCCTCTTCCACCATTATAAAATTGACGAGCAGGGCCTGATACGCTGGTGCAATTTGGTTATCGCTACCGGGCACAACAATCTGGCAATGAACCGCAGCGTTCTGCAGGTGGCCAAGCATTTCGTCCGCGGCAATCACCTAACCGCCGGAATGCTGAACCGCGTAGAGGCGGTGATTCGCACCTACGATCCCTGCCTGAGCTGCTCCACTCATGCGCTGGGCCAGATGGCGCTACGCGTTGAACTGCTCAGCCCCAGCGGCGAATTATTGGACCAGGTTGAGCGGACGGGGTAAGGCAGACCGGGCGCCAACAAAAATGCCTCGAGTGCTCATTATCGCCTACGGCAACCCGTTGCGCAGCGACGACGGCGTGGGCTGGGCCGTGGCCGAGGAGTTATCCCGAAAATTGGCATCACTCGAAGTAGAAGTTCTGCAGTTGCTTCAGCTCTTGCCGGAAGTGGCAGAATCCGTCAGCCATGCCGACGCCGTGATTTTTGTGGATGCCAGTTGCGACGGCGAACCCGGCGACGTTTGTTGCCGCCCCGTCACACCGCCACCCGCAAACCCACAGTTCACCCATCAACTCTCTCCCGCCGAACTTCTCGGCCTAGCCCGCCAGCTCTATGGCGCCCCCCCACAAGCCTTCTGCCTAAGTCTCACCGGTCAATCCTTCGAACACGGTGAAGAATTATCGAAGAGTGTGGCTACGGGATTGCCGCAATTGGTCGCGAAAGTGGAGCAACTTACCAAGCAGCTTTTGCGTTAACCACTCTCCGGTCACTGCAATTGACAACAACGCACTTCTTGGCTTTGTTTCGCAAAAAGACTAGTTCCTCCTACCCAAATTGATGTTCAGAGGAGGCGGCACTTTCTCGCCTCTGCGCTGCCGTTGCAGGCGCTCCAACTGGTCCATCGCGCGATAAAGTTGCCGGTCCAGGTGAGCCTCATAGCGGAGCAGTTTGTTGGTCGCTTCCACTGGTGCTGCGAAATCGAGCGGTCGGCCGGTGATCTTGGTGCTCTTAGCGTATGGATAGGGTGTGATGGAACCGGTTCGTAGTTCCGCACCTTCGTCCGGAACAACGCCGGGAGATTTGCACCCAATCACGGCGACTAACTAAGTACTCTAGTTCGGAATTACGGTGACGTATGTGGTTAATGGTCTCAGGCCGCAGCAGCGAGAGCTTTTGTGGAAAGCTTGGTCAATAGGGTGTTGAGATCCTTGCGTGTAAAGGTCCACTGAAAACGGAGAAGGGGTTTGCTGATAATGCTTTTGGAAGTCCAATAGCCGCTGCTCGAGCTGGGTCAGGGATGGGAAGTCATTGGGAGTAAGCACCTTTCTCTGAACGATGGAGAACTAGATTTCGATTTGGTTGAGCCAACTGGCGTGGATGGGGGTAGGCACCAGGATGGCATTGGGCCATCGCGAGCGAATGCGCTGTGCGGCCTTCTGCCCGCGGTGGGCCGAGCAGTTGTCCATGATCCAAAAGACGCGATGGGCAGACTGGTAAGGCTCTTGGGTCATGACTTCAGTCATGAGGCGGTCGGTGGGGGCGATGCCGCTTTTTTTCTCACAGCGACCGAAGAGTTTGGCGCGATGGACATTCCAGGCCGCTAGATAGGTCCAAGCGCCTTCTCGGAAGTACTCATGCTCTACGCGCATGGGGCAGCCGGAAGCCACGGGTAAAGTGGGTTGCTTGCGCCGGCGAGCTTGCACGCTGGTTTTTTCGTCGGCGGAAAGGACAAAGTCGGTAGGGAGCAGAGTGGCTCCCTCCCACAGGCGTTCATAGAGGTCCAGGATGCGTCCCGCTTTGACTGCGAAATCTGGGTCGCGGGGAAAGATCCAACTGCGATGCTGCCAAGGCCGAAGGGCATCGGCATTCAGCCAGCGCCACAGGGTAGTGCCGCTGATCTCAGCCACCAAGCCTTGCGCCACTACCTCCTGTTGGATATCGGCGATGGAGAGTCGCGAGAGTGGGAGTCCCAGACGATGAGGAAGCTCACAGGCGAGGGCCTTTACCTGAACGACGACGCTGGGGGGGAAAACAGGGCGGGACGCCCGCCCCGAGGTTGCTCCTCCAGACCGGGCAGACGCGCCAAGGCAAATCGTTTGCGCCACTTGCTCACGATCTGCCGGGGTGTATCCAAGCGCGTCGCGATGACATCGTTGGACAATCCCTGCGCCGCTAAAAGAACGATCCTAGCTCGAATAACGTCTCTATACGGTGACGTATATTTTCGGGCTCGTGTTTGCAGTTTTTCTTGCTCTATGGATGTGAGCACGATGCGAAATGGGCTAGAACGCGGCAAGGCAGTCCTCTCCTGAGGACCAGTCTAGACGCATTCCAGCGTTAAGTTCTATAACATTATACGTCACTGTATTTACGTTCTTGAGTACTAAGCTAGCAACCTGCAAAGTGTGGTTCACAGCGATCGCGTTACAAGTGAATGCCTAACTGTTGGTGATTAAGATTGAGCATTATCGCGTGATGGTGATCGTCAGGGCAGCGGCTTAGTTGATTGTACCAGTGCCGTTTGTCGAAGCCGTCAATCAATCGTCTTGAAACGGATGCCCATGTGTTGGCGATTACGATCGCGGACTATTGCGTGATGGTAATTGTCAGGGCCGCGGTGTGGCTGGTTGCACCAGTGCCACTCGTCGAAGCCATCAGTGTAATTCTGCTTGATCCGGGTGGGGTGCCCGATTTTGACGGCTTACTACTGCTACCACACGAAGCTAGACCCACCGCCAATAGCACAAGGGCACACATGCTGTATACACGCGACCGGAGAAGCGCTGGTTTAAGCCAAACGGCGGTCCCGAAGACTATCCCTAAGGGAAGAAGCAGAGCATAGTTGAGGTGGCGCGAAGATGACCCCGGGTCCCGCAACGCTGCACTCGCCGCAGTCGTAGTGATGGTTACGGTGCTTGAAGTCGGATTACCGCCGCTGGGTGTGACGGACGAAGGCTTAAAGCTGCACGTGGCTTCTGAAGGCAGCCCGCTACAGGTAAAGCTCACCTGTGAGTTGAATCCGTTTAATGGCGTAACGGTGAAAGTCGCGGTCCCGCTCTGCCCAGCAACTATAGTCAGAGTGGACGGTGTGACCGACAGTTGGTAGTCGGGGCTCAGGCTGATGGTGTAGGTCGCGCTCGCGACGGCGCTATTGTTATAACTGCTGGCTTCAGCGATCGCCTGGAGCGTCTCCGTGGAACTGACCGTGATCGGCCCGTTGTAGACGGCAGAGCCCGTCGTTGGTGTCGTCCCGTCGTTGGTGTAATAAATCGTGGCTCCAGCCGTCGCGTCGGTAATAGTCACCGTTTGCGCGGAACCATAGGTACCAGATCCGGGTGAAAATGTTGGCGTTGCCGCCGTTGGCAAGGAATTGATCGTGAGCGTTTGCGCGGGCGAGGTCGAGGTGACAAACGTGCCGTCTCCGCTATAGATGGCGGTGATTGGATAAGTGTTCAAGGCCAGACTGCTGGGGTTGTAGTCGAAGGTGGCCGCCCCGCTGCTCAAGTTCAAAGATCCCACTTCATTCGATCCATTCAAGAACGCGACCACGCCCTTGGGAGCCCCGCTCCCCGAGGTGGGGGCGACCGTCGCAGTCATTACCACGGGGCCGGCCGAGCCTACGGCGACGTTCGCAGGCGACAGGCTCAGACTCGTGGTGGAGGCGGTGATTCCACCAAGCCCTATCGCGAAGCTGAAAACCGTGCCATCGTTGCCGGTACCGCCGTCTGCGGCTGTCCCGTAGAAGGTTCCGTTCGGAGCCTGGAACAGTCCGTTAGGCCAGGCACCGGAGGCACCGGTGCTGGGGAAGCTGTAAAGTGTGATCAAAGTCCCCGCCGGCGCGATTCTGAAAAGCGTCCCGTATCCGTTGGCTCCCCCACCCACCGTTGTCCCGTAGAAGTTTCCGTCGCTGCCTTGTATCACTCCGCCGAGGGGCCAGCCCCCGTCAGTAGAGTCGAAAGGATGCAGTGTGGTCAGCGTGCCCCCTGGCGTGATTTTGAAAACCGTGCCACAGGAAAAGTAGACAGGATAAGCGAGCGTGTCGCACGCCACAAGATTCGCCCCATAGGCTGTGGTCCCGTAAAAATTCCCGTCCGTGCCTTGCACCAGCCTACTGGGATGAAACCCGTCAGGACAGCCCCCATGTTGCATGCAGAAGCTGTAGAGTGAGGTGAGCGTGCCCTGTGGGGTGATTTTTGAAGATCGTGCCACAGTCACCCTGTGGGTCGCTGGGGCCGCACCCAAGGGCTCCCCCTAAGGCAGTCGTCCCGTAGAAGTTTCCGTCGGTGCCTTGCACCAGCCCACCGTTAGGGCCGATTCCCCCCGTTCCGTCGAAAGTGTAGAGAGTAGTCAGCGTACCCGCCGGAGTGATTTTGAACACCGTGCCACAATCACCGGGACAGCTGCTGCCAAACCCACCAGCTGTTGTCCCATAAAAGTTCCCGTCGGTGCCTTGCACTAGCGGACCTTGAGGCCCACTCACGGAAGTAAGTAAGACGGGCGTGCCGCCAGGAACGATTGAGTAGATTGAGGTAGCGGTTGTTCCGTAGAATTTCCCATCAGAACCTTGGACCAGCCCGTTAGGGGCGTAACCATCAGTCCCGTCGAAACTGTGCAGGGTGGTCAGCACACCTCTGGGGGTGATCTGAAAGACCGTGCCACATCCAGGACCGCCGCCGTTAGGAAAACAGGGGTTGATGGCCCCGCCATTTCCGGTTGTCCCATAGAAGTTTCCGTCCGTGCCTTGCACCAGCCCATCGGGATCTGCGCCGTCAGTTCCGTCGAAGTTGTGCAGCGTGGTAAAAGTCTGCGCCGGCGAAGCGATTGCCGCCGCGACACAAAGCAGAGACACGATGGAAGGCCTTTTCATGAATCCAAGCTTGTTCATTCCTTGCCGCGCGATGTTCCCAGGGTCTCTGTTCATAGTTTCGTGCTCCGAAAGCCTGTAGTGGCCATGGCTTTCTGTCGGTGTCCGGTTTATCACAAAACCAGCCCCTTCTACACACGGATTCGCAAAGCCATGTCGATCATTCATCCGCAAAAAAATTCGAGGCAACCGCTTGAGCGTGATGGCTGATTTCACACGGCGGGGATACAAAACAAAGCCAAGCTCATCGCGAAAGGATTGTCTTCGAGAGTTCCCGGGTGATTACCAGTTACCGTCTTCCAAAATGAAAAGCCATCTGGTATAGTAGACCGCTTTTTGTGTGTATGCGGCTACAGGGGCGAACAAGCACGGGGGATTTGATTGCAAGAACTACCCAACCGATGGTGTCTTCTTACATTTAGTTTAATTCTGACAGCGTGCGGAGGGACACCTCCCACAATTGCGACCCAACCTTCGAACCAGAGCGTCGTGGCAGGCCAGACGGCTACGTTCTCGGTAACGGCGATGGGCTCCGGTCGTTTGAATTACCAGTGGGTGAAGGGAACTACGGCGATTGTCGGCGCGACCTTTGCGAGCTACACGATACCGCCAGCCTCCACTTTCGATAACGGCTCGAGGTACAGCGTTGTAGTCAGCAACTCCGGAGGAAGCGTAACCAGCAACGCAGCCACTCTGTCGGTGAATGTGCCCGCCGCTACCGATGTACTGACCTATCATAACGACGTCGCTCGTACCGGACAGAACCTCACAGAAACCACATTGACCCTCAGCAATGTTACTTCCGCGAAGTTCGGCAAACTCGGTTTTTACCCGGTAGACGGACTGGTTGACGCCGAACCGCTCTATACCTCGAATGTTACAGTTCCGGGTAATGGCAAGCATAATCTGTTGATCGCCGCCACGGAGAACGATTCAGTCTATGCCTTCGACGCGGACTCGGGCGCGACAATCTGGCATGCGTCCGTGTTGAAGACCGGCGAGACCGCCTCACCCGATCCACCCTACCCAACAAATCCATGGATCGGGGTGAACGCCACGCCGGTGATTGACCGCACCAGTGGTCCGGAGGGTGCGGTTTATGTGGTGGCTTCGTCGGCCCTAACGCAAAACGGTGCGACGACTTACTACCAGCGCGTGCACGCACTCGATCTCGCGCTGGGAACAGAACTGTTCGGCGGACCTGTCGATATTCAGGCGACCTATCCGGGAACCGGCGACAACAGCAACGGCACAAGTGTGGTCTTCGATCCTTCGCAGTACCGCGAGCGCGCCGCGCTGCTGTTGCTGAATGGAGTCATCTATATGGGCTGGGCGTCGCATTACGACGTCCGCCCTTACACTGGATGGATCATGGGTTACAGCGAATCCACCCTGGCCCAGGCGAGCGTGCTGAATGTGACGCCCAATGGTAACGAAGGAGCCATTTGGATGTCTGGAGCAGGGCTAGCCGCCGACCCTTCGGGCAACATCTATTTTCTCGATGCCAACGGCACCTTCGACTCTACATTGAATCCCAGCGGGTTTCCCAGCGAGGGCGACTACGGCAACGCATTCATGAAGCTTTCCACTTCGTCGAAGGGCCTGCCCGTGGCGGACTACTTCGAGATGGATAACCAGGCATCGGAAAACGGCAGCGACACTGACCTCGGTTCCGGCGGGGTGATTGTGTTGCCCGATCTGCTCAACAGCTCGGGTCAGACTGTGCATCTGGCCGTCGGCGCTGGAAAAGACTCGATCCTTTACCTGGTGAATCGCGACTCCATGGGCAAGTTCAGCTCGAACAACAGCAACATTTACCAGCAATTTGCGGGAGCATTGCCGGGAGGGATTTACTCAGCGCCGGCCTATTTCAACAGCACGGTCTACTACGGACCGGTGGGAAGCCCCATCGAGGCCTTCACCTTCGGCACCGCGAAGCTGTCGACCAGCGCTACGGCAAAAACTGCCACCAGCTTCGTTTATCCCGGAGCGAGCCCGAGCATCTCGGCCAATGGTACGAGCAACGCCATCGTGTGGGCCGTCGAGAACACAACCCCGGCGGTCTTGCATGCCTACGATGCCACGAATCTGAACGAGCTCTATAACAGCAACCAGGCCAGCGGCGGCCGCGATCAGTTCGGCGCCGGCAACAAATTCATAACGCCAATGATCGCGAACGGCAAAGTCTTCGTAGGCACACCCAACGGAGTAGCAGTCTTCGGCCTATTGCCGTAGCGCTGGTCCCTCCTAATCTATTGTCATCCCGAGGAATCGGAGTCCTGCGCGAAGTGATGAGGCAGAGGAGCAGATAGGCTGCAAAGCCTGTAATCTTTGTGTCTGCTTCCTCTGAGCCTTTCGTGCGTATACCGAAAAAATGTAGAAAACAATAACGCAACTATTTGTCACTGTCGTCAGCAACAGTAGACTGCTGCGATCCGACGATGGCGGGAAACCTTGATGCAACACTGCGCAGGGGCAAAAATCCAGCATAAGCTAGGACAGAACAATTCGTCCGGCTTGCGAACGCCCATCCTGACGACAACTGGGGATCCAAGCCTTTTTCTTCTCAGTACGGCCAGGTAACGCCAGGATAGAGGCTGGGAACGCGATAGGCGCGATAGGCGTTCCCGGTGGCCGGTGTGAAGTCAAGTTTCCACACTGTCTGCGGGGTAGAGGTCTGTGTGACCTCCTGGACTTCAGAAGCGAAGGCTCGGGTTAGGCGGCGCAACGGGAGCGTTGATATCAAACTCGCCAGGAATGGTCGCTGAATCCGTCATGATCGATGTCTGTCGGCCGTAGGTAGTATCGGTTCCGAACTCAACCCAGGCAGTCAATCCCGAGTGAAAATGCTCAGTGCTGTACTGCGCTACGAGCGGGTTCGCAGTAGAAGCGTTACCCGCGAAAGGGTGGTGTAAAGTCGCCAAGAACCGCAGCCAAATGATCCGAGGGTGAGTAAAAGGCCAACTGAGGAGCGTAGGGCCCCTCGGGAGATCTTCATGCACAGCTCTTGTCTACAGGGCACACCTTTTTCTCCTATGGTTGGACTCTCTGTCAAGTCGGTTTCATGGGGAGGTAAGCGCATTCAACAGATATTTTCATGATCGGGTGGGTGCGTCACACTCCCGTTAATCAATTCCCGCACCCTGGCAGCCGTGCTTGCCCATGAAAATTCAGCAGCCCGCGTCAGGCCCTTCTGTCGTAACTGCTGGCGTAATGTAGTGTCGCTCACAATTTGCTCCATCGCCCTCGCGATCTGCTCCACCGAAGTTGGGTCCACAAGCAGAGCAGCGCCTCCAGCAACCTCGGGCATGGCAGTGACGTTTGCTGTGACCACGGGCGTGCCGCACCCCATTGCTTCCAGGATCGGGAGCCCAAACCCCTCATAAAGAGAAGGGAATACCAGCGCCTCGGCGCCGCGATAAAGCGAAGGCAACTCTGTTTCTCGAACCACACCAGCAAAGTACACCCGTTGGGTTATATGTAAATGTTCAATGCAATCGGTAAGCTCCGCTGTGGGCCCGCCCGTGAACACGAGATGCATCCCGGTAGGGATGTCAGCTCTGGCGAAAGCTTCCACTACCCGGAACTCGTTTTTATGTCGCTTGCGATTACTTACGCACAAAAGGTAGGGAAATTGCAGACCGTAGTAATTCTCCGCGGGCTGATACGTAGGATCAACCCCGCACCCAACGTTGAGGACCTTTTCTGTCGACACGCCCGACCACTCGACAATCTGCATACGCGTAAATTCCGAGACCGTAAGGATGCTGAGGGCGCGTTGACAAGCCCTTTTCATTATCGTTGCGTAGTACAGCCGAATGAGCGGATTGCTGTTCTCCGGACAGTAAATGTGACTGAGGTCGTGGATGGTGAAAATGAACCGTGAGGGACAGAAAAGCGGCGAATTATATCCAGGCGAGAAGAATAAGTCGTCGCGTGTTAGCCCGCTGAGCGAGCGAGAGAGACGCCACGCATCCAACGGCGCGGCGGGATGCCCAGCCAGGGGAACCGGACGATAATCGAGATCGGCGAGCACCTGCCGCGCAAAACGACCGATGCCATGATCTCCGATCCACCGCTGGTCCGCATAAATCATGGCGCGACGATAGCTAATGCTGCGCCAGTAATTGCAAGCTGCGAAGTAATCTGCGTCCAGTCGCGTAGTCCGCGGATGAAGGCTCCAGTCGGGAGTTTGTAAGGAACAACGATCTGATCACCCGGGTACACTCGGATACGATCGAATTTTGTTCCGGTAAAGAGACCGTTAACATTATTGGCCGCGACTACAACGCCGTTTGCGCGCAGCACGAAGGCGTGGTGCATGTCTGACTGAGGTTTTCCCTTGCCGGCGATTTCGAGATACGCGCCGGCCGTACTACGAGCTTCGTAAATGAATGATCCGGGATTGTACACATCTCCCACCACCGAGACAGTGGAAGGAGTATGAGGAATGGTAAGCCGGTCGCTGTCTTCCATCACCATATCGGGAAAATCGGTGAGGCTGTTGTCCTTGGGCTTGACCGGGAGTGCAACGCGTCCGCTGGCGCGGGTACTACGGAGCTGGTCAATGATGGCTTGTTGTGCCGCCAGCAATTGCGGTAGTTCCCCGGGGCTGGCGGAAGCTGCTACCGATACAGCCGACTGCCGGATTTGTACCTCCATGGTGTTGGCCAACTGGTCCAGACTCTTTTGCTGGTCGACTCGCGCGCTTTCGCGAGTTAATTGAGAACCGTAGACATAGGCGTTGGGAGTCAGGCCGCCGGCGCGTTGCAACACGGAGCGAAGTGTTTCATTGGTTTCGAGTTTATAAACGCCAGGGCGCCGCACTTCGCCTTCGACGATCACGTACTGAGAGCGTTCAGTTTGCGGAACCGTGATGTCGCGCTGAGAGAATATCGTTATGATATCGCCGGGCTGCAATTCCAAGTTACTGGCTTCGTCATGTTCCAGGATTGCCTTGCGGGGGCTCATCCACAGAAGCTTCGAGGAGAGATCGATAGGATTGACGCGCTGGATAATAGCGTAATCCCAGTTGATCTCGGGAGCATAGCGGCGCACATCCTCGGCGATGTCCCTGACGGTGTTTGGGTTTGGATTGTTGGGATTGCTGCTGGCAGCCTGGGTGGCCGGTTGACTCCCGGAGGGAGAACTGCCGGCGTTCGAAGAATCGTTGCCCGGTAGGTTTTGTTCACTCTGCGCGTAAATAGCGTCCGCCAAATTTGAGGAACCCGCTGCATCGGGCAAGATCTCCGGGGAATTGGGATTCTGAGTTGAGTCCGGAACGCCAGGTGTTGCGGTGTTGTTGGGCGCGGTCCCATTGGACGGTTGTTGATTCCCTGTGGAGCGGTTGCTCTGCGTCTGAGGAGGTGGCGCCTGAACCGGATATTCGGTAGCGCGGCCATTGACGATGGCGGCGCGATTGCGCCAGTAACGGCGTGTAAGCAATGCCTGGGCGTCGGGAATCAGATCGCTGATGCGCATGCCCGGCTTCCAGGGATAGCGGCCGGGGTTGGCAACATTGCCGCGTAGGGTGACGGTATCTTCGAAACGCGGAACGATGGAAAAAACGCGGACAATATCGCCATCCTGGAGTGGCAGAGAGCGGGACTGGGCATCGTAGGGAAACTCGAGAGTCTTGCGCGACTGGTGTTCGACGAAGCGATCGACTGTGATCTTATTGATGTCGGCGACGGTGCTCAGGTCACCTGCTATCTCAATCAAATCGTTCAGAGTCGAGTTGTCCTTCATCTCGTAGATCGCGGGTGAGTTTACGGAGCCGGAGATGGCCACGAGGGGACCAACGTGAGGAATGTAGAGGACGTCGCCGGGCAGCAGACGGACATCCTTTGACTTGTCGCCCTTGATAAGAAGGTCATAGAAATC
>Ga0116121_1001274_pt1 | contig 10869 bp, 10 predicted proteins | sample June2015DPH_13_1_FD_89725 | JGI IMG/M metagenome (GOLD analysis project Ga0116121, IMG submission 89725) | Peatland microbial communities from SPRUCE experiment site at the Marcell Experimental Forest, Minnesota, USA - June2015DPH_13_10 | ecosystem: Environmental > Terrestrial > Soil > Wetlands...
CGCCGTTTGAGAATTCATCTCACTTTGCCGGATTTCGTAGCGTACCGGACCGCATTGCATAAGGATAATCGGCTGGTGGCCATCGCGGCGATACGGTGTTGCCGTGAGCCCCAGAACATAACGGGCTTTTGCTTGCCGCAGTATTTGTTCGAAAGTGAACGCTGGAAGATGATGGCATTCGTCCACTATTACTTGACCGTATTCGGTCACAAGGTCAGATACCTGTTTATTTTGAAATAAGCTTTGGAGCATAGCAACGTCTAGAAGGCCAGTGCGTTTATTTTTACCTCCGCCTATTTGGCCTATTTTCGCAGGATCTATCTCTAAAAAACTAGAGAGTTGATTCCGCCACTGGTCCATCAAGGGACGACGATTAACTAAAATCAGAGTATTTACACCTCTTTTAGCGATTATTGAGATACCGACCACAGTCTTGCCTGATCCAGAAGGTGCTACCAATATGCCTCGATTATGCGTGAGTATCTTTGAGGCGGCTTCTTCCTGGATAGATGATAGCTGCCCATGAAAGGTAACTTTAAGTTCCGTACCTGAAAAACTTTTATCATCAACCTCCGGTTTGATGCCTACTTTCGTCAATAATGCGTGTAATTCATCCATAAGACCTAAAGGAATACCAAGGTGCTTGGGAAATTCTTCAGCGCAACAAATTATTCGGGGAGTTAGTGCGGTAGATAAGCGAAGTTTCTGTTTCTTATAGAATTCTGGATTTTGAAAAGCTGCGAGACGTTTGATTTTATTAAGTAAAGACGATGGTAATCCGACTTTTTCTATATAAATGAGATTACTTACTACAAGATTGACTTTATCGGGGAAAGGACCGGTAAGAACCTCAGTAGGTGATTTTGAAGGTGGAATTGCCCAGGGACTATCATCATCTTCGGTTGGGCTAAAACGTACCCCGAGCACCTGCCCAGTTTGCATAGCATCTTGAACAACATTCTTCAAAACCGAAGGTGATACCCTTTTAATAGAGGCTAAATAACTCCATTGGTCCGGATATGGTTTGAAATTATTATCTAAAAATAATGTGTTTCCTTTTTCAACGGGAATCTTTTGAAAAGGAAGAGCGATAAGATTCCCAAAGCCTCCTTTCGGAATAGTGTCCTGGTTGGGAAACAACCTATCATAAGAATCCATACTTAGCTGAGGACGCCGGGACATAGTCCGGGTTACCAAATAGCAACCGAGATTACGTGCTAATGAGGCTGGGACCCCTTCAGAAAAAAATATCCAGACATGTCCTCCATTTCCAGATCGTGATCGCTCCAGAGCCGCTGGAATATTCAGACTCTTACATGTTTCGCAGAAAGCGACGATATCCTCTACCCATGTTTGTTTATCAAAATCAACAGCTAAGAAATAACAGGAATCGTCTTTTGATAAAGGATATATGCCAGTAGTGAATTTACCCTCCAAGTGGTTCTGGATAACTTGATCTGTTATCGGTGCTAATTCACGGTTAGCGCAGACAGTGCATTTTATCTTGAACTTCTGACACAAGCCAGGGGCCCATTCATTTTTACATACCGGACTGTAACCTGATTTAAGAGTAGTCTTATTTTGCCAAAGAATTGCATAGACATCTTCGCGTCCGTGAAATAAAGAACGGTATAACCATATCTTTTCAGTTAAAGTCAACTCACTACTAGCCAATGAGGGGGAATCAAATTTCTTTGTGGCATTTATTGGAGAAGGGACTTCTTCCACCAATTCATTAGTTGTCGCCCGTGGTTGTTTAACTTGAGAGGTCTGAGTCAGACGACGATTTTCGACCAATAGATGATCTCTCTGAGCAGTTATTTTCTTCAGTTCCAGCCTCAGACGTTCGATTTCGCCCGGATCATCGAAAGACATTTGTGCTCCTATTAATTATATATATCCCGATAGTTAATTTTAAAATCGGTGTATTATAATTGCGGCATGTAATTTATTGTCTCGGTTGCCGGATTATTATTAACTGGCGACTAAGGTTAATCCTCATTCAAATAATGGAGATATGGCACTACAAGATTCGTCAGCATATCCTGAAGTTCCTCTATGACCGCATTCAGTGGCGGAAGTTGATTAATTTGCCGCTCAAGTTCACTCTCCCAATATTGATTTAGTTTATTGATGTGTTTTGGGAGGAAATCATTAACACTTGTGGAAACGATCTGTTTGTGTCTAAGCTTCTTAACTAATACGTCGCCTAGAACCTTGAAGTCTAATTTAGAAGATTTTTCTTTAAGAAGCCTCCAAACATCATAATAATCGCGGGACTTACCCCTCTCTGATAAACTCCTTATTTTCTCGGCAAGCAGCTCTTCAAGGGGATATGCAAGCACTTTCTGCCCCTCAGATAAGAAAGGCTCGGATAGAATCGCTCTCTTTTCAGGATCAAGACACAGCGGTTCATCAAAACTCAAGTCCATGAAAATCATACCGGGATAGTCTAATGGTCCTATGAATTGTGCCCTGACACGGGCATATCCATTCGGTTTGTGCAGCATCTTAGTGGTAAGCCTTATCTGGGCCGTCTGATCTACCTGCGAATACCACTCATCAAGCAACTGCCGTAATTCATCTTCCTTAATATCACGTTTAACGGTAAAATCAAGATCTTCTGAATAACGCCAGTCAGTAAAATATATTTTGCGTAGTGCTGTCCCACCTTTGAATACCAATATGTCACTAAGCGATATTACCCGGGAAAGAGCTTTCAGTACTTCGGTAAGAACATAATCTTTTTCCAGCGTACCGAGGGCTACCTTTTCTCGATTGGCTAATCTCTGCAACTCGGACCTGGATATCATCTTTGTTCCTGCCACTGCGAAAGTTCATTGTCGGGAATATTTAAGATTACTTTCCACCTCTCCATATATTTCCCCTTTGGCTCTGATAAAGTATCGAGTGGTGTATATCTGGTGCTCATACTTTGAAGCAGGATTTCAACTGCTTTATCAGCCTTAAAGCCAAGCGTTTCGATAAGATATCCCAAACGCTGGCTAGCCGCTTTGTTACCGTTTCTCATAGAGTATTGTGCCATCTTGGCAAAGTCTAATTCATTTTGGCCATACCGAAGCGCCTTCGCCACTTCAGATACGCCTCCGGTGTAACGCACCCGGTCAAGGCAATCCACAATGGTTTTTTCAGGTTCCGAGATGTTTACCTGACTTCCATCAATGGTTATTTCTTTGTATCCGAAGAACTTAATCTTTGACATGAAGACGAAGCGGTAGGTCACGCCCGAAATCTCCAATGATGATTTCAGCTTCCTGCTTGTAGATGCAATGAATATAGTCCGACTAATCTGCTCCGTATAGCCGAAGTAATTAAGAGCGCTGCGAAACCCAACGTAATATGGCTCAATAAGGTAGGAAGCAATGATAAATTCATGTTCGGTCCATTCTCGTTGTCGTCCGGCTTCGAATGGCAATATGAGATATTTACCCTTTTCTATGCGTTGAAGCCACCCTCGTTTTACCAGAGTAGATAATAGTTCACGCAACCGGCGATTACTACTGCCGTAAGCTTTAACAGCATCCGCATAGTTAAAAATTCGCTTGTCCTGGCGAGTTATCTCCGTCAGTAAGTCGCTTCCAGCCTGACCGAGTGTTCTTGCGTTATTTGTCATATTTATCGTCTTCTAGCCGATTATTATAGCATAAAACGTCATGTTTCAACTACTCTTGGGAAAATCGATCCCCTTCGGTGCGGGAATACCTATTGCATTTTTCGTTTTCAAGCTGGCTTCCACCATGAGCGATAAACTCGATTTTTTTAAATATTTTTCGTTGATATGACTTTTTGACTCTAGAGCGATTATCGCCGGCGAAGGTTACGTTATGAAAATAGTCGTACTTTGTGCAACCGGAATTATTCTTGACACAGCCGGGATGAGAATACGCTGTGTCATCAATCCTAATTACTGTATGATGGTTTCTCTGATTTCATAAAATCTGACAGGGGACATTATTGTTTAAGCTTCTATGGTGGAGATTGAGATTTAGCAAAGGGTTGATCTCCCCCATACTAATTAATGAAGCTAAAGTAAAAACACAGAGAACTATACTGTACATATGATGTATAATTCGAGGCTAATTTCGATTGGTGGAGACGGGGGAGAATCTAACTGCACGGGAAACACGAAATATCCCCGAATGGGTGAATTCTTTCGAAATCAAGACTTGTTAACGAATAAAATAGATAGATCGAATTGCTCGATTTTATCTTTATTTGAATTTTCAACCTTTCAAAAATAAATCTTCGTAGTCACAGATAAAAGATAGTACCTTCTGCATTTTTTCAGACCACTTGACACGTATACATGGGACGTATACACCGTCGTACACCACTCTGGAAGCATTCCGAACTTTTCTTCGATAAGAAACAATTTATCCCGGCAGTGCAGCAGCTCCTAGCATCATATGGGCAATAAAACAACGACGAATTTTTCTCCCTTCATGATGGTGGTATGGTATGGCAGCCAGACTTGATTAAATCGATCTTGGGAGATTCGAACTTCGAACAAATGGTTTAGGAAAGCGTGGCTCTTTGTTAAATTCAGTGGTTTTACGTGTGAAAGAGGACTACTCCGTCTACGAGAAAAACCCAGTTTGTGGCGTCGGGTGCGGTCGGGTTATAACGCGTTTGGTTTAGTTTAGTCGCAATTTAGTCGCAAGGTATTCCTTATAATGTTCAGAATTCTTACCCCGTGTTTGTGACCTTGTGGGGATTCTCGCCATTTTTTAAGCCCTTCAGCCTCCTTTTTTATGAAAAAGGCGAAATACCCAGGTTACCCCTCTTCACTTCCAATTATTGTATTACCAAAGTGAATGTTTGAATGTCTTCTAACGGAGGACTGGAGCCATCCTGAACCTGGATAGTAATAGAATAAGTTCCACTTTGTGACGGAGTTCCGGAGATTGTTCCAGCAGAAACGCTAAGGATAAGCCCAGGCGGCAAACTGCCACTCAACGTTTTCCAAGTGTACACTCCATTTCCACCAAGAACGTTCAATTGCGTATAGTATGCCTCATTTACGATTCCATTTGGCAGATACGAGGTTTCATTTATAATTGAATTTACAGGACCGATGCGAATAGTGTAACTTGCGGTATCAGTTTGCATAGGTGAAGAACTGTCTGATACCTGAATTACAAAATTATATGTGCCGGCCTGGGTAGGGGACCCTTCAAAAGAGCCATTTTTAGGATTCAACGTTATGCCGGATGGCAAAGAACCTGAGGTTACACTGAATGTGTACGGTGAAGTTCCACCTGACACCGATAAACTCTCCCAAACATTGATACCCACCAGACTGTTTGCTAATCCTGTAGTCGTGATGCCAAGCACCCCTCCCGGCTTCGGTGTACGAAATTCAACGTCAGGTTTGAAAACATATTGATTGTTACCGCTCACGGACAACGATTGGTCGGCTTCGAAATCTAAATCAACAACTGTTGTCTTGTCATTTGCAACCTCAAAGCTACCTACTAATCTATTAGTACTTTCGGGCACAGTTGCATTGTAGGACTGACTTCCAATCTGTACCGAGATGGAGGTGATATTAAAACTTATTTCATCGTAACTACCTGCAACGACACTTTGACTCGTATACATCGTCGGGTTCTCACCAATACTTATCAAATCGAAGGGAGCGATTGATGTCGGCACTGTTACCCAGTTGCCCGCCGTACCCCTAATTTGCATATTATTGAGAACGACAAACACATGATCTGGAGCGGGCGTGCTCAACGGGCTGTCTTCTACATCTACTTCCACAAGACCCATATTTTGGAGAATCGGACTAATGGCACCCGTTGAAGGTTGACTAAGAGTTACTTCTGGTTCCGTCGTACTCTTGGCACAACTCGCCATAATAGATATTAAAGACAAAAGGATGACTGATATCAAAAATCTTTTCCACATAACTTTAAAACCTCATAACTATACGTTTAAATTTATTTTCAGTCTTATCAGGTTAAATAGTTATAAAGAAAACTATCAATAAGTTACAGTTGTATGACATTTATTTTTCGGAGAGTGGGCCAGGAGAATTACAGCCAATATTTCGACAAATACATGGTGGAACAAGCTGTAAATCGATTATCAGTTTAGTGAATTAAAACCCTTAGGTTTACGCTCAAAAGAGTATATTTACGACCATTAGAAAAACCCAGTTTGTGGCACTGGGGCGGTCGGGTAGTCGCAATTTAGTAGCAAGAGTCGATCTAAATTCAGTGCTTTTTCTCTAGCCAAGTGTTCGCCTGTTTAAAAAATTGCTATATAATAAAACCAGTTACTTTGTTCTGCAACAATGGGGATATAAAGGCAGAAGGCACAAATATTTAAGAATTATTTCAAGGGCATTGAGATGAAATTACGCCCGCACACCTGGTTATTGACATTAATATAAATGAGACACTTTTTAGATGAGGGCTATGCCCTTACCGTACGAATGACTGTGTTAAATAGATAAAGGAGCTCTTTTATGGAAAAAGGAAAACAACTCCCAACCAAGACTTCCAAAAGCAAGCCGGATTGGACGACACTCAAAGGCAAGTTTTTCCATGCCTTTGACCAAGAAGGGTTTGTTCAAGACCAGGGGCAGATAATAGATTTAGTCGGAGAAGACATTGCCATAGTCTTGTATTTTGAAGTTTATGTTGGTACGCCAACTAGCCATAAAGCAGTTTGGGTAAGTGATATTGTTGACGAAGGATGGATTTTGTATGACTCGGAAGAAGCCATGCAAGAGGCCTACGATTTGGAATTTGTTAGAGTTAAGCCAAAAAAATAATTAGCTAGGTGACGTGGGAATCAGTAAAAAGATTGTCGGTTATCGATCTCGATCCGGTTAATCTCCTGACGTACTGCCAAATTCCACGCTTCGTCTTCATTCATGCCTTGATGGATCAGATTCAGAGCGATTTTCGTTGTTCCCTGAGCTGTTAAATCTAGGTAAGATTGCAATTGTCCGCATTTCTTTCTTTGTTTATACAGGCGGGGCTTGTTATTCAAGAGATAATCTTCGATTTTTTGTCGAATTGCTGATTGATCCAGTGGCAATTGATTTTGATTTACCATGGGCATCACCTTAACTAAAAATAGGTGTACCTACATTCTACCTCAGTTCTGTTCGGAGTCAATTATTCAACCGCCACTCGCTACATGTCAAGTCTGACATCAACCGATGAGTTTCCCTTGGTCTTTTGCTGCAATGCATCTATAAAAACTGAGGTTCCGTCATCGCTTGAAATTTGCTCCATCTTAGAGTTGGGTTGAAGTAATTCTAATTCCTTTTCATGGAACATCATATTATATCCGGTATTATCGTCTTTCATCATGACATAACCCGCCGGGTCTTCAACAACCTGGATGATTGTGCCTTCCCAGTTAGCAATCTTGTAACCTCCATCAGGCCAATTTGGTTTGTCTAATACTTTTACCCTATCGCCGAGTTTAAATATAGGCATACAATCTCCTTCTATGCATACTTGACCCATTATTACTTGGGGTTACAAGTATCCCAATCTTACCATGTCTTTTGGATCGATATGCATCGATTCGCTGACACGCAACCCTTCTTCTATCAATTCCAGAACATTTTGTTTCTCCTTTGGGAATTTGTATCCTTCGTAGTCTTGCTTGAATAAAACTTCACCAGATTCTTTCCGCCACCCATTCATCACATGATCAAAACATACCAGAGAAGTGACAGTCAAAGCCCCTATCATGATCTTGAGTTCTTTTAATCGTTCGTGGGGCGATGATATCTGGAGGTGCCCCGCTCGATATTCATCAAACAAAGGCGTGTTTGGTCTAGGTACGAAAGGACGCAATCTAATATAGTCGGGATTGATTTCGTTTAGCACCCGCGCGGTATTTTTGGCATGTTGTTCGGACATGGTGGGTCCTCCCAAGCCGGGCATTACATATGTTGAAAACCCAAAACCAGCTTCCATGGCTTTTCTTCCAGCGGTAATTTGCTCTTTGGAAGTAACGCCTTTATCGATATATGTTAATAGTTCATCATCACCTGTCTCCAAGCCAACATGCAACCTATTCAACCCAGCCGACCTGATGGCCTTTAGTTCTTCAACGGTTTTATGACAAATACTCTTGGTTCTGGCATAGGAAGTGATCCTTTCTACACTCGGGAATGTCTCTTTTAAAAACTTGATCACTTCAATTAAATCAGGAGTCCGTATGATGAGCGAATCTGCATCTTGAAGGAACACCGTACGCCCACCGGAAGCGAGCCAGTTGAATACCGTCACAAAACTATAATTCTCACTGAGATCCGGCTCGCTCTGGATGATTGTTGATGCGACAACATTATTGACATGTCCAGCATATCCAAGTTGCCATGACAACTCTTTGATCTCATCGCTGATCGTTTTGATTGTCTGGATATCCTTCTTAATATCCTCAACCGTTCTCAACTCGAACTTCTCACGGTTGTAGGGCGTGCCGTAACAAAACTTACACCTGTTCCAAGGACAATTACGAGTCACCCGGATCAGCAAAGAACTTCCGCCTTCGCTGGGCGGTCTGATAGCACCGATTTCAAAGGAGTATCCGCTCAATTTCTTCATATTATTTCTCAATTACCGAAGAAAAGGATTGTTTCGTCTCTCCCAGCCGATGGTGGTCTTGGGACCATGCCCAGGTAATATTACCGTTTGATCAGGCAAAATAAGTAGTTTGGCCCATATGCTGGAAATTAGCAGACTGGAATCACCACCAGGCCCATCCGTCCTGCCAACGCTCCCATTGAACAGTGCATCCCCGCTGAAAACCACGCCATGTCCAACAATGCAAATACCGCCAGGGCTATGACCTGGGGTATGCAATACCTGAAACTTCAGGTCTCCTACGATCAGAAAATCGCCATCTTTTAGCAATCTATCGGGTGTTGGTGGCTTTTGAAAGCTAGGATCCATGGCAGTGAATCGCCTGTTATCAGAATTCTGCAGTGCTTCGGCCTCGGCCGTATGGACGGCAAAACTGGCTCCAGTATTTTCAACCACCTGGCGAATAGCTCCGATGTGATCTGCGTGTGCATGGGTAATGACAACGAGGCCAATCTTGAGATTCAACTCGTGAATGTTGTTCAAGATTCGGGACGCGTCCCCTGCTGGATCAATAACCATGCCATCCCGAGTCTGCTCCGATGCTACTAGGTAGCAGTTCGTTCCAAAGGGCATTATCGCCAAGGGCCTGTAGATCATTTTTGCCATTTAGAATCTCCATCTTTTCGAACAACTGAACCTTGATAATATGCTGGTGGCATTGGTAATCCTTTGACTATTCTAAAGTGTGGCGCATCTCTTCAAATTGTTCTTTAGTTATTTCGCCTCGGGCGAAACGCATTTTAAGTACACTAAGAGCATCCAGTGAGGAGTCCATCTGTACCGGCTTTGCACTCGTGCCGGATCTAACCCTGCCGATGTTCTCTTCAACTGCCTTTGAAATGCTATTCAATGCATTTTTGGGGAGATTATCCAAAATAAGTGTTTCACTGTTAAAACGGTGGCTGATCATGATTGTGCCGAATAATGGTCCCTTACTGATTTTAAAATTTGCCATGTCTTCGTATCGATAATCCTCAATATCCTTGTGTAGACCAAAAAATCCTGAAGGTGAGTATCTAATCACCCGTTGGTTAGTCACAATAATTGTGTCGGGCGTGAACAACACTTTCCATCTAGACTGTTTTGCAGTCAGCAGCACTTGCTCGCCCGCCAGTAGCATATTTATAATATCTTTAGAGACGTGAGGGCGCATCTTTGTCTGTTCCATTTTACACCTCGAATAATCAACAACGACCACGTCTAAATTTGCTTACACTATACCCACGACGCCGCTTTCTGTCAACCGTCCCCAAGTAGATTCAGGGGATTCAGGATTTTACTCAATACAATTCGAGAGCGTTACTAATGCACCAAACCAGTCGCTTCAGCCACTTTTGCCCAACTCTAGTCCTGTTCTCTCTCCAGATTTAGACGAGACAAAGCAACTAATATGTTTTAAACTGCGTCGGTTTTTATTTATTTTAAAATAACCAGAATATCGCTAATATCCAGAGAATAAGCCCTATGATGCCAATCCATAAACCTGCCAATGCCTGGCCTCTTCCTTCAAGATTGGGATCTTTTTTCATTTTGTTTAGCGCAATTGCTCCGTAGATAATCGCGAATATGAGGCAAGGGTTGATGATTATGCCCACAAGCGCGAGCACTAATGAAGCAGTCGCATACCCACTTTTATGTTTTGTTCCTTGTACACCGATATTTGTTTGAGCTGAAGCGATAGGCGGAGTTGCCTGCTCCAATTGTGTCCCGCACTTATTGCAGAATTGGCTGCCACCTTCATTCGGAGCTCCGCATTTTGGGCAATATATTGTCATTTTAGCCTCCATTCTGTTCCTCTGATTTTTTTAGTCTCGACTTTTACATGATTTAGATGTATTTTAGTTATTAAAATGCGAAGATAATGACGAATCGACAAAGAGGTTTGCCTCAGCTTGCTAAGGCCTAGCAAGAAAACTTTTTGCACCCTTTTTTTGTTCGAGCAGTGTCTTTAGTTTCTCTAAACCAGTTTGCACACTTTTGTGTGCTCTCCCGGCAAGAATGTGGTCAAATGGTCTTACAAGAGGTGTAGATTCAATTTGTGCCTTCCACGTGACTCGAGTTCCTTGCCCCGCTGGTTCGAACTGGAACAGGGTGTGCCCGTGCTTGAGTAGGAACCTGGCTAGAAAATTGAAATGGATACTCTCCAACTCAAAGCTTTGGTTGACTCGCACATGAAATACTCTCATCACCGCGGGTCCCTCTCGGATGAGCGTTCCTTCCCCGAACGGCC
>Ga0116121_1001280_pt1 | contig 10812 bp, 10 predicted proteins | sample June2015DPH_13_1_FD_89725 | JGI IMG/M metagenome (GOLD analysis project Ga0116121, IMG submission 89725) | Peatland microbial communities from SPRUCE experiment site at the Marcell Experimental Forest, Minnesota, USA - June2015DPH_13_10 | ecosystem: Environmental > Terrestrial > Soil > Wetlands...
AATGATTTTTGCAATAAAGAAGAATATAAGAGATTCTTTATAAAATCACCATGTTATGCTAACGATATTACTGCTGAACAACTTTCTGATAAAAGCATGATTCAAGATGCTGAAAAAAATGATTTTTTGAAATATCGTGAAGAAGTATCATCTATCGATAAAAAATTCAGCGATATTTCGCAAACCTACGGAGACTCAAAAGATAAAGAATTCGGTCTGTTTCTTGAAAAGTATAGCATCAAGAACAAAAGAAAAGCCAGCCTTGATTTTGCTGAAGGGAAAATAACATGGGGAGAGTTCAACAAAATCAGAAAAGAAGTTGCTCAAGAGGGAGAAAGAGAAAGAATTCGTATTTATGGCAAGCAATAGCTTAGGACAGAGCCGGCATATTCAGATGGTCTGTCATAAATGTTTTACCGTTACTATCTCTTTGGCTGCAATTCACAGTGTGAAGATTTTTAAAGTCGTTTGTTTGTAGACAAGAAATAAATTTAATTTCTGACTCTTCAAGCAGAATGTAAGCAATTTGTGACGCTCAACGTTACAAACCTTTTCCCGTTTTCAGGCAGATGATTACGACACGGTCTTTTAATCCGGCAATCCATTCTTTCGGACTATTAGGGTAACAATTCCTTCTTTCATTATGCATTATGATTAATCTTCATTAGTTATTTTCAAATAAAACTTGGTTATTTAGTTTAATAACCAATTATGGTTGACAAAATATTTGATATTTTATAATAATTTAAGTTGTGCTATTTAAAAATAGCTTTATTTTTTATTTATTATGTCCTTCAAAGAGCGGAGTTGTAGCTATTATCAAGTAACCATTTTTTACAGGTGTTATAATTAATCTCCAACAACTAAAAAATCGTAATTTTTACATAATGATTTTGAGCGATGCGATCATCTTCGTGATGGCAATAGTTTTAGCATATTTGTTTCGCTTTGAATTTGTTCTTGATTCCAATAATATACGGCAAATTTTATTTCTAATTTTATGGATGGTCCCGCTAAAAATTGTTGTTTTTCTTGCTTTCGGCATTTATCGCGGCATGTGGCGTTTTACCAGTATTAAAGATTTCTGGCTGCTGGCCCAAGCTTGTGCATTATCATTACTTCTGATTATGGTCATCATCCTTTTTACAGAAAGATTTGCGGGATATTCCCGCGCCGTCTTTGTTATCGATGGTTTTTTCTCTTTCTTACTTATTTGCGGGAAACTTATTCTGATTCGTACTTTCTTTGCCTTCTACACAGGCACGGAAAGCATCGCCAATTTTTTCCCCACGTTACCTGCTAAAAAAGTATTAATCATTGGAGCCGGTTCTGCCGGCGAAAAAATATTGCGGGAAACTCTTGATAACCAACAACTAAATTATAGGGTTATAGGTTTCATTGATGATGATCCGGGAAAACAAAAAAGCTTAATTCATCGCACACCAGTTCTGGGCGATATTGAAAAGCTGCCTGATATTATAAAAAAAGTAGATGTGCAGGAAATACTAATTGCCAATCCTTCAGCCAGTGGTGAGCAAATAAGACGTGTTGTCGAAATATGCCGAAGCAATAATATTCCATACAAAACATTACCGGGGATAGGCGAAATTATCGATGGACGTGTCAGCGTAAAAGCACTCAGAGATATCAGTTATGAAGATTTACTGGGCAGATCGCCGGTACATCTGGATGTTAAAAACATTTATAATTTTCTTGATGGAAAAACTGTTTTGATAACCGGATGCGGAGGGTCAATCGGGTCGGAATTATGCAGGCAGGTAATCAAATATCAGCCCCGCAAGCTCATCCTGCTGGATGCCAGTGAATCCAATTTGTTCAGCATTCAGATGGAAATGCAAAACGAGAATTACTGCCGCAACTGTGAAGCTATTTTGGGGCAGGTGCAGGATGAAACTCTCATGAATGACATTTTTGAAAAATACAAACCGGAGGTTGTGTTTCACGCGGCGGCCTATAAACATGTGCCCATGCTGGAAAAAAACCCATGGCAGGCCGTTACCAATAATATCATCGGCAGCCGTGTGGCGATGGAGACAGCCATCAGGCATCATGCGGATAGATTTGTTCTTGTTTCCACTGATAAGGCTGTTCGCCCAACCAACGTTATGGGAGCCAGCAAGCGGGTAGCGGAGTTGATCATGCAGTGCGAACAGACAAAAGGAACAAAGTTAATGTCCGTGAGATTCGGCAATGTCGTAGGTTCGTCCGGTTCCGTTATTCCTCTTTTTCGCCGGCAGATTGAACATGGCGGACCAGTAACAGTTACTCATCCGGAAATAAACCGTTTTTTTATGACCATACCTGAAGCCTCACAGATGATCCTGCAGGCCGGCACGATGGGAAATGGCGGTGAAATCTTTATATTAAGGATGGGAACTCCCGTAAAAATCGCCGACATGGCTCGCGACCTGATCCGTCTTTCGGGAAAAGAACCTGATGTAGACATCAAAATTGTTTTTACCGGTTTGCGCGATGGTGAAAAATTATATGAAGAACTGATTGCAATTGGAGAAGATATTCTGCCTACCATACATAAAAAAGTCATGGTCCTGCGCTCCAACAATTACTTCAACGGCGCAAAAAGTCCGCAGGAAGCCTGTCAATCTCTATATCATGAGATTGACGAACTGGCGAAGATAGCAGAGCGTCACGACGCAAAGGGCGTTAAAAGAAAACTCAAAGAAATTGTGCCTGAGTTTACGCCGCAGGAAAACGAAGGCGTGCTTTAAATAAAAAATAACATTAGAGGTCAATTACTTAAAACTTAATATTTTTATCTGTTTCGTATTGATAAATTTTATGATCACTTTGCGTGTGCGGAAGCCCTCGAATTCGCAAAAAAAGATTGATTGCCGGATTCCTAAAATCAGACAGCCGTTTTCAATGATGACCAATTCAGACGCGCCAACCAAAGAAGATTTAATATGCGCCGCAAATTCCCTTCCGTATGCCTATAATTAGCTCTTAAGGGAACAGCCCTCTCGAGGGCCTCTAGAATACGCGGGACACGTCAGGATCGATATTTTCATTGATCGTGACCGCACCGGTGCGATTCCGGCTTCTTTTACAAAAAATATTAAAGGCCTGCGACATTCAATATTGCAAGCCTTTTCTCTTTTTGTGTTGTTGCGGTATTGCCCATGATATTTTCATGGTCTACTCTTAAGGCACTCTCACAGCATCACTCTCCGGCAAAATAAATTTCAAGCCATCAAACTTTTATTTCCTTATTCAATATTTGACCCCAAACCTTGAGAGCACCCTGCTTCTCTCGTTCCGGTTTTACTAACTCACCACTTTTGAGTCTTCCAGCTTTCGATTCCTTCTTTGGTGACTGGCTGAGATAATTGATTCAATCGCTCCTGCCAAAGATATTTTTTCTGTGTTTATTACTATATCATAGTGTTTAGGATCAGTGACATCGGCGCCATAATATTTCCGCACAAACGCTTTCCGGTTACTTTCTGTTTTGATCACATATTGTTCAGCTTCAGCCTTCGTATATCCTCTGTCATCCATAAAATGTTTGATTCTTAGTTCGATCGGAGCAATTATTCTAACCTTGAATGTCTTTTCTCTCGGCAAAACAAAATTAGCTCCCCTGCCCACAAGAATTACATTGCCAAAAATTCCAATAGACCCTATCACTTTGGTCAGGTGCTGCAAAAATTCTCCCGGCCAGGGACGATTTTCCCCAAACATGGATAAAAGAAGGGTGTCCCGAAACTTAACTTCTTTTTCATCAAGAGATTCTATGACTTTCCTGCTCATCTTGGCGCTGTCTGCAACGTGTTGAATGATCTGGCCCCCTATCAGATCCATGCCTAACGCTTTAGACAGCTTTCTTGCAATTTCACTTCCTCCGGCTCCGGGTTCTCTCGAAAGTGTGATTATCGGTCCGCCTTGGAAATTTTCTATCTTGAGTCCCTGTCTGAAAGCTTGATCCAGCAATTTACGCCATTTAGCTATTTGTTGCTGGACCATCCGGTCCATTATTACTTTTTCATCTTCTTCTTCATCAGCAACTTTTGCTTTGATGGATAAATCCCTTGTGTAATCGGGACAATTACTTCCAATGAAAGAGTCTTTTGTTAATCTAAACCTTTTCTGACATTCCCTGCGCCAGGCGCATAAACCGCAAATGTTCATTTCTACTGCCATGATCTTCACCTTCTTTCTTGTCGACAATAGACGTTCTTTTTAACTTAATGCCTCAAAACCTGCCACAATATCCAGCAGCTCCTCTGTTATCGTCATCTGACGCGTGCGATGAAACTGCACGTGAAGATCCTGTAATTGCTCTTCAATATTTTTTTCGGCGTTCTGCATGGATGCCAGACGGCTGGCGTTCTCGCTGGCGAGGGATTCGGCAAACGCGCGGTAAAGCGACACGAAAAGATATTCCCTGATAAGCGATGAAAAAATCTTCTTCGCGTCCATCCGGAAAATCGGCAGGGATTTGGAATCCCATTTTTTCCGGGCGATTTCCTTGAGCCAATCCGTACTGACCGGCAGGAGTTGAAGCATGTGGGGATGATAAGTCGCCCCTGTCAGATATTCATTATAAAACAGCACAAAGCGATCAACGTTGCCGCGAGAATACCACTCTTCAATAACCATAATGATTTCCTGAACCAGTGGCGTTATACCCGCGGTGGAACTGGGCGTGGCCATCAATTCATCTATAGGCTGTCCCGCGTCTTCCACATAGTCCGCCACGCGCGCGCCAACAGCAAGCACTTTACGGTTTTCTTTTTTTACGCCGGATGCCTTGATGTAATCCAGCGCAAAAACTGAAATCTGTTCGTTCAACTGTCCGCACAGACCCTGATCCGACCCGAAAACGATCACACCAAGGCGCTTAACAGCGGAGGTTTTCCTTTGTGTCGTCGCGCCCATTCTCTGTTTGAGCACAATTTGCAAGCCCATCTCCACCGTCCGGTTGTAATCGCGCAGCGAATCAACCGCCTTCTGATATTGACGGATGCTCACAGCCGCCAGAGCCTTCATCGTCTTGACGACTGATAAAAGGTCACTCGCGCTTTTCATTCTTCTTTTCAGGGACTCAGTTGTTTGCATTGTCTTCCTCAATTTTTTCGAACGGCGCAACTGTTGGTTTTATTTTATTGATGATGCTGTCGCGATCAGTCATTTCCAGTTTCTTACCCTCTTCAATGCGGGCGCATAATTCCGGCAGTTGCTCGTTAACGGTTTCCAGCAGACGCCCCTCTACTTCGCGTATCTTATCTATCGGGACATGATCCAGAGCGCCTCCAGTTACGGAAAGCAAACTGGAAATCTGTTCTGAGGCGCGCAGTGGTTTGTATTGGCCCTGCTTGAGAATTTCACGCACACGCCACCCTCTCTCCAGTATCCGCTTTGTGCTTTCATCAAGTCTCGTGCCGAAGCGGGAGAACGATTCCAGTTCTTCAAACTGCGAGTAGGACAGGCGAAGATCGCCCGCCACGGAACGATACGCGGGCAATTGTGTTTTACCGCCCACGCGCGAGACGGATTTGCCGACATCCACCGCCGGCAAAATACCTTTGCTGAAAAGCACCGGCGAAAGATAAATCTGCCCGTCCGTAATGGAAATCAGATTGGTCGGAATGTAAGACGACATATCCTGCGCTTCCGTTTCGGTAATCGGCAGCGATGTCAAAGACCCGCCGCCCAATTCCGGCCGCATATGCGTGGAACGCTCCAGAAGCCGGGAATGAATATAGAATATGTCTCCGGGAAAAGCTTCGCGCCCCGGCGGTCTACGTAACAGAAGCGACACTTCACGGTAAGCACGGGCATGCGATGTCAGATCATCATAGACAATCAGCACATCACGTCCCTTCTCAACAAAGTACTCGCCCATGCTTGTAGCCGCGTAAGGAGCAATAAACTGCAAACCCGGCGTGTCTTCTCCTGTGGCCACTACGACTATGCATGATCCCATCACGCCGTGATCGCGCAAATCGGCGATCACTTTGGCCACATCAGCGCTTTTCTTGCCGGTGGCGCAATAAATAGAAATGATGCCTGTTTCCTTCTGGTTGATAATCGTATCGATGGCAATGGCCGTTTTGCCGGTCATCCTGTCGCCCAGAATCAATTCGCGCTGACCGCGCCCGACAGGAATAAGCGCGTCAATTACTTTAATTCCTGTCTGCAAAGGCACTACAACCGGCGCACGGTCCATAACCGCCGGCGCCGGTCTTTCCACCGGCAGACGCATGACTGTATTGACTTCGCCCAAGCCGTCCAGCGGACGTCCGAGTGGATCGACAACCCGCCCTAAAAGCCCGTCCCCCACGGGAACATCCAACACGCGTTTGGTGCGCTGCACTTCCGATCCCACTTGCAGGTTTTCACTGGGATCCAGAAGGATGACTCCGATTTCCGTCGGATCGATATTGAAAACAAGTCCCATATAATTTCCCGCAAAGCGAACCAGTTCCTCCGCGCGTATATGCGGCAGGCCGCTCACTCTGGCAATATCGCGTCCGACAAATTGCACGGTACCGATCTCATATTGCCGCAGTTCAGGGTTTTGTTCGTCCAGGACTTTTTCCATGGTGTCAAACGTATCATCCAGGAAGGTTTTTAATTCCTGATTTTCCAATTGGCTAGCCTCTTGATTCATTCCTCGCCTCCTGACATTATTATCCTCATGCCGCGTGCGCCTCTTTCTGGAGTGTTTCCGTCATACTTTGCACAAGGGTCTCCAGATATTCATTGAGACTCCAGGCGATCTTATTGCCATTAACCCGCAATTCAATGCCCGACACAATATCCGGCTGCTGCAAATAATTGATCGTAAAACCATTCGTGATCTGCTTTTTCAAGGTTTCCTCAATTTGTGTTTTTCTCGAAGTGTCAATGCTAAAAGCGCTCTGAATGGTCACCTTGTTGCCGCCGCCTCTGATCGCTTTGCGGAGCTGAATGCTTTTTTCTTCATCAAGCGCTTTGATGCGGCGGAGAAATTCATCTACGATCCGTTCCTCCAGTTCCACATCCGCCAGATCGCTCAAGGCCTTGCGAGCTGTGGCATATAATTGTTTGGCCGCCCGTTGCCGCAGATCATAGAAAAATGCATCCTGTTCGCGAATCAACATATCCTGCCAGCGCGTCTTGAGCTGATCGACCTCCGTACGGACTTTTGTCATCAGTTCCTTGCGCTTGGCGTCAGCGGCCATCGTCGCCTCATTCAGCATCTGTTCTTTGGCTTCGTTGAGCGACTGATTACGCTTTTCGTAAAGTTCGGCCTGCTCGTTGGCCTTGACTTTCAGTTCTTCGGCTTCGGCAAAGCGCGCGGCGATTTTTGCTTCCCGGTCATCCATTGCCTTGATAATCCGCCCGTAAAGAAAGCGCTTCAACAAGTATATGAGCAGAAGAAAATTAAAGATTTGCGCTAAAAAAACAAACCAGTCTATATGCATGGTTCATCTCCCTCACTTAATAACGTGACCCCAGAAAGGATTGGCAAAAATCAGAATCATGGCAATAACAAAACAGTAGATGGCAACCGATTCGATCATAGCCAAACCGACAAAAAGAGTTCTGGTGAGAGAATTCCTCTCATCCGGCTGCTGGGCGATTGCTGCCAGCGCTTGGGCGATTGCCTGCCCCATGCCAACTCCAGGACCAATTGCACCAATCCCCATTACCAAACCCGCGGCGATCATCGCGGCCATCGCGACGAGACTAACCTTATCCATAAAAACTCCTCCTTTAATTCAAGTTTGTCAGGCTGCAGAGCCTTCTTCTTTCTTTAATTCCGGATGAACATCATCCTCGGCGCTAAGCGCGGAGGCTATATAAACCATGGAAAGAATCGCAAAAATGTAAGCCTGAATTACGCCGATCAAAAGGCCCAGCACCTGCATGACTACCGGGAACAAAAAGGGCGTGATCGCCAGCAATATTCCGATGACTTTTTCATGACTCATAATGTTGCCGAAAAGACGAACGGTCAGGGCAAGCGTCCGGGACAATTCGCCCATGACATGAAACGGGAAAAAAATAAACGTGGGTTGAAAATATTCCTTAACATAATGCCCGATGCCAATGCGTGATATTCCGTAAAACGGGACGGCAATAAATACGCAGGAAGCCAGCGCCGCTGTAGTTGTAATGGAAGACGTCGGCGCAACAAATCCTGGAATAATCACCAGCACATTGGATGTACAGATAAACAGGAAAAGTGTCCCGACCAGAGGAACATAATGATCCGGACTTCTTTTCGTCATTTCACTTATTTCACCCCGAATAATGGAAACAATTATTTCCATAAAATGCTGCCAACGCGGTGTATTCATTCCCGTAGAGATATTGCGGGTAATCAGCCAGGAACCGACGACCAGAATGGCCATCACCAGCCAGGTATAAAGGATGGTCACGTTGATAGTGATAAATCCCCAACTCCAGATAATCACCTGATCAGGACTGATTTGATTCAACGCTACGACTTCCATATGTATTCCTCTAAATGTCTATCAATATCTATCTGCCGAATTTTCTATTAATGAACCAACTTGTACGATCTTTTGCGGCCCGAAGTGATGTGTGATCATCTTACGCATTGCCACAAATCCTATCATGGCCGCTGTCAGCCTCTCCCAATGGCCATCCATCAGAAAGAAAAATGCCGTTAGGATGACTGCCAGCCGCATCAAAAAGCTGATAGCCAGCAGACGCGCACCACCTCCCGTTCGTTCAAGTCTACGCACTGTCTCCCATAGGCTGATAAAGTAGAGAGCACCCAGCGCCAGTCCCGCCATAAACATCAGGACGAGGATAAATATCGTATTTAAATTCATTTCACTCCTCTTCAATAATCTTGCTGCGTATTTTCCTGACCCAGTAGGTCGCGTTGATGCAACCCACTATAACACCAGCAACAAGAAACATCAGCGCCCAGGAGTACTGGGATGGCCATGTGCGGTCAATCCATAAACCAAAAGCGATTCCAATCAACGTGGGGATAGCCACTGCCCATCCGATAATCCCAAACATCCCCAGACCGAACCAGACAGTCTCGTCCTTATGTCGAAGTCCCTTCAATCGCAACGCTTCTTTTCTGGCCACCTGATCGGCAAAACGATCAGCAATCTGCTGCTTACGTCGCCCATTGGATGTTCGTCTAATTTCAACCATGTTTAATCCTAAGTCCTTTTAATTTTTTATGCTCTATGTTTACCATCCACTGTCTTTAACCTAAAACACAGAACATTGAATTTGAAACGGTTTTTACTATTTCAACTCCACAAAACGTCTTATCATTGAAGCCTCCAGTCTGGCCGAAGCAGACCGAACCATTTTTTCCCGTTCATCCAAAGCATCATATTGTTCTACAACGACCTGTTTTAGCTTCCCCAGATCGGATGCACGCACGGCGTTGCGTGTGGAAACCAGCACATTCGATCCTTTTTTCACCAGCGTACCAACATCCATTGCCATTAATTCCTGACCGCCCTCGACCGGCATATATGTGAATATACCAGGCGCAAGCGTGGCGACAAAATCGATATGGTTCGGCATCAGGCAGAAGGACCCGTTTTCCGCCTCGGCGACTATCTTTTTTACTTCCTGCGTCATCAATACTTCCGCTGGCAACAAAATTTTAAGCAACATCGGAAATCTTTGCCTCATCAATTGAACCGATCATATAAAGCGCTCGTTCCGGATACTCGGCAAACTCATCGTTGAGAATGCGTTCACAACCAGTCAGCGTTTCTTCACGCGACACCATCTTTCCCGCTGTTCCTGTAAACTGTTCGGTCACAAAAAAGGGCTGGGTAAAAAATCTCTCCAGACGCCGGGCGCGAAACACCGTGCGCTGATCCTCGCGGGAAAGCTCGGAAATGCCCAGCATGGCGATAATGTCTTTTAGATCTTCATAAATTGCCAGCGTTTTGCGTATTTCCTGCGCAACCTTGTAATGACGTTCGCCGGCTATGTTCGGCATCAGCATTTTGGAGCCGGACTGGAGCAAATCAATGGCCGGATACAATCCTTCACTCGCCCGCTTGCGCGACAGAGCGATAGTAGCGGAAAGATGGCCGAAGGTGTGCACGGCTGAAGGATCGGTAAAATCATCCGCCGGAACATACACCGCCTGGATTGATGTGATCGCGCCGGTTTTGGTGTTGCATATTCGCTCTTCGAGCTCGGCCAGCTCCGTGGCCAGTGTCGGTTGATAACCAAGACGTGAAGGGAGTTGTCCTAATAGACCGGATACTTCCATGCCGGCCTGAATGAAACGGAAAATGTTGTCGATCATCAGGAGCACATCCTGCTTGGCGTCATCGCGAAAATACTCCGCCATTGTAAGCGCCGAGTGTCCGACCCGAAAACGCGCTCCCGGCGGTTCGTTCATCTGACCGAAAACCATTACGGTATTGCCCAGAACTCCGCTTTCTTCCATTTCACGGTAAAGTTCCTCACCTTCTCGGCAACGCTCGCCAATACCGCAAAAGATGCTCATGCCTTCATGCGCGCTTACCGTGTTGTGAATCATTTCCGTAATCAAAACTGTTTTGCCGACACCCGCTCCGCCGAACAGGCCTGCTTTACCGCCTCTCTCCAGCGGCGCCAGAACATCAATGGCTTTTATTCCGGTTTCAAAAATTTCCGACACTGTCGATTGATCACGAAGAGGAATCGGTTCCCTGTGAATGGAGCGTATTTCTACGTCTTCAACATTCCCTTTCTTATCGATTATCTGTCCGAAAACATTAAAAACCCTTCCCATAAGTTCTCTGCCCACTGGAACCTCAAGCGGTTTGCCTGTATCAATGA
>Ga0116121_1001286_pt1 | contig 10793 bp, 10 predicted proteins | sample June2015DPH_13_1_FD_89725 | JGI IMG/M metagenome (GOLD analysis project Ga0116121, IMG submission 89725) | Peatland microbial communities from SPRUCE experiment site at the Marcell Experimental Forest, Minnesota, USA - June2015DPH_13_10 | ecosystem: Environmental > Terrestrial > Soil > Wetlands...
GGCAATTCGTGCTCTCGAACGGCTTGGCTTCACCCAGGTGCGGCAGCGTGGCAGTCACGTTGTGCTGAGGCGAGATGGAAGAGACAGAATCAGTGGTTGTGTCGTGCCACTACACGCCGAACTTGCGATCGGGACCCTGCGTGGAATCCTGAAGCAGGCCGGCATTCCACCGGCGAAGAGTTCGCCGACAAGCTCTGAACCTGTTGGGCCCAAGAGGCGTTCGCTCGCCTTTGCCCTTCCTGTTTCTTTGGCAGCTCTGGTACAACTATCTCGATGAAAACCAGAGTGATTCTCTTCGTCGTTATTCTTGCAGGCTTTGCCTCAGCATTCCCGTTGCTCGGCCAAGACAACAGCGCTATATCAAGTACTCTGGCCCTCACACCGCCTATGGGTTGGAACTCGTGGAATAAGTTTGCCTGCGACGTAAGCGAAGACATGATCCGGAGTATGGCCGACGCAATGGTCAAATCCGGCATGAAGGACGCCGGGTATCAATATGTCAATATCGACGACTGTTGGCAGGTAAGCCGCGACGCACATGGCAACATCGTCGCTGACCCGCAGCGCTTTCCTCACGGCATGAAGGCGGTCGGCGATTACATTCACTCGCTGGGGCTGAAATTTGGTGTTTATTCTGACGCAGGATCAAAGACCTGCGCTGGACGGCCGGGCGGTCTCGGTCACGAGTATCAGGATGCGATCCAGTATGCGGCCTGGGGCGTCGATTACCTGAAATACGACTGGTGCAACGCCACCACGCAGGATGCGAAAGCCTCCTACGCCAACATCCGCGCCGCCCTGGACGCCGCAGGTCGTCCCATCGTGCTCAGTATTTGCGAGTGGGGTACGGCGAAACCCTGGCTGTGGGGGAAAGAAGTCGGTGGCAACCTGTGGCGCACCACCGGCGACATTAAGGACCGGTGGGGAGGATCAGAGAAGTGGCCGGACGGCAGTTGTTGCGCATACGGCGTGCTGGGCATCCTGGATCAGCAGGTCGGCCTGGAGTCTTACGCGGGGCCCGGACACTGGAATGATCCAGATATGCTGGAAGTCGGCAACGGCGGCATGACGGATACCGAGTACCGCGCTCACTTCAGCTTGTGGGCGATTCTCGCCGCGCCGCTGATTGCGGGCAACGATCTGCGCGACATGCGGCCCGAGATTCACGACATTCTCACTAACAAAGAAGTAATTGCCGTGGATGAGGATTCGCTGGGGCGCGAAGGCGAACGCGTGTGGAAGAACGGCGACTTAGAAGTCTGGGCGAAGCAGTTGAAGGACGGCAGCCGCGCCGTCGTGCTGCTCAATCGCGGCGGTACGGAACGGAATATTTCAGCGAACTGGGAGAATCTTGGCTATCCCAATCACTTGAGCGCTTCTGTCCGCGACCTGTGGCAGCACAAAGATCTCGGCAAGTTCACCGGGAGGTTTTCCGCAGCGGTGGCTTCGCACGGTGTGGTGATGGTGACCGTCAAGCCTTAGCATCGATTTGGTTGTCTACTCAGTTCTTTGGAAAGTTTGGATCAGCTTTCACTTCATCGATCTGGGCAGTGTGCCGTGCGCTGTGGGCCGAGATCAGCAACAACCACTGATAGCCGTCCAATGTCCCGAGAACCGGATGGTCGAAGAAATGGTCGCGCAGGTCGTCATTGGTAGTGCGGACGTATTCCATTGTCGCGGCGCGGCTATCCTCAAATGCTTTGGTCAAGTCTGCTTCCGTCGCCCACCGGCCCGTGGGACGAAGGAACTCTGGCGCTTGCGCCTTGTGGCTGCGGTCGGGAATCCTCTCAAGAACGATCTCATCCTTCCCTTTCACCTGGACACGTTTGTCGGGAGTGGCCGGGGATGACATGATCTGCTTCTGGACCAAGCCAAATAATGTCGACTCAGAAACCGCGATGTGCTCGGAGACTTCCGCCACGGACCACCGATCAGGCGCGGGTTTGAACGTCCACTGCTTCTCCGAGAGCCCGGCGATCGACTTCAGAAAATTGTCACGCGTGGTTTGAAAGTTCTTCAGCGCTAACTCACGTTCCTCTGGTGTGAGCGTAGCCGGACTGGCCGTTTGAGCCCGTCCGGGAACGGCTGCCAATCCTGCCAACAAGAGAAAAAACAGGGTTGTGGCTGTCTTCTTCATCTGCACCGTCTTCATTTTCATTCCTCCCGAGAATGAGCCGTGCAATTCTAACTCAGCTATGGCGAATTCTTCTTCAGTTCTTCCATCACGCTCTGGATCAGTTCTTTGGCGTCAGTCAAGCTCTTCATGATGATCTGGATATCCATCACCGGCTTGCCCGGCCAGCGCTGGCTTTGGCAATAGACTCCGTGCTGGCCCACCAGCGCCATAGCGTCGGTGATGGCGTCCATAGTCACAGCTAAGCGCCCGCGGGGAACACCCATCATGGTCTCGTAGTGTTCCAGTTCTTCCTGTTTTTCATCGAATACCGGCATCTGGAGATTGTAACGTGCGCGCGTGGGAGAGCATAATTGCTATCGTCACCTTGGCTCGCGCGTCAATGCAATTAGCAGTTGGCAGTTAGCCGGAGCGAACCTGACAGGGAACCACGCGAGCTACCGAATTGCTAAATGCCAATTGCTAATTGCCAACTGCTTCTTTCAGGAGAGTCCATGAAAAAACGAATCGTCCCCACGGTCTTAACGATCCTCTTCACCACGGCGGCGTTCGCGCAGATGGGCGGCAGCCGGCCCAGTCCGCCAGCCTCAGCCACCTGCGATCTCGGTGGCGGCAAGACGATTACTACCGAATACTCCAGTCCGCGAATGCGAGGCCGCAAGATTTTCGGCGAACTCGTGCCCTTCGGCGAGGTCTGGCGCACTGGCGCCAATGAAGCGACCACCTTCGTGAGCAGCGCCGATGTGGTGGTCGGCAGCAAGACTGTCCTCTCGGGCAGCTACACGATGTTCACCGTGCCGACCGCTGGCAAGTGGACGCTGATCATCAATAAGAAGACGGGCGAGTGGGGCATCCCCTACAAATATGAGAGCGATGAACTGACCCGCGTGGACATGAAGGTCTCCAAGCTACCCTCACCCGTGGAGAACTTCACCATCGCCTACGACAAGTCGGGGAGCGGCTGCACGCTGCGGATCGACTGGGAAACCACGCGGGCTTCGGTGGAGATCTCGGCGAAGTGACGGCGCGCAAAGGAATAGAAGTGAATTGCTGATTATTGATTGATTTCGGACCCTCAAGGTCGAGCTCACGCGGGTGGCGGCTTCTATCGACAAACAATAAATAGCAATCAAGTAATCCCATCGGGACTACAATTCCCTCAACGGCATCCCCACGGGAGGTTTCCATGCCCCTCTACGATTACGTTTGCCTTGATTGTCACAAACCCTTCGAAACTGTCCTGACCCTGAACGAGCACGATAAGGAAGTTCCCAAGTGCCCGCACTGTGGCAGCAAGAACGTTGAACAGGAGGCCGCGGCGTTCTTCGCGGTGACCTCCAAGAAGAGCTAGTCGAGCTTAACGGCGACTTGCGGGAGTAGATTGGCTGCGCTAAGGGAGGACTTTGCTTTGGCGGGACGAGGATAGGTTCGCGTCTGGCCAGCAGCACTCGCTGCGTAGTCAACCGAGGAACACTGGTTAGCCCGTAGTCAGATCTGAGGTTTCCACCGCAGGACTGGCTTCCTGGCAGCGGCGGTCTCATCCAGCCGCGAAACCCGAGTCGAGTGCGGCGCGTCGAGCACTGTTTGCGGATCTTCGTTCACCTCTTCCGCAATCGACTTCATGGCCTCGATAAACAAATCCAACTCTTCCTTCGGCTCGCTCTCGGTCGGCTCGATCATCAACGCGCCGGGAACGATCAGCGGAAACGCCGTCGTATAAGGATGGAATCCGTAGTCGATCAGGCGCTTGGCAATATCCATGGTCCGCACACCTTTTTTCGCCTGCAGTTTGTCACTGAACACGACTTCGTGCATGGTCGGCGTGGAATACGGCAGATCGTACGTGCCTTCGAGCCCCTTACGAATATAGTTGGCGTTCAGCACGGCATCTTCGGTGGTTTGCCGCAAACCATCTGGCCCATTCGCCTGGATGTAAGCCAGCGCGCGGACGAACATTCCAAAGTTGCCGTAGAACGCGCGGACCCGACCTACCGATTGCGGACGGTTGTAGTCAAAACCCAGAGCGCCATCGGCTTTGGTGACCACCACCGGCGTCGGCACGAAGGGCTCAAGAATTTTCTTGACCGCCACCGGCCCCGATCCCGGTCCGCCACCGCCGTGCGGCGTGGAAAACGTCTTGTGCAAATTCAAATGCATCACATCGACGCCAAAGTCTCCCGGCCTCACCTTGCCGACCAAGGCATTCATGTTCGCGCCGTCCATGTAAAGCAAGCCGCCCTTGGCGTGCAGGATGTCGGCAATCTTGTGAATGTCCTGTTCGAACACTCCCAGCGTGTTGGGATTGGTTAGCATGAGCGCCGCAACATCCTCGCTCATCTGCGCTTCCAGCGCGGCGATGTCCACCATGCCGCGCGAGTCCGACTTCAAATTTTCGACGGCATAGTTCACCATGGCGGCCGTCGCCGGATTGGTCCCGTGCGCCGAGTCAGGAATCAGAATCTTCTTCCGCGCATTACCTTTTGACTGGTGATAAGCCCGCACCATCAGCAGCCCGGTCATCTCGCCATGCGCGCCCGCCGCCGGCTGCAGCGTGATCGCATCCATGCCCGTGATTTCGATCAGGCAATCACTGAGCGTCTTGAAGATGTGCAGCGCGCCTTGCGAAATCTTCTCTGGCTGGTAGGGATGCCCGTTGGCGATTCCCTCCACCCGCGCCACAGCTTCGTTCACGCGTGGGTTGTACTTCATCGTGCACGAGCCCAACGGATACATCCCAAGATCGATCGCGTAATTCCAGGTCGAGAGCCGCGTGAAGTGGCGAATGATCTCAATTTCGCTCACCTCGGGCATGTTGCCGAGGTCTTTTCTCTCTGAGAAACCAAGTAGCTTTGACGTATCGACTTCCGGAACGTCGAGCGGGGGCAGCTTCCATGCGGCTTTGCCTGCGGAAGATTTTTCGAAGATGAGGCCTTCGTTCTGATTGACTTGAAGAGAGGCTTTGCGAATCCTGTTCTTCATCGCGTCACCTCCACAACCCCAGTTTCTTCTTTCGTAGATCTCACTGAGCCCTCGCGCTCGGCGACGAGTCTCACGGCCGTGTCGATCGAACTCCGCGTAGTCAGTTCCGTGCAGCACCACAGAGCCGCATTCCCCAGCTCGGGATAGAACTTCTTGAGAGGCAATCCGCCGACTATTTTGTGTCCCAGCAACCGTTGGTTGATGGCATACGGATCCTCAATGGTCTCCACCACAAACTCATTGAACCGCGGCGATCCACAGAACAAAACGTTGCCCTGCTTCGCGAACTGCGCTGCTGCGTACGCCGTCTTTGCCAGGTTGTGCTTCGCCAACTCCTTCAACCCAACCTTGCCGTACACGGTCATGAAAATGTTGACCATCAGCGCGACCAGTGCCTGGTTGGTGCAGATATTCGAGGTCGCCTTCTCGCGCCGGATGTGCTGCTCGCGCGTGGCCAGAGTCAGCACGAATCCGCGCCTGCCTTGCTTGTCAACGGTTTGGCCGACCAACCGGCCCGGCATCTGCCGCACAAATTTTTCTCGCGTGGCGATCACGCCGCAGTATGGGCCGCCGAACCCCAGAGGCACGCCGAACGATTGCGCTTCCATGGCGATAACATCCGCCTCACGCGGCGGTTCTACAATTCCCAGCGACACCGCTTCGGCGATGGAGACCACCAGCATCGCCCCGTGCCTGTGCGCGATTTCGGCAATCGCCGCCACATCTTCGATTGTTCCAAAGAAATTTGGCGACTGGACCAGCACAGCAGCTGTTTCCGGGGTGATCGATTTTTCCAGTTCCTTCAGATTGACCCGCCCGTCACCGCCGAACCCCGCCACCGACAGCGGCATGCCCTGATGCGTGGCGTAGGTCGCGAGCACCTCGCGATATTCCGGATGTAAACTCCGCGCTACCACTACCGATCGCCGGCCTGTAAGCCGAACCGCCATCATCACAGCCTCGGCCGCGGCGGTTGATCCGTCATACATGGAAGCGTTCGCCACTTCCATGCCGGTCAGCTCGCAAATCATGGTTTGGAATTCGAAAATCGATTGCAGTGTGCCCTGCGAAATCTCCGCCTGGTAAGGCGTGTATGCGGTGAGAAATTCGCCGCGCGAAATGAGCGAATCGATAATCACCGGCCGGTAATGAGCGTAGGCCCCTGCGCCGAGAAAACTGGTGTAACCTTCGCCGTTTTCCCGCGAGCGTTGGCGGAAGTAGTCCACGATCTCCGACTCGGCCATCTGGCGCGGGACGTTGAGGTCGCGGCTCAGCCGGTATTCCGCGGGAATCGGTGCGAACAACTCGTCGACCGAGCGCAAGCCTATTGCCTTCAGCATGGCTTCACGGTCGGCAGGAGACTTCGGTAAATAGCGCATAGGAAGTTGTTAGATGTTACTCGGGGTCAGTTCGATTGCGTCCGCCGTCCGGTGGTTTGAACCGTGCGCAAAAGTCATCTAATGCTCGCCCCGATATTCAAATGCGATTAGTGTCCCGCTTCTTCCGCCACGAACTTCTCATAGTCCGCAGCGGAGAGGAGCCCATCCAACTCGCTCGCGTTCTTCAGCGTGATCTTCATCATCCACGAGCCGTGCGGATCTTTGTTCACCTTTTCCGGCGACGTGGCCAGGTCCCCGTTGATCTCGGTGACGGTGCCCGAGGCAGGAGCATACAAATCTGAGACCGCCTTGACCGACTCGACCGTGCCGAACGTCTTGCCTGCCGTGACTTCCGCACCCAGCTTGGGTAGCTCGACGAACACAATGTCGCCCAGCGACTCCTGTGCATGGTCGGTGATCCCGACGGCGGCCGTCGCGCCACTCGACTGGATCCACTCGTGCTCTTTGGTGTACTTCCGATCGGTTGGATAGCCCATGATCGCTTCTAGCTCCTGGCTTCTAGCTATTAGTTCTTAATTCCTGAGAGTCTGTGTGTGCCTTCTACGGTTAAGCGGTTTTCTTCGGCCGCTTGTAAAACGGCGTAGGCACGACCGCCGCTCCCACCCCCTGCCCGCGAATCTCCACCTTTACCGCCGTACCCACCGCCGCAAACTCCGGCGGCACATAGGCCAGCGCAATATTCTTCTTCAAGAACGGCGCGGGCGATCCGCTGGTGACGTACCCGATCTCACGATCCTCGCCGTCCAGCACCTTGTATCCGTCGCGAGCGATCCCGCGTTCAGTCATTTCTAAGCCTATGAGCGTCCGCTTCAGGCCTGCAGCCTTCGCTTTATCGAGGGCCTCGCGGCCGATGAACTCCGGCTTCTCCATCTTGCAGAAGCGGTCGAGCCCGGCCTCCCAAACACTAATCGTATCGGAAATTTCGTGGCCGTAGAGTGGGAGTTTGCCTTCGAGTCGCAGAGTGTTTCTCGCGCCTAAGCCACAAGGTACGATTCCGAATTCCTTGCCCGCATTCAGAATCTCATTCCAGACCCGCGCGCTGGTGGCCTCATCCGCCGGAATGTAAATCTCGAACCCATCTTCTGCTGTGTACCCAGTTCGCGCAATCAGAATGTTCTTTAAACCGCAGACCGATCCGTGCGTGACCCAATAAAACTTTACCGCGCTCAGGTCCGCGTCGGTCAGTTTCTGCAAGACATCTACGCCCTTCGGCCCCTGGATCGCAATCTGCGTGAAGTCGTCGGAAAGATTTTCCACCGCGCAGTCAAACTGCCGCGTGTTGTCGCGCACCCAGTTGAAATCTTTCTCACGCGTGCCCGCGTTGATGACCAGCAAGTATTCTTCGTCGCCCAACCGGTGGACGATCACATCGTCCACAAACGTGCCTTGCGGATAGAGGAGCGCCGAATACTGCGCCTGCCCCACCGCCAGCCGCGAAGCGTCATTCATGGAAATATGCTGCACCGCGGCCAGCGCCTGCGGCCCGGCCAGGCGGATATCGCCCATGTGGCTGACATCGAAAATGCCCACGCCGGTGCGCACCGCCATGTGCTCGTTGATGATACCGCAGCCGATCGAAGCGGGATATTCCACTGGCATATCCCAGCCGTTGAACTCGACCATCTTCGCGCCCATCTGGCGATGGACGGCGTTCAGCGCAGTCTTGCGGACGGCGACAGCGGTCGACTCAACTGCGGACAAGCGAGACCTCGATCGGCGCAGGGAACTGGCCTGCTGAATGGTTACTGATTACCGTATCACGCGCTTTTTCGATGGGTCAAACCGGAAGCGTTCTTACTGCCACAGACACAGACCTAGGAGGCCAGAAGGGGATTCGTGGTCCATCTGTGGAGTTGGCGTCCCCTGTAGTTAAGATTCTTATTGCCTGCCGAACTGCACCGTGACATGTGCGCCCGCAGCCACGTGCGTGCCGGCAGGAGGAGATTGCTGCCGCGCCAAGCCGCTACCCACGGCTTCCAATTCGAGGCTGGCATCTTGAGCAGCTTCCACGGCGCCACGGACGGTCTTGCCGATGAACGAGGGTACTTCGATCCCTCCCTGCTCCACATCCAGAACCACGGTTCCAGTCGCAGGCCGCTTCGCTTGCTCTGCGTCCGCTGCACCGACCGAGTTCGGAGCTTTCTGTTGCGATTCACTCTTGCCTGGCGAGGCCGCCCCCGCGTTGTCCGAGATCGGCTCACGCTGCCGCATGGCCGCTTGCACCACGCTTCCGTTACTGCTGACGTCTGCGGGCGAGGGCGTCCGCGCCACGCTTGCCTTCGCTGCTGCGGACTCCGATGAATTGCCCTCTACCTCCGCCGTCTCCAGAGGCTCACCAGGATGATCCGGCGTACCCTCTTCCAGATCTTTATCCTTCATACGCGCCTGCGCCAGCAGCAACTGATGACTCGGCGCAAGCGGCAGATCGTGCGGCGTGTGCAAATACTCAAGCACTTGCTGCGATACCCGGCGAAAAACGGGGGCTGCCACTTGCCCGCCCTGGTGCAGGCCAACTGCCGAATCCAGAATTACGGCCACCACAATCTGGGGATCGTTCAGGGGCGCGAATCCCGCAAACGACCCGATATACTTCGTCTTCGAATAGGCTCCCGTGGCCGGATCGACTTTCTGTCCCGTCCCCGTCTTCCCCGCCGATGTATACCCTTCCAGAATCGCCTTGCGCCCCGTGCCCTCGAGCACCACTTTCTGCATCATCGCCCGCATCTCGGCCGCGGTGTAACTCGAAATCACTCGCCGCGACGCTACCGGACGAAAGCTCGCGGTCTCCAGCTGCGGAGGACTCTTTGGCTCACCCTTTCGCGCGACGATACGCGGCGCCACCCACACGCCGTCGTTGGCGAACGTGGAGACCAGCGCCGCCAGCTGAATCGCCGAAATCCCAATCTCCTGGCCCATGGAAATCGCGGCAATCGAAACCTTCGACCAGCGGCTCACCGGCTTGGTCATTCCACGGGTTTCGCCCGGCAACTCGATTCCGGTCTGCTGTCCGAATCCGTACGCACGAATGTATTTGTAGAAGCGGTCTTCACCCAGCCGCAATGCAATCTTGATCGAGCCCACATCGCTCGACTCCGCCAGCACACCCCACACCGGCAACAGGCCGTGGGGCTTCGAGTCGCGAATGCGCATGCCGTTGTAGACGATCGACCCCATCTGGCAGTCGAATATTTCGTCCGGATTCGTGAGCTTCTCTTCGAGTGCCGCCGAAATCGTCACCAGCTTGAACGTCGACCCCGGCTCGTACACATAGCTGACGGCACGGTTGGTCAGCGCCGCGGGCGTGATCTGCTTGCGCAAGTTCGGATTGAAGGTCGGCCGGTTGGCCAGTGCGAGAATTTCTCCGGTGTGCGGATTCTCGACGATCACTGTCCCCGCGATAGCCTGCGTATCGTGAATCGCCTGATCGAGTTCCTTCTCGGCGATGTATTGAATGTTCTTGTCGATGGTAAGGACCAGGCTCTCACCCGGCTCCGGCTGTTTCTCGATGTCGGAAAACCATTGCCGGCGGGCATCCACCGAGATGAACATCTTTCCGGCTCGCCCGCGCAGTTCATCGTCGAATGCGTGCTCGATGCCGCTCTGCCCCGAATCTTCCATCCCGACCGTTCCCACTACCTGCGCCGCCAGATCGCGCGCGGGATAAAAACGCTTGGGCTCTTTTTGAAAGTGAATGCCCTGCAGGTTCAGGGACTTGATGCGCTCGATGGTTTCGTCATCCGCCTTGCGCGCTACCCAGCAAAAGGTCTTGTGATTGCGGCAGTCGGCGAGCACTACGTTATGATCTTCGCCGGTGATGCGTGTGATCAAGGAAACTGCCGTGGGCAAGTCCTTCACTTCGGTAGGCACAGCGAAGGCCGAATCCACCAGAACGGACATTGCCAGTTCGTGACCGGCGCGGTCGTAGATCACGCCGCGCTTGGCGGAAAGCGGAATCTCGCGCTGCTGCTGGTGTTCCGCCTGCTTCGCAAAGCTGCCGTAGCAAAAGATCTGCAGATAAACCAGTCGACCGCAGATGGCCATACACCAGAACAGGAGCATCGCGCCTAAGAGGTAAAGCCGCGAGTTCTTGCCGAGGGTGGAGTTGGTAGCCATGGAGAAACGGTCGTTGGTCGCTAGTCGTTGGTCGTTGACCAGACTAGACAAACATGGCGGACCACCATACCGGCGGACCGCCAAGTAAATTCGTGTGGGGACGGTCTTTGACCCGTCCGCCGCGCGCAGTTCGGCTGTTGCCGTCGGCCCTACTGCCCCGCCAGCAC
>Ga0116121_1001292_pt1 | contig 10760 bp, 9 predicted proteins | sample June2015DPH_13_1_FD_89725 | JGI IMG/M metagenome (GOLD analysis project Ga0116121, IMG submission 89725) | Peatland microbial communities from SPRUCE experiment site at the Marcell Experimental Forest, Minnesota, USA - June2015DPH_13_10 | ecosystem: Environmental > Terrestrial > Soil > Wetlands >...
AGCTGAAATCCGCTGAATCGAAGAGTGGCCTTGTTGAGTCATCCACCACAGCCCAGCCGGAACGAGAGACAAGACCCCGCTCAATTGGCTCCTGGGTCTTCGAGCCCAGCGCACGGTCAAGCGTACGCGTGGTCCCTTGCAGGTTTTCGGGGTCGTCCATGCCCGGATGCCACACCACCGGCTTGCCATCGGCCATAAGATCGATTTCAAGATTTTTCGGCGTAAACCGGCTATCGGCCCCCGGCGTGTCAATCGGCGTATAGATCAGCGTCAGCGCGCTGGTCTTGATGGTCAGACGCTGCCTGGGGCCGGTCGCCGCATTGAGAGCCTCGAAATTCGGCACGGGCAGCCGCCGGTTGAGAAAGACAAACGAGGCGTGGTCTTCAAACTTGCCGTCCGCCGCCCATTCCATGCGAATCAGCTCCGGCGTAAGCACGGTAAAGCGCGCATTGCCTTCCGTAACCACAGCATTTGGATCGGCTACTGGGCTATCGGCTTCATTGACCGCTTTCGTATGAGCCGCCGGGCTCGAAACGGCTTTCGCAGCGACAGGCTTCGCGGTCTGCGCCGCCAATCCAATACTCATTCCGGTGGCGCTTACGCTAATTGCAAGACCAACTGCGGCAAGTTTCAGCACAGAAATATGCATACGCCCTCCAGGTTTTGTATCCACCGAAAAGGGTAACACCTTGCGGCGTCTGCGTCCTTCCGCAAAGGCAAGCGGATGGTGGGGCAGTTTGGATGGCGATCGAAGCGAATGCAAAGCTGTGCATCTTTAGCGTTATTGTGCGAATGTCGATGCGCCGATTTACCCGGTTGACCAGCGCCTTTTCAAGAAGGGTTGAAAACAACGCAGCTGCGAATTCGCAATATTTTATGTACTATGAATTACTGCCGGGTACGTCAAATGGTCTGGGCAACCGCGCAGTGGAAGCAGGAAGTTCCACTCATATCTGGTCCATGGAAGAACTTGTAAATCTGATGAAGGGGTTACAGCAGACTGCATAAGCGCCTGTGATTGCTGCCAAAGAGGAGAATGCCATGGCGAAAGTTCCCCTGTTTTACTCGGTGAATGAGGGCCTGAAACCAGCGCACCTGCGTGTTTATCACAACGACAACACCTGCCCTTCCGGAAGCGGTATTCCCCCGAACGAAAGACGCCTGGGAACAGGCGGCTACAGGCTTTGCGAAGATTGCCAACGGCGTTAGAGCCTGTTATTAACTTTCCCGCGGCCGGCGCTGGGCGCCAATTCTTCTCAGTTCGAGGAACGAGGAGCGACGAATATGGAGTATCTTCGAGCGACGAGTGACGAAGAAATGGGGAAAATTGGCCCCAGCCCTCCGGGTTGCGGCGCAAATCGGTCCATACTTCGTTGTCGTCCTTGACTGTGGGGCCTGCCACAGCCGTCGGACTCCGCCTCGTCTGGATCGATTTTCACTCGCAACGCCAGCCACGCGAAAGTTAATAACAGGCTCTAGAGCCGGAACGTCATCTCCCACCAGGGCCCGTGAATTAATCCGTCAACAATCCCCCATGATCTGCGAAGCCTGAAGACGGGGAGTCCGTGGTCCAGCGCGACTGAGAGCGCCCTCAGTCCTTCACCCGCCGACCCTTCAAAGCGAACCGTAGGTTCAGGGAAACTGTGTCCTTCCCCTCCCTCGCAGGATTCAAAGGTTTCCACTCCATTTGTTGCCAATGTATGGACGATCTCGAGAATACCCGCGTCGAGTGGTGGATCAAAGATCAGTTCTCTAGCACTTTGTATGCTTTCCGGGTCCGGGCGCAGCGGGGTCTTACTCGGTTGGCTAGACATGATCACTTCCTGGTTATGATATCGGCACTGGTGGGTGAATCTTCTATGCTCGACGGTTAATTGATGCCAGACGGGCCGCGGAGCATAGGTCGGGCGGCACTTTCCAATTGTTGATTCGAAAGCGGTTCACTCGCAAATCGCCCTCTGGAATTTCAAACTGACCCACCACTGGCAAATGAAAATCCGGGAGGCAGGCTCGCGGAGGTGGGCAGCGATTTTCAAGAGTTGTACAAAATTGAACAGACTGGTTTTTTCGTTGGAGTTTAAGCTCGTTGGGTGCGGTCGTCTATGTGCTGGCCCATAGGGGATGAAATGGCGGACTGTCCACCTTTCCGCACAAAAGGCACAATGGTTTATTCACCTCGCCGGTTCCCGCGCGCTTCGCGCGAAGGACACGCTGGTTGAGTTTGTTATTGAACATCAAAGCCCTCCCCGTAAGGAGATAGTTAGGCCCACCCTGCAACCCCGCTGCTCATTTTGAGTCGCGGGGTTTGCAGTTTGGGATTGATCCCAGCACGGTAATTTACACACGAATAGAATTGACTGACGGTCGGTCAATTGATATGATGAGGTATGATCCGAACCGTAAAAGCACCTGAGGAACGGCGTGAAGACATTCTGGCGGTGGCTGCAGACCTCTTTATGCGCAATGGCTACGAAGCCACTTCGGTCGATCAAATTGTGCGGTCAGCCGCGATTGCCAAGGGCACTTTCTACTACTACTTTTCTTCGAAAAAGGCGGCGCTTGAAGCCATCGCGCGCAAAGTAGTGCAACGCATGGTGCAGGTATCACAGGCAATTGAGCAACAGGCTGGACTCGGGGCCATCGAAAAACTCTGCGCCATATTTGCTGCGCAGAGCCGGGTCGAGCAGCAGGAACAGGCGCTTGTCGACGATTTGCACCGCCCGGAAAACCGCGAGTTACATGACCAGATCAATATGGAAACGATCAAAGCAATCGGGCCGATTTTGGCGAATGTGATCCAGCAAGGCTGCCAAGAAGGAGTTTTTGACGTTCCCGATCCATTGTCCACGGTGCAATTCCTTCTGGCGGGCTCGCAGATGATCTTCGACCGCGGTGCCTTTGATTGGACGCCCGAGGAACTGATTGCCCGGCACGAAGCCATGATCCTGCTGATTGAACGGGGGCTTGGAGCAGCACCGGGATCCATCTCGCTGATCGAGCAGGCATTGAAACAGGAAATCCAAAGGAGTATTTGATGAGCACAACAGTTAGCGAAACGATGACGAGGCATGGCGCCCCTGATCGCATGCCATTTGAAAATCCGGAAGTTGTCTCGGCCTACCGGCATGTAGGTATTTTCTATCTGGGAGCCACGGTGATCCCGTGGGCCTTATGGCTCTTGGCAGGCTGGAACAGCTATCGCCCGCCCGCGCAAGCCTGGGCACCCTGGCTTCTGGTGGTGCTGGGCATGACCGGGCTCGCTGCACCGATGTTACTGGCAAGCGTATTGATCTGGCGGGAACCAGTTCTGCGCCGCGATGTGTGGGGAAGGCTATTTCGCTGGCCGCAAGGAAGTGGAAAATATGTGGTGCTGGCATTTGTACTGATGCCCGTAAGCATTCTGTTTGCACAGGCGTTGTCGTTGATGATAGGCCATAGCACTTCGCAGTTCCGCTTTGCTGAACATTTGTCTTTTAGCGCAGGGATTTTGCCAGCTTGGGTGATTTTACTGTTGGCGCCCATACTGGAAGAATTGGCATGGCACTCATATGGCACCGATGCGCTGCTGAGGCGCTGGCCGGTGTTCACCGCGTCCATCGGTTTTGCGGCCTACTGGGTTGTGTGGCACATACCGCTATCGTCCATCAAGGGCTACTACCACAGCAACGTACTCATGAGCGGCTGGATTTACAGCTTGAACTTAGCGCTCAGCATCTTTCCCTTCGTTCTGCTGATGAACTGGCTTTATCTGCGAACTGGGCGCAATGTTTGCGTGGCAGTGGTATTTCACACGACGGCCGTAGTGTTCAACGAGATTTTTCAAACACACCCTGATAGCAAGGTCATTCAGACAGGCTTGTTGACGCTGCTAACCTGCGTTGTGTTGTGGCGCGAGCGCACTCTGTTCTTTCGCAAGCCCGCAACCCAGGCTTCTTGAATCAACGTCTAAGTTTAGTCGTGGAGAACCACGTTCAGCAGTGATTTGTGTACTTTGATGGCGCCGTTATATTCGATAAATCCCAGTTTGCGAAAGCGATTCATGAAGAAGCTCACGCGAGACCGGGTTGTGCCGATCATCTCTGCCAACATCTCCTGTGAAATCTTGGGAAGCGCAGACTCCTGTTCGCCCGGCTGTCCGAAATCCGCCATCAGCAGCAGGATGCGCGCCAGCCGTTTCTCGCTGGAATTGAAAAGCTGATCGACCAGGTCAGCCTGGGTTTTCATGCTGCGTTCCAACAGGAACTTCAGGAACAGATCGGAGAAGAGGTGCTCCTCGTGCATGGCGCGGATCATCTCCGCGCGTTCAATCCTGAGCGCCACACACGGGCTGATAGCTATCGCCGTCGCCATGCGCAACCCCGGGGTTCCAGCCAGCGATTCTTCGCCCACAAAGTTGCCCGCCAAAAGCAACGCGATGGTCGCCTCTTTGCCAGATTTTGAGATTACTGTGAGTTTTGCTCGACCGCTCTGAATGTAGAAAATGCTATCGGCTGGATCGCCCTGAGAGAAGAATGGCTCCTTGGACTTTAAATGCACAATCTTCCGCCCCACCCCAGCCTGCGCCAGGAAGACCGTCGGATCAAATCGGACATGATTCGAATCCGCCATTCTGCTTTTGTGCCCCTTTCCACTGTTGGGCCAGGAGGCTTGCCGTGGATTATCCGAAGCGGACCGCCTTCCTATCCCCAGGGACGAGCAATTTTGCACATATACTACTCTCTCATCTGCCATGAAGGACAGATTAGTCTGCCCACTAGTGCTCAAGGATTCTTTATTCGTTTTCAAAAAAGCAAAAATGATTCCGGCCTTATGAAAATCAAAGGCCGGCATGATTTCACCGCATGCTTCCCTCGTATTGGGAATACCCCAAGTGGTTGCGCAAATGCAACAATAGAGGGAGCGCCCGGCTGGCATTTCCCATCCATCCGGCGCGGGGGAACCTTTGGCCAAGCTGCGAGTCCTGTCGACTCATCTGTTCATGAGCGAGCGCCTGCGCTCGGGCTTGCTGGAGATTGCTGTCCAGTCGGGAGCGCAGGCGGTCGAAATCTTCGCATCGCGTCAGCACTTTGACTACACCAGCCGCGAGCATGTGGCTGACCTTGCAGCGTGGTTCCGTTCCAATCCGCTTGAAGTCTGGTCGATGCACGCGCCGCTCCATTCCGACCGCGAGATGGGCCGCTCCGGCACTCCGGCTTTGAGCCTGTTGCATCCGGAAAAAGCGCGACGCATCGCAGCGATGGACGAGATCAAACGCGCAGTTGAGACGGCCGATTCCATCCCCTTCCGCAACCTCGTTGTGCATTTGGGCGAGCGGGACGACGAGTGGTCGCCGCGCTCCATCGAGTACGCGCTCACGGCGCTCGAACACCTTGGCGCTTTTGCCCGTCCGCTGGGTGTTCGCCCGCTGGTGGAGAACCTGACGGGCGATCCCACAACGCCCGAGCACCTGATGGAGATTCTTAAAATCGGCCACTTCGATTCAACCGGTGTCTGCCTCGACCTGGGTCACGCCAACATAACGGTTGGTGTGCAACAAGCCATCGCCACGCTCGCGGACCGCATTGTGCAGGTTCATGTGCACGACAACCACGGTCAGAAAGACGAGCATCTCTGGCCCGGTGACGGCGGAATCGACTGGCCGGCCACTGCTGCGGCGCTCAACGCGCTGCCTGCGCCGCCCGCCATGGTGCTCGAACTCAGCTCGAAGCTGCCCGACGAGCCGGCGGCCCTTCCGGAACGAATCCGGAAGGCATTCGAACTGTTGGACTGAGATATAGGTGGAAAATTATAGGTGGTAGGCGAGGCGGGGATCGAACCCACAACCCCCGGCTTAGAAGGCCGATCCAGGCCATTACCACCAAGTACCATGCTTTGCCATAAAGTACTACATTTACATAAGTTAGTGTATCTTTTTTTGGGTCCAGTTTCCGCTGCTATACCCTCGGTTTGCCTTCAGGTCCCCCGAAAAATCCCCCACAGTCCTCTCGGGCATATTCGTGGGTCGAGTTCACGACGAGTATTCTTGGAAATCGTGGAAACAGTCCCCTCATAGGGTGCTGTGATTGGGAGAACACAACCCTTTTGCAACCTGGCAATTCACGGTCCATCGCCGACGACTAAGCAACATCGTCGCCGCGAGAAGAGCTCCGCGAGGATCGAACCGGCGCATAAAGGTTTTGCAGGCCTTTATCGAAAAGGGTCAAAAGCTAGGGGTGCGGCGACAACGCAACCCCCGCTGAACGGCCGGGAACAACCTTGAACTTAACGTTACATCTAAGTCCAGAGGGGATCGCGAGATTGGGATTGGGCAGCTCCACTCTGACCCCAAAGCTGCCGCTGGCGGCGTTCACCACGCGGTCGACGATCATGACCTTTCCAGTGTAGACGCCACCCACGGGAGACTCCGGCCGGACTTCGGCCAGCATCCCTTTTTTGATCGTCCCGTATTCGGAGACCGGAACGACCACTTCTACGTTGAGAGGATCGATCTGGGCAATGGTCATGATCTGCTTTTCCCCTACGTACTCTCCGGCCGAAAGATCGACCTTCACCACCACACCGTCAACCGGGCTGCGGATGATTTTCATTTCCAGCTTCGCGGCCACCTGGTGGAGAATCGCCTCGTCCTTCTTGATCTCGGTCGCCATCTCGTCTTCATCGTTGGCCGAAACGTTTCCCTGGGCGACCAATTCCTTGTTGCGGTCAAGCTTGCGTCGGTTAAATTCGAGCATGGCGCTGGCCTGTTCGAGGTCCGCTTTTTCGACGGCTGCGCGAAGGGTGGCGAGCACCTGCCCCTTGGCGACGAGATCCCCCCGCTTCACGAGCACCTCTTCCAAAATGCCTGAAACCTGGGAAGCCACATTCACAGTGAGGTAAGGCTCCATCATGCCCTCGTGGGTTCTCTGCGCGGCGGCAACCGGCGGAGCGAAGACGGCAAACAGCGTACCCAACAGCAGCAAGGAAATCTCTCTTCGCATCATTCTCCTCTTACCCTAGTATGAAATTGGCCGAGCCTATTCGCCCGGTCCCGAAAATGAAAGCAGCGTGTCCATCTTTTCATCCTGCTTGAGCACCTCGTGGCGGATTCGTGCATGGGCGCGCTCCGTCCTCTTCTGGCTATGCTTGATGGCCGATCGGATCACGAACGCCCACAGAGGGGCGCTCGCGGGCCACAACTTTACGGCCCACCGAGCGAGTCCAGCCCGGTTGCCCATAAGCAGCGTGTCATCGACCGAATAATAAAATTCAAAACTTCCTGGGTCGCCCTGTCTGGCGCATCTTCCGATGAGCTGGCGGTCGATACGCCCGGCGTCGTGTGATTCGCTCACGATGACGTGCAGGCCGCCGGTCTCTCGCACACCCTCGCCCAGTTTGATATCTGTTCCGCGGCCGGCCATGTTGGTGGCGACCGTAACGGCCTGCGATTGGCCGGCCTCGGCGACAATCGACGCCTCTTCCCTGTCGTTTTTGGCGTTCAGAACCCTGTGGGCGACCTCGCCCTGGTTGAAAACCGCGCTGAGCCTTTCCGAGGCCTCCAGAGAGGGCGTGCCGATAAGAACCGGCTGGCCTGTTGCCGTCAAATCTTTGACCCGCTCCAAGATCGCCCGGTATTTGCTGTCGCGCGTGGGCAGAACGCGGCCCGGCAGACGTGTGCGAATGAGCGGTCGATTGGTCGGAATCTTCGCCACGCGCAGGCCATAGACCATCCAGAGCTCCCACCGTATCTCCCAGGCCGTTCCCGTCATGCCGCACAGGTGAAGGTATCGCCTGAAAAAACGCTGATAGGTAATCCGCGCCAGTGATTCGAGTTGCCGGGTGATTTCGCAACCTTCCTTGAGCTCGATAAACTGGTGGATGCCTCGCTCCCATGAGCGGTCGGGCATCAGCCTTCCCGTGTATTCGTCAATAATCTGCACCTTTCCGTCCCGCACCAGGTAGTGAACGTCGGGCAGAAAGATGTAGAGGGCCGTGAGCGCCTTTCGAACCGCGTCATTTCGACGGATGGAGCCCGCCCAAGCGGACCCAAGCGAAGCCCCAGCCTCAGCGACTCGTTCCTCGCCCGCCGCGGTGAGCTCGATGGAGTTTTCGTGCCTGTCGATGGTGTAGTGTTTGTCCTCGACGAGCGACCGCGTAACGGCGAGCACTTCAACCAGAAAATTCTCTTCTTCGTCGCCCCTGCCGGTCCCGGAGATGATAAGCGGCGTTCGGGCCTCATCGACGAGAAGACTGTCGGCCTCGTCGCAAATGGCGAAGTGCAGCCCCCTCAAAAGGAGCGTCTCCTCTTTCGCCTTCTGCCCGTAAAGGCATTCCGACTGAAGGCGCAGAGAATCGGTGACCCTCCCGAGCTTGAGCTTGTCACGGAGATAATCGAACACTACTTCCTTGTTGCAGCAGTAGGTAACGTCGCAGGCATAAGCTGCCCGACGCTCTTCGCTCGAAAGCTCGTGTGTTACGCAGCCGACCGTCAACCCAAAAAACTGGTACAAGGGGCCCATCTCTTCGGCATCGCGCTGGGTAAGATAATCGTTCACGCATATCACATGGACGGGAATTCCGGCCAGAGCGGCCACACCGGCCGGCAGCGTTGCCGTAAGGGTTTTGCCCTCACCTGTCTCCATCTCCGGAAGCATTCCCTTCAGAAGCGCCCAGCCTCCGATGAACTGACTATCGAAGTGGCGCTTACCGAGCGTTCGACCCGCGACCTCGGAGATAACGGCAAAGAGCGGGGCCGCGCTGACGGCTCTCTTGTAACCGGTCCGTCGAATCTCCATTCCCAGGCGGCGTCCTTCGTCCGCAAGGCGGGCATCGTCGAGCGTGGAGTATACCCTGGCCCACTTCCGGATAAGCGGAAGAATCCCGGCCAGACGGCCAGCCGACACGCCTAGATTGAGAAACGGAACCATCGCGGCACGGCTCGTCGTATTCAGCAGCGAGCGCTTGCGGTCCTTCTTCTCGGGCCGCAGCGTGTAACTCGGCGGCGGATAGTCATATCGGCTTGTCTTCATGGCCTCGCTTCGAATGAATTTGCCGGCGCGGCGCGGCCGGTTGGAAATGGCATAACGCCCCCCGGAGTTCTTCTTCATTTCCTTGGAAGCCTCTCCGGCAGAGCCCCGGACACTCCATTTTATCGGGGTTGCCGCATGGCTCCTCTCGCCTCGCGGCAGAGCAGGCAGCGGATGGGCCGAGGCATTCACTCCCGGCCTAATCTCATCAGAGGTTCAGGCGCTTGAGCAACAGTCGCCGGAAGAAGACTTTCACCCTGCTGTAGAACGACTCGCGCTTGTGAACCAGCCGGATATAGACGCGTTCTCCCAAGCCTTTTGCTCTGGCACCGCGCAATTCGACTTCCAGGTGATAGAGCTTTTCGAAGGCCTCCGGTCTAGCGGGAGCGGCTTTGTTCGGTGCCTGCTCCTGTTCCGCTCTGCTATCGGGGTCGAGCGCCACCTCGCCGCCGCCCTGCAAAGCAAGAGCGAGGCTTGGAATATCCTTCGAAGCCTCCGGTGTCTCGCGCAAAATTTCGGCAGGATAGACGACTCCGGGCGACTCGGCCAGTATTCCCTCAACCCGCTCGGTGTCGGAGCGGATCTTGTCGATGTCGGTCTGATTGGCGATGACAGAGACGATGGTGCGCGAAAAATCGACGACATACCCCACCGGACTGCCCTGATGAACGCTTCTTCCGGGCCAGTCCTCTTCCGCCGGCAGAATGAAAATGCCATCTGCGGGACTTCGCACCATCATCTCGGCGGCCCGCTCTCGGGCCCGTTCCAGCTTAGCGTTCACGCGGGAGAGTTCGTCCCGGATCGAGCCGACATCGACCGGATTGACTGCCTCGGCGGCCCTCAGCCGCGCCTGCACCTCGTTGAGATTCGAGGTGAGCACCTTGATCTCCGCCTGCAACTCCGGAGCGTCGCAGAAGAGCAGTGGATCGCCCTTCTTCACGCTACTGCCTGAGGGAGTGAGGACCTTGACGACAAAGCCATCCGCGCCGGCATAGACCCGCCCTTCCTCTGGAGCCGAGACGATGCCCTCGGTCACGGTAAAGGAGGGAAAAGGATAAAACAGCACGAAGGCCAGCAATCCCACGCAGGCCATGGCGACAAGAACGGCCACATGTCTCTGCTTTCTCTTCATTCCCGAGATCTCGTTCATTGTCTGGCGCAAAGCCATGATCGGCGGCAAGGCAAGCATCGAGATGGCCGCCCAGATGGCGAGCACAATACCTATAAAGAAAAACTTGCTTGCAATGAGGAAGATGATGCTGAAGGAGATGAAAATCCGGTAGAGGAACGAGAGAACGGCATAGATCGTAAGCCAGATCTTCTCGCCGCGCGTGTTCTCCTGCGAAGACTGACTCTTGATTCCGAGCAGGCGACGCTTGATGAGATAAGTCAGATAGCGGATCGATCGGTCGCCAAGATTCGGCATCTCCAGCCAGTCGGAGAGCACGTAGTAGCCGTCGAAGCGGATGAGCGGATTTCCATTGAGGAAGAGCGTAGACAGGCCACAGACAAAGAGCACGTTATAGGCGATCACGCGCACCGTACCCGGCTCGGCGAGCGTCCAGAGGATCATGGCCAACGCGGCGGTAAAGATGTCAACCAGAATGCCCGCCGCACCAACCAGCATGCGGCTCCGGCGAGCGGGAAAGGCCGAGGACCAGGATGCATCCACATAGGGAAGCGGGAAGAAGACCACGAACATGATGCCCATCTCGTGCACTTCACCTCCCCAGCGCTTGACGGCATAGGCGTGCCCCA
>Ga0116121_1001293_pt1 | contig 10758 bp, 11 predicted proteins | sample June2015DPH_13_1_FD_89725 | JGI IMG/M metagenome (GOLD analysis project Ga0116121, IMG submission 89725) | Peatland microbial communities from SPRUCE experiment site at the Marcell Experimental Forest, Minnesota, USA - June2015DPH_13_10 | ecosystem: Environmental > Terrestrial > Soil > Wetlands...
GATGCGCACGAAAATAGCCGCATCACCGCTGGATTGCTGAACAATCCCTCCGTCTATGACCGTGCGGCGGGCGGGCTCACAGTCAGTCAGTTGATTACCGACTTCGGCCGCACGCACAATCTTGTGCTCAGCGCTGAGTCCGCCGCGAAAGCGCAGCTTGAAAGCGAGCGCGCCACGGAGCTCGACATTACGCTGACCGTGGATCAGGCCTTCTATCAGGCGCTCACTGCGCAGGCTGTGCTGAAGGTGGCGCAGGGAACCGTAGCCGAGCGCCAGGCCACTGCCGATCAGGTGGGCGCTCTCACCAAGGCGAAGATTCGTTCCGACCTCGACCTGAGCTTTGCCGATGTGCAGCTCTCGCAGTCGCAACTGCTGCTGCTCGACGCCGAGAACAGCGCACAAGCTGCCATGGCCGCCCTGAATAACGTGCTCGGCTCGGAACAGGATCAGCAGTACACGTTAGTCGACGAGACCAACAACAATCCGCCTCCCGCGCCCGGCGATCCCGAAGCGTTTGTGACCGCGGCATTCAGCGCGCGCCCGGACCTGGCGGCGATGAACGATCAATTCATCGCGGCTCACCAGTACTCGACCGCTGAGCGGGATCTGTGGCTGCCGACAATCTCTGCGATAGCCGCCGTGGGCGGCACGCCGGTGCGCGCTGACCAGATCCAGTCCTCGTGGTACGGCGCCGCGGGAGCTAACATCAGCATTCCCGTTTTCAATGGATTTCTCTACAACGCCGAAGCCAAGGATGCAAAGTTGCGCGCACAAGCTGCCCAGGAAAACGTGCGCAACCTGCGCGACACGATCGCTCGCGACGTGCGCACCGCGGTGCTGAATGCGCAAACCGCTTACCAGCGCATTGCCGTCACCGGGCAGTTGCTCGATCAATCGAACTTCGCGCTTGACCTGGCCTCAGCGCGCTACAAGATCGGCCTCAGCGGAATCGTCGAGATCAGCGAGGCGCAGCTCAACCAGACGCAGGCCGAAATCGCCAATACCAACGCGCGCTACGCGTACCAGACGGCGCTGGCTGTGGTTCGCTACGAAACTGGCCAGTAGGCGCCAAGAGGGGCGAATACCGGCGTTCCGGCCGGTTTGCCGGCTAACCGTCAATTACTACTTAGACAACAGCTCAGAACTGGCAGTCTCATCTGGAAAGATCAATACCGAATACCCAGTTTGATCGGTTGCGGGGCGCGGCAAATGGAGCAATTCGCAGAAATCAATGAAATGGTGCTGCGCGGTGCGCTCGGCGAGTGCAAAGGGTCCCACAAAAGTCCCCACAGTGGCAGGATCACTCCTGCCGGGGCATCCATGTAAGTTATTGAAAGGATTGGCGGCGCGGGCCGGGATCGAACCGGCGCATAAAGGTTTTGCAGACCTTACAGAGCCATTTATGCCGGTTTGCACCCGATGCGCTGCCCTTGCATTTTCAATGGGTTAAGGCTCTCTACTTCCAACCTGTGCAACTCCATCTAAACCGGCACCCGCTACAGTATCCGCTACAGTCACAGGCTGGCATTATTCATGCGGACCGCTCCAAGAGCGTAGCCCACGGCATTGCTCGATCACCGCATGAGCAAGCATACTCGGAATGCTTGCATGAATAGAGCTTCGCATCCGGCACGTTTCAGGCAGTGTCACTTACGCCTGAAATTGCTGGCATTCTCCAACGCTGAATCTGCCATTTGTACACAGATGACCCAAGACAATCCCCGAGGCAGTAAGGCCAATTGAAAGCAGAAAGACGGCTTTCTCCGTCACTCGAAAACAGGGCGCATTTTAACCCTTGATGGGGGGGAGGTCGATTCCAGGCCGATTCACGGGCAATCCCCCGGACCCCGTGCGAGTGGCTTTGAGTTGTCCAGCACCCCGTGCTTGAGGGAAACGCATCTGCGGCTCTGGCCACTGTCCTTTGACTCAGCTCAAAAATTGAGGCGCAGAATAATCCTTAAGAATTTAGTGAATTGAATTCAATTTGCAAAGGGGAGCAATGCGCAGGAATTGGCAAAAAGAGCAATGCGTGTCGCCTTTTTGTGCCAGACTTTTGTCGAGTTTCGACTCTAGCAAATACCGCCGCCAGTTCTCTGACGCGCAGAATATAAGATCGTTGCATCGATTAACGAAGGGAGTCCGCAATGAATGGAAGACAGGCGAAACGCCTCAGGGGAGACCCTGAACTCCTCAAGCGACTGACGAAGCACATCGCACTGAATGCGTTTCGGAATACCCACCTTGAAAATCTCCATAGCGGAACTTCTCCGTCCAGCAAAACAGGCGATTTTTCGGATGTTAAAGTCGTTTCGCCGTACGGAGAGATTTCTTGGTCGAAATTGTCCCGCTTCGATGATGGCGAGATGAAAACTCTTATGATCGACGTTGTAAATCACACCTATATGGTCATGGCAACTCTCTTTGTGACTACAGACGACATCATTGATGAATTCTTTCTGTCGCTGAGCGAGCGAGATCCGGAGCCAAGATGGAATGAACCCAAACTTCCTGAATATCAATCCCAATCCCAATGAACGGGCAAAACAATTCGGGGCTGGTTGTGCTTGGCTTCAAGATCGGCGAAACGGTTCCATGTCGAGGGGTGCGGCATCACGTGAGCATTTTCGATCTCAGAAATGGACTGACGGCTAATCCGGATGATTTCCGCCAAATGCGATTGCTTCATGATGGCCTTCCGACGAAGCGCCCTAAATCGCTCGGCAGTTTCGGATTTTTCCCATGGCCTGGAGTCCATTTTCTCCGTCCCTGTTTGGCAATTGTGCCACAAAACAGATTCAGAGTCGCCGGAATAGGTCCGGCAGAGCCGTTTTCAGACCCTTGGCGACTTTTTCGATATTGACCAAAGACACGTTCCGCACGCCGCGCTCGACGCCGCTGTAATATGTTCTGTGCAGCCCGCAACGCTCCGCAGCCTCTTCCTGATTGATTTCCTGCTCCTCGCGGATGCGGCGGATTGCGCGGCCAAACCGGATGCGAATATCGAGCGGCATTGGATTTGATCTTCGCGTTCCGTAGCCAATGCGTACACACCCGATGAGTCACATTGCTGTATGCTTGCAATCGCAAGCAAATCCTACGATTGAACCGTTTGGAGATGGCCTCATGCCCGATTGCCAGCCTACCGCCAAAAGCATTCCTGCTGTAATGTTGAACCTCTCCACGATCCTTGCCGTTTTGATTTGCTTTTTTCTCACAGCTTGCGGCGGTGGAAGCGGCGGCGGAGGCACTGCTCCGCAGACACCCACGATCACCTCTGTTGCCGTGGGCTGTTCTCCGGGGTCGATCAATACGAATCAAACGTCAACCTGCACGCCGACGGTCAGCGGGACCGGAAGTTTCAGTTCAGCGGTCACATGGTCCGTCAGCCCCGCGAGCATTGGCACGGTCAGCAGCGCTGGCGTCCTTACTCCGACTGCTGCGGGGACGGCGACCATCACCGCAACGTCTACGCAGGATTCGACCAAATCCGGCAATGCAACTGTGACGGTAACCGCGCCGTCTACAATCACTTCGGTTGCAGCAATCTGTTCTCCAGCCACTATCCTGACCACGCAAACATCTGCCTGCTCTGCAACCGTACAAGGAACCGGATCATACAGTTCGGCGGTTTCCTGGACTGCGTCGGAGGGCACAATCACGTCTTCTGGAGTGTTTACGCCGACAGCCGCAGGAACGGTGACTATCACCGCGACATCAAATCAAGACACCACAAAATCCGGCACCGCGTCAGTAGTGGTTGGCAGCACAACTGCAAATACCGGCGAATGGACGTGGATGAGCGGGAGCAGCACTGCTGGCGCGTATGGTGTCTACGGAATTTTGGGATCTGCCTCTTCCAGCAACGTTCCTGGAGCACGAAGCGGCTCGGTCAGTTGGATCGACAGCAGTGGGAATCTCTGGCTCTTCGGAGGCTTGGGCGGTGCTGGTGATCCATCGGGCGACCTCAACGACCTCTGGGAGTTTAACCCCGCAACTACGGAATGGACGTGGGTAAACGGCAGTTACACGGGGAATTCTTACGGCGATTTCTCCGAGACTGGTATTTACGGTACGCAGGGCGTCGCGTCTCCCAACAACGTGCCCCCACCGAGAGACAGCGCCGTCAGTTGGACTGATAGCAACGGGAACCTTTGGCTTTTCGGCGGTGAGGGTTTCACTTCTGGCTCGACAAACGGAATGTTCAACGACCTTTGGGAGTTCAACACCACAACCAAAGAGTGGACATGGATCAGCGGGAGCAACACGATCAACGCAAGCGGCGTGTACGGAACGCTTGGAATCGCATCGGCCAGCAACGTTCCCGGTGCGCGGGGTAGCGTCGGGGGTGGTGCTGCTCTAAGTTGGAAAGATGCCTCTGGCAATTTGTGGTTGTTCGGGGGGAGCGGTACGAACGGGATTCTTAACGACCTTTGGAAGTTCGATCCATCCACGAAGGAATGGACATGGGTGAGCGGCAGTGACACGCCAAATGCAATTGGGGTCTACGGTACGCAGGGCGTTGCGTCTCCCAATAACGTTCCGGGAGCGCGAGGCTACGCTGTCAGTTGGACAGGTAAGAGCGGCACTTTCTGGTTATATGGGGGCGAGGGCAACGGAGCAACTAGCAACACTACCTTTGACCTAAGCGACGTATGGTCATTTAGCCCCTCAACCTTGCAGTGGACGTGGGTAAGTGGGAGCAATGCGGGGGGCGTATTGCCTGTCTATGGTATGCAGGGCGTTGTATCCGCAAGCAACACGCCCGGAGGCCGTGACAGCGCCGCTAGCTGGATTGACAGTAGTGGAAATCTTTGGCTCTTTGGCGGCTTTGACTATGACGGAGCCACGACCAACCAATACCTCAACGACCTTTGGATATTCAGCCCGACAACCAAAGAATGGGTCTGGGTCGGTGGCAGCGACACGGGCGAAGCAAAGGGCGTGTACGGCACACTTGGAACTGCATCGGCAAGCAATGTTCCTGGAGCACGGGGGAGCGAGGGAATTGCTGTTACTTGGACAGATAACAGTGGCAATTTCTGGCTCTTTGGGGGAATAGGCTACGACTCCGACGGAACGTCGGGGTCTCTCAATGACCTCTGGCGTTATACGCCCTAGGGCGAATCGTGAGAATCAGACTGCTTGCTCGGAAGGGCTTCGAGCTTTACCGCAAGCATCTATGATGCGGCGGGCGAGGTTCTGCCACGCCGGAGCGCGGGACCGGGTTGGGGTGGACTGCTGTCTTGCAGGAGGGATTTTGGTAGTGGAACATAAAGCGCAGACGCACATTGGCCGTTTTGCTCTTGTATCCCGTTTAAGTTCTGCGGTTTATAGTGCCGCACAAGTGTACCTTTAAGCAGGCCATGTGCGGCACAATGAAAAGCGGCCAGCCAGGGCGGAAAAAGGCTCACAATGGCTCAGAAAGCCTCATTCCGGGGAGGCGCGAGACGATGAGGCTTTATCTGGCTTTATGAGTCAAAATCGGCATTAGTCGTGTTTCTTCGTGGAGAGTCGTGGTCGACCGGGCTTTCTCGCCGCTGGCGCGGCGTACCTTCCGCTCCGGCATCCGTAAAGGCTCTCCGTTACACTCCGCCCGCTGCGCGGCGCTGACGCGGCCTTGACTGATGCCTCCGCTGCGGGTGGTTTTCAGCTATGAGAAGAATGTCTTCTTCTCATGTTCCACATGAGGAGCGCGACAGCGGCGGGCCAGGACACCACCCCTAAGCCTGACGGCTAAGCGTGGCCGAATTCCGGCGCGTTGCCGTAGGCGAAGCGAAACTTTCCCTCGCACTTCTGTCAATCCAGCGTTGTGTAACAACAAGACACCCTTCGTCAATGCGAATCGACACTTGCAAGTTTTGAATCGCCTGTTCATTTCGCTGTTGCACGAATTGCATGAATCGCTCGGCCTGGGTCATTTGTCGTCTCTCAATGCCTCAAAACGCTCAAGTGCAAATTGGAACACCGTGGCTTCACTTTTCCCTGCTGACCTGAAGGTGTGTTCTTTAACAATAGTCAGTAGCCCGTCTCTCATGGCCAGTTTGCGAAGGCGGGAGACTGTCCGCTGGTCACAGTTTAACAATTCAGCGATGGTGCGGGTCGGAAGGTAAATTCCTTTTCCACGCATAAGCCTTTGGAGCCAACCAGCAAGACTGATGAAGCGGTCGTAGAGATTTCCCCGTCTATGCGCTGCTTTGAGAGGCACCTGTCCGGCTAGTCGAAGCGCATTCTGGAGGGGATCGTGAAAAGGTATATGGCGGATGCTGTTCCATGAATTCATAAAATCAATCCGCGCTGAATCAGCATCGTCGGAGTCAAAGTAATATTCCCAAGGATCACGATTCCTTGGAAGATCGTCCCAACGGCGCATCACCCTCTCTACGGCCTGCATCGCTTCATCGTCCGCTAGATCGATAATGCTTGGGTGAGCCTTGCAGAAGCGTGCGAAGAAAAATGCTGGCGAGTGCCAAGACTCTGTATCGTCTTCTTTCAAAGTTTCGGAATAATCAAATATCTGCCGTAAATAGACCGGCAACGGCAGATTTAGGGTATTTTCTGAATCTGCGCGAGAGAATCCAATAGTAGTCTTTGTATTTCTCTGTGAGTCCTGAAAGTCTTGGGGGTCCTGTGCATCCTGTGGGGCATTTGCTCCAAAGTGAAAGTCCGTAACACTCGTAGAAGAAAATGGCTCATTTGAAATTTCCTCCGCTGCCGATGTGAAAAGCTGATTTGCTTGTTTATTGGGGGACATTGCAATCTCCGAATTATTTCTGCTGGCGAGGCAGCGCTCGAAAGAGCAGCGTGGCGTGAGTTCAGCCGGGGAATGACGGCATGGCCTATTTGCGTCCCGGCGTCAAGCCCGGTCCTTCGGCGTTGGCGCAGCAGGCTCAGGGTTGCAGGCGGCAACGAACGCTTCCAAGTCGGCCTCCCGGATCATGGTCCTGCTGCCAACCTTCGTCCGGCGGAGCTTACCCTTTGCCAACCATGCGTGAACCGTCCACTTGCTGATTCCACCTAGAAACGATGCAGCGCCTTCCACCGTGTACAGCTTTCCTGAATTCATGGCCTCTGCCTGCCTCCAAAGAGATATGAGCGAATGCTCTTGCATACAAGCTCATACCTGTGACACTATATCCAACGGAAGACATGAACAAGGCACAAACTATGTCACAGCTTAAAATCTCGACAATCCCCGTGGAGACCTTCCTTTACCGGAGCGCTCAACTGCCTGTTGCCCTGATGACCTTCGAGCAGTTTCCTGATATTCAACGGGAGGCAAGGTGGAGTCCGGATCGATTTTATGGACGCCGGAACGAAAAGCTGAGCGACAAGGTCTTCGTCTGGACACCGCCAAAAAACAAGTACGGCGTGAAAGTAGCTCTCCCCGTTAAGCCCGGTGCAAAAGGCGAGAGAGATTTGGCGAACTTTCTGCCAATTGACGTGTATGAAATTCGTGATCAGTTTTTCAGTATTTCGGAACCTGAGCAAGGTCTACGCTTGTTCAATCAATACGGAATTTTCGGTGGAGAGCACCAAAACGCATTGGGGTTTCAAGTGGCGCTGTCGTTTGCAGACCTTCTTCAATGGCAGAGGCTCTTGAGAGAGTGCCGATTGACTGAGCCGGGTGGTTGGGAAGCCTTGTCCAAGGAATATGCGCGACTGAGGCATTCTTCAAGCATCCTCGATGCTCAAGACATCCTTATCCCTCTCGAATCGCCAATCAGGATTAGTTTGCGTTGTTGGTGTGTTCGGGACGCAATTCTGGCGGCAATCTATTTAGACAAGCTGGCCAATGTGAAATCGAGTATGTGCCACCGGCCAGACTGTGGTGTTGTTTTCAACCATGAGAGTGGGCACCAGAGGAGATACTGCACCTCAGATTGTGCGCATCTTGTGGCCGTTCGCAATGAGAGGAAACGGAAGGCGGAAGCCAAGAGTAAGGCGGCAAAGAAGGCACCAAACAAAAAACAGCGCGGATAGGAGAACCCATGAGCATTTTCAAACGTGGCAGCGTGTACTGGTATCACTTCCTGTTCAACGGAGAGCACGTCCAACGCAGCACGAAACAGGGGAACCCCCGCACGGCCCGACAGATTGAAGCGGCCTTCAAGACAGCCCTTGCCAAGGGAGAAGTGGGCATTACAGAGCGCAAGAAGGCTCCCGGCTTCAAGGCGGCTTTGAGGGATTTCCTTGCGTGGTCAGAGATGCAGCACGAACAGCATCCCCGGACGTACCGGCGCTATTTGGTGAGCAGCGCCGCCTTGTTGCGGTTCTTCGGGGACCAGCCGCTAGACAAGATCACGTCAGATTTGGTGGAACAGTTCAAAGCGGCCCGCTCGGTTGCCAAGGGGCAGCGCACGGATCGGCGCATCATGCCTGCAACTGTGAACCGGGAACTGGCATGTTTGAGGGCCATGTTCAATCATGCAATCAAATCGGGAGTTCCCGTAAGTAACCCCATTTGCAAGTCAGGAGCTAAAGCTCTATCTGAGGATAACGAGCAGACGCGGGTTCTCACCTTTGACGAACAGGGGCGTTACCTGGCCGTTGCAACTCCTATGCTGCGAGACGTGGCAACGCTGATGCTGGAGATCGGGATGCGGCCCGAAGAGGTCTACCGAATTCAGCCGGAGAACGTAAATCTGGCGGGCGGGTTCCTCTTCAATCCTTTTGGCAAGACAAAGGCAGCGCGGCGGCGGGTTCCGTTGACCACGGCGGCACGGAACGTTCTGGCGCGGCGCATGACAGGACTGGAGACACCTTTCCTTTTCCCATGCGACACGGACGCAACGCGGCCCGTTCCGAAGGTGAACAATGCCCATGACAGAGCGGTGAGAGACAGCAAAGTTGCCCGATTCCGGCTGTACGATCTTCGGCACACCTGGGCAACGCGGGCGGCAGAGTCAGGCATTGACCTTGTGACGCTGGCGGCGCTACTTGGCCATTCCAAGATTCAGATGGTCCTACGTTATGCCCATCCTTCCCAAGAGCATCAGGCGCGGTCTGTGGAGCGAATGGAGCAGTTCGTGGCAAAGCAGCAGATCGCCGCCTTCGAGAGGCAAGCGACCATGACGCAATGAGAGCGCAAAGGGGGTTGAATCACCAGATTCCCACTGTCCCCGCAACGCTTTCTGCGATGTTATCGGCGGATTCGGGGGGAGCGTTGCTTTCTCATCAGGCCTGAATGGGCTCTGTTCCCGCGCTCACGATTTCTAAGTAGCGGGTGTAGGCAAATATCCGGTCCCGTTCCTTCCCCGTGGTCTCTTTTGCAATCGCCAGTTCCTCCAGGCGCTGCAACGCGGCACTCACGGTTGGGATGGAGAGATTAAGGGCGCGGGCTGCCACCCCAATGTTGATGAGCGGCTTCTTTTGCATGAACTCGTGGACCCGCAGCGCAGAGAGAGCGGATCGTCCGAGAACTTGAATACGCTTCCGGTCCGTATCGAAGAGACGAATCAGTTCCACGGCTGTATCGGCGGCCTGCTTCGCTGTCGCTTCCGCCCCTTCCAAGAAGAACTCCAGCCATTCCTCCCAAACGCCATCTGTGCGGACCCTTTGCAGTAACTCATAGTAGCGCCCACGATGAGTCTTGAAATACAGACTGAGATACAGCAGCGGCTCACGTAAAGCGCCCCTGGCACAGAGCAGAAGCGTAATCAGCAAGCGTCCCAGCCTTCCATTGCCGTCCAGAAAGGGATGGATTGTCTCAAACTGCACATGGATAAGGCCCAATTGCACCAGTAAGGGCAGCTTTTGATCCTCATCATGGAGAAATTTCTCAAAGCTATCGAGGCATTCCATTAGCCGTTCTGGTGGAGGCGGCACAAAGGTTGCGTTGCCGGGCCGGGTTCCACCTATCCAGTTTTGTGAGCGGCGGAATTCTCCGGGCGTTCGGGTCGCACCGCGTCCGCCCCTCAATAGAATGCCGTGAATCTCCCGAATCAGGCGCAGCGAGAGCGGAAAGCCATCGCGCAGACGCTCCAATCCGTGTTGCATGGCTGCCACATAGTTCGAGACCTCTCGCACATCGTCCATCGGAACGCCCGGTGCGCCCGCATTCTCAAACAGTAGCAGATCGGAGAGGGAAGACTGAGTGCCCTCAATCTGGGAGGACAGAACCGCTTCCTTGCGAATGTACAGGTACAGGAACAGTTCCGTGTCCGGCAGAAGTGTGGAAAGTCCATCCAGCCGTCCCAATGCCTGATTGGCCCGGTCCAGGAGCGGCAAGAATGGCCCCAGTTCGAGCGGCGGGACGGGCGGCAATGGTAAGGGAACGAAAGCGCGAACCGCCTCCCCCGTTGTGGAGGATTGGGCATAGTCTCCAGTCTGGCGATGAATCGGCATTGGGCTAATGCAAGCATCCTTTCATAGCGCGCTTTGCAATGAAAAGATAACGCCTTATTCTTTAATAAGCAAGCATACTGAGGCGGTCCAGAATGGCGGACAAATGCAGGCACTGTCGCTGAAACAGAGAGCATCAGAAGGGATGATTCAGTAAAAAAACGACAGCCACCCGCTACAATTTCCGCTACAGCGGCTTTTTACTTCTGCCGGAAATCGGCTCTAAGTTGTTGAAAGGATTGGAGGCGCGGGTCGGGATCGAACCGACGCATAAAGGTTTTGCAGACCTCTCCCTTACCACTTGGGTACCGCGCCTTGGGCTGCCTGCCTCACGGGTTGCGGATCGTCTCATTCCACTCTTCACCCGGTTCATATACGCCGGAGAAATGCAGAATGGAGCGGGAGACGAGACTTGAA
>Ga0116121_1001295_pt1 | contig 10720 bp, 9 predicted proteins | sample June2015DPH_13_1_FD_89725 | JGI IMG/M metagenome (GOLD analysis project Ga0116121, IMG submission 89725) | Peatland microbial communities from SPRUCE experiment site at the Marcell Experimental Forest, Minnesota, USA - June2015DPH_13_10 | ecosystem: Environmental > Terrestrial > Soil > Wetlands >...
ATCCCCACGAACAGGCCAGTGACTTGGCAATATTGTCCGTAGCCATTTTGTTGAATATGCTCACATCGCTGGTATCGGATACATAAACCAGAACCGTATTCATTCCCGGCGCCATTGAAATTGCCACTTCGATATCAAGCGCCTGTTCCGTATCGTCGCACTTCCCTGTGCAGCTTAAGCTTGACCCGTCCGTTGATACGCCGACAACAGAGACATTTAGAGGCTGTCCCACTTTGGCGAAATAATTGGTGATATCGGTCATATTATAACCGGCAAATTCCACCAGCCCGACCGACTGGCCGGCGCCGGTAAGGGCTGTTCCACCGTAATAGGCCGCCCTCATATCGCTGCCGATAAAATACCCGCTTGGCCCTGAACCTGTTGTGTTTCCTCTGGCTGCCGCGTCTCTTATCAGGCTGGCCGGCTTTGGTTTCGAGAAGTTATCAAGGCCCGTGATATGCCATAACTTCACCGCTAAATCTGTAGTTGGTTCCCTATCCGGAGAGTAGAAAACGCGGTTTTCCGTGGGGTGCTGATATATATTCATGTTCACATGGAATGCTTTTTCAATGTCGACCACGCGTCCCTCAACATTAACAACCAATCGATTCGGTGAAGTGCCCGTCACGGCTAAACCGTTTTTTTCCGCGAAACTAATGACTGTTTCATAATCCTCCTGCGACGGGCCGAAGCGTTCGGTGAAATCTTCCACGCTCAAAAATTGATGATACATGGGGCTTTGCGGGTTATAAATTTGCTCCAGTAATTTGTCGAGTTGTGCCTCGTTGCGCAGGGGCAAAGTGATATTGAGTTGCAGCGACTGCGACGCGGGAAGACTCTCCAGCCAATTTGCCTGTGAAACTGCTTCATGAATATGTTTTGTCATTGCGGGGGCCTGTCCGTAGACCAACGCGGGCAGGAAAAATGAAATAACGGCAATCGCGGAGAATCCCCTCAAAATGGCTGCTAAACCTCTGTTTTTAAATGTCTTCATAATTTGTCTCCTTCAGCATTTGTCTAAATTGCATCCACGTTTATTTCTTTATTTTACGCCTTTTTATCAGGTCTTTATTGAATTCTTATTAAGTGCAAGTAACATTGTTATGAATTTTTTGTTCAATATACTTTTTGAACCGTTAATCATAAAATCTCAATACCCGATTACGTTTTAATTATACTATAAATTTCCCCAAAAATCAAAGACAGGAAAGATTTTTATTTGCATTTTCATTGAGGTCATCAATGCCTTCGATTACTACTAATAAGACTAATCATTTAAGTATCGCATTACCGGCGCTATCCGGATGGCGGCATGGGAGGGGGGATTGGAAATGTGCGGGTATTTATAGCGCTGAAATCCCTGTTCACTATAATTGGCAGGTCATTGAAGCTTCTCTTTTCATTTTCTCCCGGTATTTAAATGTGTGTCTTTATTTCTTTGCGGTCTTGCATATTTAATATTGCGGTGGTTTTTAAACTATTTAACGGCACAGATTGTCATGGTATTCATGACATATTGCCTTGCCGAACATATTCTCTATATTATAACAACCAGCCTCACCAACCTTTTTTTCCATGACCTGTGCGTTCACATTTTGAAATCCCCATGGCGCCAAATCCGCCATATCTTTCTCGGCTTTATTTGCCTCTTCCTTCTGGGCCAGGTACATCACATAGGTATAATAGTTGTAATTGTTGAAAATGGCGATTTGTCCCTTATCAATCTTAAAACTGTATTTGCAATTATAATACTTGCCATTATCAACGGTTAAATGATGCTCACCGGGCGGCAACAAAATGAGTTTCTCAAAATTTTTATCAGAAATGTGGGAAGCTGCCTTTCTCCCATCGATAAAGTATTTTACATTATTAAATATATCCGGAAAATCCGAATTCCCATAATTTACTATTCTTAATCCATTCAACGAATTTTCGTCATGATAATTTGTCTCTTGATTATGCTTGATATTCTTTGCGCAGGATAGGAGAATTAACGTTAAAAATACAACAAAAATAATTCGGAACACATTTTTAAATTTGTTCATAATATTATCCTTGAGATGTTTGTAATGATATTCATTAACTATTTCAATAACGTAATTCTGACAATGAGAGTATATGAAATACAGCCTTGTGTGTCAAGAAAATCGTGGCTCACCTTCAATCTTTTACCTGTCACAACACTCCTTTTTCGCTCTGCCGGCAGCGCATTGAATACCGCATACTGGAAACCATTTTACAAGTTGATTTCCAGTATGCTCAATGCCGTTGTTGTCTTTCTAGTTTGCTATTCCCAGTTGCTTCATGTAGGTCAAATTATCCCAGAAAAGCCATTCTTCGATCATAACACCGTTCTTCCAATGTCCCACAGTGCACATGTTGATGGAAAATTTCTTGCCGGTTGGCTGGATAAACTTCCCGTTTCCAATGGGCATGGGCTTGGTGAAGGTTCCCGTCATCACTCCTATCACGGAGGTCCATTCTCCTGAACCGATTTTTACCGGATGAACTTTTATGTTCGTATCGGGACAATACACGAACATCGCTTTGAGGTCTTCGATATGTCTCTCTATACCTTTTGTAGAATGCCCGTCGGGCCAGTTGACCTTGACGTCTTTTGAATGGCTTTCATGCAGCCGTGTCCATTCCTGATTGCTGAAAACCACGAAATCCAGTTCATCAAAGGTCTTCAGATGTTTTGCTGTCAACTCTCTCTCGTCGGTGAATTTTTTCAGTTCCTTTTTTGTCTCTTCAATCTTCGCCTTCATTTCCGGTGAATAGCTTTCATCCTTCGCGCTTCCTGCAAACGTTGAGGGGATTATAAAACAGAAAACCAGAACTTCCATCAGTCCTATGCTCCAGGTTAACTTTTTCATGGTTTTCTCCTTTCAAATGAAGAAGTCTTTGTTCTCATTTCGATCTTAATCAATGTATTACCGCTGACAATATCTTCTCCCCGGATATCCTGTGATTACTTGTTTTTTGTGAATTCCGTATCAATAATGATTTTTACCTCCGGCGCCACGGCCCATGCGTTGTTACCGAATTTTTCTTTGTAATAGACGTTATAATCGAAACGGTTAATCACAAGAACAGCCCGGCAACCGGCTCTTGTATTTCCCCAGGGATCGATGACCGTGCCTTTATACGTTACATCAAAGTTTACCAACTTTGTGACATCCTTGATTGTGAGATAACCTGTAAGAATATATTTCTCCTTACTTAGTTTCTTAACGGCCCTACTTTTGAATTTCATTTGGGGATACTTATCCACGTCAAGAAATCGAGGAGATCTCAAGTCCTGGTCACGCATTTCAACATTCGTGTTTACGGTCTTCGTCTGAACAGTAAAATCAACTTTTGAATCGGTAAAATCACTTTTGTCTGAAACAGCAATCCCGTCAAACTCCATGAACTGTCCAAACACAAATGAAACAGTAAGGTGCTCTACTTCAAACTTTACCGAGGTGTGTGCTTTGTCCATTTTCCATGTTGTGCTCTGTGCAAATACCTGAAATGGCATTGTGATAAACAGTGCAGCCATGAGTACAAGATAAAACTTTTTCATAGTAATCCTCCTTTTTTTGATTTGAAACTTAAATCCTGTTGATGGTATTGACTATTTATTTTTATAAGTTTGACTTAAGACTTCCTTGTTAAATAGTTAATGGACTTCCGCTGAAAGCAACAAAACGACAAGGTTAAGGTTAGAAGTCAGGTTGATGAGTTTACTTATATTATAAAGAAATGTGCGCTTGTATGTCTGAAGAATGCCCTTACCGGAATGTAAAGTCAAGAGGGAAATAACCATCTTAAGTTGACTATATTGTTTTGTCTATATTGTTACCCTCCATTTGAAAAGTTGTTTGTCTCCATCTTATTGGCACCAGTAATGGGTGGATTCTTATCCAGCTATACTTCAACCGTGTAGCTGCCCGCCTTTTTCATAACAACGTAATCTTTTGCATAGACCAACCCCACTGCAAGTAATAATATAATGAACGCCGCAGCAAATCTTTTGATCATCGGTCTTCTTGCCTACCCTTCTACGAAATACACGATTGAGAATCTGTCAAGATACAGAGGGAAGACCATTAAAGAAAAAATGAAGCTATCCGCGGCATTATCATAGTCGCCATAGATCAGGGAATATAATTCGGTGCGGCTTTAGTCACAGCTGCATTAACTGCCATTACAATCAAATCAGCTATAGCATTCGCTTTACCAAGGCTAATTTCCCGACGCGACTATTTAATCTTATCAATTTCGTCAAAGGATTTTTCGGCGCCTTCAATAATTTTTCCCTTCAGACTTCCCGAAAGACCATTCATTTGATTGATAGAACCTTTGAATTGTCCCCTGGTAAGCACTACAAGAGCATACAGGGTGCCATTTTTGCTCACCCAATAATCAACCACCTTGGTGCCGTAGAGAGTCATCTTTGTAATCTGTGTGGAGAAATCTTCAATACGTTGATAATCATCCGGAGCGATTTCTTTCCTTCCGGTTTCGGTCGTACTATAATCTTTTAATATAGCGGTAATATGAGTCTGAATGTTTCCCGCAATTTCAGCTCTGGCTTTTATAACCGCAATAGTTCTGGCATCAGAAGGATTTTTGTTGAGTGATGAGCCGACTCCGCACAAGACCTTATCATCTTTATTGTTTTTGTAATATGTAGAGCATCCTTTGGTAATCCACTGCGGCGCTCCTTCGAATTCTTTCTCCATTATGGTTCTATTATCAAAGAGGCTCATTGCCATTGTGCCTGTCTGGAAAAAGAACAATACGGCAATAAATATGACGGTAATAAAACAGAAGAATATTTTTTTCATTCTCAACCTATGCAATCCCTGTTTACCATGCGCCGGAACCGGAATGGCAATGGCCTCTATTTGCGCCAAAGCCCGTTGACAGATTAATTCCGCATGTGACCCCGCATTTGATTAAGGGCTGTAGTCGAACATTCGCCGGTCAAAACAAATCTATAAAAAATACCGGAGAGGGTATAGATATTTTAATAACACATGGGATTAAAATATCCATACCATCCCTTCAAAGGTAAAAACTGCGATCAGGTCATTTCTATAAACAGAAAGAAATTTAATTAATTTTCTTTCTGTTTATCAATTTCTACGTCTAATTCCTTGAACGCCTTATCGGCGCGTTCAACAACAGCTTTGCGTACCGATTCAGGAAGACTATGCATGTTTTGCACGATATTCTTAAATTTTTCAATATCAAGTGTAACCAGAACATAATAAATTCCGTTTTTACTGACCCATATCTCTTTCTGTACAGTGCCGGATATAGTCATGTTGGTAATTTGTTTGGAAACATCGACTACATGCTGCTCATCAGAGGCATATTTACCGAAATATTCACCCCCTGATGTGGTCGCCTGATAATCCTTTAACATGGCGGTGACTCTGGTCTGAAGACTCCTGGCAATCTCTGTTTTGGCTCTGGCAACAGCAGTCGTACGCGCTATTGACGGATTACGGGTGCCTCCTATTGAACCGACTCCGCATATTTTTTTATTATCTTTGATATATGAAGCACAATCTTTCGTAACCCAGTCAGGCGCTCCGATAAATTCATTTTTCATAACGGTATCTATTGCGGTTGGCGTTACCGACTGGCTGGCGCATCCATTGAGTATGATCCCGCTGGAAACAAAAACTGCTATGGAAATTACATTAACAAAAAATCGTGAATTCATAATAACCTCCTTATTTTATGTTTTAATAAAAGTTTACTTTATACTTATCATTTTTTCAATTAAAGAAAAAGTTCAGGACTTCATTTATTAGGAATCGGCCTCCCCGCTCCCGCCCTTGCCTTTGGCCTTGCCATTGACGTCGTCTTTAACTTCTCCCTGCCGCGCGCGTTTCCTTTAACGTAGCTTTCTTTTTGTTCTGCCATTCTCTTGAGGTTCCTTATTTTCATCTCGGCTATCTTCTTCTGTTGCTCAATACTTCTGTGCTGTCCTGATGATCTCCCGTTTGCGTTCCGCAAATCACTGACTTCGTGCGGTTGCGTAAATTTCTGATGCTGAACGTCATCTCGGCCACTCTGATTGTTATCACTCAATTTTTCATCAGGCGTTTCGCGGGAGGACTCGTTTTTCTCCTGCATCTGCGCGTGGATCTCATCAAGAGAATTCCCTATATAGATGTTTTTTCCCTCGCCGACAATGAACGCGGGCTTGTTTTTTTCTACATAAGCCTGCCGCTTCAGGGGGCTGTGGAGCAGCTTTTGACGCTGCCCAGGGTTGCGCATTATCTGGCCCACAATCTTTATTTGGTTGTGGGCCCTCTTCAATTGGGGATTTAGAACAATCGCGCGGTTGAAATCTTCAACAGCCAGGGTATAATTTCCCAGGTAGACGTAGACAACGCCAAGGTTGTAGATGGCGTTGGCATTATCAGGTTCCATCTCAACAACTTGTTTGTAAGAAGCCGCGGCATTATCATAGTCGCCATAGATCATTGCGGTATCGCCATTTCCCGTCAGATTGGCGGCAGCCAGATCATTTATCGCAGCGTCATATTTCTGTTTCTGCTCGGTGATATCCTCCTGCTCGGCGGCAAGCCGGGTCTTCAGGTTATCGATCTCCTGGAGGGCATTTTCTTTGTCCTTTTTTGTCTGCTTGAGTTCCTCGACCATTTCCTGATTCTTGCGGAGTTCAGCTATCGATTTTGCCACGTCATTCGGATCGGCTTCCAGCTTTACTTTCATCCAGTACTTGGAGCCGTCCCACTTTTCATCCAAAATCTCTGTTTTGACAACTCCCGCGGTCAGGACCTTGATCTCATTGGCTTTGATTTTGTCATCTTCCACAATCGAGGTGGCCTCGACGTAAATTCCCAATTCATCCAGCAGGAGCTTCTTAGCCTGCTCAAGCGCAATGGCCCTTGAGGATTCCCTGGTGTCGATTTTGGTTGCCTGATAGGTGTATTCCCGTTCGAACACCTCAACGGAAGCCCGGAGTGGCAAAGCATAAAGGACGGTAGAGAGAAACGCGGAAAAGACAAGAAGTGCGGCGATTTTTTCGCGTAGCATAATATATCTCCCTTAAGATTGCGGCATAATACCTAATATGTTCATAGAACCACTACATTGTGAATTTATCATAAAATAAATATATTTCAAAGAAGGATTATGCTGGGGGGATGATTTGCTGACGCTCAAACAAAGATTTTTAATCCAAAAAATATACGCGTTTTGATTGACCTTGTTACAAGTTTCCATAATTTCTGTGGTTTGTTTTTTCATCGTATGTAATCCGATAGCCTTTCACGCGAAACAATATCTGGCAGGCATCGACGACGGCAGCGTCATAAAGAATTCCTTTGTTTTTTTCGATTTCTTCAAGCGCTGCTTCAATACCCAAAGACGCGCGGTAGGGACGGTGTGAAGACATGGCTTCCACAACGTCTGCCACGGCCAGAATCCGGGCCTCCAGCAGAATATCTTCTCCTTTAAGCATTTTCGGATAACCTGAGCCGTCCATCCGTTCATGGTGCTCAAAGACTATCCTCGCCACCGGCCATGGGAATTCGATATCCTTCAATATTTCATGGCCTGCATGGGCATGGGTTTTGATGAGCTCGAATTCTAAATGCGTCAGTTCAGACGGCTTGCTCAAAATCTCGGACGGAACGGAAATTTTCCCCAAATCGTGGATGATGGCTGCCAGACGGAGGCCTTCTATACGATCAGTTGAAAGCCCCATTTCCGCGGCAATGGCAAGGGCAAGATCACCCGCCTGGCGCTGATGGCCTGCTGTGTAGGGATCTCTGGTTTCAACAATGGCGGCTATCGCCCGGACGGTTCCCGCAAGAGCATTTCTCAATCGTTCAACACTTTCTTTCCTCTGCGTGATGTCCTCAATAATACCCTCATACAGAATTTGGCCTTTATCATCGCGAACCATCTGCATCGTCCTGGACACCCAGATAATACTGCCGTCCTTCCGGCGGAACCGGACTTCAGAGTTTCTTACGAAGCCCTGCTTCTTCATCATCCTGATGAACTCCGTGCGCTCGTCAGGATCGGCATAGACCTGAGAAGCGATATCGGTTATGGTTGCGATAAGGTCTTGAGGCGATTCATATCCAAGCATTCGCGCCATGGACTGGTTGGCAAGCAAGAATCTTCCTTCAGGCGTTGACTGGTAAATGCCCTCCTGAGCGTTTACAAAGATATTCCGGTATCTTTCTTCCACCCGCTTGCGCTCGGTGATGTTCAACAAAATCCCGTTAAAGACCAGTTGATCTCCATGGCGGATCGGAGTGGAAAGTCCCTGAAACCAGATCATCTCATCGGTCTTTTGGGCAAAAAACCGGCCTTCGAAATTCCAGGGAATTTCTTTTTCCACCGCTTCCTGAATGGAGGAAAGATACCTGTCCCGGTCTTCTTCATGAATACGGGAAAGGAAAAATGTGAAAAAATTCTTTAATTCCGGAAGATCATCAAAATATTCCTCCATACGTTTACGGACATAGGTAATATCGAATTCGCCGTTGTCTTTCGCGCGAAACTGAAAAACAACTCCCGGCAGGTTTTCAGTTTCGCCAAGCATTCGTTCTTCCTGCTCCCGCAGAATCATTTCCGTCTGCTTGCGCTCGGTGACATCGTGAAGATTAATCATCACCGCGTCAGAAACATCGCCGTCTTTCAGATTGCAGGCAACAACTTCAAAAGTACGCCAGCTTCCATTGCTGTGACGAAGGCGTATTTCATGATTTTGAGCGGGGGAATACTGATTTCTCAGCAATGTATGGAATGACCCGGTCACAAAATTTAAATCATCAGGATGAAGATTTTCAAATACAGGCCTGCCAATCCTATCCTCAATTTTGAATCCCATAATCTTCTCCACGGCGGGATTTTCATAGATGATGTTTCCTTCCCTGTTCACCAGAAGAATAATATCGGATGATTGCTCCGCGAGAGCCCGGAATTTATGTTCTTCGTCATACTTTTTATTAATTTTTTTATTTAATACCATGACGTTTGCCCGATAAAAAAACCTGTTAACGTTTTTACCTGAACAATTCTAATTTTAATAAAAATATATGAAGAATGACACTGTGTCAAAGAATAAAATAACAAACTCCATTGTTATGATTGTCAAATGAAAGTAACTACATACGTAAAAAAACTTCATGGTTTTCTGCTTATCTGAGATCAGACCCGGGCTGTTTTGCCTGCTCTTTTTGAATTCGGTAGCGAGCGCAAATACTTTCGCTTGCCGCTTAATTAAGCGAGCGAATATATAATTATACTTTTCCCTAAGAATCGAAGATTCTCCGTGGCTTGCCGCGGAGAGCTTCAATTTACCGGAAGATAATGTATGATGCAGCCAGACCCTTCTGGTTCGTTTACAAGGTGTTGCATATCCTATCAACAACAGTGTGGAAATAATTGTTGATAAGCCTGTTGATAAATCATCTAACCTATAGATAAACAGTACTTATTAGCAAAATGCCCAAACCTTGTGCGTCGTAATATTCATAATGATATTGATAAGTTATATAATAACGTCTACCATTACAAGTTTTTTAAAGGTTTTATGGTATGTAAACCGCAAGGGGAATTTCTATCGATAAGGACCGGCTCATAATTAAGACTGTAGATTCTACACAAAACTCATTGACATTGGCAATCGGCAGAGTTACATTAAACGTGAAGAGATACTGCAATGCCCGGACGATGTGAATAAAAGTCACAAAATTTCAATAAGAGGTAATCAAATAAACATCTTTAGGGTTTTAGAGATCACGCGTGCTGCTTTTAAGAGCGGTAATAAAAATAAGCTGACTACAGCTTATATGCAAACAACGCATTGCAGTTCTCTTCCGCATCTAAACCGGACAAACGGGATAATGCTATGCTCATAAGGGAGTCCATTCTACGGGACGTTAACGCAAAAGAAAAATAGGGTCTTAGTGTTAAACCTCCTAGTAAAAGGCCAAGTTTAAAATATAGGACTCCAGTGAAAGAACAAGAGTGCATAGGTTATCTTGTTATCCCCTCGCGGTTTTTGCGGGGGGGTTTTATTTTTCCTGTCATTAAAACTTGACCTGACCATCTCGAATATAAATTAAATTTTCATACCCGGCATATTCAGCGATGCCGTATTGCCGCCATCCACAGGCAGAGCCTGTCCCGCGATAAAGCTCGCGTCATTGCTTGCCAAAAAACAAATGGCCCGGGCTACTTCTTCGGGAAGACAGTACCGCCGCGGCTCTGGGTATTCCGTCCGCGGCCCCGGTTATCAGGGCGACTTTTCCATCCAAACAGCCATCGCTGTTTTTTTTCATAACCAGGTCTTCTCCAGTATCAATTTATAAATAATAATTTGTCGCAAGTCTGATAGCCGTCATCTTCCACGACCCTTGTATTTTGTGATGCCACAAACATTTTTTAACCCACAGAGGCAACCCTGGCAAAGCTTCCTCCCAGAAGCTTTGCCCTGACTCTGACATCGGCAAACATCCCATCAATTCTGCGCTTGATAAAACCATAATCGTATTGATGATCAGGTCCGTGAAAACCGAAAGGTCCGTCGGTGCCGAAGAAAAGTCTGTCCGCGCCAAACATTTCCACAGCCTTGCGGGTGGTCGACTCGGAAGTATAGCTTGTCTGTGAAAGATCCATGTATACATTTTCAAGAGGCTTGATCTTTTTCCATGTGTCCCCATATTGCGGG
>Ga0116121_1001305_pt1 | contig 10662 bp, 5 predicted proteins | sample June2015DPH_13_1_FD_89725 | JGI IMG/M metagenome (GOLD analysis project Ga0116121, IMG submission 89725) | Peatland microbial communities from SPRUCE experiment site at the Marcell Experimental Forest, Minnesota, USA - June2015DPH_13_10 | ecosystem: Environmental > Terrestrial > Soil > Wetlands >...
CGGGGCACTCTGGAACTGAGCGCGCACAACCGCGACGGCGCGCTGGTCGACCTGGAGAAGGCGGTGGCCCTGAACCCCCGCCTACCCGGGGCTCATGCTCGTTTGGGCGAACTGCTGCTTACCGATGGAGAGCCCGAACGCGCGCGCTCCGTCTTCACCCAGGAACTCGCCCTGGATCCCGCCGAATTCACCTCCAACCTGAATATGGGCGTGCTGGCCAAGCAGGACCAGGACTACGCGGAGGCGCGCCGCTATTTCGATCTCGCTCTCAGGACGCGCCCTAACGATCCGGGGGTCCGGTATCAATTGGCGAATGTCGATCTGGCCACCGGCAAACCCGAGCAGGCTCGCCAGGCGCTGGAAGCTTTGATCGCGGAGTCGCCCGATTTCGCGGAAGCGCACGCTACTCTGGGGACCGTCTACTACCGGCTGAATCGCAGCGCCGACGGCGATCGCGAACGCGCCATCTCCCAGAGACTCATGGATCAGAGAGACCTCCCCCAGACGGGAGCCAAACCGAGATGAGACGGTGGTGGGCCGCGGTGGCATTGTGTGTGGCGGGTCATGCGTTGTGGGTTGCCGCGCGCGGCGCCGAAACCGAGACACGCCGGCTGCATTTCACCGATATCGCTCCCAAATCCAACTTCGCTTACCGCACGGATAACAACTTCACCGGCCGGAAGTATTTCCCGCAAACCATGTGCGGCGGAGTGGCGGCCTTCGATTTCGACAACGACGGCCGCATGGACCTTTTCTTCACCAACGGCGCCAAGCTGCCCGAACTGGAGAAGACCGATGCGCGTTTCTACAACTGCCTGCTGCGCAATCGCGGCGATGGCACGTTCGAGGATGTCACCGCGCGCGCCGGTCTGCTCGGCAAGGACCTAGGATTCAGCTTCGGTGTGGCCGCCGGCGACTACGACAACGACGGCTACGAGGATCTGTTCATCTGCAACGCGGGACCGAACACGCTGTACCACAACAACGGCGACGGCACGTTCACTGACGTTACGGAGCGTTCCGGAATCACCAAGCCGAAGGATGTCCTCAGTGTCGCCGCCGCGTGGTTCGACTACGACAACGACGGTAAGTTGGACCTGATCGTCTCCAATTACACGGTCTGGACCCCTCAGATCGATAAGATCTGCGCGGTGAACGGCCAGGAATACTATTGCCATCCCAAGGTTTATCCCAGCGTCGCGCACCGTCTCTATCACAACCTCGGCAATGGCCGCTTCGAAGATGTGACTGACTCGTCCGGGTTCGGCAAGGAACTGGGCAAGGGAATGGGCATTGCCATCGCGGATTTCAACGGCGATGGCTATATGGACGTGTTCGTGGCCAACGATACTGTGCGCAATTTTCTCTTCATCAACCAGAAAAACGGGACGTTCAAGGAGTCCGGATACGAGTGGGGCGTGGCCTACGACGACAGCGGCAATGCGCACTCGTCCATGGGCGCCGACGCCAAAGACTACGACAACGATGGCTGGACGGACCTCTTCTATAACAACCTCAAGGGCCAGGTATGGGGACTGTACCGCAACATAGGCGGTAAGTACATGAACTATGCTTCCGGCATATCTCACTTATCGCGCCTGAGCGTACATAGCTCCGGCTGGAGCAACGGTTTCGTCGACTACAATAACGACGGATGGAAGGATCTCTACTCTTCCAATGGAGAAGTCGATAACATGGGCCAGACCTCGCGCCAACCGGATACCATGTTCGAAAACGTAGACGGCAAGGAGTTCCGGGATGTCTCCGCGCAGTTAGGCCCGGACTTCAATCATGCCGGGTTCCAGCGCGGCTCGGCCTTCGTGGACCTGAATAACGACGGCTTTCCGGACCTGGTCGTGACATCGCTCGATGAGAAGCCGCGCATCCTCATGAACTCCGCCGATAATGGCAATCACTGGCTGCTGGTCAACACCATCGGCCGCCGCAGCAATCGCGACGGTATCGGCGCGACGCTGAAACTGACTACGGTCTCGGGCCGCACACTCTATAACCATGTGACAACTTCCGTCGGCTTCATGTCGTCGAGTGACAAGCGGGTGCACTTCGGGTTAGGGACTGAGAAAGCGATTCAGTCGCTGGAGATCCGCTGGCCCAGCGGGATTGTGCAGACCCTGAAGAAGGTAAAGGCCGACCAGATTCTGACGGTGACCGAACCGGAACGCTGAACCAGGCGGTTGACAGGCGGAAGCGCCTGTCCCACAGGCCTGCTGGTCCTTCGGCGGCAAGGTGGGACAGACGCTTTCGCCTGTCAACGTCGCTACTCAGCGACAATCGAGCCTGGTCACTCGGTGTGCGGTGCCGCGTAATACTGGCTGCGGGCCTCGACGGTCAGCCTGCGCGAGTCGTCGAGTTTCACCTTCAATTTATGAAAGCGGCCGTCCGCCTTGGCAGCGGGAACAAAGCCCAGTATATAGTGACTCTCGGGAGTGGACAGCTTGCGGAAGCTCACGTCGAAGTCGTTCCCGGTTACGTATGTGCCGCCGGTCCCATGCGCCAGGTCGACCAGCACGATAGGATTCGCCGGGTTCGCATTACCGTAAGGCCGCGCCATGCCGCCGCCGGAACTCGAGGCGCTGGCGGCTGCGCCGCCGGTGTAATCGGTTGCCTCGCCGATATCAATGGCGTCGATCGACACTTTGGCGCGAATGGCAGCCTCGATCGTGTCCGATTCTTCGGTAGGGCGCAGGGGCGCTATATAGAACCCGGAAGAGACGAGTATGATGTCCCGCCGCGCCGGCAGGTTGGACATCTTTTTCACCACCGCTTTCAATAACTCTAACTGGAGTGTCTGGGTCTGCGAGACACGGCACACCGACGGCGGATGCGATTGCAGGCGCGATAAGGCGTCCTGCAACTTCGCCCGGTCGTTGGTGAAATCGAGTGATAAAGTGCATGACGAGGTGAAGATGGCCGCGCGATCGCCGGGCTGCAATGCGCCAAGTTGCCGCGCGGCGGCGTCGCGAATGCGCTTCAGGTCGCCGAAGTCCCGGATGTTGACGTCGTCGAAGAGATACGTGATGAAGCGGGCCGGAATCTCCGTTCCCGTTCCGCCCGCGGGCTGCGCCGCGGGCGCCTTTCCATCGGGCAGCGACCTATCGGGGGCGGCCTGCCCGGGGTTCTCCACCGAGAAGGTGGTGATCTCCTGCCGTTTTCCGTCGGTGAAGAGTTGAAAGTCGTCCTTGCCGAGATTGCTCACCACATGGCCGTCGTGGTCGCGAACCACCACGGGGACCTGGATCACGGTCACACCCGTCTTAAACGTCCCGCCGGACTGCGGCTGGGCCACAGCCCCGGACAGAAAAATCACCGTCACTCCTAATAAGATAACCGTGCGCATGATTTACCTTCCTACCACCAGATTACTGAATTTGTACGCTTGCATTCTCCGCCGTAAGCTCTTGGCCTTCGGCATCGCGCGCCACCAGCCGGACCAGGTATGCGCCGGGGTGCACGTCGAAGTTCGTATCGATGGTGACGGGAGGCCTTCGTTCCAGCGCCTGCACGGTGTCATCGAGAAGACGAAGCTGAAGGATCTTCTGCTGTCCGGCGATGAAATTGCCGTTGGCATCGAACAGCGCGGCCACGATGGTTACATCGTTCCGGTTCCGGTCATCCGCCTTGCGCAGGTGGATCAGCTTCAGGTCCACGCTGGCCAGCACGTTCAGCTTGGCCTGTTCGCCGGTCTTTGTCACCTGGGTATGCATCTCCACGGGAAGGTTATGGATCTCCTCGCGCGAAAACACGGCGCTCTCGATCTCCTGCTTGGAAACCGCCAGCTCATCCTCCGCGTGTTTCGGCGCCCAGTAGCCGCGGCGCACCTGCAGGCTTGCTTTCTGAGAGGAGTTCACAATGACTTTCAAGGTATGGAAGCTGCCGTCGAGCTTCAGGTCTTGGGGAACGAAACCCAAGAGGTAGAGATACTCGGGCGCAGCCGCCGCTTTCCGCACGCCGCCATCGAAATCATTGTTGCGATTTGCCGTCCCGCCGGTGTCCTCTGCCAGCGCGAGGAGCTCATCGGTGTTGGCCTCCGCCTCAAGTTGTCTGAACGCAACCTCATCCTGTATCACGTTCGCGGGAGCGCCTCCCCGGCAGGGATCGAAGCTTGGCATGGTCCAGACCCCCCGCGCGTCGATGCTACCGACCACCACCTTGGATCGAATGGCGAGTTCCATCAGATCGGAGCTTGCCTGCTGGAGGTCGGCTGGGACAAAGAAACCGGGCGATACCAGAACCACGCTTCGTTGTCCCGGCATCGCCGCCATGCGCTGGACGACAATCTTGAGCGTCGCCAGCGCCGCGCGCGTCTCCTGCAGCCCGCTGGTGTAAGCATCGCGCACATACTGCATAGCGGTATGGAAATCGACATATTCTTCGACGGCAACCCGCAACGCGAGGCATTTACTAACATCCGACGGAGAGGGTTGGAGGCCAACCTGCTGGTCGATCTGCACCGCCTGAAAATAGCTCACGTACGTGCCGCAGGAACCGTATACCGCTTGCGCGATAGGGTTGGGCGCAATCTTCAGTAGCGGCCCGCTCAGCGCTTCCCGGCTGCCGGTGAAATCAACGCCGATCTGGCCGGAGGTCGTAAAGAGAGCCACGCGGTCTTGCGGCCCGAGCGACGAGTTCACGTATCTCTCGACCGCAGCGCGTACCTGCGGCAAATCCTCCGAACGGATATTCACGTCGTCAAATACGAAGGCGATAAAGCGGTGAGGAAACACCGGTGGCGCGGCAGATCCATTGGAGAGGCCGGATGCGTGGGCGCTTTCCGCGTGGGCACCTTCGGCAGGGGCGTTTTCAGCGTGTGCTTCCGGCGCGGTTGGCGCGGCCGCCTTCTGGACGGAAAACTTAGCGATCGGCTGCTGTTTACCTTTGTCGAAGACGCGAAAGTCCTCTTGCCGCAGATTCCCGACGGCATGACCTTGGCGATCGCGCACGATAACGGGAACCTCCACCAGGTTGCTCTGCACCTTGAAGGTCACCGGCTCGTCATGCGTGGTGATTTCTTCAGTACGCACCGGCGCAGTGGGCGCCAGCGCGGTGGAGGACGCTTTGGGCGGTACCGGCGCGGGCGCCGTCGCCAGCGCTGCTTCGGGATGCGCCTCAACCTTCGTCGCGGGTGCGATACCAATCGCCGCGGCGATCGCCTTGGTCTCCGCCTCGTCTACCTGGACCGCAGCCGCCTTGTCCGGAGAGACCGGCTGCTTCCGTCTGCGAGCCAGTTCCTTCGCGTCGGGCGCCATGTAGCCCGCGCGGGCCTGAACATCGAGCTTGTGGCCGCTCACCAGCTTCACGGTCAGCGCATGGAAGCTGCCATCCTCTTTGATGCCCTGCGGCGAGAAGCCCAGAACATAAATGTACTTTGGCGTAGCGGCCAGCCGCTCCATGGCTCCGTTCAGATCGTTGGCGTCGCGGATGTATGTGCCCCCCGTGCCATCGGTCACCCGCATCTGGAACTCCTGGAAGGGGCCGGCGATACGGAGAGGGGTGGGGCTGAGCCCACGCGCGTCCAGGCTGTTGACGACTACGCGCGATCGGATCGCCTGGTCGATCAAACTCATGGTGTCCCCCACGGCCGACCATGACGTCCCCTGCAGCAGCAAACCGGGTGAGAGAAACACGAGCGTCCGCTGGCCCGGCAGATGAGACATACGCCGAACTACGTTGCCGCACCACTTTACCGCGTCTTGCGTTTGGTCCTCGAGCTCGCGCCCGGCCAGACCCGAATTCGCAACCGTCGCGAGAACGGGTTTACCGGGCCGGAGCTTCAAGAGCGCTTCCTCGATTTTCGCCCGATCGGCCGTGAAATCGAGCATGACTTGTCCCGACGACGTGAAAACGCTTACGCGGTCGGCCGGCTTAAGGGTCTTCAGCATCTTTCTCGCGGCATCGCGCGCGTACCACATGTCTGCGGCGTCTCCGATGTAGCCCGGAGGCGGATCCGGATTTCCGATCTTAAAGTGGAGATCGTCGAATAAGAGTGCGACGTAATGCTCCGGGATGACCATCGCCGCCTTATCCAGCGCGTTCGCGGCGCCGCCATTTGCAGGCGCCGTGTTCGCATCCGGCAGGCTGCGGTCCTGCGCCACTTGCCCGGAGGTTTCTTCGACGGCGAACGTCGCGACGACCTGCGGCTTTCCTTTGTCGAAGAGCTGAAAGTCCTCTTTGCGCAGATTGCCGACGGCGTTCCCTTTGGAATCGCGCACCACCACCGGCACCAGCACCAGATTGGATTCGGCCTTGAAGGTGACTTGGTCGCCGCTGGACGGCGGCAACGGCTGAGCGGAGACAACGGCGGGAAAGAGAATCAGAAGAGCGGGTGTGAAACGGGCCGCAACGCGGACGTTCATAGCACGACCTCCATTCCAGGATAACTGTTTGCCGCGGACGACGCCGTCTGGTCTTGATCGGTGGCGTCCGAGCGGACGCCTGGCTTGTCGACGCTCGCGTACTGGTTCTGGTTTCGCCGCTTCGAAAGCAACCGAGAGCTGCCTACGGCATCTGACCACATGAGGCAGTTAGTCTCTACTGTGACTATGTTCCAAAGTCCTTAGAATAGTCAATAGCTCAAACGAGCCAAGCCCGCATTGTCATATTCACTCCACTCCGATTCGCCTCCCGCGCTCATGGTGATGCGGGCCCGTGGTAGTCTGAACTTTGATGCGCTGGCTAATCTTCGCGCTCTTCGGGGCGGTTCTGGCTCTGGTGGCGGTGCCCGCGCCGGGACCTATCGCATTCGAGGAAATCGCGGACCGCGCCGGTATTCATTTCGTGGCGGACAATTGCCCGACGCCGAATAAGAACCTGCCCGAGACGATGCTCGCCGGTGTGGCGCTTTTCGATTACGATAATGACGGCTACCTGGATATTTACTTCGTCAATGGCGCAGCCATCCCATCGCTGAAAAAAGATTCGCCCCAGTATTGGAACCGCCTCTTCCACAATAACCACGACGGCACTTTCACCGACGTTACGGAGAAAGCCGGAGTGAAAGGCGAGGGCTATGGCATCGGCGTCGCCATCGGTGATTATGATAACGATGGATGGCCGGATATCTTCCTCGCCAGTGTGACTAAGAATCAGCTTTTTCATAACAACCACGACGGCACCTTTACCGACGTCACGGACAAAGCCGGAGTGGGCGGGGCTATGCTGGACGGAAAGAAGATGTGGGCGGTGTCCGCCGGCTGGTTCGACTACGATAACGACGGCCGCCTGGACCTGTTCGTCTCGAACTATTGCAAGTGGGAGGTCAACAAGGACCCGTTTTGCGGGCCTAATTCAAGCACACGCGCCTACTGCCATCCTAAGAACTATGCCCCGCTTCCGAATACGCTTTACCACAATAACGGGGACGGAACGTTCACGGACGTGTCGGCGGCCATGGGCATCAGCCAGATCCGCGGGAAAGGCATGGGCGTAGCCTTCGCCGACTACGATCATGACGGCTTCATGGACGTGTTCGTGGCCAACGACAACGCCCCGAATATGCTCTTCCACAATTTAGGCGGCAAGAAATTCGAGGAGGTGGCGCTGCAGACCGGCGTGGCATATCCCGAATCCGGATCCTATATGTCGGGCATGGGCTCCGATTTCCGGGACATCGATAACGACGGCTACGACGATATCTGGATGACCGGCTTCGAGGGCGACACCTTCCCGTTGTTCCGCAATCGCGGCGCGGCGGGCGACTTCACGGAGATCACCGGCGCCAGCGGTATAGCCGGCATCACGCGCCCCATGTCGGGCTGGTCGAATGGGATCTTCGATCTCGACAACGATGGGTGGAAGGACCTGCTGGTGGCGCGCGGGCACGTGCTCGATAACATCGCCTTGATGTCGTTGCGCAAAGCGGAAGAACCCAACACGGTAATGCGCAATCTGGGAAACGGCAAGTTTCAGGACGTGAGCGCCGGCGCCGGCGCCGCGTTCCAGACAGCTTTGGCGCATCGCGGCGTTGCGTTCGGCGATGTGGATAACGATGGGCGCATCGATGCCGTGGTCAGCGTGCTGCAGGGCAACGCGCAGTACTTCCACAATATCTCGAAGAACGCCAATCACTGGATTCTGCTGAAATTGGTGGGGGTGAAGAGCAATCGCATGGGATTAGGAGCGCAGGTGCGTATCACGACCGATGCCGGAGTGCAGTACAATCACGCCACTACCAGCACCGGTTACGCGTGCTCGAGCGATCCGCGCGTGCACTTCGGTTTGGGGCCGTCGAAAGTGGTGAAGGAGATCGACATCGTGTGGCCCAGCCGCATCCACCAGACACTGCACAACGTGCCGGCAGATCAGATTCTGACGATCACCGAGACGGCAGACCGGCATTAGCGGCACCTCGCGTGTGGCGGCGCTACGGCTTTTCGGCTGGCGGCGGATTGCGCTTTTGCTCGATCTGTTTCTGCGCTTCTTCCCGCACGCGGCGCGCCTCCGCGGCCTCCCGGTCGCCATCGGCCGTCCGCTTCAATTTGTAGTAGACTCTGGCGAGCGCGGCATGCGCCTCAGAGAAGTTCGGATAATCCCGGAGCAGTTGCTCGAGCTCCTGGCGGGCCTGCTCGGTGAGCCCCTGCGTCAGGTGAATCGACGCCCGCTGATATAGCGCGCCGGCATCGTTGGGGCGCACCTGCAGGGCCATCGCGATGTGCGACAGCGCATCATCCGGCTTGCCATCCTGGAGGAGCAGCAGGGCGATTTCCGTGTTGGCGGTGAAATCGTACGGATTCACCTTCAGCTCTTCGTTGAACTGCACGGTCGCCTCCTCCAACTTGCCGGCGGCCTTCAATGCCTGCCCGTAGAGCGTATGCACCCACGGCATCTTCGGATCGAGTTCCACGGCACGCGCCAAGTGCCCCGCCGCTGCCGCCAGGTCGTTACGCAGCAACTCGCTTTGCCCCAGCAGGAAGGCCGATTCCGCCGACTCGCCGTCGCTCAAGATGCGATCCAGCAGGAGCTGCGCCTCCCGCGTCCGATTGTCTTTCATGAGCGCCATGCCGAGCACGTAGACGACGGCGCGGTCGTCGGGATACTCCTCGCGCAGCGGCGTAAGCACTTCCACCGCTTGCGCCGGCTGGTTTGTTTCCAGCATGCAATCGGCCAGCAGCAAGGCCGGTTTCAGTTCCAACGGTTGCAGTTTGTGGAGCGCTTCCAGTTGTTCGACGGCCTTCGGCAAGCGCCCGAGCTTGTAGTACGCCAGCGCCAGGTTCATCCTGACGCGCGGATTGTTCGGCAGTTGCTGGAGCGCGATGTTGTACTCCGTGATGGCAGCGGCGAACTGCCCGTTCTGCACCAGGGCGGCGCCAAGATTAGAACGGATCTCGGCCGCGTTGGGATAGCTCTTCAGGAACTCGCGGTAAAGCCGGATGGCGGAGGCCACATCGCCGGACTGAAGCGCCGTTTCGGCTTCCCGCAAAGGGTCCGCGGACCCGCCGGCCCAAAGCGCGGCGAGTCCCAATGGAAGCAACAGAACCACCGCGGCGAGTCTCACTCTGATGAGATTATAACGTGCGGCGGATTGCCGGCAATGCCACGGCTTATTACTGGAAATAGACTGGGAATCCGTTGTAAAACTCATCCATGAGGATGCCCTTGTCGAGGCCGCTGGCCTGGAAAGTCACCGGATTGTTGAACTGCCCGATCCAAATGTAGCCGATCGGGTATGGGGCGATACCAATATAACCGGTTCCGCTCGGCAGCATCGAAGAGAGCACCCACTTGGGAATGGTGAACGATCCAGCAGAAAGCGGAGCCGTGCAAATGAAAGCCCCGTTTAAGGTCCCGCTCGTAGACCCTGAATAACCGGCGATGGTCACCTGGCCGTTCTGCAAGTTGGGATTGCCGCCGGTCCAGGTAACCTTGAGATCGCTCGAACGGGAGAGCGTCTGGCCGGCTATGATGCCGGAGAAATAAGCGCTGGGGATGCTGGTGGTGTCGGCGACGGAGAACGCGCCGACTTTTGCGCCACCCGGGCTGGAAACCGTATATGTGAGATCGCTCCAAAAGAACTGGGTCGCACCATTATTGAACATCGAATAGTAGAATCCCCATCCTGCGTATTCCTGCGGAAGCGTCGCGGTCGTCGGACCTTGCAGGGTGATGCCGGCGCCGGCATCGAGCTGGCCGGGACTCGCATCGGGATCATGCGTGTTGGTAAGGCAGTAACCTTGGGACACGCCATAAGAGGCCAGACCGGCGGTTTGCGGTGTGAATTCGCTGAAGCTCGCCTGCCCAAAATCGGGCACACCTATTCCGGTGGGAAGGCTCTCGTTGCGCAGAATGATGGCGTACAACTGCACGAATCCGAAATCGACCGTGCCTCCGGCGGCGAGCTTATCGATCAAGTCCTGGCCCAGAATGGAATCCGAACAGGTCTGGCCGGATGTCGATACGGCGATCGTCGAGGAGCCGCCTACGAGGCCATTGGTTTCGACCGCGACCGGCACATAGCAGCCCTCGATCCCGGACGGGATTTGGAATATGACCTGGTCCAACCCAGGGTACGAGTACGACCGCCCCGCATAATAAGGAGTCAGCGAGGCGTTCCCGACGTGTACCGTCGGGCTCCCCAAATTGCCAACCGGCGGCGCGATCGAGTCGTCTCCATCGATGGCTCCGAGGCCGGTGCCCCATAAGATTACA
>Ga0116121_1001306_pt1 | contig 10654 bp, 7 predicted proteins | sample June2015DPH_13_1_FD_89725 | JGI IMG/M metagenome (GOLD analysis project Ga0116121, IMG submission 89725) | Peatland microbial communities from SPRUCE experiment site at the Marcell Experimental Forest, Minnesota, USA - June2015DPH_13_10 | ecosystem: Environmental > Terrestrial > Soil > Wetlands >...
CCACATTATCGACGGCACCGGCTCCCCGTGGTACTCCGGCGATGTAGGCATTCGCGATGGCAGAATCGCTGCGATCGGCAATCTGGCCGCCGCATCCCGTAAGCGAACCATTGATGCCGCTGGCAAGGTAGTCGCGCCGGGCTTCATCGACATGCTCGGGCAGTCCGAACTCTCGATCCTCGTCGAGCCGCGCCTGCCTTCGAAAATCTATCAGGGCATTACGACCGAAATCACCGGCGAAGGTGGCTCCATCGCGCCGCTCAACGAGGCCATCATCCACGCCGATCGGCCCGGCTACGAACACTACCACATCACTCCAGACTGGCGTACCTTCCGCCAGTATTTCGCGCGTCTGGAAAAGCAGGGCATGGGCATCAACCTGGCCAGCTATGTCGGCGCCACGCAGGTCCGCCGCATGGTACTCGGCGACGACAACAAGCAGCCCACACCGGAGCAACTTGAGCAAATGAAAGCGCTGGTGCGCGATGCCATGAAAGACGGTACTGTCGGCGTTTCCACTGCGCTGGAATACGCGCCCGCGCCTTACGCGAAGACGGAGGAGTTGATCGCGCTCGCCGCGGAGGGCGGCAAGTTTGGCGGCATTTATTCCACCCACATGCGGGACGAGAGTAACTCGATCCTCGAAGCCATCGACGAGGCCCTGCGCATCGGACGCGAGGCCCACGTTCCCGTGGAAATCTGGCACATCAAAGTCGCGGGAAAGAATAACTGGGGACGCATGCCCGAGGTCGTCGCCAAAATCAACGCCGCGCGCGCCGCCGGCGCCGACGTCACCGCTGACACCTACGCTTACACGGCCTGGTTCAACGATTTCTCGGCCTTCGTTCCGCCGTGGGCCCACGACGGCGGTGCGGCGAAACTCGTCGAGCGCCTGAAAGATCCCACCACTCGCGAACGCGTCCGCAAAGATATGCTCACGCCTTCGAACGACTGGGACAACGAATGGCAAGAGATTCCCGGACCCGAGGCCATCATGATCGGTGTCGTGCAGAATCCCAAGATGCTTCCGCTGCAGGGCAAGCGTTTATCCGAGATCGCAAAGCTCTGGAACAAAGATCCGGTCGATGCCATCCTCGATTTCCTGATCGATGATCCCTATGCGGGCGTCGCCGTCTTTGGCATGTCGCAACCCGATGTCACGCTCGCGCTGCAGCAGCCCTGGGTCGCTATCGACAATGATTCCTCCGGTACTTCGCCCGAAGGCATTCTAGGCCAGGAGCATCCTCATCCCCGCGCCTATGGCACTTTCCCGCGCATCCTGCGCAAGTATGTTCGCGAAGACAAAGCCTTGACGCTGGAAGACGCTATCCGCAAAATGTCTGCGCTGCCGGCGCAGCGCTTGCGCCTCACCGATCGCGGCGTCCTCAAGGCTGGCATGTGGGCTGACGTTGTGATCTTCGATCCTGCGACCGTGCGCGACCTGGCCACGTTCGACAATCCAAATCAACTTTCCGAGGGGATGGACTACGTGCTGGTGAATGGCGTGCCCGTGATCGACCAAAGCAAAATGACGGGAGCGCTACCCGGAAAAGTTCTGCGCGGCGCAGGGTATATTCCGTAGCGCCAGTTGCGGCTACGGCTTCAGCCGCGCCTGTGTTTCCTGCGCTGGAGTCAGCGCCACGCGCGGTTCCGCCACGGTGCCCGTGATGCTATAAACCAGCGCGCCGCCGCGATCCGGCTTCATTTCCGCGCCGCGAGTTAGCTCCAGGTCGAGCATCCGCCCTAGCGACGCGGTGCCGCTGATCTCATACGTTGCGAAGGGAGAGACCAGTTTCCCCTTGTCGATTTCGATCTTCCCGGCACGCAGGCGTGCCCGGCCCTGCCAGCGCGCGACCCGCAGCGGTCCCTCGTCGCTTGCCAGCGAAATGTGGCTGAGGACTCCGTTCCGCAGATCGAACTGCAGTGCGCCCTCGGCCGATTCCCAGAATGCGGACGAATCGATGCCGGACGCCGTGAGTTGATAAGTGCCCTCGGCGGTTCCCGAAATCCACGGATCGTGCATCGCATCGGCCATCTGCTGCAGTGAAATCCCTGTCAGTGTTCCCGACCCGGTGTAGCGTGGAGGGGCTGCCGAGAGATCCATCTGCCAGTCGCCACGATGTTTTCCGCCCAGCAGGTCCGCGCGCAACTCTGAAATCTTCAGTGTCCCGCGTTCCAGATCAAGCGCAGCGGAAACCCGGTCCGCCACAATGCTAGGAAACCGCAAGCGCCCGATGCTCACCTTGCCCGATGCCCGCAAGTTCTCGAGAAACGGCGATGTGGGTTCCGCAGAGGTCAGCACCTGGTACCACCGTCGCCGGCTCGGCGGCGAACTCAGCCACTCATCGAGATCGCTCAGCCCAAGTTCTTCGGCGTTCAAATTAAAGCGAATCAGGCACGTCCCGGGCATTCCACAACCGCGCGGCAAGGCCATAGAGCCCGTCCAGCGAGCATCGGCCGCCTGCACGTTTAACTTTTCTACTCGCACTCCATCCTGCGCAAGTAGTAGTTCTGCCGAGGAGATTTCAATGGGCCCATTGATTCCTCGCACCGTGGCACGCAGGTTGTGCAGCTGCGCCTTGCCCGTCACTTCCGGCAAAGAAAAAGCAGCAGAGGTTCCGGAAAAGTTTCCCGCCCACGATCCGGCGATTTGCAAATCCATCTGCGCCATGCCCTCGACGTTGGCCTTTATTGCCGGCAGGCCAAGCAATGTGGCTAATCGTAAGGTGTGCGACACATCCCCATCTCCACGTAGAACCATGCCATAGCCCGACCGCGCCACCCAACCTCGCGCCTGCGCCGGTACCGGCCGCCCCAGCGCCACAGGAAAAGGACCGTACTCGACGCGCAGCTCATCCGGAGCCGGCAAAATCTCATCGTGAAAATGGCGGACTGACTTGCGCTGCGATGGAGCCAGAGTGCTGGCCCGGTCGGAGCGCAGAACGAACGGTATGTTCCCTGGAGCGAATTCCGCTTTGGTGTTTGCCGACTGCAGGCGAAGATTGGCAATCTCGCCGCGACCGTGAAACTCCAGTCCGCCTGGGGCCGGTCCATCTTCTTTCACTGCGAAATTGCCTTGCACGCTTCCCGCGGCCACAAGATCCGCTGGTAGATCTTTCTTGGCGCGGCGGGCGAGTTGTGCCACTGCGCTCACGGGGACGCTTTCGACGCTCAAAGATAGACTTACCTTGTCTACTCCGGGCAGCCCGACATCGCCATGCAGTGTGATCGTGCCATCGCTCACCGGCGCTGTGCAGAAGACCTCGTGCACCACACCTTCGACCGAGCTGTATTTCCCATCACAGTGCGCTGCCAGCCGCAGTCCCTCGCTGCTGGAGATGTCGTAGCGGCGGAAATCCTGAATGGATGCATCGGCGGTTACCTGCATCGCCGCCGGAATCCCGCTGAGCGTGGCCTCCAACCGAACTTCTCCCCGCCAGCCTTTGTCGTTTCCCGATGCCAGCTTGGTGAGTTGCCCCAGTTGCGCCTGGTCCCATTCCAGGCTGAAATGAAGGGGCGTTTCGCGCAGGCTCCCAGCCCTCTGCCATGTTCCGTTCATCCGTAGCAGGCCGGCATCGCTCAAACTCATATCGGTGCGCAGCGGTTCCGCCCTGAGGCGTACTCCCCACGTATTCTCCGATTCCTGCCACACAGCGAAGTCGGCGTTCAACAACGCATATGGCTTTTTTTCCTGCCCCGCTTTGAAATTGATGCGGCCCGAACTGGCCTCGATATAGGGAAAACCTGGGCGTGCTTCCGACTTCGATTTTGCCGTGGGCGCCAGCGGAGTGCGCTCCGTGCGTTCCAGCAGCGCCTCCCAGTTCCATCGCCCGTCTGCACGGCGCACCAGATTCAAACTGGGCTCGGTCAGTTCCAGACGAGCAATATCCAGCCGTCCCCGCAACAGCGAGGTCAGCCGCACTACGGCCGTAACCTCCGGGGCGCGCAGCATCGGCTCCGCACCGAATGCTGGATCTTCGTAGATAACCAGGTTCTCCAGATCGAACCCGGGCCTTGGCAGGAATCGAAGGTGAACCGAACCGATCTCGGCCGGACGCGCGACTGCCTGGCTGATGGAATTCGTGATGCGCGCCTTAAGGCGCGAGACACCCGGACGCAGGAGGAAGAGTGCCAGCAGAATCACGACTGCCGCGGTCACGACCCGCCCCTTGGAAGAGAAAAGCTTCACCGCACCACTCGCAGCGTGCGCCGCCACCGCGTCTCGTCAAAGAAGTGCAACACCACGTGCGCCAGAAACCCAATGCGATCGCCGAAGTCAGTCTTGCGGTACTGGTCGCCCGGCGTCTCAAACGACCAGTAGATGAACATGGGCCGCCCAATCACGTTTTCCTGCGGAATGAAGCCCCAGTAGCGGCTGTCCAGACTCACGTCACGGTTGTCGCCCATGCCGAAAAAGTGGCCGGGCGGCACTACCAGATCGTCCCCCTGGATGTGCGTGGGCAACTCCGACTCCCAGCAGGGGTAGACGTTATAGCTTTCCGATGGCGGCACGGCGGGAAAATTGTCGCGGTAGGGATTCGGAAATGAGGCTGCATCCTGCGAGTGAATCACGTACGGCTCTTTTAACTGCTCGCCATTGCGATACACCACACCGTTGCGCAGGTGAATATGGTCGCCGGGCACGCCCATGATCCGCTTCACCACGTATAACCCCGGCTCACAGGGCGCCAGAAACACCACGATATCGCCGCGGTGCACCTCACGATAGGGAAGCAGGGGCCCCATCCACGAACTCTTCGGGGCGAACTGAATGCGGTTCACAAAGACGTGGTCGCCGATCAGCAGCGTGTTTTCCATCGAACTGGAAGGGATCTCAAACGCTTGCACCACAAAAGTGATGATGAACAATCCCGTTACCAGCACCGCGGCCAGCGACGACAGAAACTCCACCGTCGTCTCGCGCGGTTTTTCTTCGACGTCGATCTTCTCTTTAGTCTCTTTTTTCGCCACTGTGATCCATCCGTCCCGTCTTAATTCATTGAGTGATTGAGTCATTGAAAAAGCGAACCGAAACGCCGTTTTTCAATCGCACAATGACTCAATCACCCGATTTCTTTCAGTTCACCAGCCGCAGCGTGCGGTGCCAACGCGTGATCTGGAAGATATGGGTTACCGCGTACGCAAAGTGGTACAGCTTACTGCTCACCGAAGACGATGCCGCTGCATCCCCTTCACTATCCTGCACCGACCAGTAAATCAAAAGCGGCCGCCCGATGATGTTAAGCTGAGGCACAAATCCCCAATACCTACTGTCATAACTATCGTCGCGATTGTCCCCCATCACAAAGTAATGTCCTTCGGGAACAATGAGCTGTCCGTCCTCGACCAGTTTGCGCAGCTGTATCCACCACTCCGGAGTCTCCCCCGGCGCGACATCGAGCCGAGGAAAACTATCGCGGAACAAGTCGTTCGCCGGCCGGGTGAAGTGCGCGTAGGGCTCTTTCAACGGAGTTCCGTTTACAAATACCTGCTTGTTGACCAGCCGCACCCGGTCCCCGGGCACGCCAATCACGCGCTTCACGAAATGCTGCGCCGGGTTCACCGGATAATGAAACACCACGACGTCGCCGCGCTGTACCTGGCGGTAAGGCATGAAATAATCCCCAAAACTGCCTCCCCCGTAGCAGAGCTTGTTAACCAGTAGGTAGTCGCCGACCAGCAAAGTATTCTCCATAGATGGAGAAGGAATCTGAAACGCCTGCACCACGAATGTGATTACAAATACCGCGACCACCACCGTTCCCAGCAGCGACTGCAACGAGCCGGTTACTCCCGTGCCAACGGCCATGGCGGATCTTCGATTATCCGAAGAATGATCGTCGGGGAAATGATCGTCTGGGAGATGACTGTCTGGGGAACTCATTCACTCACTTTGTCCAGAGACTCTACGGTCCTGGGATCGCGATCCCCGCGTCAGCCTGGCTGCTGCCGACTGCGGTCGCGAAGCCAGATAAGCCAGCAACTGCCGCGCCGCGTCCTGCTCTGCCGTCTTTTTGGTGGAACCTTGCGCGCGACCCACAAATTCCGCCTGGCCTCCACCGTTCTTTGTGTTCAGACGAACTTCCACGGTAAATGTCTTGCTATGTTCAGGACCCGCCTCCTGCACCATCACATAGGAAGGTTGCGGCATTCCCAATCCCTGCAAAGTTTCCTGCAGGGCTGACTTGAAATCAGTCATGGGCAGGCTGCCGCCTTCGCGCTCCATCCGCTCCAGTTCCGGCGCCAGAATCTCCCGCACGATGAATTCGCGAGCCGGTTCCATTCCGCCATCCAGGTAGATCGCCGCCAGGATCGCTTCCAGCGCGTCTACCAGCAGCGCCGTCTTGCTGCGGCCACCGCTCTTCTCTTCACCCCGTCCCAGGCGGAGATAGTGCCCCAGTTCCAGTCGTTGCGCCACCCGGATCAGGTGACGCTCGCTGACTACATGGGCGCGCAGTTTTGAGAGTTCGCCTTCGCGAAACTGCGGAAAGCGATGGAACAACTCCTCGCTAGTGACCAGTGCCAGAATCGCGTCGCCCAGAAACTCCAACTGCTCGTTATCGTTGACCTTATACTTGTTTTCCCCCGCCTGCTGAGCTTCCTGTTCTCGCGCTTGCGAGCTATGAGTAAGCGCCTGCTCGATTACTCCCCGGCGGCGGAAGCAGTAGCCTAACGCCGTTTCCAGCGCCGTGATTTCTCGCTCTTTCATGATTGCACTGCCGCGCACAACCCGGGCCGGGGCGATCCGGTTAGGGTTTTACAGCGAGAGAACGATCGCCAACCCATCATTTCGCAGGCGCGTCGGGGATGCCGCCGATCAACTGGATCAGCCGGTCTTTCTCCTTGCGCGCCGCATCTCCGGCATTCGTTCCCGCCTTCGTCAAGTCCACCGCTTGGTTGGCATACTTCAATGCTTCAGGATATTTGTTTTGCATATCCAGGGCCACCGACAGCCGGAAAACTGCGATTGAATCCACCTCCTGCGGATAGGCCTCAATCGACTTCCTGAGATTTCCTTCCGCGGCCGCCCACGCCTTGGCGTTGAAGTCCAGTGTCCCTAGAATCGCGTAAGCCTCCGAACGCACGTATCCCTTATAAACGTCCTGTTTGTCCGGAGGGAGACCCGCGGGAAGGTCCGTGTCCACGGTCACCAGCGCACGCTGCGCATCTTTTCTGGCTTCCGCTATGCGTTGATCCTTATCCAAGTCGGTGTCGCGTGTCCGTTCGGCGAGTACTTGGGCGACGCCTAAGAGCGCCTGCGGATCGTCCACATCGAAAGTCAAAATTTTCCGCGATATCTCGAGCAACTTCTCCGCGTTATTGGATTGCTGGTACGAACCCATCACCGACTTGTAGAGCAGAGGCCGTAACTCGCTCTCGGGAAACTTGGCTGCGAAGTCGTCAGCCGCCTTCTCCTGTGCCGCCGGATCGGTCAACGCCGCCGCCGCCTTGTACGCCTCGAACTCGGGCTGCGTCTTGGCTTGTGGTGGACGTTTCCCTGCAGGTGCCGCTGTCTGTCCCGCCGGCGGGGTCTGTGCCGCGGGCTTGTTCTGACCAAAACTCCAAGCCGATATTCCCAACATTGCGATAATGATTGCTGTTCGTTTCATGCGTTCTCCTTGGACTGCGATGCGCTCATTCGATTTCCACCACCGCCATCTCCCGTGCATTGTAAATGCACCTCACATTGTAACCGCGCGCGTTCCTTTACTGCGGCTGCGGCTTGGCGGGAGGTTCGTATGCCTGTTGCAGCCCTCGTTCCGCCGCGGCCTTGATCTCGGGCAATCCTCCGCCGGCGGTCAAAGCAGCCTTGTACTCCTGCACCGCCGCCTCGCGCTCTTCTTTCATATCCAGAATTCTGCCCAAGTACACGTGCGACCAGCCAATCACCTTGGGATCTTTCGACGATTCAATGGCCTTTTGAAAATTATCCTGTGCTCCATCCCGGTTCTTGTTGGCGACCGCCACTTCCGCCAGGATGAACAACGCCCGCCCCTGGTCCCCGATCTTCTTATCCAACGCCTGCTGCGCCAGTTCTTGCGCGCCTTTAGGATCGCCCGCCGCCAGCCGCTTCTCTGCCGTCACCAGCATTCGCCGCTCTTCCGGACGCGACAGCCGCAACAGTTCCGGCGCCGTCGAACTCGCGAATTGAACCTCCGACGCCGCTTTCTCTTCTTTCTTCAGATCCACACCGTCAAGAAACTCGCTGTATGCTCCCCGAATGCCGACTGGATCTTTTTCAAACGCCACCACCTCGTCGTAAAAGGTCCGGGTCAGAATATACCCTTGCTTCACCGCGTCATCCACCGCCTGCGCCCGCATGGCCTCCGCCGTCTGCTTGTCCCCGCTCAGGCGAATCTCCATCGCCCGTATCAGGCATTCGGTCACCAGCAGCGAGATGTCGGTCTTGAAACTCTCTTCCAACGGGGATCGCTTTACCGACTGCAACAGCGGTTCCAGCCGCAGGATGGCTGTGGGGTGCTTGCTCGCCAGAGGATCCAACTCGTAGTGCAGAAACGTGTGGCGAATCTGGTCCATCTTCAGCGCCGACCGCGGGGCCGCGCCCGAATTGTCATTCGGCGCGGGGAACACAATCACGAAATAATCCGCGCCATAGTTCCGCGCGTCCGTTTCATTCGTCGAACCCATGAAGTCCAGGTAAATCGTGAACCTCCGCCCCAGGTATTGCGCCGAAGGCTGCTTCAAATAGATCTCGGTATCGAATACCATCTTGGCCAGAGGTTCGTGATAGCGATTCATCAGCGCCGCGTAGTCCCGGCGATGCCGCTCCCAGATCGAGTGCAACCCTGCCTTTTCGTAGAAGTGTTCCAGCAGCGTTCCGAAATTCGCAATCGCACCCGCATCCGGGGGCAAGTCCTCTTCTTTCACGCGCGGCGCAAAATGCGGCGGACCGTCCATGAACAACGCCAGCGAAATGTAAGGCGACAGGCTCCGCGTTGTATTCCTCTCGACCGTGTGGGATTGGTAGAACTCGCACACGGCGGTCCGCGCGGCCTCCGCTTCCTCCGAGTCCGTTAGAACCCTCTGCACTTCCGCCCGCACGTTGCTCCGGGTAGCGTCCGAGATGGTCAAATCCTGGTCATAGCCGCAGGTATTGAGCGCGGTCAGCACGGAGAAAAGCGTCTCGCTGCTGTCCAGCGCGATCGGAGACCGCTCCTGAGGAAACGGATTCTGCGGAGGCTTCGGTGGACCTGGCTTCTGCGGCGGCAGGTTCGGCGCTGGCTGATCAGGCGACGGCTGGTCCTTGGATGACGACTGGTTCGGCGAAGATTGGTCCTGCGGCGGTTGGTCTTGCGTAGGCTGGCTCTGCCTAGGCTGAGTCTGTGTAGATTGGTCCTGTGTAGGCTGGTTCTGCGGAGCCGCATCCTGCCCCGCGCACAGCGACACCAGCAGCCCCAACAGAGCCGCCAACATCGAACCTCGCAATCGTAAACTCAGGAAACCCTCCACGGGATTGGTAATGCGCCAAGCGGAGAACACCCTCAAGTGTAAGGACTTCGTCGCGGAGGGTCAAACGACTGAAGGGGATGGGCTGCCGCTATTAAGGTAGTTGGAAAGATAATCTCATCCCACGCCTGCTCCCATAAGATGGGTGTTCAATCCCCGTCGATATTATCGGACGGTTCCAGGCAGGAGGATCATGCCATACCTGACTCATCTCAGAGCTTCGAAATCATTGCAGAGCCGAATGCGATTCCGTTGTGGAGTATTCGTTTCGGCAATCTTGGTGTTGCTGCTGAACCGTGGGCCCCTCGTCGCTCAGGTCGCACCCGACCTTCTCGACAAGCCCTGGAGTGGACAATGGATCACGTGTCCTGACGCGCCGGAGCGCGATGCCTTCGTGTTCCATTTCCGCAAAGTCCTGGAGTTGCCGCAGGCACCCACGCATTTTCTGGTGCATATCAGCGCCGATAACCAGTTCCTCCTGCACGTGAATCAGCAGCGCGTCGGCACGGGGCCGGCGCTCGGGGATCTGGCTCATTGGAGATTCGAAACTTATGACCTCGCGCCCTTTCTGCATTCCGGAAGAAACATACTGGCCGCTACGGTTTGGGGCTTCGGTACTCAATCGAGTGGTGGGCAAATGAGCGACCGCGCCGGATTCCTGTTGCAAGGGGATGGCGCGGCTGAACGCGTAGCTGACACCAACGATAGTTGGGAGGTCGAGGAGGAAAAAGGATTGCAGCCGCCCGTCCTGAAGCTGGACCTATCGGGCTATTATGCCGCTGAGCCTGGCGAGCGGATCGACGCCGCAGCTTTTGACTGGCGTTGGAATGCCGATCCCGAGCCGGCGTCGAGCGATGCCTTGAAGCGATGGAAGAAGGCGCTCGTCATCGATAATGGCGGCTCCCGAGGCGCGCAGATGCAGTCCACCAGCTGGCAACTTGTTCCCGATCTGCTGCCCGCCATGGCGATGGAGCTGATTCCTGCCGGGAAAGCGGTGCGGACGTCAGGAGTGGAGATCCCCTCGGAGTTTCCGGACAAAGGTTTTTCTGTGCCAGCTCATTCCCAGGCGAGCGTGCTGGTCGATGTCTCCCACCTCACCACCGGCTATCCGGAATTGACGGTCAGCGGTGGACGCGGTTCTTTGATTCGTCTTACCTATGCGGAGGCGTTGGTCGACGATAAGGGC
>Ga0116121_1001307_pt1 | contig 10632 bp, 9 predicted proteins | sample June2015DPH_13_1_FD_89725 | JGI IMG/M metagenome (GOLD analysis project Ga0116121, IMG submission 89725) | Peatland microbial communities from SPRUCE experiment site at the Marcell Experimental Forest, Minnesota, USA - June2015DPH_13_10 | ecosystem: Environmental > Terrestrial > Soil > Wetlands >...
GCATCAGGGCGCTTCGGTTTATAACCTGGCCTCATCTCTCCAAATGGTGAATGAGATTGATTCTCCCAGCCTCGGCGTGGGCTTTGACCCGCTGCATCTGACGCGGGGCGGCGACGACCCGGCGGAAGTCGTCTTAAAACTCGGCAAGAAAATCGCCCATGCCCAATTCCACGATTGTCCGACACCCTTAACCCCGGAACAGCTGAAAAAGCGGAAAGGCCCGCCTTCGCACGATTCTCCGGAACAGCAGACGCCGGGCAGAAGCGATATCAACTGGCTGCGGATTCTGCAAAACTTCAAGGATATCGGCTATGAGGGTGCGATGGACGTACACATTATCGGCACCGCCACATATCCCATCTCCCGGGCAATGGGCCGGGCCGCAGAAGCGAGGGGCTACCTGAACCGATGTCTGCAGGAGCTGAAATAAATTAGAAGCAGTCGTTTAAAAGGAATAGAAAAAGGAGACAACCTGAAATGGCCGGAATTAAACGTTTATTCATCGTAGACGGGAAACCTTTTCTACCCGTCGGCGCCGAATTTCTGTGTCAGACCGGTTACAGCGCCCGAAATGAGGGTGAAATAGAGGAAGCCTTTCAGGCAATTAAGACTGCGCACGGCAATGCCGGGGAATTTCCGGTTTTCTGGGACCAGGTGGAACCGCAGGAAGGTAAATACGATTTTTCCAGCGTGGATACGCTGATTTCGATTGCGCGTAAATTCGGAATCAAACTAATCCTGGTCTGGTTTGCCACCTGGAAGAACGGTACGATGGATTTCGCTCCGGCGTGGGTGAAGACCAACCCGGCCCGTTTCAAACGGGAGAAAGCGGCCGACGGCAAGGATATCTGGGTGCTTTCTTCACACTGCCCCGCAACGATTGAAGCGGATAAAAAAGTTTTTACCGCGCTTTGTAAACACCTGAAAGCAAAAGATGCAGCCGAACATACCGTCCTCGGCCTGCAGGTGGAGAACGAGCCGAATATCACCGAGCAGGACCACGATTATGCCCCCGAAGCGATGGCGGTCTTCAACGGCACTGTTCCTGCTCAATTGATATCCGCGATGAAAGCAGCCGGCAAGGGCGGTGTTTACGACGCCTGGCAGCAGGCCGGCGGCAAAGAATCGGGAACGTGGACACAATTATTCGGTCAGATGGCCGGTACCATCTCTCATACTTGGGGCCTGGCCAACTGCATTGACGCCGTCGCCAAAGCCGGGAAAGCAGCATATAATTTACCGATGATAATTAATATCGCCGGTCCCGCTGTTGATTACAAAGTGCTGGATATCTGGAAATGGTTGACGCCGAATGTGGATGTCATCGGCCCGGACCTTTATATCCGCGATGCCCTGGAGTATAACTTTGTGGCGGCCAAATATGCCCGGCATGACAATCCGCTTTTTGTGCCGGAATCGTTTGGCAGCCCGAACATGCTGTATGCCATTGCCGATTACAACTGCATCGGTCACTTTTTCGGGTATTTACATATGAACCGTGTCTACGGGGATACGATGGCGATTCCGGAAAGCATCCAGAAGATGAACCTGATTCAATGCGTCACGGCGCTGCTGCCGTTGATTTTGAAATATCAGGGTACCGGCAAAATTCAGGCCATTATCCAGCCGGAAAAAGAAGAAGTACAGCGTTTTGATTTTGACGGCTACACCGGCATCGCTGAGTTCGGGGATTGGCGGCCGGCCTATGTCCCCCGGAACCCGCCGGATAACAGCCGCGGTGCGGGCCTGGTGGTACAAGCCGGCAGAAATGAGTTCTATCTTGCCGGTAACAACTGCCGCCTGCATATCAACGCCAAACCGCCCTACGATAAAATTCAGGCGCCGAAAGTTACAGCCCGGTGGAAATATGGCATCGGCGTGGGATATACCCTCAGCATCGAAGAAGGGCATTTCAACGCTAGCGGTGAATTTGTCGCCGACCGCCGCCGTAACGGCGATGAGACCTATCACGGCGCCTGGGTGGAACCCAATATCGGCGTAGTCCGCGTTATCATGTGCGATTGCTGAACCTGTTTATTGTTTAAACAGGCTATTCTTATTGCGTGACGGTGAAATGCAGGATTACCATCGCACCCCATTCGTCTCCTGCGGCAACGGTATAAATACCGGGGGAAAAGTTCGTCAACCCAGCCGTCGGGCTGCCCGTCCAGTAACCGGCGGGTTGGATTGCTGCGGTCATTTTTTCCGTTAAAGCCGGAGTGACGCTGCCCAATTGAAAGACCGCCGCCGTATCGCCGGAAGGTTGAAACTGATAAGTACTGATTTGAGACAGCATCATCGGACAGGGATATCTGGCGGCCGGGTCGTTCAGACTGAGTGGTGTTAACGATGAAATGTCCCCGGCGGTATCGTATCCCTGATAAATCGCAACTCCGAACGAATAATTGAGCATCCCGCAGGGGCCGTCGCTCAGCCCGGCAAAAGGCCAGTTATCCGCAGAATTGACACTATTTGTTGTAGGCAATGTGTTTATCTCATCAAGAGTTATTGTTATCGTTTGACCCGGTTGGTAAGTCATCGCGTCGAGTGAAAGCGACAGGCTCAAACCGCTGACTGAATTGATTGAAGCGGAATTAATCCCGGTTGTTGTCGCCACATTTGTCGAAGTATGGCTCAAGCCTGCACAGCCGGTTGAAACGATTAAAAATGCAGTTATGCTTACAGCCAATACCCGTCTCATTTCCAATGTTCCTCTTAACAAAGTGAATTACAACTCTCAATAGTTATAACGTCTGAAAAAGAAAAAAGTTACTAAATTCACGAGATCATCCAAATTTTACTGATGGAAGCAAGAGCGGGTTTTATTGCTGTTTGTCCGGTGGAGTTTTGCCGCTAAACCAGGATGACAACAGGGGCCAATTCGACCGGCGGGCGACGACCAGTAAAATATGTATTACCAGCAAAATTCCGAAAATTAAGGCCGAAATATCGTGTACTTTAGTCGCGGTTTCTAGTAATTTAAATGGAATTTTGATATAAAAGAAAAGCAGTTTGATTACTCCGGTGACGAGGATAACCGCGCCGGCCGCCGCAAAAAGCAGGAAAGATGCCTTTTGCGAAGCCATATACTTGCCGGTTTCTTTAAACTTGAACCGGAAAAGATATTTTTTAATCGTGCCGTTAATAATATCTTTCAGGCCGGGCAACAGCGTCCTGTATTTTGCGGAGATAACAAAATCCGCCAGAAAATATGTACCGAAGAGGAGTGTAAAAAATATCCCCAGAAAATGCAGTTTGATCGCCGGTAAACCGCCGTGGAGATAATGCAGTTGAATGCCGGAAACTATCAGGATAAAAATACCGGCCGCCGTCCCCCAATGTTCCAGCAGCGTGTCAACCGTGTGACGTGCCGGCTGCGGGTTTGTTTTTCTCGCACGAAAGGCAATTTTTACTACACCGGCGGTTATTCCGGCCGCGGCACCGGCGATAGCGGTATAAATAAATATCCAGCGGCTGTCCCGGAAAACCTGGAAGGGAGAGTACAGCGTTCCGAATTTCACGTTCCACAGGACCCAGGCGGCAATCATAAATATAATCAAGCCGACGCTGAATAGAATCCTTTTTACCATGCTTACTCCTGCGCGGGTGCGGTATTTACGGAATTCTTATCTCTACAATAAGGAACGTCCGGGGGTAAATAAAGGACATTAGTCACTATGCGGAGCAATTACATCAATTTATTTATGCAAGGAAGGTCATTCAGCACCAAAACGGTGATAAATGTTACAGTTAAGATAGGGAGCAGGAGTTATAGTGTTCATTATAGGTGGGGAGGTGGAAAATGGCTAAGTTTAAAGATTTTGTGGTGGGGTGCGGCCTGGCCGTAGTTACTTCCGTGGTCTGGGTCGTTGCTGCCTGTTCTCCTGCTGCTAATACCCAGGTCGTTGCCAAACCGCCGGTCGGTACAACAATGACAAACCCGCCGGGCACTACACAGGTACCGGTGTCTCCCGGTTCAACTGCTGCTGCAAGCCCGACAACGACGGCGCCGCCTGTTACCGGAAGTACTACCGCGACCGGGTCCACGACAACTACTCCTGATTTACCCCAGGTGGATATTTCGCCGCCGACAACTCAGGATTCTTCGGCAGTTTTTAATATTGATATTAACAGCTATAATCTGGTCGTAAACGGATTGGTAAATAATCAAATGTCGCTGAGCTACGCTCAAATCCTGGCTTATCCCTCCGTCACGCAGCAGGCTGAAATTATATGCCCCGATACGGAAGATGAATGGGATAGTTGGACCGGCGTGCCGGTCGCTACTCTATTGAACGCCGCCGGCCTGCTGCCGGACACAACTTCAATTGTATTTACCGGAAATGATGGGTATTACGTGGAGTTGCCGCTGAAAACCGTATTAAGCGGCGGCGTTTTTCTGGCCTATCAGATGAACGGACAGGCGTTAACCCCGGACCGCGGATATCCGTTACGGCTTGTGGTGACCGGGGACGTCGGTGCCGACTGGCTGAGATGGGTCACTAACATCCAGGTGAAAGGCATTTTGACATTATCATCGGATTCATCTGTTGCCATCCGTCGGGCAAGCAGTAACATCCCTACGTCCGGAAACAAATTGTGCGCCTGCTTGTTGTCTGCTGCCGTAATCACTTACCAGAGCCCGGCAGCCCAGGAAAAGACTGAACCTGATAATAATTCTGAAAGCGTTTAGGCTGCTGTAGAAAAGCGACAAATCTCAGGGAAAAACACAAATAGGGTCTGCCGCAAGCGGACCCTATTTATTTACCACAGGACGACGCCAAATAATTATTCTGATAACAGGAGACGCTATTTCGCTTTTATAAGTATCGCTTTCTTGACCGCATCAAAACCCATCTTCGCGATTAACTGATCGGTGTCCAGCCCTGTTTTACTCAGCAGCTGCAGCAGGTTATCGGCGATTTCAAACGCTTCGTCTTCAGAAACGAATCGTGCGATGGTGGTGCCCAGTCTGGTGCCGGGTTCACCCCGGCCGCCGAGCAGCACAGCAATCCCCCGCCGTTTCTCCCCGATGGCTTTCTGGGGACAGGCCGACCTGCAGGCCCCGCAAAAGGCGCAGTTTTTCATCTCGATAACTGACTTTTTATCTTTCAGCTGAATGGTTTTACGTTTACAGGCGGTCACACACGTCCCGCAGCCGGTGCAAAGCGCGGTATCCACCACCGGTATCATTACGCCGTGGAAACCGATATCGCTGAGATGCGCGATGCCGCAGGAACTGGGACAGCCGGCGGCGGAGACGCTGATTTTCAAGCCTTTAATTTTCAGTTCGTTGATTCTCTTCTCAATTCTTTTCAGCAGCGCCTGCGGGTTGAACAGGCCTTCGCTGCAATACTCCCCGAAACAGGACTGCATATTTTCCACGTCATCTTCAAGCAGGTGTAGATTGACCGTGGCTAATTCTTTGCGGATGGCCGGGATTGATTTTATTTGGGTATCGGGAATCTCCGGCCCACCCCGTACTGCAAAATGGATGGTACCGCTCCCGTATTTTTCGGCAATGTCCGCGATTTTCCGGACCTGTTCTGTGGTTACTTCCCCGCAAATGGCCCGGATTTTCAAGACTGTTTTACCGGGGTGTTGTCGTTCCTGTTTAGTGGAGTAATGGACTGTCGGCAATGTTGCATTCCGGCCTAAATCGCGGGTGAGTCTGGCTTTGAATTCATCAATACCCAGCCGCTTGATAACATCCGCCGCTCTCTCGCCTTTTATACCCTCGGCGGCCAATAAGTCGAAATAATTCTGCACCAGATTGACGCAGGCGTCTTCGGTCAGGTGGTCGGTGATCTTAACGCCGACAAACGGATTTACTCCCAATCTCCCGCCGACATAAGCTTCATAACTTTTTTCTTTACCGTCATCCACGCCGACCAGGCTCAGGTCGTTCAGCACGCGGGACATCACGCAGTCTTTGCCGCATCCCGCAACACCGATTTTGATTTTATGCGCCAGCTGGCTGCCGAAGAATTTTTCCAGTTTTTCGCCTAAGGGAATGCAGTTAACCACCGCGTCGTCACAGATTTTGTCGTTGTAGCAGATGTTCAGGTTCCGCACGATGGGGCCGTTATGGTCCATCCCCATTTCTGCTTCGGCCAACTCCCGTTTGACATCGAAAATGTGTGCGACGTTGACGAACGGGATAATCGGAATTTGCCGGGAAGTAAACAATAAAAAGCCGCGGGCATATTTGTCGGTGATATCGGCGATTTTTCGTAATTGTTTTGAATTTAAATTACAGCTTTCCGTCTTGACCCAGATGGAAAACATGTCTTTTTCTCTCAGTGGTACCATTCCACCCTTTTTCAGTTCGTTAATATCCAGTTTTTGTTCGGACATGCAATCTCCTTGTTATAAAAGCCAAAAAATATCCTGTCGCTATCTTAATATTAACTGAATTGAGTAATTTCTACACTAATGCCTGGATTTTGGCCTTGAGTGCAGCCTCCGTCACTAATCCCAGAGAACTGTCTTTCTGGACACCGGCTTTGAAAAATAAGACCAGCGGAATACTCATCACTTTGTATTTACCCGCCATTTCCGGATTTTCATCGACATTGATTTTACAGAATTTCACTTTACCGGCGTAAGCTTCGGACAGTTTCTCTGTTATCGGCGCCAGCGCACGGCAGGGACCGCACCACGGAGCCCAGAAGTCCACCGCTACTGGTATCGTTGATTTAATAACCGCACTGTCAAAATTTTGATCGTTAATTTCTGTTACCATGCCTTTCTCCTCAATGTTTTATTTTATTCAGTTTAAATCTCTCCTTCACAGTATAATATGACCTTTGTCGCAAATTAAAAGTACAACAAAATTTTTGACAAAAATCTGAAATCTGATTAGACTAAGAACAAAACATAAAGGGGGATAATTATATGAAATTGGGATGCAGTACCGTACTTTTTAATCAATTGGACCTTTACGGGGCGTTGCAGCATATCGCCTGGGCGGGCTATGAAGGGGCCGAACTGGCGTGTTTAGCTCACTATGCCCGCCATGTGGAATTGATAACCAGGAAATCGTATACCGATGAAATCAAAGCCACTGCTAAAAAGCATAACCTGGCGTTATTCGGCATCCATGCCGGATTCGGCGACCAGCCTGGTTACGACCGGATTACCGCCATGAAAATCATGTTCGAAGTCGCAGAGAAAATTGGTGTTCCTGTTGTCACTATCCGCTGTGGGGGCAAGTCTGATGATAAAGAGACCACCAAAGAGGAATTTAATGTCATCCGCGAAATGAGTAAAGCTGCCGAAAGCCACGGCGTTGTCTTGGCCATTAAACCGCATGTCGGCGCTTCTGTTTACAACACGGCGACGATGCTCCAGATGTTAAACGAAATTGAATCGCCGGGATTGGGCGCGAATCTGGATACTTTGCATATTTTCAGAGCCAGAGAAGACGCTGCAGAAACAGTGCGCAAGCTTGGGAAGAAAATTGTCCATGTCCATCTCCGTGAATATCCCGATGTCCCCGATAGATTGCATTACGAGGCTCTGGCCGAGGAAGAAATTGCCGGTCGCGGCGGCGTCGAGTTCCCGAAAATCCTGAAAGCCCTCAAGAAAATCGGCTACGAAGGAGCGATGGACCTGGATGTAATCGGCGCTTTCACCTTCCCGCTATCCCGCCAGATGGGGATTACCGCGGAATCGCGCGGTTACTTCAACCGCTGTTTGCAGGAATTAAAGTAAATATTCTTCGCACAACCTGAAAAACATTATAAAGGGCAAATCCGACGTCAGTCGGGTTTGCCCTTTTAATTTTACCTTAGGGAATCAGGGTTTGATTTCTTTGCCCGTGACAAAAGCCTCGCCGATGGGTTTGCCGAAAGACCAGTACTTATTCGAAGGACGGGAGACCCAGAGGAAAGGATTGATTTTCACGACGTCCGGCTGGCCGTCGGTGAGGCACGAGTCCGTGATATATACTTCTTCAATCAGCGCCACCATCATTTCCTGGCTGCCTAGGTTCAGCATGTGTAAAACACGGCATTCCATGTTAATGGGGCATTCGCTGATTAGCGGCGTGTGCGGCAGCTTGCCGTAAAAGATATTGAATTTACAATCTGCGGTTTTATCCCGGTCTTTCCCGGAAAAAGTGCCGCAGTAATCGGTTTCCTTCACCTGTTCGCATGACGGGATATTCACCGAAAAAGTACCGTTCTGCTTCACGCCTTTTAAAGTATGGCGCTGCGGGCGGAAAGACACAGAAAGCATCGGCGGGCGGCTGTTGACAATGCCGCACCAGGCATAGGCGGAAAAATTCGGCTTGCCGTCCACATCCGCGCCGACCAGCACGGAAGGCAGCGGTAAAAGCAATGTCCGGGCGCCAAGAGCCACTTTAGCCATCGTAATACTCCATCGTTAAATACCGGATTAAGTAGTCCCGTGTTTTTCCTGAGGAGGACCATTTTCATCGTTGTAGGCGTAGCTCATCGTGTAAAGATGATAATAGACGCCTTTCTTTTCGATGAGTTCCTTATGGTTACCGATTTCTACGATTCTGCCGTTTTCCATTACCACCACACGGTTGGCGTCATGAATCGTGGAAAGGCGGTGGGCAATCACCAGCGAAGTGCGTCCCTTGAGTAATTGCTTCAATGCCTGCTGTATGATGACTTCGGTCTGGGTATCAATGCTGGCCGTAGCTTCATCGAGAATCAGAATTCGCGGGTCCGAGAGCACCGCTCGGGCAAAGCTGATCAACTGACGTTGTCCTTGACTTAGATTACTGCCCCTTTCCTGGAGCATCGTGTCGTAACCTTTATCCAGCCGCATAATAAAATCATGGGCGCCTACTGCTTTGGCTGCTTCAATCAATTTATCTTGGGTATAATCCGCGCGGGCATAGGCAATATTTTCTTTGATGGTGCCTGAGAAGAGGAATGGGTCCTGCAGCACCACACCGATTTGCTTACGTAGCGACTCCTGGGTGACCTTACGCACGTCGTATCCGTCAATTGTCAGACTGCCCTGGCTGACCTCGTAAAAACGGTCCACTAATGCCACCATCGTGCTCTTTCCTGCTCCGGTACTGCCGACGAAAGCGATTGTTTCACCCGGTTGGATGTGCAGGTCCACGTCATGCAAAACTTCCCGGTCTTTCAAGTACTGGAAGGAAATGTGGTTATAATCGATTTTACCCTGGATTCTGGGCAATTCAATTGCGTCAGGTGCGTCAACCATTTCGATTTTCGTATCCAGAACCTCAAAAATACGCTGGCAGCTGGCCATGGCGCGCTGCAGTTCAACATACTGCATGCTTAAATCCCGGATGGGGTTAAAAAAGTTTTGCACATACAGAACAAAGGCCACCAGCGACCCGAGCAGCAGGTTACCTGCGATGGCCTGCGAACCGCCGTAAATAATGACTAAAGCAATCGCCGCTCCCAGCAGGAGTTCGACGACCGGCTGCAGTCCGGTTGCCCGGCGGGTAGCGGAAATGTTGGCATCCAGATTCTCCCAGTTTAAATTATCGAAACGCTGGTAATTTATTTTTTCCCGGGACAGGCTCTGAATTACCTTGGCGCCGGAAATATTCTCCTGCAAATCTGCGTTCACCACTGAAATCGCCTGCCGTACCCGGATGAAGGCTTTCTTTAAATAGGTTTGCCATACCATCATCACGACCGCCAGCACCGGAATGACCGTCATCGTCAGCAGGGCCAGTCTGGCATTCATATACATGATGATAATAATAATCCCGATAAGACTAATCAGACTGGCGAAAACAAGCAGTACGCCGTTGCTGAGGATTTCCTGTAGCGAACCGACATCGTTCTGCAGACGGGACATAATCCGTCCGACTTCGTTCCGGTCGTAAAAACTAAGCGATAATTGCTCCAGGTGCTCAAACATTTGCATCCGTAAAGTCAGCAGCAGCCCGCGGCCGACGTTGGACATCGCGTATTGCTGCAAATATTGACTGCCTAGGGCGATGAGACCGTTGATAACAAAGATGATAAAGACAGTCGTCAGGATATTGCTGCTGCCCTGCACATGGAAAGCGTTGACAAAATATCTAACGATAATATCCAGTTTTGTGGGGTCATTCGTTTCAATGATGTTGATGCCGTCAGCGAATAACAGCGGCATAAAAAGCAGCGTGAGGGTGGCAATAACCATCGAAACAAAGGCGATGGCGACGCCCGCCTTGTAATTTTTCAGATAACGCGCCATCCGCGTGACCACTTTGTGGTCGTAGACCTTGCCGAAAACAGCTTCATCGGTCAGGTCGGCGGCGCGTGTTAAACCGCCGCCGGGTCCCCCGGGGCCCCCGCCGGGCATTGGTGCCCGTATAAAACCACCGGGACCGCCCATTCCTCCGCCGCCAAACATTATCTTTTCACCTCACTGCCCAGAGCTTCTTCCTGAGCCCGTAACTGCAGCTCATAGATTTGCCCGTATATTTTGCCTTCTTTCAGTAATTGAAGATGGGTGCCGCGTTCCACAATTTTGCCTTTATCCAGCACAAAAATCTGCTCTGCATCTTTCACGGTCTGCAGCCTTTGCGCGATGACGAATGTCGTGCGTCCTTTCATTAATTCCCGCAGTGCCTGCTGAATCAGATATTCGGTCTCCGTATCGACGCTGGAAGTTGAATCGTCC
>Ga0116121_1001311_pt1 | contig 10610 bp, 9 predicted proteins | sample June2015DPH_13_1_FD_89725 | JGI IMG/M metagenome (GOLD analysis project Ga0116121, IMG submission 89725) | Peatland microbial communities from SPRUCE experiment site at the Marcell Experimental Forest, Minnesota, USA - June2015DPH_13_10 | ecosystem: Environmental > Terrestrial > Soil > Wetlands >...
AGCAGATCAAACGGATGAAACGGAAGATTCCGCGCAATGCCAAACAGGATAATCGCGGCGCAAAGCGCGCGGATCCAAACCGCCGGCAGGAAGAGCCGCGGCAAATACCTTCCGCGGATTTGAAACACTATGTAGGAAGCGGTTCCATAAGCTAGAAACGGCAACAGCAGGACAGTCAACGGATTCAGCGCCCAGGCCTCACGCAGATTCCCCTGCAGCAGTTGATGCATCGCGCGCAACGAACCGCATCCCGGACAATACCATCCTGTCAGATACCGCAGCGGACACGGCGGAAACATACCGGTGGTAGCCGGATCGAAAAGCCGCAGCATCACGACTGCAGCAAGGGCAGCCGCTAGCATCGTCATGAGCGGCAACTTGCGAACCGGCGGCTTCGTGGTCACGGTCAGTGACCACCAATCCGCCGGATCGTCCCCACCGTGATTATCAACATGTAGATCAGCCCTATCGCAAGCCCGACGCCAAATGAAATCCAGCACCACATCTTTGCATTCCTGGACGCCGCCTGCGCTCCTGCAATGTCTCCCACCTGCAACTTTCCGTTGACCTGGGCGGCGTAGACAATCGCTGGAATGCCGGCGGGCAAACAGCACAGAACCGTCGCCAGAATCGCAAACACCAGGTAGTTCGGCACGTAGACGCCCGGGGTCGGGACTCCCGGAGTCGGTACGCCAGGAGTCTGAGCCATTGCAGCCGGCTGCGTGAACACTGGCGCAGTCGCCACCGACAGGTTCCTTCCACACCGCACACAAACCACCGCGCCGTCTTGGTTACTTGCCCCGCATTGAGGACAGAACATTCAGCTTCCTCCGGCTTAATCGATATTTACTCTCTCTGCTGCAAGGTTGAGCCGTTCTCCATGCAATCCTGTGGCGAGCCTGCCGCATCCATCTTGATAACGCCGGACTCGTCGGCGCAAAAAGCGCGCGTCCCCGTTGTGTTTCGGGTCAGGGGATAGGCCAGCACGCGGAACCGCGTGTTCGCTCCGCCTTCGGCTCCCGCGCTGCAGCCCAGCAATTCGAAGGTGTACCCGTTCTTTTGCCCGCCCAATAATCTCGCATCATTCAATCCCGCGCCCGCCAGATCGGAAAGTGTGCATGTATATCCCGCCTCAGTGTGGGATGAAGCGTAGGAAATCTCCGCAACCAACAGGGTTCGAACTCCCGCCACCGCCGATGCTTCATTGGCTGATATTCGCGCCCGCAGCAGGTTGGGAATGGCGATTGCGGCAATGATCAAAACCACGGGAATGGCCGCCAATCCAAGGTAGCCGAGCACAAGCCCTGCGATTGCGATGCCTTCGCCGGTGAGCCGCCCTGCACTCCTCTTGATCTCCGACAGAGAGAGATGCCCAAATATGATCGCCAGAATCGACATGGGAAACGCGAAGAGGAAAACACCACAAGCCAGACTCGCGATCGCCTTACCACTTGTCTGTGGCGGTCCAGCCGGGACCGCGACCGGCGCTCCGCCCAACGCTGTCGTTGCCGAAGCTGCGAACGCTTCTCTACCGCAGATTCTGCAGAACCGCTCCCCCACAGCCACGCTATTCCCGCATCCAGAACAAAACACGCCGCCTTACCTCCCGGAGCAAAGCCGCCAAGATTTTGTCGAAATTGACTCAAAACACTACTCCTCACAGTGTTCCCGGTCAATCCGCCAGCTTGGTTCCCGCGCAGCCGGGCATCCCCAAGGTCTCCAACTCACTTACGATGATTGGTGGTTTCCGAAGCGAAGCAGGAAGCGTATCCTCAACTCACTGCGGCCCGGACCGCCTTCACTCTAGGCAACCATCCGGCGGGGCAGTGCAGCGGCCAACGGATGCCTGACGTCGGACGTCTGCTCTCGTAACTCCATGATTCAAAACCTGAACCACTGCGTGACGCTAATCACCCCTACGAGTGCTCTAAGTCCTTGCAGGATGCGATTAGAAGCGCAGAATTGAAGCGGTTTAGTAACTGATGTACCTACGGAGGTAGGACTATGACGTTCGGCACTCTAACAACGCCCGGAATCAAGGCTCCCGGCGACTACATTGAAGACGTAATGATCAGTGTGCGCGCGAAGAACCCGGCCGAGCCTGAATTCCATCAGGCGGTGCGGGAGGTGTTTGATTCTCTGCGCCTGGTTTTGGCCAAGCATCCCGAGTATCAATCCAACCGCATTCTAGACCGGGTTGTAGAGCCGGAGCGCGTGTTGATGTTCCGTGTGCCCTGGTTCGACGATCAGGGGAATATTCAGGTAAACCGCGGTTTCCGCATTGAGATGAACAGCGCCATCGGCCCCTACAAGGGCGGCCTGCGCTTCCATCCCTCGGTCAACCTCGGCATTCTGAAGTTCCTGGCATTCGAGCAGGTATTCAAGAACTCGCTCACCACACTCCCCATGGGCGGCGGCAAGGGCGGTTCGGATTTCGACCCCAAAGGTAAGAGCGATAACGAAGTGATGCGCTTCTGCCAAAGCTTCATGACCGAGCTGCAGCGCCACATCGGGCCTGACACCGACGTTCCCGCCGGCGACATCGGCGTGGGCGGACGCGAAATCGGCTATCTGTTTGGCCAGTACAAGCGCCTGCGCAACGAGTTCACCGGCGTACTCACCGGCAAGGGGCTGAACTGGGGCGGATCGTTGATTCGTCCGGAAGCCACCGGCTACGGCTGCGTGTATTTCGCCAGTGAAATGTTGAAGAGCAAGAAGGATTCGCTGGAAGGCAAGCTCTGCCTGGTTTCCGGCAGTGGCAACGTCTCCCAGTACACGATTGAGAAGTTACTTGACCTGGGCGCGAAGCCCTTGACCGTGTCGGATTCGAACGGCGTCATCTATGATCCGGACGGAATCGATCGCGAGAAGCTGGCTTACATTCTGGAGCTGAAGAACGTGAAGCGCGGGCGTATCCGTGATTATGCGGACCGCTACAAGAAGGCGATCTTCATGCCGACCGACATCAAGCTGGAGCACAACCCGCTGTGGAACATCAAAGCGGATTGCGCCTTCCCCAGCGCCACCCAGAATGAAATCACCGCGAAGGATGCGGCGAACCTGTTGAAGAATGGCATCAAGCTGGTCGCCGAAGGCGCCAACATGCCCAGCACGCTGGAGGCAACCAAGCTGTTCCTGGATGCCAAGATCCTTTACGGTCCGGCGAAGGCGGCGAATGCTGGCGGCGTGGCTACGTCTGGTCTGGAAATGTCCCAGAACAGCGCACGCCTCTCCTGGACCCGCGAGGAAGTGGATGACAGACTGCACAAAATCATGATCTCCATCCACCGCAACTGCTTCGAAACGGCCGAGAAATACGGCACGCCCGGCAACCTCGTCAACGGCGCCAACATCGCCGGCTTCCTGAAAGTAGCCGACGCCATGCTGGATCAAGGGCTGGTGTAAAGATCGAGTTGTTGGAACCGAAGCGGGTGCCCCACTCTAGTCCCTGCGCTTTTGCAGGGACAGGGTGGGGATCTTGACCTTTGCGAGGCAAGGCGGGTTCTCCGTCCCGGAGGGACGACTGATGATAGCCCGGCGTTTCCAACGCCGGGTGCGACGTTATGATGGGGAACCTCGTCCCGGAGGGACGGCTGAAACATCAAGGGGCGCGATGGTGCAAGATTTCAGTTGTGCCTCCGGCACGCAGTCGAGCTTCGCTCGACCGGACAGCCGAAGGCGGTTGTCCCCACGCGACCGAAAACGGCTCGCCCAGATATTTGCATACCTTCATAAACTGTCATATTATGAAGCTATGCCCATGACCTCGCTGAACATCTCTCTCCCCGAAGCCTTGAAAGAATATGTGGAAGGTCAAGTCGCGACGGGCGACTGGGGTACGCCCAGCGAATATGTCCGGGAACTGATTCGTCGGGACAAAGAACGGCGCCTGAGCAATCTGGAGCAGGAGCTTACCGCTGCTGCCAAGGGGCCGAAAATCGAAATTCCTGTGGATGAGATTCGCCGCAAGGGCCTGATCGCCACACTTCGCGAGCACGCTCGCCGCCGATGAAAAAGCGGCGGCTCGTCTTCAGCGATGCGGCCATTGCCGACATCCTGGAGCAAGCCGACTGGTACGCTGCGCAAGCCGGGCGAAGCTTAGCGCGGCGCTGGGAAAAGGCAGTCAAGTCGGCCATCTTGCAAGCGATCCGCCGTCCAGCTACAGGCGCCCTGTGCCTCTTTCGATCCAAGGCCCTGCAGGACGTTCGGCGAACTAACATCACGGGATTCCCTAAACACCTGATCTTCTACCGCTTCGACGATGACGAAGTATTCGTACTGCGCGTCGTGCACGGCGCACGTGATTTGGAGCGTCTTTTTTCTTAGACTAACAATGTCATTCTCTCCCCGGCGTATCATTAGCGGTTAACTTTCTCGATATGATTACCCGCCCCATCACCGAGCCCCTCCTCGACGCCGAAGCCCGCCTCGAAGGCTTCGACAACCTGATGCCTTTCAAGGTGCAGAACATCCTTCTGGTCTCCAGCCTCTACGATTCTTTCATCCTGCGCGAAGACGGCCGCCTCAACGAGTTGCTCATCGACGAATCGCTCGAACTCAACCTGCAGCAGATTCCCGGCATCACCCATGTTTCCAGCTGCGCCGAGGCGCTGGGACTGGCGCGTTCGCAGCCCCGCTTCAACCTGATCGTCACCAACCTTGCCGTCGGCGATATGACCGCCGCGCAGTTGGCCCACGAGGTGAAGCGCGCCGGTCTGGATGTTCCCGTGGTCGTCCTCGCCTACGACTACCGCGAAGTCAAGAACTTCATCAGCCGGAATCCTGTCACAGACATCGAGCGAATATTCCTCTGGCAAGGCAATGCGCGCATTCTCATCGCCATCGTCAAGTACATCGAGGACAAGCGCAACGTTTTACACGACACGCGTGCCATGGGCGTGCCGGTCTTGCTGGTGGTCGAAGACAACATCCGCTACTACTCGTCGTTCCTGCCGGTGATTTATACCGAGCTGATCAAGCAGTCGCGGCGCGTCATTCAGGAAGGCATCAACGTCGCTCACAAGCTGGTGCGGATGCAGGCCCGCCCCAAGATTCTGCTGTGCTCGAACTTTGAAGATGCCGCCCAGTTGGTGCAGGAGTATCGCGATTACCTGATCGCGCTGGTATCGGACGTGGAATTTCCCTGGGAAGGCAAGCTCAGTCCTGAGGCCGGCTTTGAGCTCGCCCGCCTGATGAAATCGCTGGTGCCAGACGTTCCGGTGGTCCTGCAGACCAGCCGCACCGAGTTTCGTCCGCGAGCTCTGGCCGCGGGGTATTCGTTTCTGCGGAAACGTTCGCCCACATTGTTGAAAGATTTGCGGCGGATTCTCACCGAGCAATTTGGCTTCGGCGATTTCGTCTTCCGTCTTCCCGATCTGCGGGAAGTGGGCCGCGCCAAAGATTTGAACGAACTCGAAGAGCAGTTGCAGACGGTTTCCCCCGAAAGCCTCCTGTACCACGCCCAGAGCAACCATTTTTCCCATTGGCTCATGGCGCGAACCGAATTTGCCCTGGCTGCCAAGTTGCGGCCGCGCAAGGTCTCGGATTTTTCTGGTCCGGAACACTTGCGCCGCGACTTGATCGAATCCATCAGCGACTACCGCCGCGAACAAAGCGAACTGCTCATCGGCGACTTCAATGCCGACACTTTCAAACCGTCGGAATCCGGTTTCTTGCGGATCGGCTCTGGCTCCCTCGGAGGCAAGGCGCGCGGTCTCGCCTTCGTACGCCATCTTCTGCGCAAGAACCGCATCATTCGCCGGTTTCCCAACATCCGCATCGCCGTGCCGCCCGCTCTCGTCCTGGCCACGGATGCCTTCGATCAATTCATGACGGAAAATAACCTGCTGGATTTCGCCCTGCATCGCGACGACGACGCCGAAATCGTGCAGAGATTTCTGGCCGCCCCACTCTCCGCGAAGTTGCAGGAGGACTTGAAGGCTTTCCTCGAGCAGGTCACCTATCCCCTCGCCGTGCGCTCGTCCAGTCTGCTCGAAGACTCGCAATACCAGCCTTTTACCGGAGTCTATGAGACCTTTATGCTGGGCAATCAGCACCCGGATCTCGCGGTGCGCCTCGCGGAGTTAATCGACGCCATCAAACGCGTCTATGCTTCCACCTTCAGCCGCCACGCCAAAGCCTACGTGAGGGCCACGCCCTACCGGCTGGAAGAAGAAAAGATGGCCGTCATCGTCCAGCAGCTCGTGGGCACCGTGCATGGGCAGCGCTTCTATCCCGATTTCTCGGGCGTGGTGCGGTCGCACAATTTCTATCCCGTAGCGCCCATGACCTTCGCCGATGGAATTGCGGCGGTCGCCCTGGGACTCGGCCGCGCCGTAGTCGATGGCGGAAAGTGTTTGACCTTCTGCCCGCGTTATCCCCAAAGTCTGGTGCAATTCTCTTCCGTAGAAGACATTCTCGCGAACTCGCAGACCGAGTTCTGGGCGCTCGATCTAGACGGCATGCCTCAAGGCCGTCCCGGACATCTGCACGAGTTGCGCTTCGGCCTGGATGCGGCCGAGGCCGACGGCACTCTGCCCGCCGTTGGCTCCACGTATTCGGAAGACAACGAGGCGATCTACGACGGCGTAAGCCGGCCCGGAGTTCGCATCGTCAGCTTTGCGCCCATACTCAAACACGGATTCTTCCCCCTGCCCACGATTCTCCAAACTCTGATAAAAGCCGGAGAAGACGCGCTCGGAGTTCCTGTCGAAATCGAGTTCGCCGTTCGCCTGCCGCGTCAACCCGGTGAAGCGGCGGAGTTTGGCTTCCTGCAAATCCGCCCGCTCACGCTTTCCCGCGATCACCAGGACTTGTCGGTCGGCAACATCGACCCGCAACAACTGCTTTGCCAGAGCAGCAAAGTTCTGGGCAACGGACGCATTGAAAACCTGCATGACGTTGTCGTCGTCGATTCCCAGCGCTTCGAGCGCAGGCGCAGCCAGGAAGTGGCCAAAGCGGTGGCTCATTTTAACGGCCTGCTCAGCGCCGAGAACCGGCCTTATCTGCTGATTGGTGTTGGCCGCTGGGGATCGAACGATCCCTGGCTGGGAATTCCCGTCGAGTGGGACGAGATCTCCGGCGCCCGCGTCATCGTCGAAGCCGGCTTCCGCGATTTTCGCGTCACTCCTTCGCAGGGCAGTCATTTCTTCCAGAACCTCACCGCATTCCAGATCGGTTACTTCACGGTGAATCCTGACGCCGGAGAAGGCTCTGTGGACTGGGAGTGGTTAAACCAGCAGCCTTCCGTGGACGAAGATGGATGCGTCCGCCATCTCCACTTCGACGCTCCGATGCGAGTGATCATGAACAGCAGAAAAAGTCAGGGCATCATCTTGAAGCCGGAAGCGTCCTAAGGAGTGGAACCGCTTGCCTGGGCCACGTCGTGCTTGTGCACCATCTTGCGATGAATATCGGGCCAGAATTCCTTGATCACGATCGTGATCGTGTCATACCCGACCTGCGAGCCCCACACGCTGAGCGTATTCGTCAGAGTACGATCGGAGGCATTATGAACATAGACCAACATATTCGTGGTGGGATCGTAGCGAGTCGTGATGAAGGCTCGGGGATGGTAGGTGTTGGTGGAGATTGCGGCCGCCAAGGCGCTGCCAATTACTTCGGAGTAGTTGAACTGTGAACGGCCGGAGTCGGTTCGCGTGATAAAGATCCGGCTGACGGCGTAACCAGCACGGTGCGCGAACCCGCCTTCACTCGACTGGAAGAAGCGCGGATCCTGATGCAGAATTGACGGAAGAACCGCGCTGGTCATGAAGTTTTCGATGGTTCCATCCGCAAAAGCCGAGGCGTAGCGTTTCCCATAGCCCTCCCAGCCCTGGCCATAGCCGGGTTCACTGTTCTCCGCCTGACTGATGCCTGACAAAACTCCATACCAGGGAAATTCAATCTTGTCGAAGGAGCCCAGGGCCACGACTTTGAATTTCTGGCCGGTGGTGAGCGGCTGCACTTTGCCGGCATTCTCCAGGGTCAGGAAATTCGGCAGCGCAAGAAAAAGCCGGTCGTTCGACGTTCCTGCGACCTTTCCCTGATCCCCCTTGCTTTGCGCCCCTTTGTCATCTTTGCTCGACGTGGCCTGCGGCCCGCCCTGCGCCTTCGGATCAGCGGTGTTCTGCTGCCCCGAAGTGCCGGCAGGATTGGCTTGGGCCTGCGCGCTCGTCGCATCCGGAGTTGCCGTTTGCTGGGCGGTCGCAATCGTCAAAAGGGAAGTGGCAAGTACAAAGCCAACAACTAATCTGGGGGCGAACTTCATCGACAAGCATTTCTCCTTAAGAAAGCGTCTCCAGCAGCCCCAGAGACGATCTTCCTATTCTACCAGCCAGCCTCTTGTGCCCTGGGATGAGGGCCGCGGTTTTACAATCCTTTACAAGAGGACCGTTACTTCTCTGAGTCATGCTGAATCAGCTTTAAGCGGGTCGTCCAGCGCAAGCCGATGCCGGGGCACGTTACTATAGAAGCAGACATCAAACTTCATCGCGAGGAAACGCATGGCAGAACCAACTTACGAAGAACTGAAAGCCAAGTTGTCTCAACTGGAAAAAGAAGTTGAGACCAAGAAGCGCAGCGGCGACCTGATTTTCAAGGTCGGCGAAAAAGGCGGCGTTAGCGTCTACGGACTGGGCCGTTTCCCGGTTACGCTCTACTACGAGCAGTGGAATCGCCTGCTCGGCGCGGCCGAGGATATCAAGAAGTTCCTCGAGGAAAACAAGTCGCGGCTAAAACTGAAGGAACAGGGCTGAGAGCGGGCGCCGGACCTCGGACGTTAGACCAACCCGCGTGATCTCATCCGTCATCGACCGGCCAGGAATCTGAGGTCCAACGTCTAAAGTCTGAAGTCCGCCGCCCGCCTTGCGCTATAATAAAAAGACTGTGCCCAAGTACTCCATTGTCGTCCCTCTGCACAATGAGCAGGAGAACGTTACCGACCTCTACGACCGCCTGAAAGCGGTGATGGAGACCGCTGGCGAGACTTTCGAAATCGTGCTGGTGGATGACGGCTCCAGCGACCACACCTTCGCCATGTTGCGTGAGATCGCGGCCGTCGATAGCCGCGTCACCGTGGTCAAGCTCCGCCGCAACTTCGGCCAAACCGCCGGACTGGCCGCCGGTTTCGACCACGCCCGCGGCGAGTACATCATCGCCATGGATGGCGATCTGCAACACGATCCCGCCGACATTCCATTGTTTCTGGAAAAGATTGCGGCTGGTTACGACATCGTCAGCGGCTGGCGCAAAGTCCGCATCGACAACTTCTGGATGCGCCGCATCCCCTCCCGCGTCGCCAACTGGCTCATGGCCAAGCTGAGCGGCGTCGATATTCACGACTTCGGCACCACCTTCAAAGCCTACCGCCGCGAGATCCTCGAGCAAGTCCCGCTCTATGGGGAGTTGCACAGGTTCATCCCGGCGCTGGCTTCGTGGTATGGCGCTTCCATCTGCGAAGTGCCCATCCGCAATGTGAACCGCGAGCGCGGTACTTCGCACTACGGCATCACGCGCACCTTCCGCGTCTTCTTCGATCTCATCACCATTCGCTTCCTGCTTCGCTATCTTTCCCGTCCGTTGCACTTCTTCGGGACGTTTGGCTTGCTCAGCCTGTTTGGCGGCAGTGCCGTTGTGGCTTGGCTCGGAGTAGAAAAATTCCTGCGCCACGTTCCTGTCATGGCGTCGCACGGCCCGCTGATGATGCTCGCGCTCGGCCTGCTTCTCGGCGGATTGAATCTTCTCGCCATCGGCCTGCTCGGCGAAATGCAGGTCCGCCACTATCACGAACCCCGCAACCGCGCTCCCTACTCCGTCGACCGCGTCCTCCGCGCGCAAAACGAAGAGCACAGCGTCTCTGAGTAGAGCTCATCTCCTAGCCGGTTCGACTCGACATCAACCCCGTTTAACGCTTGGCCGTCCGGACACGAATTACGGTCGCGCCCTGAAGGCGGAGATCAAGAGAGGCCTCGTGACAAAGCATAATACTCAAACCAGTGAAGCTGCACGCCTTCGCCGACGTGGAGAGCAACAGTCGGATAAGGGAGCCAACTCCAAAGCATTCCAGTCGTTTCTGGATGCCGCGAAGCTGGGCGACGAAGCGGCCCAGGTCTCAGTGGGGTACGCCTACGCCTACGGAATCTTGCGGAAGGTAAACGTGAATACGGGTCTTCGCTGGTGGAAGCTTGCCTACCGGCAGGGCTCCTGGGCAGCGGCATTCAATCTTGGAATGTTTTTTCGCGACGCAAAACAGTGGGCAAAGGCTGTGAAGTGGTTTGAGCGTGCCATACAAGCCGGCGATGAAGATGGTCTGATCGAGATCGCTAAGGTCCACCTTCGCTATGCGGGCGATCGTGCCACGGGTCTCCGCTATCTAAAGCGTGCAGTTGCGGCGAAGAATAAGCTCACAGAACCGGCCCGCCTGGAAACAGAGCGCCTGCTCAAAGAGCAAAAGGCTTTGTCCGCTTGCGATCTCCTATACATGGAGGCAGATTTGCTCGATGAGCGTAGGAGATATACCAAGGCCCTGCCGCTGCTGTTGAAAGGGGCGAAGGCCGGCGATACTAGCTGCCAGATCCTTCTCGGAAACTATCTTTCTGATGGTCGAAAAG
>Ga0116121_1001312_pt1 | contig 10606 bp, 7 predicted proteins | sample June2015DPH_13_1_FD_89725 | JGI IMG/M metagenome (GOLD analysis project Ga0116121, IMG submission 89725) | Peatland microbial communities from SPRUCE experiment site at the Marcell Experimental Forest, Minnesota, USA - June2015DPH_13_10 | ecosystem: Environmental > Terrestrial > Soil > Wetlands >...
ATCCGGGTCATAAGGATTTGCATATACCGTGGTGAGGTTCACCGTGAGCTCAAGTTTTGCATATTTCCCAACCGTGTCGGAATTTTTGGTGACTGAAGAAATATTCGGAGCGGCGGATAAACACACTGCAGCTATACCTACCAGTGCAGCGCAGCGACGAAAAGTCCGGCCTGATCCCTGAAAAGGCTTTTCCATACATATTCTCCTTAGTTTAAAAGATGGCCAACTTGGATTTTCGCATACAAACCCTCTCGCGAGGTTATTGAGTTTTAACACGATACCCCCCCTTTGAATGTGTTGTATGCAGCTCTTTAACTTTTATCTGGCGCTATAGGCGAACATGAACAATGGCAAACATCTCTGTGACACATCACTCTGCGAGAGGTGCATGGAGGAGACGTTGCAGTTGTCTTATTGTTGAACCATTGTCATGATCTCCAGGTGTCTCAAGTACTGTAATATAATTATGAACAATTCAATAGTGATAAATTGTTTTATTTTCTATGGTTTTTATTTCTATGAATTGCATAATTATTAAATCACAGCGTTACCTGAGCCATTGCTGACCGGATGCCAAATATTCCGTAGTTGCCTTAATGATTTTATTCTTATCTTCTGCTGAAAATCTTCGGTGGGTATATAGCAGCGGATTTCCCTGACTACCTTTTCGGGACTCAATTCGGCTCTGGATACCATTGTAACCTTCTGGTTCAGGGCTCAATATATCCAGAACCATCACTATTTCATACTAAAATCTGTCCACTTTCGCTGACGTCGCACAGTCGCACAACCGCGAACGCCCGGTTTTATATTTCAGGGCTGCACGAGGGGTTTCGGTGAAGGCGTGAAACAACTCCTTCGAGGAAAGCTTACCATGGTTTATCTGCTGTTGTATCTTGTATCCGGGTTTTTCAGCCTTGCGCTTCAGGTGATCTGGCAAAGGCAATTGTGCCTCATCACCGGCGGGACCATGGTTTCAATCGCCGGCATCATCAGCATATGGATGGTCGGCCTGGCGATCGGAAGTTTCGCGGGAGGGAAAATAGCGCGTAACGGCAGAAATTTAAACGCGTTGTTCTGTGTGACTCAGATAATGACCGGCGTCTATGTCCTTGTTTCGCCGGCGTTGTTCCGCGCCGTCAATATAATTGACGGAGGGCTCTTTTTACTCCAGCAGTCCGATGAGGCGCTTTCCATGGCGCTCAGGGCGATGATGCTGCTGTTGGTTTTGGCGGTTCCCGTCAGTCTTATCGGCGCGGGGTTCCCGATTTTGAGCGGCCTGCTTGGCAAAAGACATATATCATCCCTGTATTATCTCAATGCCCTGGGCGGCGTTGCGGGTGCGGTTTTGGTAAGTTTTTTCTTTTTGGAAAAGGCGGGAGTCAGAGGAAGCGTCATCCTGCTTTCGTGCGGCCTCATCATCGCCAACGCCGCCGCTCTCCTCTTCACCAAAAAACCGGCCCGCGACGATTCGTTGAAGCAAGGGGCGTCAATCCGGGAAAGAATAATTTCCGTAAAAAATCCTCCATCCGCCGCCGCGAAAAGATCTCTTTCCGTCATTGTGCCCGTTCTTTTTTTCCTCTCCGGCTTTACGTCATTGTCCTATGAATTCCTCTACAATCGGATCGTTTTGTTCATTTTCAAGGAATCGTCGTACTATTCGTTCGCCATAATCCTGATTCTCTTTATTGCAGGAATTTCCGCGGGGTCGTTTCTTTACAATGCGACAAAGAGGGCATTTGTTTCCCTCTCATGCACATTATTCTGGTTCGGTCTGCTCGAGTGTTTTATCGGTTTTTGGCATATCCTGTTGCCGAATTTTTCGGTGTTCATTTATACCGCCAATCTGGTGATAAATCCGAACACCCTTCCGGCACATTATTTTCTGGGGACCGTTTTTTACCGGACGTCAGTAGCCGCGCTGCTTATGCTGCCGCCCATAATCGTCTTTGGGTTCCTCTATCCCATGGTCATAGATTTGTACGTTTTATTAAAAAACAAAACCACGGAGGGCGAGGCGGTAGGATATATCGGCTTTTATAACCTGGCCGGATCGGCAATCGGACCGATTGTCACCGTTTTTTTCCTGATCGCCGTTTTTCAGGTTGGAGGGGCGTTACGGATAATTTCATTGCTGAATATCTTCATCGCCCTGGCGGCTTTGCTTTTTGTAATTTCGCGAAAGGAATTTTCGTACTCTCGAAAGAAATCGGTCCTCTGCGTTTCCTTGCCGCTGATGGCGGTTTTGATCTCCCTGTACACCCCCTATTCATTCGAACTTTTTCAATATCTGGCCCGGCAGGTTGAAAGCACGCAATTGCTCTACTATAAGGAAAATGCGTCTTCGACCATCGCGGTAACCAGGGCCGCCGACAGCGTCCGCATGCTGTCGATCAATTGCATTTCCGAGGTCCCCACGGATTACAATGCGCTGAGGACCTTCCGGTTATTGGCGTATCTGCCCTTTATGACAAAAGAAAATGCCCGGTCGGTGCTGACGATCGCCTTCGGCGGCGGCATCACCTTCGGCTCGGCATGCCAGGTGAAAGGCGTCCGCGAAATAAAATGCTCCGAAATATGCGGGGACGTCCTTGATGCCTCCGGTTACTTCGCGGACTTCAACCATAACGTTATTTCCACGAACAGGGGCGACATCGTCATCGAGGACGGCCGGAGGTTCGTGGAAAAATCCAATACGAGCTACGATATCATCATCTGCGATTTGACCCATCCCTCGCTGTCGGACTCATGGGTACTTTTTACAAAAGAGTTTTATGCGGCATGCGCGGCAAAATTGAACGCCGGGGGCGTGATGGCGCAATGGGTTCCAATTCACGGGTTGCCCTTGTCAGATTATAAAGTGATTCTGCGGACGTTTGCCGGAACCTTCAGGGAAGTTTCGCTTTTTTACGTGAACAATTATACGATACTGCTGGGAAGCGCCTCGCCGATCGTCCTTTCCCCGCAGGCGTTCAAGGCGTTATTGGAAAACCCGGTGATCTCGAATGATCTGAACAAAGTGAATCTGAACACGGTAGAAGACATAGAACGCATGCGATTGATGGATTCCCGTGATGTCAGGAAATTCGCGGGCGCCGGAGAAATTGCGTCGGACAATTTATCCCCTGTCCAATTTTCCCAGAAGCGATTGCGGGGAGTGGATAATTCGCAATTGGAGATCTGCAATGGCTTCAGCGACTATTTGTACCGCAATCCGGGAAAGGACCCGGCGATTACCTGCTATCAACTTGTCACCCTGAAATTGCGCGAATATATCTATCAAAAAGACCTCGTCAATTTGCTCGTTTATTTCGCGCGCCAGCAAAAGGTCCTGTCGGAAAAAGGCCTGTTCGACGATGAAATGACGAAGACGCTTACGTCGGAGGACGTTCGAGAAATGTTTTATTCCTATTTTTTCAGGGGAAACGGACTGGACCAGCTGTTCAATGACCCGACCGACGATAATGTCAAGGCGCTGGAAACTCTCGGCACGACGGCGTTTCCCGCGGGCGACGAGGCGGAATTTATAAAAGGAACGCGTTACTTTCAAGCAAAAAAATACGACATGGCCCTGGCTGTTTTTTTGAAACTCTACCCCCGGAAACCTTATCCCATTTTGTTAAAAATGATCAACGCGACCATCCCCCTCACGGCCAGACATTAAAGGCGTACGGGCGCATCCGATCGCCATTATGGCCCGGAGCAGCGTGTGATTGAAGGGTCGGTCTTGCCTTTAAACAGTTCATCGAACCAGGCGTGTAAGCCGCTTTTTTGCCTTTAAGCAAAAGGCGGGATACGAGTTTATTTGATGATTTTCTTCCCTTCCGAAAAAGCATCGCCTAAATATTTACCAATGCCGTAATAGGCCCGGTTGGCCGGATCAAAGATCATTGGTTGTATCTTTTCGATGTCCGGGGCTCCGTCTTTCCCCAGCACCGCCTCATCGGCTTTGACATCCTTAATCTCGCCAACGAATAGCGTATGCAATCCCAGTGGTACGATCTTGATTACGGAGCATTCCATAATAAAAGGGAACTCCTTAACATATGGTGCATCTACCAGGTCGCTTTTTACCGGCGTGAGCCTGGTAGCGGCAAACTTATCCTCAGTCCGGCCCGAAACGATCCCGAAATAATCCGCTTCCTGGATATATTTTTCTGACGGGATACTGATTGTAAATGCTTTGCGAGCCATGATATTGCCATAGGTATAAGTAGCTTCACGGATGGAGATGGCGACACAAGGCGGCTTGGAACAACAAATACCGCCCCACGCAACGACCATCGCATCCGGCCTGCCGGATTTATCGTATGATCCTACGACGAAAACCGGCGTGGGGAAAACAATGGTTTTCGCTCCAAGGGACTTTTTCATTCTATCCTCCTTCGTACCGATATTTGACGGGGAATCCAGTGAAAAAACTGAAGTCGTTAACAATAATCCTACGACCAACAACTTGCCGGTCATAGCCGCCCAAAAGGTTTTCATATCATTTCTCCGCCGGCGCCTGCGTTTATTCTTTAACGCGCCGGACGCCACGCGTTTGTTTGAGACCTCGCTCTTATGTACCTTATTCCTTGAATACGGAAACCGCTTCTTTCATAAGGGATGCTATCGGAAGCTCTTGAGGACATACTTCCTCACATGCCTTGCATCCGGTACACTTGCCCGCTTTCCCGCCGATGACGGTGTATCCCGTCGCCCAGGGGTTCTGGTCATTCCACACGGCAGCGTTGTTGAGGGCGGCTAATACATCAGGGATGTCAACCCCTGCTGCGCATGGCATACAATACCGGCAGGCCGTACAATCCGCTTTGATTCCTTTTTTCATCGCTTCCTGCAATGACGCAAACATCAATAAATCATTTTGGCCGAGGGAATTCGCGATGCCGTCATCAGCGGTCCGGATGTTTTCCACCACCTGCTCCATGCTGTTCATACCCGATAAAAGGCTTGTTACGCCGGGTTCGTTCCACACGAAGCGCAATGCCCATTCCGCAGGACTCCTTTTAATCGGAGATACGTTGAAGATCGACGTCATTTTTGAAGGAAGGTTCTGCGCGAGTTTACCGCCTTTGAGCGGCTCCATCACCACGACCCCGATTCCCTTATCAGCGGCATACGCAAGGCCCGTATATCCAGCTTGAAAATCTCTATCCATGTAGTTATACTGGATCTGCGCGAATGCCCAGTCATATTCGTCGCAAATCCGGATGAAATCTCCGGCTTTTCCATGAAAGGAAAAGGCGGGAAACCTGATTGTTCCTTCGGCTTTCTTTTTATCCATGAACTCGCGTACTCCGAGATCGCGCATCCTGTCCCACATCGCACCATTAAGGCCATGCAGGAGATAGAAGTCGAAATAATCCGTTTTCAGCCTTTCAAGTTGTTCCGTTAAAAAGGCGTCCATCTGTTCCCGTTGTCTGACTATAAAAAGCGGCAACTTGGTTGCCAGATGAACTTTTTTACGCCATCCTCCCGCAAGCGCCTCGCCGACGAACGGCTCGCTTTCTCCCCGTTGACCGAAGACTGCCGCGTGATAAAAATATGCGGTATCGACATAGTTGACGCCTTGGTCTATTGCAAAATGGAGCAGTTCCGTTGCCTGGGAATAGTCTATCTTCTCTGGTTTGTCGCCTATGGTCGGGAGCCGCATACACCCAAATCCGAGAATCGAAAGATCAACCCCTGTTTTGCCAAGTTGTCGATAGCGCATAAAGCGTCCTTTGATGATATATTGTGAGAAAATCGTCCAAAAACCCGCCACTAAAATATACTCGTCACCGGGCGATTGTTTCGTCCTTCGAAGCAAGCGCCTCGATGAACGGTGACTGAGTAAGAGACAGGGGACTCCTTTAGAGTGGAAGTGAAAATATGCAGGAAAGATATAATCGGCACTGAGTTGAATTACTGAGAGCTCCTTGTTTTCAGTATTCTAACGGTAACGGGAGTCAGTATAGGGCAGGAAACCGAATAACGGGGTGAATCGTACTGGAAAATATCGCTGCGTTCAAGAACGGGTTCCACCACGCCCCGGCTGCGACTGGGTGAAGCCTTCCGTTCCTCTATCGCACGTCTACCTTTATCCAAAGGAAAGGATGGACAATTGGCAGATGAGCATATGGTATTTTATAAAATCTTCGGGCATAATTGCCGTTAATTATTGAAAGTAAAGTTTGGAGAATACCATAAAAAAGATCAACTACAAATGGATTGCGCTTTCATGCACCTCATTAGGGGCATTTTTTTCTGTTATAAGCGGAAATACCCTTCTTATCGCTTTACCGAAAATCATGAAGGACTTACATGCAAGTTTTCAGGAAATTATCTGGACAATGATGGGATACATGTTCATACTGAGCATAATAGTGCCTGCAATAGGAAGAGTGGCGGACATCATTGGGAGAAAAAAATTATTCGTTGCGGGTTTTGTCGTATTTACACTCGGGTCTTTGCTGTGCGCTTTTTCGAGAACGGGAATGAACCTAATTTTTTTCAGGATGATCCAGGCGATAGGCGGAGCATTATTGGCAGCAAATAGCGTTCCGATAGTTACCGATGCCTTCCCCCGGAAGGAACTTGGCATGGCGCTGGGAATTAACGGTATGATCATCAGCGTCGGGGGAGTTGTTGGCCCGATTCTGGGCGGTTTATTGATACCCATGGGCTGGCGGTCGATATTTATTATCAATGTGCCAATTGGTATTACTGGTACAATTTGGGCGGTAATGCAGCTTAAGGAACTGGAAATACTACCGGCAAAACAAAAATTTGACTGGCCCGGGACCATGGTTTTCACTTTCGGCATGCTTGCTCTATTGCTGTTTTTAACCTTCGGCGGACTTTATGGGTGGCTGAATACGGGCATGTTCATGCTACTGGTCGTCGCTGCGGTAATGCTGCCGTTATTCGTTATTATAGAATTCCAGACATTGGAACCGATGCTGGATATGAGGCTTTTCAAGTCAAGAGCGCTTGCCTTCGCTTACGGCTCCAATCTCCTGAACGGTATTGCCCGCGGAGCGGTTACATTCCTTCTCATATTTTACTTTCAGGGAATAAAAGGGGTTGACCCTATCCAGGCGGCTCTAATGCTGATACCTTTCGTAGTACCGCAAATTATAGTGGCCCCTATTTGCGGATGGTTGTCCGACAAAATAGGTTCAAGGATGTTAAGTTCAATCGGGTTGCTGGTATCCGCCACAGGCCTGGTAGGCCTGATGGTTATCAAGCCCGAAACTTCTTATATGGAATTGTCGATATCCATGATCATTACCGGTATAGGCTCTGGAATGTTCTTTTCACCCAACAACAAAGCGATTATGGAGGCAGTACCTGTAGAAAAAAGGGGGATCGCAGGCGGGGTCCGAACAATGATGAATAATGTAGGCATGGTAATCAGTATGGCCATTTGCATGGCAGTCATTACCTCCTGTGTTACACCGGAAGCCTTTTCCGGACTTTTTACAGGAACACAGGCGGGTTCAAAGGGTATAGCCGTTAAGGAATTTATCTCAGGCTTGAGATTACTATTTACCGTATCATTTGTGATCAGCATTATAGCGGCATTTATATCTTATCTCAGGGGCAGCCCGCCTGACTGGCAGCACGATACCCCTCTTCAGCACATTTAATAATGGCGCCACGCTCATCTCCGGCCGGATTCATACGTCGTGATAAAACACAGGAAGATGCCGTGGGATAATCCCTAACGCCAAGGAAAGGCTTTCCTGAAAGACTGACCACTCACTCATCGAAGTCACCATAAGAAGGCATCTCATCTGGATGCCTTCTTATGTAAAACAACTTCCATGGAGTCCTCACTTCCATTTGCTGGAGTCACTTTTCCTTGGCAAAACTTTCCTATGACTTGAAATGAGTTTTGACGACCTTTTCGTCGTCGTTTTGGAACCTTTCATCGTAACCTCCTGAACAGGTTTTCCTCAAACGACACAGCTTAACCCCCCTCCTCCATCTTAATTACGAGCAAGGAGGGTTAAAAATGCAACCTGACGACGTTCATGGCGCTCCAATAAAGTCAAATGAGAGGAATCCTTATGTGGGTTTGCCAATGCCCTTCCGACATCCTTCTTTCCATTTCAACTTCGCCTTCAGTTGAATCCGCAGTAATGGCGCGATAATTGCTACTTTATGAGCGATGGAATTGTGATAAGTCATCTCATTCAAGAGCGGGCGTGCAATGAAAAAGAAATGGTGTTTCGCCTTGATTTACGTACTTTTGTTCAGCGGATGCATGCCGTGGGATCGCAACAAAGAGGTGAATTTCTTACCGAAAATGCCCATTAAGGTAGAGCTGGAAGGCAATCCGGAGTTCAATCATAACGGCTATTATTATCGAGACCGTGTAGGGGAATACTCTGAATCGCAGAGAGAACCGTGGAAGGAGTTGGCGCAAAGTTACTATCTTCACTACTGAGAAGAATTAGAGCTGAAAGTAGAAAAGGAACGTGTCCGTCGTAGAATCAGGAAGCCGTGCTATGGACTAAAGAGAGGGGAAGTGAAGGATTTGCGCCGGAAAATGAAAGCGATGGGCCTGAAAACTCATAGGATTTCACAGGGAACTATTTCATGACAGGAAATCTATTCAGCTAAGTATGACCTTTTGACAGCAAAGTCATGGGCAGTGCGAGGTGAATGGTGCCATACCCGGTATTTCGCTTTGCGTCAATCTTCATAATTGCCCATATTTTCAAGCAATCGAGTTTCTTACCGCATTTCGAGCAAAAGTTTGCCATATTTTTTCATTCCGGCACAAATTTCAAGTCTTGAACCAAAAAAAGGAAAATAAAACGTTCTATCAAGCACAATTGATTTGAATCGCTATTTCTAAATTTGACATTAGCCCCACAATAGCTATATTTTTCTTTGAAGCCGGTCAATATGCAAACGGCGAGGGCTGAGAAACGGGGCGGGAGTGAGCGGCTGTAAATGAGCCTTGCTCATACGCCCACCCGCTCACGAAAAATAAAACTTCCTATCGTTAATAAGGAGGAATCACATGGACGCGGCCAGACGAAACACTATCCTCTACTGGGTTTTGACCATCCTTGTGCTGGCGCCGACCGCCGGCTCAGGAATCCCGGAGCTTTTCACGAACGGCGCGGGGCCGACCGCCCAAGCCCTGCTCAAGCTCGGATATCCGCTCTATCTAATGAAGATCCTGGGCTTCTTAAAGATACTCGGCGCCGTCGCCATCTTGACCGGACGCTTTCCGACGATGAAGGAATGGGCCTACGCGGGATTCACGTTCGATTTCCTCGGGGCGACGGCTTCCCACCTCCTGGCCGGGGACGCCGCGCATGCCCCGTTCCCGTTCCTTTTCTTCGTGCTGCTGATGGGATCCTATTTCTTCTCGAATCGGAGGACGAACCCGCGCGCAATCAAGGCTTGAATGTGGTGACCAAACGCTTACAGATAGAGAGCCCTTTTCTTTCGTGGAACTCTGCTGCCACGATGCCTCGACCCTGACCACGGCCCAGGCACACGCCCGCTGTTATCTCTCCACCTACGAACCGACGAAGGAGGCGCCCTGAAAGTGTAAAATTCGAGGCGTTCTGGACATTTTTTACGAAGTCTCAAGGCTGATTCTGACAGGACAGGATCAGGGAGGGTACGAATCATTATTGTCAATCATTTTACATGACGTGCGCCCGTTGTTTTACACTTTATGGGGGACAGGGACCGGGCCGCGATCTTCATGCTACTCCGTTATGCAAACCATCTTCGCTTCGATGGCATTGCCGCTGATTATTCGCGCGACATACTGACCGGACGGAACGGCATTGCCGTATTGGTTCTTTCCATCCCAGATAACTTTTTCATTAACCGTACCGCCGTCAGAATACAATACGCGAACTATGCAGCCTTGAAGATTGGCAATTTCAATTTTAACCCCTTTCGACGCGGGGATCTCGAAGCTGATGGCCCGCGAACCGTTGGAGGGAGAGGGATAAATTTTTGTGTTGGCAATATCCGTAAGAACCTTCTTTGGGGGTTGAGGGTCGAGAACGCTCAGGTAGGAGGAGATGTCAAAGGTATAGGTTGCCGTAATGAGAGAGCCGGTAGATGAAACAGTATCTAAGAGCTCGACCTCATAAATTATTTTATCCCCAGATGGCATAAAGCGGAGACTGCCTATCAGTTCCCTGACAATAAATCCGCCAAACAATCCAATCATTCTTTGATTAGATATATTAAACAAGTACACGGAATCCCCAGCCGGCCCACCTATAACAAGATCTGTCCCGAGCAAATATTGACCGTTGGGCGAAATATCATACAGTTTAAAGTTCAATGGTGTATTCAAATTCGTCTGAGAGAATGATACGGCTGCAATCGCGGCAATGCAGAGAACCATTTTTTTAAGCGACATACACGCTCCTTTGGAAATATAGGTGGGGAAATTTGATGCCGTTAAGCTTTATTTCCTTCTTCAAAGAATAGGCCGCTTTTTATCATGATAGGGTCTGTAAGAATTTCTGTGTAAGTGGGATTTGTCATTTTGGGATTCGGTTTTCAAAAATAATGGACATTTGATTGATGGCGGTTCCCCAGCCCCGGATCGGCATGGTCCATTTCTTCATGA
>Ga0116121_1001319_pt1 | contig 10581 bp, 8 predicted proteins | sample June2015DPH_13_1_FD_89725 | JGI IMG/M metagenome (GOLD analysis project Ga0116121, IMG submission 89725) | Peatland microbial communities from SPRUCE experiment site at the Marcell Experimental Forest, Minnesota, USA - June2015DPH_13_10 | ecosystem: Environmental > Terrestrial > Soil > Wetlands >...
CAAGCTGAACGGGCGTCCATTGACCAGGAACTGCTTGAGCGCTCTGCAATTCCAGCGGCCGATTTTCGGGACCTGGGATACTACCGCATGGGCGCAAACCAACGAGCAGCCGAGCTAGCCAACGAACTTCAGCAGCGCGTGGTATCCGCGTCCGAACAGCGCGCGCGGGTCCAGCGAGCCCAGCAGGGCGTCAAGCTGCTGGAGAAGATGCGGGAGCGGCGGCTCGAAGAGCATACGTCGCTCGCCGGACGCGAACTGGAACAAGTGGCGGCCGAGGCTTACCTTTCCCGCTGGTCGCAAGTGTACCGCGCGGATTGATGCCGGTAACACCGGAATTCGGCGCGCGAGCGGCGGTTGTTATGCAGCCCGTGCTTTTTCCCTGAAAAGCCTCACACGCTGGTGGCGGCCACCCGTGACATCAGCATGCGCCGCACGGCCGCATAGATCCGCTCGACAGCGGGCCGCCGGTAGGCCCATTTCTCCTCCGGTTCCGGTGGGTTGACTACCATGGTGGCGTTTGCCTCGAAGAGCAGAATCTCGCCGCTTGCACTCAGCCCGAAGTCGACACCCGCGTAATCGAGGCCGAGGCGCGCCTGAATCTCGGCCAGAGCCGTCATGGCACGCGGTCCCAGCACGGCCGGCATGTTTTCGAGGAACTCCGCGTCTTCGGCGCGATGCTCGGGTTTATCAGCCATGTCCGCGGTGTAGTAGTGAATCTTCCAATGGCTCGAGACGGCAACGTGCAGCGGGTACAATTTGCCATCCAGCATCATCACGCGATACTTGCGCACCTTACCATCCCGCCCGCGCGCGTCGAGGTAGCTCAGAACCGTCAGATCTTCGCCCGGAAGCTCTGCCAGCGCCGCAGGCAATTCCCCGATCGCCTCGACCCGAAGAAAGTGACGGCCAGTGTGAAAGCCTGGAGTCCGGATCAGAAGCGGAAAGTCGAAACCGTGGCGGGTGAGCGACATACCGGCGTCCGGGCCGGCCAGCAGCGCACGGGGCAGTGTGACTGTCCGCGGCGTGATCACCCCGGGAATGCTAGAGAGGCGCTGTGCGTTGTCGCTGCGTCCGGTGGCGGCGACTGCGGCCGGCGCATTGATCACGGGCGCTGTCGTCAGGGCCAGCACGGACTGGGCCGCGGCGAGCGCCGAGGCCGTCAAATCGGCGTCGCCGATCGCATTGAACACGATCCGGTGCGGCGGTAGCGGAGTGGCGGGATCATAGAACTCGACGAAGACAATAAAGGTCTGAAAGATCCGTTCGTTTAGAAAATGGCGAATGGGAATGTTACCGCCGGCAGAGGCCGCCAGCAGCAGCAGCGAAACCGGTGGCCCCTCGCCGCGATAAGGTAACGCCACCACCGGCCGCTTCGCGAATCCCATTTGCCGATGGAGGGCGGCGCCAGGTTGATCACCGGACTCCGCGAGAATAAGGGCGAGGCCTTGGTGCGCCTCGGCATGATCCGGCTCCAGGCGCAGAGCCGTTTCATAATGTTCGCGCGCCTCCGCCAGGCTACCGCTCTCCCGCAACACATTCGCCAGATTGACGTGACTCATCGGGTCGGCGGGGTGCCTTGCCGCGGCTTCTGCGTAAGCGGTGCGCGCGGCTGTACGGTATCCCGTTTCATGCAGCAGCGTGCCAAGGTTGTTCAACGCCGCCCTGTGCGATGGCTCCCGCGAAAGCAGATCGAGGTACGCATCTCGGGCGGCGGCGGTGCGGCCGGTTTCGGCCAGCAAACAGGCGCGCTCAAACCGCAACGGGGCGGCGGCGGAACCGGATGCGAATTGCGCCTCCAGCTCCCACAGCCGGGCTTCTCGCAGCGTCCGCGGCATCCAATTCTCCGCTTCCGCCGGCTGACCTTGTTGATTCCGCAGAGCAGTGCCTTCTATGCTGCGGCCCGCTTCGACAGTCTTTTCAATCAATGCATCGATTTCGGCCCGGCTGGTGCGGTGATTCACGATGGCGGCGCGAATTGCCAGTTGCCCGTCGATCACGGTCGTCGACGGCGCGACGGCTCCGGCTTCCTGGAGGTCAACCACAATTCGAGCGTTGACGAGATGAGAGTCGTGGCTGGCTCGATAACGGAAACACACGATGTTCAACTGCACGGGCGCCAGCAGTTCGAGTTCGGGCGTCTCCTCGACCCGGCTCTCCAGATAGCGCGCTAGGGCGCAAGTGCGCGAAATCGCCGCTCCCAGCGCATCGGCACCATAAACCTTCATCGTGAACCACGTCTTCAGCGCCCGAAAGCCGCGGGAGAGGTCGGGTCCAAAGTCAACGGGCCAGAAAGAGCCGCCCGCCAGTCCCCGCTCCTCGCGCCGCAGGTAAGCGGCGGAGGTGGCGAAGGAATTGCGATGGAGCAGGCTGTCGCGTACCAGGATGAAGCCCGCATCATATGGGACTTGGCCCCACTTGTGAAAGTCGAACGCGAGCGAATCGGCACGCTCGATTCCGCGCAGACAGGGAGCCAGATCGGGCGCCAGTACGGCGAGGGCCCCGCAGGCGCCGTCGACATGAAACCACATTTGCTCACGGCGCGATAAATCGGCCAGCGCATTGAGATCGTCAATGGCGCCGGTATCCACGGTGCCAGCCGTGCCCACCAGCAGGAACGGCGTAAACCCGGCGCGTCGGTCCGCCTCAATCGCTCTTTCGAGTTCCGCCAGATCCATCCCTCGACCGGGAGGTGCAGGAATCAAGCGGAGCGCATCGCTGCCGATCCCGGAGAAATCCATCGCCCGGGCGATACAGGTATGAGCGGCCGCCGAGGCATAGGCAGCTAACCTGCGGGGACTCGCGGCGACGCCCCCGCAACGCGCTTCGAAGCCCAAAGCAACGTTGCGGGCGATCAGCACGCCAATCAGATTCGCCATGGAAGTACCGGTCACAAACAAACCGCTGGCGCTCTCGGGAAAGCCGAAGATCGTTTGCATCCAAAGGACAATCTGGCGCTCCACTTCGATCGGGATGTGGTCGCGGCCGCCGAGATTCGCGTTGAGGCTGGCGGCGAGCATCTCGGCCAGCATGCCTACCGGAGTTCCGCCGCCATGCACCCATCCCATGAAACCGGGATGGGTATTGCCTGTGGCGTACGGCTGTATGTCATTCAGGAAACTACCGTGAACCTCGGCAAGACCGGAAGGCGCCCGGGGGAGAGGATCGCGGAAGCGAGTCCGAACTTCACTGGGGATTGGTTTCCAGACGGGACGCTGGCGGATGTGCTCGATATAGTCGAGCGCGTCATCCAGCATCTTGTGAGCCTGAATCCGGAATCGAGGCCAGTCGTCGGGGTCGAGAGATTCGCCTGCTGGAGTGGGGGGATCGGTTGCCATACTGTCTTTATTCAAGCAGAATTCGATCCACCGCCGTCACCTAAGCACAACAACGCCTTCGGAGCCCGCCCAAGCACGGGGAAACGTTTTATGATCAGAACAGAAATGCCGTACCGACCGAATGCGCTGAGCCTCTGCATGATTGTGAAGAACGAAGAGCGCAATCTCCCCCGGTGTCTTGATTCGGTGCAGGATCTGGCCGGCGAGTTAATTGTCGTCGACACCGGTTCGACCGATCAAACGCCTCGCATCGCAGCCCGCCACGGGGCGGAGGTTGTCCGGTTCGATTTCGCGAGCGTCGATTTTGCGGCCGCACGCAATCGCGGTATCGAACGCGCGAGTGGCAGGTGGATCCTGGTGCTCGACGCGGATGAGACCCTGGATCGGGCGAGCGCGCCCGAGATCGAAAGGCTCGTCGGCCTCGACGAAAACGCGGGGTATTACCTGGAGAGGCACAATCACGCGTCGGATTCGGCGAGTCCCACCACGGATTATGTCGTTCGGCTCTTTCCCAACCGGCCGTACCATCGGTATCGCGGCCGCGTACATGAGACCATCGATGCTTCGATTCTGTCCGGAGGAGGGCGCCTGCGCAAAAGCGGCATTCGCATCGATCACAGTTTTGCTTCAGACCGGGAAACTCGGCGCCGCAAGAACCATTGGTACATCGAGATCCTGAAGGAAGAGATCGCCGCCGATCCGAGCGATGACTCGCGGCTGGATTTTCTCGCGGCCGAATACCACCAGCTTGAAATGTTCGATGAAGCCACCGAAATTGCCGAACGGATCGCGCAGATGAGGCCACTGGACGCCAGGGCTCATTTGTTCGTGGGCACTTACCACTTACTATACAAGCCCGATCTGGCGCAGGCGCGAGCCGATTTTAGCCAGGCCCTGAAGCTCCGCCCGGGCTACGCCGAAGCGGAATCCTTCCTCCAACTCATTGACCAGCAAGAACGTTCACAGTACCGGCCGTAGCCGACACCGGGCCTTCCGGACATTGCCGGCCTAAGCGGCCCGCGCATGTTCTGCTTCTGCACAGCGGGGTGGTGTCGCGAGTCTATCAACCGTCAATGTTCTGACAGTGCAGCGACCCAATCCCGCAGGACTGAATCCCTTAGAAATGCTGAATTCCGATGCCTTACCCCCCCACTATAGTGGCCATCAACATGCTACGGGAGGGACATGGGTTTCTTTATAGGCGGCCTTTCCAGCAGCTATTTATAGTCGATGCTCGGCACGGTTTTGCAGAGCGCCGGGGTGACGTCAAATGCGACCCGGAGCCCGAGCTCCACTGGCTCTACGTCGGCCCCGCAGACGCCGGAAGTCAACCAGCCCTCGCCGTTTGCGGTGCTGCTGGACACGTTACAGCAGCTTCAGCAGTCGGACCCGACCAAGTACAGCCAAGTCACGCAGCAAGTGGCGACCAACCTCTCGAGCGCCGCACAAGCCGCGCAATCGAGCGGCCACACTACTGCCGCTAACGCGCTCAGCCAACTCGCCAGCGACTTCAGCAGCGCTTCGCAAAATGGCCAGCTTCCGAGTATCCAGGATTTGGCGAAGGCGGTCCACCTCCACAGCCATCATTCCCAATCGGCCAGTATCCTCAGCTCGACCGGAAGTTCCGGCAGCGCTTCGAACAGCAGCGCAAACCAGACGCTCAGGCAGATGATCTCGGCGTTTCAAACAGATGCGTCGCAGAACGACTCGCTAAGTCCGATGTCGATTATTCTGAATACGCTGTCCAGCGCCGGGATCGGGGGCTCCGTTGGCTGATATCTGCATCCCGCCAGAGCTGGAGCGACTTTTCGAGCCACACCTTGCTCAAACGGTGTGCGAAGATCGCGACGACCTGGCGATTCAATACTTGCTGGCTCTCGATCTGGTGCGCGAAGCGCAGCGCGAGTTCAATAAGGCCGTGACCGAGATGAACATGGAGTGCGCCTAAACGAAGCTTCGCCGGGTCGAGGAGTATCGGCGCGATATGCTCCGAGAATTGGTTGAGCATTGCGAGAGACACGGGTGCTCCACACCGGAACAGAAAGAAATCTGCCAGAGTGTTCCTCTCCAGCTTGCATGTTAGGGCCAGGCGTGATTCTTGAGGACTGAAGGCGGTTTGAGCCGCCGGCAGCGCGAGGCGCCGCAAGGTCCTCACTTTGGTTATCAATCCAATGAGCGGGCTGTGTCACGCGTCAAAGATCTGACAACTGCTGTGCGCCGTCAAAACGACGACACTCTGGTTTGGTCCCATCCAATTGAAAAGAATACACCACGCATGGCTGATGATCTGCATTTCCTCTAGCGCATGACCTTGCCACAACCAGAATCCAAGGAGTTCTCATGGCATTACACTTCAATCAAGTAACGAGCCCTCTCCTGACGTTGCCGCCAGCGCCCACCCGGCGGCCGGCCGCCGGCGCTACATCCGGACAGCCTGCCGCGCAAGGGATAACCGCAACCACGGCGACTCAGGGTAATTCCAGTTTTCTATCGCTGTTGGCGAGCAGTTCGGCGGCAGAGGAGCCGGCAGCGACCGCCGTCGCGCCGGCCGCAGCCACTGGCACGGCAGACGTTTCTTCTTCAGCCGCCAACACGAGCGGCCTATCCGATTTCGAACTGCTGTTTGGCGGCGCAAATTATAATCCCGCGGACCCGATGGTTGCCGCAGCATCTACGTCCACAAGTCCCGCGAGCGCCGCTGAGGCGGCTGCTACGTCCACCGCACAAGCGGCCGCTCCGCCCACCGCACAATCGGTCTTCGGGCCGAACGTTTGGATGACCGATCCCACCGGACTCAACCCCGACGGGAGCACTTTCGAATACAACCCCTTCTACTTCGCCACCCAGGGCACTGCGCAAACCGTGGCCCAAATGGTCGGCGGTTCGGTGATTACCCAAGATGTCTTCACCCAGCCGGCGGGCCAGGACCCATTCGTGCAGCAGCAGCCGAACTATATGGTCCAGATGCCCAACGGGGCGGTCATCAATCCCGGCCTGGTGGCGTCGTTCTACACCTTCGGCTTTTCGCAATCGCAGATCGACACCATGGTTGCTCAGGAGGTGGCCAACACGCCGTCCCCGGCACAAACGACTTAGCTTGTGGCGCGAACTACTAGCCGAAGTCACCGGGGCTAGCTAGACTCAATGGTGACGTAAACGCCGGGTTCCTTGGAATTTGCGACTTGGCGCTGGTTTTGTGGAGAGGTATATGGATTACGCAGTATTGTTCGTGGACGACGACGCTCGGATCTTAAGTGCTATCGAGCGAAACCTGAAGAAAGCATATCGTCTCGGCACCGCCGGAAGTGGTGACGAAGCACTCAAGGCCATAGCGACAGATGCCTATGCGGTCGTGGTGTCCGATCTGAGTATGCCCGGCATGAACGGCATCGAGCTACTGAAAAAAGTCAAGCAGTTACGCCCTGACACCATTCGGATACTGTTAACGGGACACGCCGACGTGGACGCTGCGATCGCGGCTGTAAACGAAGGGAGCATCTTCCGGTTCCTCGCCAAGCCTTGTCCTCAAGAGGTCCTTACCAGGACGCTTGACGCGGCTTTCGAACAATACCGTCTAGTAACGGCCGAAAGAGAATTGCTGCATCAGACGCTGATGGGCACCGTTGCTGCCCTGGTTGGAGTGCTCGCCACAGTCCAGCCACTGGCGTTGGGCCGGACGGCCCGGATTGCGAGATATGTAAGGCAGTTGGCAGCCGAACTGAAGGTCTCTGACCGATGGGAGATCGAAGTCGCCGCCATGCTGTCGCAGATCGGCTGTATTGCGATGAATCCCGAGGTCCTGAAGAAGTACTACGCTGGGGAAACGCTCTCGAACGCCGAGAGGTCAGACCTCCTGTCGCAGTCCCTGATCGGGTGCGGGCTCGTCCGCAGGATTCGCCGGCTTCACACGGTGGCGCAGATAGTCGAACACCAACATGACTCGTTCAGCCGCGCCGCGGACCTGTCTCCGGAAGCGCAAATAGTCGTCTTGGGCGCCCAGTTGCTCCGCGTGGCAATCGACTTTGACCGGTTAATCGGAATACCCCTGGAGACTGAAGCCGCCCTGGCCGTAATGCGCCGGAATGAATCCGAATACAACGCGGAGGTGCTGGCCGCGCTGGAGCGGATCGATCGCACCACGCAACCGGAGGCGGAGCATCGCGATTATCCGTTTGCCGCCCTACTGCAACAGCTTCGAGGCCAGCGGATGGCGCAACCGGTTGGGTGCGATACAGGGGATTAGCGGTGCCAGCGGGCGGAAAACTCGATGGGCGCTGAGTCCTTAAGTGTCCGCCGGTGTTGGGTGTTCCCTGGGTAAGGAAAGGTGTTGAATAGATCGTGGGCACGATCATGGATTCGCGACTCCCACCAAAAGGCAAGGGGACCGGACAGGAGCTTTCGATCGCCCACAGTGTGATCGTCCAGAACCACCGCGGCAGACTCTCGTTCGACACCCAGTGGGGGGCCGGCACGACTTTCTTGATCCAACTGCCGCTGGAACAGGCGGAGATGCCTTGAAGAGAGTGCTTTTTGTGGATGACGAGCCGAACGTGCTCGACGGGTATAAGCGGATGCTTCATCCGCTACGCAAGGAATGGGCGATGGTCTTCGCGCCCGGCGGCCGGGAAGCCCTGAAACTGCTCTCCGAGAATTCCTATGACGTGCTGGTCACCGACATCAGGATGCCGGAACTTGATGGAATCGAATTGCTGACCGAAGCGATCCGCCAATCCCCCCAGATGGTCCGCATCGTATTGTCGGGTACCGCCGATCACGAAATGACCCTGCATTCCGCGACGCTGGCGCATCAATACCTGATAAAGCCGTGCGAGGCGGACACCCTCCTCTCAACCCTGAAGAACGCACTCACCCAGAGGAACATTCTGGATGATCCGTCCTTAGCCGCGCTGATCGGGCGCATAAAATCGCTGCCCAGCCTTCCCACGGTTCATCTCAAGCTCATGCAAGCACTGTCCGAGGATACGTCGGCGGCGGTGCTCGGAGATATCATCACCCAGGACCTTGCCATGTCTGCCAAGGTCTTACAATGGGCCAATTCACCGCTCTTTGGATCGATGCGGTCCATCGCAAGCCCGAAGCATGCGGTCATCTACATGGGTGTGGAAACGGTCAAGGCCATGGCCTTTACCGAATCGGTCTTCACTCAGTTCGACGCGCGCAACAGCCCGGGCTTTCCCATCGAAAAATTGCGGAGCCACAGCTTCCGGGTCGCCACCCGGGCGCGCGAAATCGCCCGCACCCGGGGCCTACCACAATCCGTGATCGACGATGTATTCCTGGGTGGGCTCATGCACGATCTCGGGAAGTTGGTGTTGGGCTCGAATTTCCCCCGCAAGTATCAAGAAGTGGTGAAGCATTTTGAAGTACCGGAGGCCGCTCGCGAAAAAGAGCGCCAGTTCTTCAAGACGACCCATGCTGAAGTGGGTGGTTACCTGCTGTGGCTCTGGGGACTTCCCAAGACAGTCACGGAGATCGTTCTGCGCCACCACACCGCAGGCCCCGAAACGACCGAGGTAGAGGACCCGGCCGGGGTGGTGAGTCTCGCCGATGGGCTGGTGTGGGAAGAGTCCGGACACGATGAGGTGTCCTGATGATCTATCCCAAATTGGTGCTCGCCGGCGACTCCGGTCTCTTGGCTGCCTGCGCTGATTCCGCCTGCATTCGCAACAGAACCTCAAGCGGGATTTGATCGAGCACGGCGCCGTTCGTCCGGTCCACAGTTTGGACGACTAGCTTCCCGGTTTTTGTGTCTCGCCGATATATCAGCTCTCGGTCCTGCCCCAGCAGTTCCGACTGGTTAACCTGTTGGACCGCCATCACAATCTGACGGTTGGTCGCGCTGTCGCTCTGCGTCGTTTGCGGGGAGTTCAGCGGGACGCTCAAGTCAAATCGGTTTAGCGGATGGACTTCCATATAAGGAAAACCTGCCGTTAGAGTACATATCGGCAGTGTTCGAGCCGAATTTGAGGAAGATTTTGGCCGCCAGGGTGTCTCGATCCGCCGCTGCCTTCGACCAGCCGGAAGTCCATGGTCTGCTGGAGGAGCGGGGCGTGGGTGCGCGACCCGCATCCGGCGAACGACAGCGTGCAGCGGGACATTGCGGAGTGCTGGCGCGGCCGGTGGGAAGACCGAGCCATACCCCCAAAAGTGCCGGCTGCACCATCGGTGACACCTGGAAGTGCAAAGTGAAAATTCCGCCGTACGATTCCAAGAAAAAACATTAGAACGCCTCTGGTACCCTCCCGATATGTGTCGGTGAAGGCCGATGTTTCGGGCATCCGAAATGGAGAACCGAACCCGAGATTTTAGCTTAGAGCTGACCGCCTCAAAGGTAGTTGGCTCAGAGATGAGACTTAACTGATGGAACCCTCAACGATCACCCTGAGCGCAAGCGCTGCCATCGTCCCGATTGTGGTGAAAGTGCTTCAACAGCTCGCCGATCTCCAACGGCGATTGGGGTCCGGGCGAGAGCGAAATTCGCCGCTGGATTCTCGAGAATGACTGGCTTGACGTCATGCTGACCGACCGCGGTGTCCGGCTGCGAGGAGTTCCGGAGAAGCAGCAGCGGCAACGGATCTAGGATCGAAGCCTGGCACTCGGTCGCCAGCACACGGTTGTCGGCCGCAGATACCGCCGGCTTGCGCACCGCCGTGATCCAGACGTTGATTGAAACGGCGCCGAGTGCCGGTGACCGGAGTTCGCAGCAGCGTGCCGGTCTGCAGCGAGCAGCGCAATTGTGGGATGCGCTGCGAAGGTTTGACAGACGGCAAGTGGCGCGTCGGAGGCGGATTGGGGGTCGGCTTCGCAGACGGCGCTAAGGTACGTTATAGGTTAGAATTAGCGGTCTACAGTTCCGCGTCCGCAGGAAGCAGGACGGGGGCAGCAAAGCATGATCCTGAATCCGGCACAGCGTCCGGCATGGTCTCGGTACATCATTGCCGTGCTCGGTCAGAGTCTGCATCGGTAGACGGCGAGGGGCGATGAAGGTTCTGTTGGCCGACGATGATCGGGTCTTTCAATTGCTGATGGACAGCACTTTGGCACGATGGGGATATCAACCGATTGTGGTCGGCAATGGTGAAGAAGCCTGGCAACACTTGGGGGCTGCCGACGGTCCGAGTATCGCGATTCTGGACTGGGTCATGCCCCTGGCGGATGGTCTGGAGGTCTGTCGGCGGGTACGGTCCGCCAATCTCGCGCGCTATGTCTACGTCATCCTGCTGAC
>Ga0116121_1001320_pt1 | contig 10578 bp, 4 predicted proteins | sample June2015DPH_13_1_FD_89725 | JGI IMG/M metagenome (GOLD analysis project Ga0116121, IMG submission 89725) | Peatland microbial communities from SPRUCE experiment site at the Marcell Experimental Forest, Minnesota, USA - June2015DPH_13_10 | ecosystem: Environmental > Terrestrial > Soil > Wetlands >...
AAACGGGCTGCTCACGACAACACTGTAGGAACCACTGTTGCTGCCCTGCACATTGGTCAGCGTCAAGGTGGAGTTGGTGCCCTGCGCCAGCGCCGCGCCGTTGAAGGACCATTGATAACTCAACGGTGATGTGCCTGTGGCTGTGACAGTGAACGAAACATTGGTTCCCTGGACGACCTCCTGGCTCTGCGGTTGGGCCGTGATCGAGGGCGCATACCCCACCGCCAGTACCGCATTGGAACTGATGGTGACGCCAATCTGATTGCTGATGGCCACCGTGTAAACGCCGTCATTGGTGATTTGCACGTTGGTCAGGGTCAGGGAGGCGTTGGTGCCGTTGGCGATGTTGGTCCCGTTAAACTGCCACTGGTAGCTCAGACTGCCGGAGGAGCCGCTCTGGTAATACTTTTGCTCCAGGTAACCTGTCACCGCCAGCCGGTCCGCCTCGCTCAGATAACCCTGGTAACAGATCAGTTCCGCAATGTCCCCGTTGAAATTCCGGCTCGTTTCGACACCAGACAGCGACGCATTCACCCCCCCAAGGTAATACCCCGCTCCCGGCGTGACCGCGCCCGACACCGACATGGTGAAATTAGTCGCGCTGGCCGCCGTCGCGTCAAACATATTCAAGGTGTCCAGGTTCGTGTCCAAGCGGTCGGTCCGGATGCGGTAGGTGTTGGTCGGAACGATGAAGGGAGCGCTGTAATCATAGCCCCAAAGGGTAAAACGCATATCGCCGGCGGTGATCATGTCGCCCCGGACTGCGCCATATATGCCGGGAACGCCGATGTACCAGAGCACGTTTTCGTTATTGGCGGCGGAAAAGGCGTCATAGAGGGTGAAGGCGGTCATGGCGGTGGGAACGCCCACGCTCCCGACCCCATTCATGTAGCTGCCGTTGACATTGTTCTGAATGCCATTAAATCGGACCGCCGCTTTGCCGCCCAGACCGGCGGCGGAAACGAGCAATGGCTGCAGATTTGTGTTGGCTTGTGCCGCATTATTGGTGTTGCCCGATTGGTCCTGCCACTGGCTGACCAGGCCAGTGGCGTTGGTGACCACACCCGCGTCCGCCTTGAGCCAGAGCTGCAGGGTTCCTGAGGCAACCGGAGGAAGAACGGTCGATGAGCCTCCGCCCGAGGCGACGACTGAGAAGGAGACATTGGTTCCGACCAGCACCGCCTGGCTTTGGGGTTGCGTGACGATGATCGGCAGCAGATCCACCGTCAGCACAGCGTTGGAACTGGGGACTGAACCAAATGGGCTGCTGACGACAACGCTGTAAGAACCGCTGTTGGTGGCCTGGATATTGGTCAACGACAAAGTTGAGTTTGTGTCCTGCGCCAGGGCAACATCATCGAAATACCATTGATAGCTTAACGGGCCCGTGCCGCTGACACCAACGGTGAACAAGACATTGGTTCCTTGCACAACCTCCTGGCTCTGCGGTTGGGCCGTGATCGAGGGCGCATACCCCACCGCCAGCACCGCATTGGAACTGGTCGTGACGCCAACCTGATTGCTGATGGCCACCGTGTAAACCCCGTCATTGGTGATTTGCACATTGGTCAGGGTCAGGGAGGCGTTGGTGGCATTGGCGATGTTGGTTCCGTTAAACTGCCACTGGTAACTCAGGCTGCCGGAAGAGCCGCTCTGGTAATACTTTTGCTCCAGATAGTTTTGCACCGCCAGCCGGTCTGCCTCGCTTAGATAACCCTGGTAAATTATCACCTCCGAAATGTCGCCGTTAAAACACCGGCTGACGGCGACATGAAGCAGCGACGGATCCAACCCCCCTACGTAATACCCGGCGCCCGGTGCGCTTGCGCCCGACACCGACATGGTGAAATTGGTCGCGCTGACCGCCGTGGCGTCAAACATATTCAGCGTGTCGAGGTTCGTGTCCAAACGGTCCGTCCAGATGCGGTAGGTGTTGGTCGGGACGACAAAGGAAGAGGTGTCATCATCGGCCCAAAAGGTGAAGCGCATATCACCGCCGGCGATCACGTCGTTCCCCCGGCTGGCGCCATAGACCACTCCCGGCACGCCGATCAGCCAAAGATCGTTATCGGTATTGGTGGCGGCAAAGGCGTTATAGACGGTAAACGCGGTCATGGCATTGGCAACGCCCACGCTCCCGGCCCCGTGCAGGTAGCTGCCGTTGACGTTGTCCTGAATGCCATTAAACCGGACAACCGGTTTGCCGCCCAGACCGGCGGCGGAAACCAGCGCTGGCTGCTGGTTGGTGTTGGCTTGCGCCGCATGATTGGCGTTGCCCGATTGGTCCTGCCACTGGCTGACCTGGCCAGCGGCGTTGGTCACCACCCCCGTGTCCGCCTTGAGCCACAGTTGAAGCGTTCCGGAATTGATCACAGGAAGCGCCGGTGAGGTTCCAGTGGCTGTCACCGAAAAAGTGACGTTGGTTCCAATGACGGCGCTCTGGCTCTGGGGTTGCGTCACGATAATCGGGAACAGATCGACCGTCAGCGCGGCATTGGAACTGAGGACCGAACCAAACGGGCTGCTCACGACAACACTATAGAAACCACTGTTGGTGGCCTGCACGTTGGTTAACGCCAAGGTTGAGTTGGTGTCCTGCGGCAACGCTGTGCCGTAGAAATACCATTGATAACTCAACGGCGCCGTCCCCGCTGCTGTCACACTGAACAGCGCGTTCGACCCCTGGACAACCTCCACGCTTTGCGGCTGGACCGTGATCGAGGGCGGATACCCCACCGTCAGTGTGGCCACCGCATTGGTGGACCCCAGAGTGTTGGTGACCGTCACATTGTAACTCCCCGCATCGCTTATGCTGACGTTCGTCACCGTTAACGATGCGTTCGTGGCACCGGCGATATTCGTCTGGTTGACTTGCCACTGGTAGCTCAGCGGCGGGGTCCCGCCGGCGGCGACGTTGAAGTTCGCGTTCGACCCAACGGCAACCATTTGGTTGGTTGGCGGCGTCACGATGGTCGGAGGCACGCTCGGCACGACCTGCAAGGTGAACTGGCGGTTTTGCGCAATGCCGCTGGTCACGTTGCTGAACGCCACCACCGCGCTGTAATTCCCAATGGGCAGGCTGTAGGCCCCGGCGCTCAGGCTGACCGAAGGCGTCGCGTTGGAGTCTCCGCCCGGCAGCGTCCCGCCCGGCGGCGAAACGGTTAACCAGAGCGACGTGTTGACCAACGACCAATTCAGCGAATTTGTCCCGGAGTTGGTCAGGACAAAGCTCTCAGACGTCACCGTGAACGGTCCGCCGGACCCGCCGATGGCCGTGAAACCGGTGTCGGGCTGAATGCCCAGCGGATCGGGCGTGGCCAGCGCATTGATCAGGCTTTGTCCGAATGGAACGCCCCACCCCGTGCAGAGGTCGTATCCGGCAACCGCAAAGAACTTGTTAGGACTGCCCCGACTGGTGTTGTTTCCCGTCGTGATGTCATGAAAACACGACGTGTAATTTTGCCCGGAGCCGATCGTGTCAAGGGCCGGATTGATAAAACCCACCGTTGGCCGCCCGCTCATCACCGCTCGCTGATTGACCAGCGCCGTGAACCCCGCCCACAAAGGCGAGGCGCAACTCGTGCCTCCTTCATTGTCATTCTTGCCATCCGCCCGCACGTAAACGTTGTCCGCCGTCAAGGCGACATCCGGGACGTTGCGCATGGTCAGCGATCCCTGGTTGGCCGTCATGCTGATATTGGTTTGCCAGCTCGGTATCGGGTAGTGCGTGCTGACGCCTCCACCTGTGCCAATGCCGTTACCCCAATTCCAAACCGTTTCAGAAATCCAGGAACCACCCGGACCGCTGGTGGTCAACGCCGTCCCGCCCACCAGGGTGATGCTCGGAGAATCATCGGGAAATGGAAACGGCCCTGTGTAAGCATCGTAATCGCCGCATGCGGCGAAAAATGATTGTCCCTGTGCCGCCATCTGCTGGAATATCTGCTCGGCCACCGGGTCCGCCCCGACTTCCGGGTCATACCATGAACAACTCAGTTGCTTGGCCAGATTGTCCGTCGCCATGCGATTGAGAATGTCGTGAAAGTTACCATACGGCCCCGCCTCATAAACAATCACCTCTGACAGGCCCGGCGCCATGGAAATCGACATCTCTATGTCCAGCGACACTTCCACTTCTCCGCCGGAACCGGTCGGGTTCCCGCTGAAACCGTCCAGCAGCACATTGGACAGCGTGACACTTGGCAAACCAGCCACGTTCTCGTAGTAGGTGATGTCGCTCGTTGTGTAGCCGTCAAACTGCAGCAGTCCGACCGTTTGCCCCGCACCCGTCATGGTCGTGTCCGGTGCGTAAGCCGCCCGAAAATCCTTGCCCATGTAAGTCCCACTGGGGCCGGAACCGGCATTGGGCAACGCCTTTTGCCCGCTGATCAGCGGCCTCGTCACCAGCCGCGACCGTGGCCGCGAATAATTCTGCAATCCGCTGACATCCAAAACCGTCGTCGCCAGATCCAGCGACGGCTCCCTGTCCGGCGCATAAAATGTGCGCGCTTCCGTCGGATGCTGATAGACCTGCATCTTCACATGCAACGCCTGCTCAATGTCCGCCACCGCGCCGTTCACATCCAGCAACATGCGGTTCGGATGCGTGCCCACCTTCAATCCGTGCCCCTCCGCAAACGCGATCACCGCCTCATAATCCGCCTCGGCCGGCCCGAACTGTTCCGTGAATTGCGCCGGGGTCAGATAATGGCGAAAATTCGGGCTGCCCGGATCATAAATCTCCTTGAGCAACTGCCCCAGCCTGTCACCGTTGCGCAAAGGCAGGCCGATCGCCAAGTTCAAGTGATTCGTGGCAGCCAGGCGGCCCATTGGCTTCAACGCCGCCACGGCGGCAGGAATATTGCCGCGCAACGCCTGCTGTCCAGCGGCTCCCTGCGCTGGAACGGCACACAACAAAGAAAACAACGCCAGCAAAGAGCCACCAAGGAATTTCGCCACCGAACACGTCACCGTCAAAGAAGGAGATAAAACACCTTCATTATTCATGGTTTGGAAGTTTAACAAGGCAAATGGTTAAAAGTCAACCTAATTGTTTCACTCCATTGAAATAAACTCACTAATCCATGGCCGAAGTTGTTGTTCGAGGTTGACCGCAGTTTTTTCCATTTGGCCCGCCCCCCGCGTCAGAATGCAATTGACGGCGTCCCGGGTGTTTTTTTTATCATGTTTTATGGCGTTGAGAACTTTGGACAAATCGAGGGATTTTAATTTTTGTTCGTAGGGCTGATACCAGGGGCGCAAGCGGTTTTTCAAATCCTGGAAATACCCGGGGCTGACCCAACCCAATCGTGCGGAAACATGGGTGGCGGTCAGCATGCCCAGGGTGACGCCAATGCCATGCGGAATGCCATATTGGGAGGCGGACTCATAGGCGTGTCCAAACGTATGGCCGTAATTGAGCAGGTTGCGAACGCCTTTGTCAAATTCGTCCTTTTCGATGTAACCCTTCTTAATCTCCAGGGAATGCAGGATCCATTTCGGCAGAACCTTTTCGCTGCCGGGCAAAGAGTCCAAATCGGCCATTAACTGCTGGAAATCATTTTCACTGGTTAACAGGTGGAGTTTGATGGCTTCGCCCAAGCCGGAACGCATTTCATCCCAAGGCAACGTTTTCAAGACGCTGAAGGTCAGGCAGACCCGGTGCGGCGGATAGAATGTCCCGATTTGATTCTTATAGGATTGGATATTGATCGAGCTTTTGCTGCCGATGCAACTGTCGCATTGGGCCAGCAAGGTGGTCGGGACCAATTCCCACCGAAGACCCCGGAAGAGGACAGAGGCGATGAAACAACCGATGTCCTGCAACACTCCTCCCCCGACGACCAACAAACAGCCATCCCGCCGCAAACCGTTTTGCAGGAGCCAGACGAATATCGGGGTCAAGCGTTCGAATGACTTCTGCTCTTCGCTGGCTTCGACCTGCAATATCCTTTCCCGCGGCAACGCGGCTGAAAAATCCTTTTCGTAAAGTGAAAAGACCCGTTTATCGGCCAGACAATAAACCCCCGGCCGCTGCTGAAAATCGCGCAAGGCGGTTTTGAGGTCGGGAAATTCTTCGACCGTATAGGGATGGCTTCTGCTTTGTATCTCCATCATAATTTACTGGCAGGTAAATCCGCCATCCGCCACCACTGCCTGGCCGGTGACATAGCTGTTGTCTTCCGAGCAAAGGAATCCGGCCACCCGGGCCAGTTCCTCCGGTTGAGCCAGCCGGCGCAACGGAATTGTTCCCATGATTTTTTCCAAGTCAGCCGGGGAATTATTTTGGGTCGTCAGTTCCGTGCCCACGTAACCCGGACAAAGGGAATTGACGAGGATGCCATCCGGGCCGAATTCAACGGCGGCGGTGCGCGTGAGGGCGTTGAGGGCGGCCTTGGTCATGGAATAGGCGCACCGTTTTTCTTTCGCCACAAGGCTGAGAATGGAACTGATGTTGAGGATTCGTCCCCACTTTTGCCCGCGCATGAAGGGCGCGGCCCACTGGATCAAGCAGAGGGGCGCGGTCAGGTTAACCTGCTGCATCTCAGACCAGCAGGCCGAATCCAAGTCGGGCAGGGCTTTTAGAATATTTATCCCGGCATTGTTGACCAGCACATCCACCCCGGCGGCAGGGTGCGCCTTGACGAAGCGCGCGATAGAAACTGGATCGTTTAAATCCAGCTCGGCGCGGCTGGGAGCCCAAACGTCGAATCCCCGCCGGGTCAATTCCTGCACGATGGCCGCGCCGATGCCGCGGCTGCCGCCGGTCACAAAAGCTTTTCGTTTTTGATTCATGGCTGGTTGTTTGCCAATGGTGCGAGCATGTTCTCCGCGAGTTCGTCCCGGCTTAAAAACGGCGCCATGTCTTCAAACGGCGCAGTCACAATGCGTCCGTCCGGGAGTTGGCGGGAACTGAGCTTGGGTTCAAAGCCCTGATTTGGATCAAGTATAACTTCGCACAATGCCGGCCCGGAAATGCCCAGAAATTCATCAACCTTTGTCATAAAATCGGCCGTGTCAATGCGCATGGCAGGCAAACCGTAAGCGGTGGCCACTTTGACGTAATCGGGAAACGAAATGCCACTGCGCGGACTTTCACCGATGTAATTGCCCTTGAAAAATCCTCCCTGGGTCAGGCGCATTGAAAGATAGCCGTTATTATTCAGAATGAAGATTTTGACGGGCAAATTGTGATGCTTGATGGTTTGCAACTCCTGGATGTTAAGATGTCCGCTGCCATCGCCAGCCAGGCAGATGATTCGCCGCCCGGAAGCGCCAAAAGCGGCGCCGACCGAGGCTGGAATATCATAGCCCATGGACGCGGCCCCTGAATTGCCGAGCAATCTCATGCCGCGTTTGATTTGAGCGACTTGAAAAGTAATGACACAAGCGCTCCCGTCGCCACAAGCGATCACATCGTCGGAATTCAATCGCCGGATGAGTGAATCCACGAAATGATAAGGATTAATTGGCACGCCGGCTTTGCGCAGTTTGCCGGCGACCACCGGGTAGCGGCTGACACGATGGCGGCACCAAGCCAGCCATTCTTCGTGAGGTTGCGAACGGAAGACGGCAGCGTCGATCTGCCGGCTCATCTCCTCAAGGAATATTTTCAAGTCGGCCGCCACCGGCAGGTCGGCTTGAACCGTTGGCTTGCGCAGTTCAGCGGGATCAATATCCACCTGAATTTTATAAGCATTCCGGGCGAAATCCTTCCAGTTGTAGCTGACTTGGCGGATATTCAGCCGGGAGCCGAGCACCAAAAGAAGGTCGGCATTTTGCACGGTAAAATTTCCAGCGCGGTCCCCCAGGCTGCTGGGCCTGCCGCAAAACAATGGGTTATCACTGGCCACCAAATCAGGCGCGGTCCAAGCCGTGGTGACAGGAATGGCCAGCTTCTTTGTCACCGTTTCAAACAATTCCACCGCGCCGGCGAGGCGAACCCCGGAACCCGCCATAATCACCGGACGTTTTGCATTCTTAATTCGTTCGAGAATATCCCGGCAGGCTGCGGCCAGAGCAACCGGATCCACCGACGTTTGATCCTCCTTTGGGTCGTAGGACGGAAGGGTTTCCGGATCGATCATGGCGGACTGCACATCAACAGGAATGTCCAGCCAGCACGGGCCGGGCCGGCCGGATTGGGCAAGGAACAATGCTCTTTCCAGATGATAGCGGATAGTGTTGGGATTTTTGACCAGAACGGAGTATTTGGTCAGGCCCTTGGCCATGCGGATAATATCCACTTCCTGGTCCCCAAGCTGGCGCAATTGCGGGAGATTGTAGGACGCGAGACAAGTTTCCAGCTTCACCTGGCCGGAAATAACCAGCATGGGCAGGGAATCGGTATATGCCCCGAAGACTCCGTTGAGCGCATTGATGCCGCCGGGACCCGTGGTGACGCTCACCACGCCGATGGATCCGGATACGCGCGCGTAAGCTTCGGCGGCCATTGCGCAAGCCTGCTCATGGTGGCAGCAGACATATTGGATGCGTGAGCAACGGCCCAGTGCGTCGTTGAGAAACATCGCCCCGCCGCCCGTCAGAAGAAAAACATGCCTCACGCCTGTGTCGGCCAAATGATCGAATACATAATCAGCAACTCGTTTCATCGGATTTGATTGTCGAGACCGGTTTGAATAATCCCGGTTGGGCTGGATTTCAAATCTTATCAGTTAGGAACTGCCGATCAAGACCCCGACCAAAAACACCAGCGCGCCGCCCAGGCCCACTTGCAGCACGGCGGTGGTCAGCGGAGTGTCCATGTACTTGGCCCGTATCCAGGAAATCACCCCCAATTCCACGCACACGACCGCCAGGGCAATCGCAATTGCGGTGTGAACGTTGGGGATCAGAAAGGGCAGCGTATGGCCCAACCCTCCCGCCGCCGTCATGCTGCCGCACACCGCGCCGCGCGCCCACGGATGTCCGCGTCCGGTCAGAGTGCCGTCGTCGGACAAGGCTTCGGCAAAGCCCATGCTGATCCCGGCGCCCAGGCTCGCCGCCAATCCGACCAACAACGTCGGCCAGCTTTTGTGCGTGGCAAAAGCAGCGGCGAAGAGCGGCGCCAGCGTGGACACCGAACCATCCATCAGCCCGGCCAGCCCCGGCTGGACTATTTGCAGGGCAAAACGCCGTTTTTCAAGCGCCGCTTCCTCAGGGCTTAAGCCGATCTGGCCAAGCTCCTGGGCGGTGCGGAGATGGCCTTGTTCTTCCGCCGCCAAATCGCTGAGCAAATGGCGGACACCCGGGTCCTTGGCGCGGAGCGAGGCCGCCTCATAGAACCGGCCTGTTTCCATTTCCATCAACGCCGCCTGTTTTCGCGCCGCTTTCAAGCTGAGCGGACGTGTCAGCCAAATCGGGCGGCGCTGGATAAAGCCCCGCACATCTTCGCGGCGGATAAGGATGACATGATCGCCGAAACGGGCCTTATAAAGCTCGCGCAGGCGGCTGGCATGGCCCTCTTCTTCTTGACGCAGTTGAAGGAACTTATCCGCCTGGGTGGGATACTGCCCGCGCAATCCCTCGGCGAAGGCGTCGTAAATGCGGGAATCCTCCTCCTCCAGCGTAATAGCCAGGGCAAGAACCTCGCGTTCAGTCAGGCTTTCAAAGCTTTTCATGTTCGGAGTGTAGTCCTTGAGCCGTCCGGTTCAAGCCTGCCGCGTCACTCAATCTGGAGCCAGACGGTCTTGAGATGGGCCGGCTCGTCCCGATGGACCGGGAAATCAGGTGGTTGCGGTATGTATTGCCGCGCCAATACCCGGCGGCGGGATTGCGCCAGCGAGCGGTCGATCGCGTCAAGAAATTTCTCCGGCTCGAGCGCGGCGGCGTTGGATGAAGCGAGGATGAGGCCGCCCGGCTCAAGCAGGGGAAGGGCCGCGGTCATCAGCGCGCCGTAGTCCTTCTCCACTTGAAAGACGCCGCCCTCTTTGGAACGGGAAAAAGTCGGCGGATCCAAAATGATGATGTCAAATACACGTTTCTTTTTGGCCAGGCGGCGAAACCAGTCGAAAGCCTCTCCAAAAATAAACTCGTGCCGGGCGGGATCAAGCTGGTTGAGAACAAAATTGCGTTTGCCCCATTCCAGATATTTTTTGGACAAGTCCAGGCTGGTGACATGCGCGCCGGCTGCCGCCGCGGCAACCGAGAAGCCGCAGGTGTAGGCAAAGGCGTTGAGCACTTCGGGCGCGGACGCCATTTCCAGTTTGGGCGCGATGTAACCCGTCAGCAGACGGCGGCGGTTGTCGCGCTGGTCCAGGAAAAGGCCGGTGGAATAACCTTCGTCGAAGCGCAGGGCGAATTGCAGGCCGTTCTCGCGCGCGAGGATTTCCGCCGGGGCGGTCCGGCCGCGCAGCCATTGGGGAGCGGCGCGCGCCTGGTGTTGGAGAATCTTGTGATAGACGCCCTGGGCGGAAGTGCGCCGGGCGCAATCCTCGACGCACTCCCGTTGCGCCGGAGTGAGGGGGGCGCGGGATTGAGCCAGCAAATAATCTCCCAGGCGCTCGATGTAAAGACCGGCCCAGCCATCGGCGGCGCCGTGGATCAGGCGGCAGGCATTGGTTTGCGCCGGGTCCAGCA
>Ga0116121_1001327_pt1 | contig 10551 bp, 6 predicted proteins | sample June2015DPH_13_1_FD_89725 | JGI IMG/M metagenome (GOLD analysis project Ga0116121, IMG submission 89725) | Peatland microbial communities from SPRUCE experiment site at the Marcell Experimental Forest, Minnesota, USA - June2015DPH_13_10 | ecosystem: Environmental > Terrestrial > Soil > Wetlands >...
AGGTCGGCGAGCGCCGGCGCTCCGCTGCGATTGATTTCCGCATCCTGCAAGAAATATTCCGGACGAGCCGGCAGGTTGCTGGTCAACTGCTTGATGAACTCTTTCCTGCTCTCGATCTGCAATGCGTAGTTCGTCAGCCGCTCTGTGCCGATCGTGGAAACGCGCTCGGCGCGCATGTTGCGTCCGCACAACGAGCCCGCCCCGTGCGCCGGATAAACCAGAACATCATCCGCGAGCTTGAGAACCTTATTATGCAGGCTGTCGTAGAGCATTCCCGCAAGTTGCGAGGGACTATAACGCTTGGAAAGATCCGGACGTCCTACGTCTCCCAGGAACAGCGTATCGCCGGTCAGAACAGCCCAAGGCGCGGGAGACTTCTCTTCGTCCGCGATCACCAGGCAAATGCTCTCGGGCGTATGCCCCGGCGTTTCCAGAGCGGTGATTCGGATCTTCCCCACGCGCAACTGGAAGGCGTCCTCTACTGCAACGTGAGGAAACGTCGCTTCCGCTTGTACTCCAATGTATATCTGCGCGCCGGTTCTCGAGGCCAACTCTCGATGTCCGGAAACGAAATCGGCGTGCAGGTGAGTCTCGAAGATGTGGCGAATCGTGACCTGATTCTTCTCCGCAGCCTGCAGATAGATCTCCACATCGCGTTGCGGGTCGACCACAACCGCCTCGCCCTCCGACGCCAGCATGTACGATGCGTGCGCCAGACAACCTAGATAAAACTGTTCAAAGTACATCGCTCTCCCCGCCCCAGATGCCGACTCATTCTACCCCGCGAGACCCGAATTTCGCACACTGCAGGTTAGGGAGGGGGAGACGACGGAGTGCACCACGAATCTTGTCATCGAAGGTATGCGGGATGTTGTGTTCTCGGAGAGGCGGCTGCTGAAGCTTTACCGCACAATTTGGGCGATCACAGGCAGCAAACGGCTGGCGGCTTCATGCTTGGGGACGAAGGCATCCACAGTGTTCAACGTGTGTTCCGGGATTTCTTCGTCACTGGAGAGCAGAATAATTGGAACTTCGGGCCGCAGTCGCCTGAGTTCGATCGCAACCTCATGGCCCGTCATTTCGGGCATGTGGTAGTCGACGATTACGGCCGCAAGAGCACATTCCAACGCGATTCTTAAGCCCTGCCGGGGGGAAGCGGCAGTGAGCACGTTATATCCGCGCCTTTCGAGCAATGCTTTTTGGTAACTCAGGATGCTGTCGTCATCGTCGATGCACAGAATAGTCTTGCGCGCTGAAGAATCGGACATATTACTGCTCCCACATTGCCCTCATGATCCGTCATCTGCCTGGTTCAAGACTGTTCATAAGTGCACACTTTTGCAGTTTTGTTAACCCTCTGGATTCCCCGCGGGAGATGCCCCGCAACCATCACTCGGAGCAGAAGTCTGCACTTAAGAGGACGCCATCACGATTTCTTTCGCATCAGCCCTCCATGGTCGAGACATCCCCCGCGTCGACGCCTGCTTCTTTCGCCTTCAGAAAACGCCGCAGGATCTTTCCCGATCTCGTCTTGGGCAAGGAGGCAACAAACTCTAGCGAGGATGGGGTCGCGATCGGTCCCAGTTCCCTTCTCACGTGTTCAATCAGCGCCGCGGCTAAAGCATCGGAAGGCACATGATCGGAACGAACCTGCACAAACACTTTGATGGTCTCGCCCTTTAAAACGTCGGGCACGCCAATCGCCGCGGCTTCCGCAACCGCGGGATGCGATACCAGCGCGCTTTCGACCTCCGCCGTGCCGATGCGGTGTCCGGCTACGTTGAGCACGTCATCGTACCGGCCCAATACGGCGATGTATCCATCTTTGTCTCTCATAGCGACGTCGCCCGTCACGTAGCAGCCAGGAATGGTCAGCCAGTCTCGTTCATAGCGCGCCGGGTCGCCCCAGACGGTTCGCAGCATGTGGGGAAAGGGCCGCTTGAGCACCAGGCGGCCGCCCACTCCAGGAGGCGTTGACTTGCCGTTTTCGTCCAACACATCGGCTTCGGCCCCGGGCACCGCCACGCCAACCTTCCCGGGACGCATCGCCATCGTCGGGGGCGTCCCCAGCGCGGGCCCACCCAGTTCGGTTTGCCACCAATTATCGATGACGTAGCCCCACTTGCCATCTCCGGCCAGGTGGGTCTGCGCCCAGCGCCACGCTTCCGGATTCAGCGGTTCCCCGGCGCATGCGATCACGCGCAAGCTGGTCAAGTCGTGCGCTGCCGGATAACTTTCGCCATAGCGCATGAACATCCGCAACGCGGTGGGAGCGGTGAACATCTTGGTCACGCCGTAGCGTTCCACGATATCCCAGGCAGTTCCCGGATTCGGGTAATCGATTGCCCCTTCGCGAAACAGCGTGGTCACACCCGCGCACAACGGCGCATAGACGATGTAGGAATGGCCGACAACCCATCCAATGTCCGAAGTACACCAGAAGACATCGCGGTCACCTACGTCATAGTAGTTTTCCAGATGGTAGGTCGTGCCAACCATGTAGCCGCCATGCACGTGCACCACGCCTTTGGGCTTGCCGGTGGAACCCGAGGTGTAGAGCAGGAAGAGCGGATCTTCCGCGTCCATCTCCTCGGCGGGACAATCAGCTGGAAACTTGAGCAAATCATTGAAGTCGATTTCGCGGGGAGCGGAGAGCTCAACCCCGGTCCGCGAGTAGACCACCACCTTTTCTACCAATTCCAGGTTTTCGAGAGCTTCATCGACGATGCCTTTGAGGGCCACGGTCTTGCCGCGCCGGAAGCCGACGTCCCCCACAATCACCACCTTGGCTTGCGCGTCGGTAATGCGGTCGCGCAAAGCGGTGTGGCCCAGGCCGGCATACACGACCGAATGAATCGCGCCAATACGTGCGCAAGCCAGCATGGCAACCGCGCCTTCGATCGTCAGGGGCATATAAATGACCACGCGGTCGCCCTTCACCACGCCCAGCGACTTCAAACCGTTGGCGAAGCGGCAGACCTGGCGGTGAAGTTGTCCATAGGTAACGATGCGCTCGCTGCCATCTTCACCCAGCCAAATGAAGGCGGCGCGATTGCGCCGTTCCGAGTTGGCATGCCGGTCCAGCGCATTAATGGTGATGTTGGTCTTGGCGCCGGTGAACCACTTGTGGTGTACGCCGTCCCACTCCAGCACGCGGTCCCACTTCCGGGACCACTCGAAGCGGGCTGCATAGTCCGCCCAGAAGCCTTCCGGATCTTTCCGAGAGCGGGCACATTCTCCCAACCAGTCTTTCTGAATGGCATTGCGGACCACAATCTCCGGCGCTGCATATTCCTGATCCATGGCCAGCAGGTTGGAAATGTCTTCGGGCTTCGGGACGGTGAGAGCGTTCATGCGGACCTCCGTGGAGTGCGCGAAATGCTAGCAGACTGGCGTGGATTTTCCTCTGGGGATGAGTCGTCGGCAGTGACCCAGATCACAGCCTGGTGTGTTTTGACTACGGAAAGGGGTCACCCCTACAAAAGTTGGTTGACATCGGGCGCAAGAATGACATAGGGTTCCGCTCCATGTTCTGTGCCAAGGTCTGAGCCGGAACGAGGAGATACCGTCTATGTCGACGTCGAAGAGTTTATTGTCAAGCCTGTTAATGCTGGCCTTCGCGACTGCGCCCGCCTTAGCCGGAAGCAACGATGCGAAACCCGCAAATGAAAACGCAGCGAACGCCCCCAGCGCAGCAGCCACCTCGGCAGAGGCCGCCCCGGCCCCAGCCAGCCCCAGCTTAGCCCCGACCGCGGGCGATGCCAATGTTACCGCATTGCTCGGCGTGCTTGTGATGAAAGGAGTCCTGGCGCCGAATGAGGCTAACGCCATTCGCAACGCGGCTCCCGAAGCCGAATTTCAGCTCCTGGTGCAAGCCCTCAGCCGCAAGGGTGTGTTGAGTGCGGCGGATCTCTCGGCGGCCACGAAGCCGGCAACGCAACCTTCTGACTCCGCACAACCCTCTGCCCCCGCAGCAGCTCCGGCGGAGGCTCGCGAGACTGTTTCGGCAGCGCTCGCAGGCCGGGAAGCCTATCCTTCGCCACAGAATGCCACAAAACCGATGGCGGCTGAAGCACCGAAGCCTGCTACGCCCGCTGTGATACCAGCGGTCGCTCCGGTCCGCGTGTTTCCGGTCGACCCGCCCAAGACCGGCGGTCTTGCTGGGCTTAAGGTTGGCCCGCTCACGCTTGCACCTTACGGCTTCATCAAAGCGTCGATCGTCCATGACAGCAGCGACCCCGATGGCGATGACTTCCCGTTTCCCGGCATATGGCTGAATGCCGGGCCTAACTCGACCTTCAACACTGGCCCAACGCAAGATCCCGAGGTCCACGTCAAGGCGCGGTCCACGCGCTTTGGGCTCAACCTCGAATGGCCGGACATTTCGAAGAACCTGACGCTTACCGGCAAGATCGAGGGCGACTTCGAAGGCAACTTCAGCGAAGTCGACAACCGCGACGTTTCCTCGATCCGCAGCAATGAGCCGCAACTGCGTCTGGCCTTCGTCCGTCTGGATTACCACGCCAGCGAGACCACCGACATTTTCTTCGTAGGTGGACAGGACTGGACGCTTTTCGGATCCGGCGCAATGATGAATATTTTTGAAACCACCTTCAATGGCGCATTTTGGGGCAACACTTACACCCGTTCGCCACAATTGCGGGGCGGCTTCATCCAGACGTTGAGCAAGGAGAACAACGTCAAGCTCGAGGGACAGTTTGGAGTCATGATGCCGAGCACAGGTGAAATCCTGAAGCTCGGGAATGCGGCCGGCAACGGGCTTGCCGCCCAGCTCGGGCAAGGCGAGCGCGAGGGTGCCGATTCCGACCGTCCCGAGTTGGAAGCCAGAGCGGCGTTGAGTTTCCAACTCGACAAGGCGAAGGGTGTGGCTCCGGCGCAAATCGCTCTAGCTGGATTCCATTCCAGGCGCACGTCGATCGTTCCCAACTCGTCGTACTGCCTAGCGGCTCCTTGCGGTGCAGACACAACTCTTCTTCCAGCGAGCTACGAAACTGCTTTCCCGAACGGGTTTCAGGCGTCCAGCGCAATGTGGGGTGGCCAGATCGTGGCGCAATTGCCCACGCGATGGGCTACGTTGGTGGCGAGCGCCTATAAGGGCGCCGACATGCGCTTCTACTTCGGCGGCCAAATCAACAGTTTCTTCACCGACGTAAGCGGGCTAACCAATGTCGTAGGACCCTTCGAAACTGCCGATGGCGGTCCGCTGGCTGCTCAGGGTGGCACCGTCCTCGGGACGAACGGGGCGGGCAACGTCGTGGTCGCCCCGCAGAAGCCCATCCAGGCCTTTGGCGGATTCATCCAGCTCGGCTTGCCGCTTTCCCGGTGGTTCAATGCCGACCCGCATGGCCACAACGCGGGCTGGCAGCTTTCGTTCACCATCGGCAAGGACCAGGTGGTGGATAGCGACCAGAACCGCGCCAACGGCGTTACCTGCGCCTCCGCAGATTATGTCAAGGGCGTAAGCGGCGTGACCTGCGGTGGGGGACTCCCGATGTCGATGGGCAAGAGTGTCATAGGAACCCTGTCGTACAAATTCAACAACTGGTGCAGTTTCGGCTTCGAACAGTCGGTCTACGCCACGCGTGGATTCGACCACATTCTGCTGTACACAATTGCTGGACAGCAGTCCAACGAATGGCAGGATCACCGCACCGAATTCGGGCCGATCTTCACGTTCTAGACCGACCCTCCACCCCAGCGGGCCCACACCGGGCCCGCCGGGATTGCCGGTCGGATGACTAAAATGGCCGGTGCAGATTGAGGGCACTGGATACGAACGGAACGAGGACGGCCGCCACTCGGGCGATGGGCCGCAGGTGAGTTTGTCCTCCCAAACCTCCCAGCGGGAAAGACCGTTGTGCGACGTGCGTCAAGGGAGCACAATGTACCGAATCTGCGAAGACGGCTTCCAGAATCGTTTGGAAAACCGGCGGGAGAGACGCATCCGCAGTGTTTGAAGGAGTTGGTTCGATGAGTATGCGCAGAATGGCGGCCCTGCAGGCAGGTCTTGTGTTGGTGGCCATGTTCGCGAACGCCACTTCACGGAATGACATGATACGCATCAAGGTCCTGGATTCTGACACTCGATCGTTGGGCCTTGACGACAACGGCGTTCCCAACAACTGCGAACAACTCACTTTCGATGCCTATTGCCGTTCCAGCAGAACCCCACCGGTGAAGAGTACTTTGCTGGTGCAGGAGGACAACCAGCCCCCGTTCCGTATCAGTTGCACCATTGAGTCAAGGAATTCCCGGTGTACACCCTTGCCCAAGGGCGCAACTTTCGACGCCAGAAAAGAGAAACACGGCATTACCGTGTACTACGAGGATGAGAATGGCAAGGCGCGAAAGCAGTTGTACGCGCTGGTCGACGCGGACGGAAAGGCCGGTCCGCCGGCGACTGCGACCGCGGTTGCAGCTCAGCCAGCCCCGGTGGCAGCTGCGCCACGGCAGAGCTCTCCCGTGACCGCGCCGGCCCCGCCCGCTCGCTCGGTGCAGGAAGTACCTCTGGAGAAGGTAGCGACAGTAAAGTGCAACTTCACTTCGACTCCATCCGGCGCGGAAATCACGGTCGACGGCAGATATGTAGGAAACACACCATCGGAAATCGGTGTGGCTACTGGAACCCACGTAGTTGTGCTCTCTCTGGCCGGATTTGCCGAGTGGAAGCGGGAACTCACGGTGGCGGCGGGTTCGGGAGTCGTGAACGTGACGGCCGATTTGCAAAAGACGCAGCCGTGAGCAAGATTGCTGCGCAGGATGGATTGTGAACCCTGTGCCACGCGGCCTACGGCGCGTGGAGTTAAAAGGTCCTACGGGAAGATGCTAGACCGGGAATTCTATCCGGAGAAAGAACTGTTCGCGCTTCTCATTTCAATCTCTGTAAAGGAGAAAGAGCATGGCTAACGCAAGTGATGCATCCGACGCCGGCACTCTTGGAATAAGCCGTTGGTGGCGCGTGGTCGGCGGGGTCTCCATGAACCTGGCGCTGGGCTCGCTGTACGCCTGGAGCGTGTTCGTGGCCCCGTTAGAGAAAGAGTTCAAATGGAAACGCGCCGAGACCTCGATGGTATTCACCATCGCGGTGGTAGTCTTCGCGCTAACATTCATAGTAGCTGGCCGCCTGCAGGATAAACTTGGGCCTTTCAAGATTTCCCTGGCTGGCGCAATTCTGGTGAGCCTGGGCTTTTTCTTCTGCGCTTACGCCGACAGCCTATCGAGGTTTTTCATCTTCTTCGGCGTGCTGGGAGGATTGGGCAACGGTTTTGGTTACGCAACCCCAATTCCTGTCATGTCCAAGTGGTTCCCGGACAAGCGCGGACTGGCGGTGGGGCTGGCAGTAGGCGGATACGGCGGCGGCTCTGCCATCTTTGGCCCGCTGGCAGCCAGCTACTTGATCCCGCACTTTGGCTGGCGCACCACTTTCCAGGTCCTGGGCGTGATCTTCTTTGTTATGACCGCGTTTGGCGCGTTCCTGTTGAAGAACCCCCCTGCTGGCTACAAGCCGGCTGGCTGGGTGCCGGCACCGGCCTCCAAGGTTGCGGCCACCACCTATGACTTCACTCCCGCCGAGGTCTTGCGCACACCTTCGTTCTACTTGTTGTGGGTAGCTTACGCGTTTGGCTGCGCGGCCGGACTCATGGTCATCAGCCAGCTAGTGCCCTTCGCCAAAAGCGTGGGCGTGCCCAGCATCACGCTGGCTTCGTTTGGCTTGGTCGTGGGCGCGACGGGAAACGCCATGGGCCGTATCTTGTCGGGTTGGATGTCGGACGCCCTGGGCCGCGTCAACGTGTTGCGCCTGATGATTGGCATCTCCATGGTTGCTATGCCCATTCTGTATTATGTGGGCGGCAACGTGGTGGCCCTGTTTGTGATGCTGTTCATCGTTTACTGGTGCTATGGCACCCAGCTTTCGGTGAACGGATCAAACGCCGCCGACTTCTGGGGCACCAAGAACCTGGGCCTCAACTATGGCATGCTATTCACTGCCTGGGGGGTGGCCGGTCTGCTCGGCGGGCGCATCGGCGGCAAACTGTATGACAAATATCACAACTACCAGATGGCGTTCTATACAGCGGCGGCTCTGGCGGCAATTGCCTTGATCTGCGAGCTGGCAGTCAAACGTCCGGCCGCGCCGGGGCAACTGGCCGGAACCAAGGCGTCGGCGGCATAGCTTTCAGCGGGTGTTGCAGTGACGCAGGGAGTCTTACCATCATAGGGGCTTCGACGGAGCGCCTCCACGCGCTCCGTCGACCCGGTAGACACCGGCGAAGAACTGCGGGGATTAGCATCACAAATTCAAACTTAAGGGGTGACTGATATGGCTCGAACTCTTCCGACACAAGGTGCGGTGATTGAGACCAGCGAGGCCCAGATTGCAGTTCATTGGCGAGAGGAAGAATACTATTATCCTTCCTCGAAATTTATCGGCCAGGCGAATCTAACTGATCCCAGCGTCATCGAACGTTTCGGCGAGAAACATTTCCCGGAATGCTTCCGCGAATACGCAGACCTGTTGAGTTGGGACCAGTACTGGCACACCACGCTCGACACCAGCGATCCACCCTTCTGGAAGTGGTTCGTCGGTGGCAAGATCAACGCCTCCTACAACTGCGTGGACCGGCACCTTGCCAAGCACAAAAACAAAGCGGCGTTGATCTTCGTCCCGGAACCGGAATCCGAAGCGCCCGTTTCCGTGACCTACCGCGAACTTTATGTGAGGGTGAATGAATTCGCTGCGCTGCTCCGCGATTTCTGCGGGCTGAAGAGCGGAGATCGCGTCACCATTCATATGCCGATGGTCCCCGAGTTGCCGATTACCATGCTGGCCTGCGCCCGCCTGGGCGTGATTCACTCCGTCGTGTTCGGCGGCTTCAGCGGAGAAGCTTGCGGTATGCGCGCCGCCGATTCCGGCAGCCGCGTACTTATCACCATGGACGGCTACTATCGCAATGGCAAGATGATCGACCACAAAGCGGCCTCCGAGATCTCGCTGGAGATCGCCAAGAAGGAAGGCCAGACCGTGGACAAGGTTCTGGTCTGGAGGCGGCAAGCTGGCAAGAATGCGTCCGCTTCAAAGTTCGTAAAGGATCGCGATTTCTTCGTCGATGAGATTCTGCCGAACTACGCCGGTCAAATTGTCCCTCCCGTCCCCATGGACGCCGAAGCGCCGCTGTTTCTTATGTACACCAGCGGCAGTACCGGAAAACCCAAAGGCTGCCAACACCGAACCGGCGGTTATCTTTCTTATGTGACTGGCACCTCCAAGTACATTCAGGACATTCATCCCGAGGATGTGTACTGGTGCATGGCCGACATCGGCTGGATCACCGGCCACTCCTACATTGTTTATGGCCCGCTGGCGCTGGCCGCTACCAGTGTTCTCTACGAGGGTGTCCCCACCTATCCCGACGCCGGCAGAGTATGGAGAATCGCGGAGCGTTTGGATGTCAACATCTTCCACACCTCACCCACAGCCATCCGCATGTTGCGCAAGTCCGGTCCCGATGAGCCCACCAAATACAAATACCATTTCAAGCACATGACCACCGTCGGAGAGCCTATTGAGCCAGAGGTTTGGCGCTGGTATCACGACGTTGTGGGCAAGGGCGAGGCAGTGATTGTGGATACATGGTGGCAAACCGAAAACGGAGGCTTCCTATGCAGCACCAAGCCGGCGCTCGATCCTATGAAGCCGGGTAGTGCGGGCCCAGGGATGCCGGGAATCTATCCCGTGATCATGGACGAAAATAATGAGCCGATTTCGGCTGGGTCGGGGAAGGCGGGCAACATCTGCATCCGCAATCCGTGGCCCGGAATCATGCAGACCATCTGGGGCGACCGCGACCGTTTCGTCACACAGTACTACAGCAAATACTGCAAGGATCGCGGCAGCAAGGATTGGCACGACTGGCCCTATTTTGCGGCGGACGGAGCTGTGCTGGCTGCTGACGGCTATTTCCGCATCCTCGGCCGAGTCGATGATGTCATCAACGTGGCCGGCCACCGCCTCGGCACCAAGGAAATCGAGTCTGCCTGCCTGACGGTTTCCGAGGTGGCGGAAGCGGCGGTGGTGCCGGTGGCGGACGAGATCAAGGGCCGCGTGCCCGAAGTCTATATCGCCTTGAAACCCGGTATCCAAGCCAGTCCGGCGATTGTGAACAAGGTCAACACGGCCATTGAAACCATCATTGGCAAGATTGCCCGTCCGAAGCATATCCACGTCGTCCCGGATATGCCCAAGACCCGTTCCGGCAAGCTCATGCGCCGTGTTCTCGCCGCCCTCTCGAACAACATGAACACCGGAGATATCACGACCTTGGCCAATCCTGACGTGGTGGAAAGCATCCGGGAACTGGTCCAGGGCAAAGAGGTGGTGGCGCTGGCAGATGGACCGGAAGATCTGAAAAAATTCGGGACGGAGGATTGAAAGCTGACAGAATCCAGCCGTCTTGCGTATTCCGCAGGGATTCGTCCGAGTTCTATGAGCTGCTGGTCCGCTCGAGCACGGACTGAGCTCGGAAAAGGCTG
>Ga0116121_1001328_pt1 | contig 10544 bp, 4 predicted proteins | sample June2015DPH_13_1_FD_89725 | JGI IMG/M metagenome (GOLD analysis project Ga0116121, IMG submission 89725) | Peatland microbial communities from SPRUCE experiment site at the Marcell Experimental Forest, Minnesota, USA - June2015DPH_13_10 | ecosystem: Environmental > Terrestrial > Soil > Wetlands >...
GCGTCGAATGCCCGGACGCTGCGTTTGATTGCGCGTCGGACCTGGCGTTTCTTCGAGACCTTCATCACCCCGACTGACCATGCGTTGCCTCCCGACAACTTTCAAGAAGACCCAAGGCCAGTCGTAGCCCATCGAACATCACCGACGAATATAGGGCTGTATCTGCTGTCTACGCTAGCAGCGCACGATCTGGGCTACCTGGGATCTCTGGACGCAGTTGACCGACTGGAGGCCACACTCGGCGCCATGGGGCAGATGGAACTATTCCGGGGGCATTTCTATAACTGGTACGACACTCGCGATCTTCATCCGCTCAATCCAAAGTATGTCTCTTCCGTGGACAGTGGAAACCTCGCCGGGCATTTGCTGGCCCTGGGAAACGGTTGCCGGGAACTCATCTGGAAAACTTCTCTCGGAGAGCGGTCGCTCGCTGGCGTGCGGGACGCGCTGGAATTGTTGCGGGAAGCCCTGAGCCGGGTCTCGGAAACGAAACGGACGAATACCGTTACCAAGAAACAGCTCAGCAATGCCATCGACGCCCTGGCCAACTCGCTGGAGCTCGCCCCGGCGAACGCAGCGGAGTGGGCGGAGCGTTTCGTGGAACTGAGGACGCGTGCCCTCACCGTAGCTGACATTGCTCAAACCCTCGCCCAGGAGCGCGACGATGCTCAGGATTCCGAGTTGCTCATTTGGGCCGAAACCGTCAGGACGTGCGTTGAAAGTCACGCACGGGACGCGGAGATTCTTCTTCCGTGGATGCGCCAGGATTCGAAAACCATTCTGGCAATGGCCGAACGTCCGCGGAATCATGCACCGGAGTGGGCAGCGATCGAACCTTTCTTTGAGTCTCTACCCGCGCTGGCGGATGCCCCTGAACGGTGCGAAGGTGCACTGCGGGCACTTGCCTTGCTGCGAGCCGGCTTGCTCAACGATTCATCGGCGACTACCGACATCCTGGCGCGCGTCGATGCCTTAGAGCAGGCCCTGTGGCAATCCGCAAAGAATACAGCCTCGCTCATTCGCCGCCTCTCTGCTATCACGCACAAGGCGGACGACCTGCTCCAGTCGATGGACTTCAGCTTTCTCTTTGATCGCACGCGTAAGCAATTTTCTATCGGATACCGTGCCGCTGACGGCACTCTGGACCCCAACTGTTACGACCTGCTGGCTTCGGAGGCACGCCTAACTAGCTTCATTGCAATCGCCAAAGGCGATGTCCCGTCCTCCCATTGGTTCCGCCTGGGCCGGGCGCTCACTCCAGTGGGCCAGGGTTCCGCCCTCATTTCGTGGTCGGGATCCATGTTCGAATATCTTATGCCAGCGCTGATGATGATTTCCCCAACAGGCAGCCTGCTGAACCAAACGTACGAGTTGGTTGTCCGCCGGCAAATCGACTACGGCAAGGAGCGTGGAGTCCCTTGGGGAATCTCAGAGTCGGCATACAACGCCAGAGACCAGGACCTCACATATCAATACACGGCTTTTGGCGTGCCTGGATTAGGGCTCAAGCGCGGACTCAGCGAAGATCTCGTTATTGCGCCCTACGCCACTGCACTGGCGGCCATGATCGACCCCAATGCGGCGACGCAGAACTTTGCGGAAATCGTTGAGGCAGGCGGAAAGGGGACCTACGGTTTTTACGAAGCGCTCGATTACACCAGCGAGCGGGTGCCCGAAGGCAAAGATAACGCGGTGGTGCGCGCGTACCTGGCACACCACCAGGGAATGTCGCTGGTTGCGCTTGCCAACGTATTGAACGATGGAGCAATGAGGGGCCGCTTCCACGCTGAACCGATGGTGCAAGCCACTGAGCTGCTACTCCAGGAACGCACGCCGCGTGACGTGCTGGTCGCACGACCGCGTGCAGAAGAAGTCTCGGCGGCGGCGCAGGTCCGCGAACTCGTTCCGCCCGTCGTGCGTCGGTTCACCTCGCCACATGAATCGGTTCCACGGACACATCTGCTATCCAACGGACGCTATGGGGTGATGGTGACGACGGCGGGCTCTGGGTATAGCCGATGGCGGAATATCGCGGTGACGCGCTGGCGCGAGGACGTTACCCTGGACTGCTGGGGCTCCTACATCTTTCTTCGCGATGCGCAGAGCGGCAAGGTTTGGTCAGCGGGCTATCAGCCCAGCGGCGTCGAACCCGACGCCTACGAAGTCATCTTTAGCGAAGATCGCGCCGAATTCGTTCGTCGTGACGGCGCCCTGAAGACCACGCTGGAGGTGGTCGTTTCGCCAGAAGACGACGCGGAGGTGCGCCGCGTTTCGATCGCCAATCTGGGCACGCATACCCGGGAGGTACAGGCAACTTCGTATGCTGAGGTTGCGATTGCTCCCCAGGCCACCGACGAAGCGCACCCCGCATTTTCCAACTTGTTTGTGGAAACGGAATTCGTCGCAAGTGTGGACGCGTTGGTCGCGACCCGTCGCCCGCAATCCGAAAAAGAAACCATAGTCTGGCTTGCTCATGTTGCGGTTGTGGAAGGCGAGTCCATCGGAAATCTGCAATACGAGACGGATCGCGTCCGGTTCCTTGGACGAGGGCATCAGGTTCGCAACGCCGTATCCATCACGGATGGGCGCCCTCTTTCGAATACCGCCGGCCCCGTGCTCGACCCCGTGATAAGCCTGAGGCGTACGGTGCGCATCCCACCAGGAACAACCGCCCGGATTGTCTTTTCCACCATACTCGCCGCTACACGTGAGCAATTAATAGACCTGGCAGACAAGTATCGGGACGCAAGGAACTGTGAACGCACTCTGATGTCGGCTTGGACGCAAGCGCAAGTCCAACTTCATCATCTGGGTATCACTCCCGATGAAGCCCACTTGTTCCAGAGACTCGCCAATGCCGTGCTCTACTCAGATCCTGCCCTGCGGCCGTCTTCCGATGTGCTGACCCGGAGCACGCTCGAGCTTTCCGCTCTATGGGCGCACGGGATTTCGGGTGATCTGCCGATCGTCCTGGCACGGATCGACGAGGCTGAGGATGTCGGGATCATCCGGCAGTTATTGCGGGCATATGAATACTGGCGTTTGAAGCGGTTATCCGTTGACCTCGTCATTCTTAATGAGAAGCCGCCATCTTACGAACAGGAACTGCAGGGTTCTTTGGACGATCTGGTGCGCAGTAGCCAGCAACGCATCTCTTCGGACCCGGACGATGTCCATGGGAACGTTATTCTCCTTCGGGGAGACCTGATCTCGGCACAGGAGCGCGCGCTCCTTCAGACTGCGGCACGCGCTGTGCTGCTCAGCCGTCACGGCACATTAGCCGAACAGGTTATCCGATCACAGCGCTCTGACACCACGGGGCGGCCTGCTCCGCGTCCGCCTCGGCCGGGCAAGGATGCACAGGTGCCGGTGAGCACGCCGGACCTTGAATTCTTCAACGGACTGGGGGGCTTCGCGGAACAGGGCCGTGAATACGTGATCGCCCTTGCGGAAGGACTGCGTACCCCAGCGCCGTGGATCAATGTGATTGCAAATCCTTCGTTCGGGTTCCTCGTCTCGGAATCAGGCTCCGGGTACACCTGGTCAGGGAACAGCCGCGAGAATCAACTCACTCCCTGGTCGAACGACCCCGTGACTGATCGGCCCGGCGAGGCCATTTACATCCGCGATGAGGACACAGGGGTGCTCTGGAGTCCGGCGGCGTTGCCGGTTCGGGATGAAGCTTCGTCCTATATAGCACGGCATGGCCAGGGCTACAGTCGGTTCCAGAACGGCTCGCAGGGAATTCTGACAGAGCTGCTCCAGTACGTACCGATTCAAGACCAGATTAAGATCTCTCGCCTGGTGCTGCAGAACCGCTCCGCCCGTACCCGTCACCTCTCCGTGACTGCATTTGCGGAGTGGGTGCTGGGGAATTCGCGCAGCACGACGGCACCGCACCTTATTACCGAACTGGATATGAAGACGAAAGCTCTGTTTGTGCGCAGCGCATGGGGTGGTGAGTTCGGTGGACGAGTTGCCTTTTCCGATCTCGGCGGACGGCAGAGTTCATGGTCAGGCGACCGTACGGAATTCCTGGGCCGCAATGGTGTAATGGAGCGGCCTGCTGCACTTCAGCGAGGCGGCCCGCTTTCGGGAAGAGTGGGTGCCGGCCTTGATCCATGCGCGGCGTTGCAAACACTTTGTGAGTTACGCCCTGGTGAACGTACCGAAGTCGTATTTTTTCTGGGTCAGGGAAGCAGCCGGGAAGAAGCGCAGGAATTGCTCGGTCGCTATCGCGCTGCGAACCTCGACCAGGTCCTACTCGAGGTTACCCAGCAATGGGACGACATGCTCGGCGCCCTACAGATCACTACACCTGAGCGGTCGATGGATATTCTGGTGAATCGCTGGCTGCTTTACCAGACACTCTCTTGCCGTGTGTGGGCACGCGCGGCGTTTTATCAGCCCAGTGGAGCCTATGGCTTCCGTGATCAGCTGCAAGATGTTATGGCGCTCGCTGTGGCCAGGCGCGACGTTGCCCGGGCGCATCTATTGCGTGCCGCCTCGCGCCAGTTCACCGAGGGCGATGTCCAGCACTGGTGGCATCCCCCCTCGGGTCGAGGAGTACGCACACGCATTTCGGACGACCTGCTATGGCTGCCTTACAGCGTAATCCACTTCATCGAAGTGACAGGGGAGGTAGCCATGCTCGACGAGTCCGTACCGTTTCTGGAAGGCAATGTGCTCGCTGAGGGACAACTCGAATCCTACTTCCAACCGCGCGTCTCACAGACACGCGCAACCCTCTTTGAACACTGCGCGCGAGCGCTTGACCGGAGCCTGGAAGTCGGCAGTCACGGTCTTCCGCTGATCGGCACGGGAGACTGGAATGATGGTATGAACCGCGTCGGATGGGAGGGCAAGGGCGAAAGTGTTTGGCTCGGCTGGTTCCTCCACACGATTCTCTGGGAGTTCGCCAAGGTTGCGGATGCGCGCGGTGAGCACAAGCGCGCGGAGACTTGGCGGCTGCATGTCAGTGCACTAAAGGCCGCACTCGAGCGGGAAGGTTGGGACGGGGAGTGGTATCGCCGCGCTTATTTTGACGATGGTACGCCGCTGGGCACCGCCTTAGACAAGGAGTGCCGCATTGACTCCATTGTTCAGTCCTGGGGAGTCATCAGTGGCGCCGCGGAACCGGCTCGGGGAGCGCGCGCAATGGCCGCAGTCGGCCAGTATCTCGTACGGCGTCCTGAAGGACTGGACTTGGTGCTGACGCCGCCCTTTGACCGGACAGACCACGACCCCGGTTATATCAAAGGATATTTGCCCGGTATCCGCGAAAACGGCGGGCAGTACACGCACGCTGCAGCGTGGACCGTTCTGGCATTTGCAGCCCTCAGCGACGGAGATAAGGCGGCTGAGCTGTTCCAAATGCTGAATCCTATCAATCGCACAGCCTCCCGAGCGACGGTCCAGCGCTACAAAGTGGAGCCCTATGCCGTGGCAGGCGACGTTTATTCCGAACCTCCGCATGTCGGGCGCGGTGGATGGACTTGGTACACTGGGTCAGCCGCATGGCTGTATCGCGCGGCTATTGAATGGATCCTGGGTTTCCGGATACGCGGCACGGTGCTCTCGATCGACCCATGCGTTCCGAGAAGCTGGCCGAACTACTCCATGAATTTTCGTTATCATTCGACCGTTTACAAGATCAGTGTAGAAAACCCGTCCGGTGTTTCACGCGGCGTCGCTTCCGTTGAAATGGACGGCAAACTGCTAGCCATCTCCCCAAATATCCCGCTCACAGACGATGGCGGAAGCCATCAGATTCGCATCGTTCTAGCGTAGATTATGTTTCCGGGAGGGCGGTTTTCCGTCGGACGGACGATCCACGACTCTTTCGCCTCATGGCAGTCCATTCTGGCGAGCCCAGACTGAATCACGCCACGCACCCGATCTCTGGCAGCCTAAGCCTAGTTATGGCGAATCAACTCCGGTCGGAGATCCTTCGTCGCGTCCTCCTCAACGCGATTGAGAGCATTGCTTAGACCGGCGTTCCTCGGCCTGCCCAATAACCCTGCGGAGTAAGTCCCCGCTGAGTGCCTGATATTGTGAGCCGAAAATTGCACTTTTACTTGCCCACCAACACTAGATTTCGGGTTGCGGCACGCCCGGTATTCTTCGAGATCGAATGTCGCAAGCTGTATCGGCTTCAGATTAACGATCCAGAATGGACTGCGCTTGCCCTTCTGCTCTTCGTCGCATTGGTGTCGAAAGTCCACTTGCGCCCAGATCCCACCCATGAGAAGGCGGTCGTACTCCCGAAGGAAATGCTCCGGGATGTGGACGTACTTGTTCCCAAGGTTCTTCAGTTCGGCCCAGTGCTTGTCGTCTTCGGAAACGTACCGCACCTGCACCTTGTCGATAAAGGTGTGCTCTCCTTTGTCCTTCACCATTGACTGCGCCTTGTTGGCTTCATCAGGACGGACGACAGAGCCAGGGGTTGATGGACACCCAGGTGCTGGACTTCCAGAGGTTCCTGGCGCAGTGCGTGGACGAAGGAAAGACGACCGGCCATTGGTCCGAATCCACGATCACTCAGAATAGCCCAAGGATTGCTCTCAGCTCTTCGGGACTTCGGTGTGCTTCAAGGAGCAGTCAACAAAAGATTGCTCCCGCCTACTTGCCTGTTGAGTCGTTTGCCTATGTCGCGTTTTATCTGAAACAGCATCAACGCCCTATCAATGTTGAATCAATTAAATCGCCTTGGAATCGGCGCGCTTCGGCGACCGACGGGCCACTGGTCGATCTTTGGTCACCGCCTTGTCCAGTCGTGATGCGAGTTCGTCAAACGAGGGTGTCGGGCCGCTCCAGCGCAACTGGTTCACATCATCGAAGAGCGCAATGTCCGCACGAAGTGTGGCGAGCGTGCGAAACAGCATCGCCTGGTCCCGCTCCCGAGAGAGAGTGTCGGCGAGCGGGCTCGCCCTGGCGACGTTCAACTGCCACTCGCGCCAGCTCGCAGGGATGGATTCAAGATGCCCATACTTCGCAAGGACAGCAGCCGCCGACTTCGCGCCCCAGCCCGGCAGGCCCGGATAGCCATCGGCCGCATCACCCACTAGCGCGAGATAGTCGGGGATCGATGTTGGCGAAACCCCGAACTTCTTGACTACACCGGGCTCGTCTATCGTGACCCCCGTACGACGATTCAGTTGGACGATGCGCGAACCCCGCACACACTGCGCCAGGTCCTTGTCTGGCGTACAAATGATCACGCGTTTGACGCGAGTATCATGAGCCGCTGCGACGGCCGCGGCCGCCAGCGCGTCGTCCGCTTCAAATTCGACCATCGGCCAGACCACAATACCGGCTGCCGACAAGACTTCTTCGAGTAGGGGGAATTGGGCCAGGAGGTCCGGTTCGACACCTTCGCTGGTCTTGTAGCCTGGCCACAGCTCGTTGCGAAAAGACTCGATGACATGATCGGTTGCAACCGCGATGTGCGTGGCGCCACCCTTGATCATCCCTAGCACCGACGCCAGGACGCCTCGGACGGCGGCCACTTCTGCGCCCGTTGCATCCTGTGCGGACGGCAGAGCGTAGTAGTGCCGGAACAACTCGTATGTGCCGTCAAGCAGATAGATTTCCAAGGCGTTTCTCCGGCACAACGCTTCCACATCATGGCGCGAGCGATTTATCCATCAGTATCGGGCCGCCGTGCTCAGCGATCGACGCAAAAACCTGCCGTCCGTTGAAAAGATGGGTCGCATAAGACCGCTGTACGCGCGCGACGAATCCCTGCTTGCGAAAGATGTGCTGGGACGTCTTATTCGTCGCCTCGGTGACGGCCACGCGATAACCTGTGCGCGCACCATGCTCCAGACAAGCCGCGACGAGCTGCTGTGCCACTCCTCGTCCGGCAACGCGATCGGAGACCCCGAGGAGGAACAGGTGGAGCGACTCGCCGGGACGCGCCACCCGGCCGCCACGGTACTCCGCATCCAACTGGCCTAGGATATTGAAGATCGAATCGAACTTATCGCTCAGCCGATCTCTCCCGTCAGGCGGCACCGATGCCGAGTCCTCCGTCAGCAGCGCGCCGATCAGCTCACCCGTGCCAGCCAGCCGCGCCACGATTGTCAGACCCTCGACCGCCGCTTTGGGGCAGAGCAGCCGGACGAATGCCTCGAATTCAGAAGCGGTCAGGCCGACTGCCACGGCTGGCGGATCGTAACGACTGAACACCTCCCCCATAAGTTTCGCCATTGTCTCAGCGTCGGAGGGGGCATAGACGCCATACTCGATCTGCATGTGTTCAGGTGAATCTGTCACAGCCGCCTCCCGCCATGCACATGCAGCAGGCCTTGAATGTCATTCATCGCCACAATTTCCGGAATGTCGATCCAATGCGACTCATGAAAGATGACCGACTGTTTGACATACATCCGCTGTGGGTCGATGCTGCTTTCCGAAGCACAAGAGCAGCCTCAGCATCGAGCGTAAAGTGTGGATACACCAGATAGATTTTGTTGGCGGCGGCCGATGCACCAAGAAAGCTACGAAAACTGCGCTTTTCAACGTAGCCGTTCAGGATCGTGGTCGTCCAGGTCAACAGCGCGAAGTAACCGCATCTGGCGAGCCCTTCAAAAATACCCTTAGGCGCCGGGTTAGTAACCCAGTACGCAAAATATGTGAGGATCAGCGTAGCTAAGGCGATGAGGGTTAGGGGCAGGTTCAAGTTGATGGAAGGTATCCGCATAGCTCAATCAAGTGAGTTCGGAGCTGTAAGCTGGAACTGAACACCCTGATCGATGATTCTTGGAGCCTCCAGCTAGTCCGGAGCCGTTACGCGCGTTCGTCACGACCGAATTGGCGTCTGGTGCTCCCTCGCGTTCAGAGTGTACATCTTGCAAGGGGTAAGGTGAAACAGGGAGCGCGGCGACCATCCCGTCAGTTGAGCGTCAGTTGGTGATAACGCATCAAAAAAGGGCTGTGGTGCGCAACAAACTGGGTCGGGCATAAGGTTGACTCATCGACCTCCGAATGAAAAGGCATCATAGGTCGCCATCCTTCATGCCTTCGTTTTCCTCGCCAATAGAGAAATCTTATCGCGACCAATCAAATTATTCATACCGATCTTTATAGAATCTTTATACTCCGCGTTTTATTCTCCGCCAACGCACTTCGATTTCTCCTTTACAACACACCGGCTCAGTTGGAGGTCGCGAGATGTCTAGCATTTGGCGGAGTTCATTTGTTGCACTGCCGCTTTCCAGAGTGTTCTCACTATTTTCACTAACGTCCCAGGTTTGGCCATCGGACGCCGCGGGCTCGTGGACCTCGAACGGCCGATCAGCGCGCCGTCGCGCGGCGGCGATGTTGTTGACTACGACGCTGTTGATTTCAATTCCGATCGCAGCTCAGGGGCCGCAGGCGCAGCCAGTGGATCCGCCGTCGAGCGTTGCCGATCAGCCAATATCGCCAGCCATTCAGAAGCAGCTTGACGCCATGCAAAAAAACAACGAGGCCATGCAAAAGCGCATCGAGCAGCTGGAATCCCAGCTGAACAGCGGGAACGCGAAAGGACAGCCGAGCGCGGACATGGCGGATGCATCGATCCCTGAGCATTCCCTGGTCGAGCAAGCTTCGGGCTCGCAGACATCGACAGCCGTCAACGCCTTGGTGAACTCGGCGCCCGAAACGAAGGGCAAACCCGACCCATTTTCGTACGCCGACTGGACCTGGCTCAACGGCACATCCCGCGTAAAGGATCTGCCTTTTGACTCGAAGTTCTTTACCCCGGAAATCCGAGTCGACACCTCGTTTATCTACGATTACAACCATCCAAAAGATGACACCCTCGGCGGATCGACCGAGATCTTCCGGACCAACGAAATCCAGATGGACCAGATCAGCTTTGGAGGCGACTTCCACTGGGACGATGTCCGGGCTCGCATTTTGACCATGAATGGATTGTTCGCCGTCACGACGCCACGAAATGATGCCAGCGCTGGTCGCGGCCAATGGTCCCTTCGCGGCGCGTACCGTTACGTGTCGGAAGCATGGGGCGGATACCACTGGAATGTGAACTATGGCCTGAATGTGGATGCTGGAATTTTCGTCTCCTATATCGGCCTGTTCAGTTATTACAACTTCGATAACTGGGCCTACCAACCATCTTACGTGTCGTCGAACACGCCCTGGTTCTTTAATGGCGTACGCATACAGTGGTTCCCCACCGAGAAACTGAAGATTGAACCCTGGATCATCAATGGATGGCAATCCTATGGCAGGCTGGGCAGCAAGCCGGGCCTGGGTGGACAGATTCTGTGGCGTCCGAAGTCGTGGGTTTCGTTGGTCTTCAATCAATACGGCATGGGCGAAGATACGCTTGGCAACGGGTATGGTCAGGCTGGCCGCTCGCGCATACACACTGACGACAGCGTCGAGATCAAGTACTACGACAACCCGAATAAATTCCTCGACAAGATGGCATTCTCCCTCACCGGCGATCTGGGATGTGAATATGGCACTACCAACAGCGTTGTTCAAGGCGTGAATTGCCACCACAATAAATACAATCCGAATGGCACGGTAAA
>Ga0116121_1001332_pt1 | contig 10517 bp, 10 predicted proteins | sample June2015DPH_13_1_FD_89725 | JGI IMG/M metagenome (GOLD analysis project Ga0116121, IMG submission 89725) | Peatland microbial communities from SPRUCE experiment site at the Marcell Experimental Forest, Minnesota, USA - June2015DPH_13_10 | ecosystem: Environmental > Terrestrial > Soil > Wetlands...
CTGCTTCATCTGCACCAAAGTTTGCAGCACTTCATTGCTCGTCGTGATGATCTTTGAGTTCGCCTCGAAGGCGCGCTGGGCGGTGATCAAGTTCGCCATCTCATTGGAGAGATCCACGTTGGAAGACTCCAATGCTGACCCTTGAATCTGGCCCAGACCGGAAGCGGCGCTGCCGGGGGCTGCGAGTGCGCCGGCGCCGGCGGCGGTCAAGTTGGAGTAAAGGTTGTTGCCCTCGCTGATCAACTGTTGTGGGTCAACAATATTCGTCAACAATACCTGGCCGGCCACATAGGTGGTGCCGTCGGATTGTTGCACATTGATTTTGCCCGATGAATCAATGGTATAGGCAATCATGCTGACGGCGTTCGCGCCGGTCTTGGCGGGGTCCGTGGTGACTTGTAGTTTTCCAGTTGTGCCAGTGACATTATTGGTGCCCTGAACAAAGTAACCGCCGGTCGTGACCAGATAGCCGGCGCTATTCACGCTAAATGTGCCATCGCGCGTGGCGAATATATCAGTGGGGGTTGAGGGGTCCGCGACCTCGAAAAAGCCGTTGCCGTTTATGGCGAGTTGGCTGGGAACCCCGGTGCTCTCGATCGCGCCCTGGCTCCAATTATTATCAATGGCAGTGAGTTGCACTCCCGTGCCGACCTGCTCGCCATCCGAGGTTGAGCTGGCCCCTCTCAGCGTGTTGCTGAGCGTGTCAGCAAATTCGACCGTTCCAGCCTTAAAGCCAGTGGTGTTGATGTTGGCGATGTTGTTGCCGATAACGTCCATGTCTTGTTGGAAACTTTCGAGTCCGCTGACTCCTGAACTTAATGAGCTAAGCATAATTTTTTATAGAGTTAATTTTGATTTATGGGTTACTTGGCGTTTCGGAAGCAGTTGGCGACGTGGAAGTTGTTGTGGCGGTTTGCGTCGGCGTAATGGATAAGATCTGGCTGAGCGCATAAAGCTGGCCGTTGACCTGGATTTCCGGCGAGCCGGAGGACATGTCAACTCCGGTCACCACCCCTGTGGTATCCTGGCCGCCATTGGTGGTTGAAGCCACCTCCACAGTGGCGCCAATCAGAGCACTCGCCTGCATCGCAGCCATGTTGCCTGCCATGCTCGTGGCTTCCTGCAATGAGCTGAACTGGGCCAGTTGCGCGGCAAAGTCGGTGTCGCTTTCCGGGTTAAGCGGGTCCTGCGAGGTCATTTGCGTGACGAGCAATTTCAAAAAGTCGGCTTGATTCAAAGTTGAGTTGGCCGAGGCGGCAGTAGTGGCGGAGGCTGACATAATTTTTAGGCCCAGGATTCCCAGCCTTGCCGGGAAGCGGTCCTGGTTGTTGCTTTGTTTGTTTCAGGGACGGTTTTGACAGTGGCGGCCGGCGGCAAATCCCGCTCCGCATTGCGGCTCTGTCGTTGGGGATTTTGCGACGATTGATTGAAAAGCGATGCGGACGCTGTATCGGAAGCGGAATTGGAAGCCGGCGTCCGCGGCGAAGCTCTGTTTTCCAGTGGCAGCAATTGGACATTCTGCCGCGCGAGCGACTCCTGCAAATCTTTCCAATGGTTCTCCAAGCCCGCCACGGCGCCCCGCTCCCAACGGACGGACGCGTCGATTTGGCCGTTGTGATTGGTTAATTGCAAGCTCAGTTCGGTGTGCGGGTCCAGCTTGAGCGAAACAGCCAGGTTGTTGGCGCCGGATTGACGTATCATCACCACTTGCTGATTCACCAAATGCCCCACACGTTCAGCCTGGGTTGCGGCGTGATCAACGGATTGAGCGGCCCCCGTTCCTTTGCCCGCATCCACATTCCCTTCGCTTGCTTTGGCCGGCCAATTCATGACCAGGGCGGAGTCAATCGAGTCTGGCTTGTGTCTGGAATGATCGGAATCGAATCCAACCGTCAGGTCGTTCGCCGACTTGGTGGAAATGTCGTCCTTTAGTGACGCAGTCGGCACTTTTTGCGCAGTAGGCCCGGCAATTTCATTCTTTTCCGTTCCAAACTTCATTCGTTGGCTACTCAAAGCACCCCCTGTGCCATCGACGGGACCCGTGGAAACAAATCCCACGGGTGGGGTAATCGCAATCTGTGCCGCAACCGGTTGTTGGGGAGTCCCGGCAGGTTCTGCCGGGCGGGCTGCTGGTTCCGTTGTCGAAGCCGATGCATCTGCCGGACGTGGATCAATCGTTCTCGGGCCTGGTCCATTACTCTCAGGTTTGCTGTCCGATGAAGAGGGCAACACCACAGGCGCCGCGCCATGTTCCGAAGCGATTCTTAAATTGACTGCCTGTGTGGATGCCGGTTTGCGGAATTCACCGGCGGCAATCTGCGGTTGATCCGCCGCGGCCGTGAGCTTGCTGGACACGGAAGCATCCATGTCAGCCGCTTTGTCCGACGGGCGGGCGGGAGGTTCCGGCGTTTCCGTCGGGGACGCATCGCTGTCTGAGGTTACTCTTAAGGGCCTGGCCTGGCTTTCTTGGATGGCCGGCGCACTTTTTAAATTCACCGCCTGAGTGGATGCCGGTTTGCGGAATTCACCGGCAACGATCTGCGGTTGAGCCACCATGGCCATAAGCGTGCTTGCCACGGATGTATCAATGTCAGCCGCCTTGACCGGCGGATCAACGAATGGTTTTGGCGTTTCCGTCGGGGACGCATCGCTGTCTGAGGTCTCTTTCAATGGCTTGGTCTGGCCTCCTTGGCCAACCGGCGCATTTTTAAAATTCGCTGCCTGAGTGGATGTTGGTTTGTGAGATTCCCCGGCGGTAATCTGCGGCGCTTTGCCCGGCAGTTGGGCGACGGGTTTTGGCGATTCCGTCGGGGACGCATCGCTGTCTGAAGTCTCTGTCAATGGCTTGGTCTGGCCTCCTTGGCCAACCGGCGCATTTTTAAAATTCGCTGCCTGAGTGGATGCTGATTTGTGAAATTCCCCGGCAGCAATCCGCGGCGCTTTGCCCGGCAGTTGGCAGACGGGTTTTGGCGTTCCCGTCGGGGAAGCATCGCTGTCTGAGGTCTCTTTCAATGGCTTGGTCTGGCCTCCTTGGCCTGCCGGCACATTTTTGAAATTCGCTGCCTGAGTGGATGCCGATTTGCAAGATTCCCCGGCGGCAATCCGCGGCGCTTTGCCCGGCAGTTGGGCAAGGGGGTTTGGCGTTTCCGTCAGGGACGCACCATTGTTTGAGGTTTCTGTCAAGGGCCTGGTTTGACCTCCTTGGCCTGCCGGCATATTTTTGAAATTCGCTGCCTGAGTGGATGCCGATTTACAAGATTCCCCGGCGGCAATCTGCGGTTGGGCCATCACGGCCATGAGCGTGCTGGACATGGAAGCAACGATGTCACCCGCCTTGCCCGACGGGTTGGCGGGGGGTTTTGGCATTTCCGCCAGGGACGCGTTGCTGTCTGAGGTTTTTGCTTCGCCGGACAGCTTGGAAAAACCATCGCAACGCACTTGGGACATCACGCTAAGGAAACTCCCCGTGGCCGCGGGCAACGCGGGGGATTGATCCGGGGTTGAAGGCCGGACCTCGCCCCCTGGCACAGCCGGAGTGAGAACAGCAAAGAGGGCGGATTGAGTCATCATTTTGCAGTGTTATTGCGGAACGAGGCCAGCCGAAGGCGATCGGAAAGAAGGGCCGCGCGTTTTGCTTGTGGCTGGCCTTTCTTGGCCAGCGCCTCCCAAATGGCGGCGGTTTCCATGTCTTTCATAAAGACCATGATCTTGATGATTGAGATGTCATCCATTTCCTCCAAAACCTTGGCGGCGTTCGCAGGCTCCATGTCCGCATAAACCTTGGCCAGCTTCTTCAAATTGGCCGTTTCTTCCTCGCTAATCCGCAGCACATTTTGATCAAAATCCAATTGCAATTGACGCACGGATTGCGTGACCAGATTCAATTCCGAGCGTTCCGCCTGCAAACGCAACATCAGATCGTTGAGTTCCTGCTCCTTTTTTCCGAGAGACTTCTTTTCCGCCTTGAGTTCGGCGATGAGTTGGTCAGCCTCGGGGCTGGTAAAATCCCAGGAAGGTCCGGTCCGCTTTTCGCGGGCGGCGGCGGATGCGGGCGGGGTGGAGGACAACGGACGCGCGGGAGTTTTCCAAAACGCCACGGTGGCGCCCAGATAGACGACGACGCTGACCAGCGCCGTCATCCAGGGTGAGGTGAGTAATTTTATCATAACGGAGTTTCCGCCGACTTCCAGGCGAGAATGGAGTTGCCCCGGCGGCCGGCCAGGTCATCCAGGAATTTTTGTTCGCCGCGGGCCTGCTCGTACCGGTGGCGGGGCTTTTGTTTGTCAAAACATTTGTCCACGATCTCCCGCTGCTGGCGCGCCAGAAGCATGCCGTGCAAAGCCGCGTTCACCCGTCGTTCCGCAGTCTCCAGCGCCAGAGTGCATTCATCCCGGCGTTGGGCCAGCGACCGCTGATAAGCATGGGCCTGGGCCGCTTCCGCCGCCGCGCATCCGCCAGCCAATCGGCCGCGCCAATCCTGCCAGCACGCGCTCAATTCGCGCTCAATCGCTTCCAGCCCGTCCACCGCCTGGCGGCGGGCGATCAAGCTTTGCGCATATTGCTCCATGGCCTTCTGCTCCTGGCGCTGGCGCAGTGTGCCAAGAGCTTCCAAAGTGAAGTGAAATGATTTCATGCGCGCCTAGCCGGTTTTCTTTCCAGCGCCTGCGCCTGGTTTTTCAGGCATGGGCGCGGACATGGTTTGTTCCAACAGCGACCAGCTTTCAGGGATGGAGCAGCCCTGCTCCACCGGCTGGCACAAAAATGATTTCAGTGGCTCATGCAAATGAACGCTTAAATCGATGGCCGGATTGGTCCCGGGGGGATAAGCGCCGATGTTGATTAAATCCTGGTTCTTGCGATGCGTGGCCATCGCCTGGCGGGCGCGCGACGTCAGTTGTTGCTGGTCCGGCGTGCTCAAATCCCGCATCAAACGGCTGACGCTTTCCAGCACATCAATCGCCGGATAATGGTTTTGGGTGGCCAGCTCGCGCGTCAGGACGATGTGGCCATCCAGAATCGAACGGACGGCATCGGCTATGGGATCGTTCATGTCATCGGCTTCCACGAGCACGGCGAAAAGTCCGGTGATGGAACCTTGCTCCCCTGCGCCGGCGCGTTCCAACAATTGCGGCAGCAACGAAAAGACGGAAGGCGTGTAGCCCCGCGTCGTGGGCGGTTCGCCGACGGCCAGGCCAATCTCCCGTTGCGCCATGGCGAAGCGCGTGACGGAATCCATCATCAACAAAACATTCTGGCTGGCATCGCGAAAATGTTCGGCAATGGACATGGCCACAAACGCGCCTTTCAAGCGCGCGATGGCTGGTTGGTTGGAGGTGGCGACCACCACCACGGACTTGCGTCGGCCGGCTTCATCCAAATCCTTCTCGAGAAATTCGCGCACCTCGCGTCCGCGTTCCCCAATCAGCGCGATCACATTCACGTCCGCCTCCGCCTGGCTGGCAATCATGCCCAGCAGAGTCGATTTGCCGACACCGCTCCCGGCAAAGATGCCGAGCCGCTGGCCGCGCCCGCAAGGGGTGAAAGTGTCAATCGCCTTGATGCCGGTGCGAAATGCCTGCTGGATGCGTTGCCGTTTCAGCGGGTGCGGGGGGGGCTGGTTTAAATTAATGGCGGCCTCGGCTTCGATTGGCCCCTTGTCATCCAATGGATTGCCCAACCCGTCGATCACGCGGCCTTTCAGTGATTCGCCCACCGGAACCTGCAAGGACGTGCCCAGCGCAATGACTTCGCTGCCGGGATGAATGCCACGCAGTTCCCCCAGCGGCATGAGCAGAACATGATGATTTCTGAATCCTACCACTTCGGCCAGCGTAAAGCCGTCATGCCGCGCGGATTCTATCCGGCAAATTTCACCGACGGCGACCAAAGGCCCTTCCGATTCGATGACCAGGCCAATGAGCTGAACCACCCGCCCGTGATTGCGGACGACCTGGGTTGTCTGCACCCGGCGCAACAGGTCTTCAACCCGGTTCGTGCATAATGGTTTGCTGCGCGTGATCATGAGGACAGGTTTTTTTTGACCAGGTCAAGTTTGGTTTCGCGCCTGGCATCCACCGTTCCGAAACGGGTCTCGACCAGGCAGCCGCCGCGGCTGACTTCGATCGAACTGAGAAAGCGAAAATCATTCGGAGCCTGGGCCGAGCCCAGCAAAGGAGAACCGGCCGTTTGCAATAATTCCAAGTCAGCCGGGTGCAGGCGGACGGTGACTTGGGCCGAGCTTTCCACATGGGTCAGCGCGTCGCGAACGGCGGCCTCCACCATCGGCACGGAAATGGGCATGTCCGACACGAGTTTTTGCGCCACCTCAAGGGCGAGCGAGACCATCATGTTTTCGGTGTCGCGGACGACCTGCGGGACGGCTTGGCGAAGGGAGTTGAGCGTGCCGTGCAGCAGTTCGTCCAACTCGGCGCGCTGTTTGAGCAATTGCCCGTTCAAGGATTTTTCCCCTTCGATGCGGCCCTGTTCATAGCCAGCCTGCCAGGATTCCCGGAGCGAGGCATCCATCGGGGGCATCCCGGGCGGCGGGCCGGCCGGAACTGCGTCGCGCAAGGGGGCGGGCAGGGTGATGGTTTCAGACCAGGAGCTCATCGCGAACAGCTTAGTTATTGGGTTTGGTGCGGGTCATCCATGAGCGGACCGCCTGGGTCATGCTGGCCGGATTCTCGCGGATCAATTGATTCAATACATCTACCGTGACCATGCCGGAGCCGGGAGTGCCGGGCTTGCCGTAATGTCCGTTGCCGTTGCCGTTTCCGATGGGAACTCCGAGCGGGATGTCATCCACTTTGGTGTTCTTCAACATGCGCCAGAACATGAAAATGACTCCGATGGCCAGCACGGGATAAACCAGCTTTGGCGCCAGATCGATCCAGACCTGCCGTTTATTCTGCTGCTCGAATTGCTGCGTTATTTCGGTCGCTGTCTGATCGTTGAACGGCATTTCCTCCAGGGTGATCTCGTCCTTGCGGGCAGGGTCATTTTCCTGGAGGCCGAGGGCGCTTTTCACGATGCTTTTGATGTCATCCAGTTCCTTGGGCGTTCGCGGCAGGGCTTTGCGGTCCGCGCCTTTGCCTTCAAAACGTTGCGCGATGAAGACCGCGCTGGAAATGCGCTTCACCCCGCCGGCGGCCTGGAGCAGGTTGCTGGTGATCTTGTTGATTTCGTAGGTGCTGGTGGTGACTTTCTTTTTGGTGATGCTGCTGTTGACCGGAAGGGCGGAGGCAGGCGCGTTGCTGGCGCCTTCGGCAGGAACGCTGTTGGCGGCAACACCTGGAGCGCCCCCGGTTGCGCTGGAAGTGGCTGACTCGGTCGTGTCATCGTTGATGGTGCTGCTGCGGGCGACCTGGCCGTCCGGGTCATATTTCTCTTCGGTGCGGCTGATGGTGTCCCAATTGAGATCGACCGCGACGCGCACGACGGCCTGGTCGGGACCGAGCACCTTCTCCAACATGCCCTCGGCTTTCTTGGTCAGATATTGTTCGAAATTGCGGCGGGCGGTGAGCTGGTTGCCGGACAAACCGGCGACGGAATCATTCTCCTGATTTTCCGAGAGGACGTTGCCCTGGTTGTCCACCACGGAAACATTGTTGGCCTGCAAGCCTTCCACACTGTTGGCCACCAGAAAGCGAATCGAATTGATGGCCGACGCAGACAATTGGCCGTTGCCCTTCACGCGGACAAAGACGGAAGCGGTGGGTTTGCGCAGGCTGTCGGACAGCAGCCGGTTCTCAGGCATGACGATCATGACGCGGGCGGATTCGACCTGATCGAGCTGGCTGATGGTGCGGGCCAGTTCGCCTTGAATGGCGCGGGCATAGTTGGCGCGCTGGACGAAATCGGAAACACCGAAGCTGGCCTTGTCGAAAATCTCAAAGCCGACCCCTTCCCCGCGGGGAATACCCTTGCCGGCCATTTGCATCCGGAGCTGGTACACTTTGTCCGATGGCACAAGAATGGACCCGCCGCCGCGGCTGATTTGATAGGGGACCTTGGATTCATCGAGCGCAGCGATGACTTTGGCGGCCTCCCCTTCGTCCAATTTGCCGTAGAGGAGGGCATAATCCACGCGACTGGACCAGATCGCCACGCCAGTCAGGCCGGCGAACACTATGACCGTGGCTGCGACGACGCTGATGCGCTGGTTCAGGCCGAGTTGCTGCCAGATGGCGGCGAGTTGCCGGGCGATTTGAGAAAGGTTTTTATTCATGAAACAAAAGCGCCGGCATCAATGGCCGGAGATGGCAAATGGAATTTGGGTTGTTAAGGAAATTGGGTGGTTCATCATATCTGCATCCGCATGAGTTCCTGGTAGGAATCCAGAAGTTTATTGCGCACCTCGACCATCATTTGAAAGGAAACGCTGGCTTCCTCCATCGAGATCATGGCCTGGTGCAGGGAGACGTTCTTTCCGCTCATCAAACCGGCAATGGCATCGCCAGCGGCGATCTGCCTGGCGTTGACCTCGCCCACGAATTCGCCGAGCAGATTTTGAAACGAACCGCCGGGTTGGGCCGCGGTCGCGGATTGGGGGGCAACGTCGGAATTGAGCCTCTGTAAATCCTGCGCCGGAATGGACGGCATGGCGCCGTTCTGCGCCGCGTCGCTCAACGGGCCGCTCAGTTGCGGGCCGGCCATTATTTTTATTGCTGAAAGAGCGTCCATGAGCGCGGAGTCCGGCTATCAGTGTTTGCCGATCGAAAGATCTTGCAGGGCCATGGTGCGGGCGTTCCTGACCACGGCGATGTTGGCTTCGTAGGTGCGCGAACTGGCAATCATGTCCACCATCTCCTCGTGGATGTTGATGTCGGGCATGGCGACCATGCCCTGGGCGTTGGCGTCCGGGTGCGAGGGATTATAGACCATGCGGGCGGGGCGGTTGTCCTTTTCAACGCGGGCGACCTGGGTGGTTTGCGGGACCGAACCGCTGCCGCCGGAGTTTTGTTGCGCGCTCAAAACGGATTCAAACACGACTTGCTGGCGCTGATAGGGTTTTCCATCGAGACCTTTCGTGGTGTTGACGTTGGCAATGTTTTCGGAGATCACGTCCATGCGAATTCGCTCGGCGTCCAAGGCCGACGCGGTGCTATCGATGCCTGAAAGGAGTTGGATCATATTTTTAACTACTCTTGCCGGTGATGGCCAGGCGCATCTTCATGAGCGCGGCGCTGACCAACTGGGTTTCGAGCGAGTGTTCCACCATGTTTTGGTTGAGTTTCAACATTTCGGTTTCCAACTGGACGGTGTTCCCATCACTCCGCCCGGAAATGGCCTGGCTGTCCACGGCCAACTCCGGTTGCAGACCGGTGATTTGCGCGGCATCCCGGCTTGCAACAGCCTCGCTCAACTGGCTTTCAAAAGACGGGGAAACATCCAGGCGCTTGTAATTGGGCGTTTCGACGTTGGCAATATTGCTGGCAATGGCTTCGTGGCGCAGGACATTGACATCCAGCATCTTTTTTGAAGCCACATAGTTTGAATCGCCGAATAAAGCATCAATCATAGCAATAAACCATTCCGACTTTTAGCAGTCGTCATGCCAGCGTGAAAAAGGCCCAAAAACAGCGTTTTGGCAGGATTGCAGGCGGTTGAACCGGAAATTATTGCCCTTTGCCGCGGAACGGACAGGCAGGAATGACCCAACCCAAGCTTGCAAATTGTAATGCTACACATTGATTCAGTCAGTTTTCAAAAAATCAGATGACCGACGCGGCAAAAGAGATGGCGTTGCCTTTGCGCCAGAATGAAACCCCCAGCACCACTGGAAAAGTCAGTTGCCCCGGCGTGCCGCCATACACTTCGAGGCGCTGGCTGAAAAGCCCGACCGCCGGATGTCCCGCTTCATGGAACAATAGAGTTTCATTATCAGCCTTCTTTGGCGCCAAATTGGAGCGCCCAGCCGGAGCGAAGCAGCGCAGCGCACGGCTGAAGTGACTGGGATTCTGTACCCCCCACCCCCCCGCTACAGTGCTACAAACGTTGATTATCAATGACTTAGGGTGCTACAAGGGTGCTACAATTTGGCTTATTTGTAGCACTTGTAGCACCCTGGCATCACACCCACCGCGTCCGCTCATGGCAGCAGCGGCTTGGGGGCCAGAATCCAAGCGACACTTGCAGCATTTCTATTACCCCGAAAACAGCGAAGAAGCGGCCACACAAATGTCTGAGGGATTTAAGCTGGTTGAAGTGTAACCGATTGAGCGGCAAAGGCTTGTGAAAAACGCAGCGAAATCGCCGCCGCCACCTCGTCAATGACCCAATCCGGCGTCGAAGTGCCGGCAGTGATGCCCACCGTCTCAACCCCGGCGAACCATTCTGCGCGCAAGTCGGCCGATTGTTGCACATGATGCACCCGCGGGCAAAACCGGCCGCAAGTCGCCGCCAATTCGCGCGTGTTGTTGCTGTGCGCTCCGCCAATCACAATCACCACCTCCGATTGCCGCGCCACTTCAATCGCGGCGGTCTGCCTCTGCTTTGTCGGCTGACAAACGGTGTCC
>Ga0116121_1001350_pt1 | contig 10418 bp, 9 predicted proteins | sample June2015DPH_13_1_FD_89725 | JGI IMG/M metagenome (GOLD analysis project Ga0116121, IMG submission 89725) | Peatland microbial communities from SPRUCE experiment site at the Marcell Experimental Forest, Minnesota, USA - June2015DPH_13_10 | ecosystem: Environmental > Terrestrial > Soil > Wetlands >...
GGAACTCCACTACGAAAGCACGCGTTAAACACATCCAATCCGTGGACTGTAACCACGAACGGAATATCCAAGCGCCTGGAAATCAACGCCGCCGCGTGGCCGCACGGCAGGGCCGCGTGAGCGTGGATCACATCGATCGGCTTCACGCTGTGCAGTTGCCTTATTCGTCCCAGGAGGCGCGCATAGAGGAATTTTCCGGCGCCCGAGAGCCCGAAATTCCCTGGAACTCGTGGATAGCGCACCCATTCCGCCGGCGCCCGGAACTTGACTGCCTTCGCGGATAGTAGATCGGGGACGCCGCCATCACGCTCGACTCGACCCCGAACTGTTTAAGCTGCTCGATCGGTTCCGCGATGAAGCAGCCGCTCACCTCATTCTGGACTGACGGGAAAAATGGGGTAAGCGTCAGAACGTGCAGCTCTCGACCTGCTTCTTCGGATGGAGACATCACTTTCGCTCACTCTCAGAACACAACAGCTCCCTGGCCAGGGCCAGCAGGCGTTCCACATGCTCGCTCCAACTGAAGTCGCGCGCCCGCCGCAAGCCGTTCTGCGAAAGTTTTTCCGCAAACTCCGGCGATTGCTGAATTTGCAATACTTGATTTGCCAACCCCTCCGGGGAAAACCGTGGAAAATAAATTGCCGCATCCCCGCAGATCTCGCGATGCACCGGCAAATCGGACGCCACCACAGGCAAGCCACTCGACATCGACTCCAGCAGTGGGTGAGCAAAGGATTCGGCATAGGCTGGGGTCACGTAAATGTGGCAAGCGTGATAGAGGCGATGAAGCGAGCGATAAGGTATTGTTCCGAGTTCGACGATACTTTCACTTCCGCGAAGATCGTTGGCGAGCGTTGCCGCAGACTCGGTCCGATAGGTCCCTGGGTTCTCGCCCGGACTCAGCTGGCAAGTAAGAAAGAGCTTCACTTTCTTTCCTTGCAGACGACTGCTCAAGATCGGTATTGCCCGAAATAAAGTTTCGAAATTGCGGTAGTAATTGTAGTGGCTCACAAAAAGCAGGCGGAGAGCATCTTTCGCCTGCTCCAGTTCGGTTTGCACAGCCGATGGCAAAGGAGCGGCATGCCCGGTAAAAGCGTCGGGGTCAAATCCATGGTGCACGGAAATTACCTTCCTGCCACTCCACTGACTGAGTTCATTGGCGAACGCCGCAGTCGGAGCGACGGTAATTTCGGCGCGGCTTATGGATCGTCGTGCCAGCCAGCCCTTGACTAAGGTGTCCAGCCATATCGCGTAGTCTCCGCGCGCGCGAACATCGCGGAGGAAATCCCCGGATGTGTACAACGAGTTGCGGGATAGCAGGATCTGCGGGACGGGAGAGTTCCAAAGCGCGAAGTTGCCCGCGGAAAGCAAAACTTGCGCGCCGATCTGCCGAATCATTTTTGGCAACGCCGCCTGCTCCTGGACGAATCGCCGAGACGCGCCGTTGAACTCCTGGACATGAACAAATGAAGTATTCGGCAGCTCCCCAAACTCCTCGCCCATTGCCCGATTCAGCAGCACCGTGGTTTCCACGTCGCCTCGCCGTGCGAGATGGGGTATCACATTGCGAAGATACGTAAGGCCTCCCCCCGCGCTCGCGGCCAGGCCATTGATAAACAATCGGATCATCGGTTGGGCACGGGGACGCCCAAACCGGCGGACGACAGGCGTGTGCCTCGGCGAACAACAACGGCGGCTGGAACCCCAACGGCGTCAGGGACAAGATCCGCGAGTAGAAACGCAAAGACCCAAAGATACACGGAGAGGTAGGAACCGACGGCAAAGAGCCAATCCTCAAAGCCGGCGTGAACCAGGCCGGCTAACACCACCATGGCCAGCGGAATCGAGTAATGGCGCGGATCATGAGTTCGGTTCATCCACGCGCAGACCTTCCATACGTTCCTCGCCGTCAACCCCAGGATAATCACGAAGGGCAACACACCCAACAGTCCCACCCATTCAGCGATGGTCATATAGCTGCTGCCATGTTCGCGCTCCTCCTCGGCACTTGAGGAAAACCTCCCGGGGCCAAATCCCGGATCCTCACCCGTTGGGCTGGTGCCGTAGCCGGTTCCAAACAACGGATGCGCTTTGATCGTAGCGATCGACACTTCCCAAGGTGTCCGCCGCGAACCCAGAAGGCCCTCTTCCTTGTGCCCCTTGTAGAGCACCGCATCTTTCAGGCTCTCGACCCTCGCGTTCAAGGCTCCCGGATCTACAACCCCAGTCACCGCAACCATCACTAGAACCAGCGCCACCACCTTCACCAACAACCTGTATTGGCGCAGGCAAAGACAGAGGACCAAGGTGACGACCGTGACCGCAATGACTCCCGCACGTGCCATGCTGAAAAAAACCAGCCAGGTGCAAAGAAGCATGGCGACCAGCCGGCGAAATCTCATTACGGGCCCTTCGCTGTTAAGCCATCCCCAAAACAGCACGGGGAACAGCCCGATGCTCATCGCTGCGCCTAGAGAGTTGGGATTGCCCCAAATCGCTTGTCCCAGAGCGAAATAGCAGACCGCCGTGCCATAGACGGCCAACTCACTTCCCCAGAGCAGACCGCGGAAAAAACGTTGCTCCCGTCCCAGAACGGCCACGCGAGCGCCTGCAGCGCAATATAGAAAAAGCAGCAGCAAGCTCAGCGCCTTGAGCATCGCCATCGATAGAAACGTGGATACGCCGGCCGAAGCAAACGCGGCGCAAACGCAAAAAAAAGCAACCAAGTCTAACGAACTTGAACTGGTGCGTGGGCTCTTCGTCCAGACAACAAAACCAACCACTGTACCCGCAACCAGCACGACCCATCGTCCGACCGTCCAGGAACCCTGCAGAGGCACGTTCATGCCTGCCCAAACAAAGGTGCCGATCAGCAGCACGAAAAAACGCTGTTCATACTTCCAGAGACAAGCGACGATCACCTCCAGCAACAAGACCCCGCCCAGAAAAGAAATGTCGCCAAAGTACTGAAAATGGCCATAGGAAAAATAGAGTGCCAGGCCCAAACCCAACCCGACGCCACCCCACTGCAGCGGTTTCGCGACGCTCACCGCCCCTCCTTGCCCCCGGCAATCGCCGCGGCGATGCCATCGGCGCATGCTTCTGGCGAATGGCTGTGAATTCGCTCGAAACTGTGCGCGCTCATCCGCTGCCTGAGGTCAGGTTGCCGCACCAATGCGTCGATCGCCACGCTCAGTTTCTCCGAGTCCTCGGGAGGCACCACGAAACCGTTCCATCCTTCTTCGACCAGATCGTCCGCGCATCCCGCGACATTGCTCACGATGATCGGGAGTCCGCACGCCATCGCTTCGTTCACCACCAGACCCCAGGGGTCGCTATGCGTCGGCAGAACCAGTCCTTCGGCGAGCGCATAGAGACCGGCCAGGTCTTCGCGCTGCGCGAATCCTGGAAAACAAACCGTCCCTGGGCGAATGCGTTTCGCCCGTTGCTCCAGGTCCTGTCTGGAAACGCCATCGCCGGCAAACACCAAACCCACCTCGCGCCGCAGTCCGCCCTCCAGTTTGGCATAGGCTTCAAGCAGATCAAAGATACCCTTATCCGGCACCAGGCGGCCCGCAAAAAGAATAAACCGCGCGGGCAATTTCAGTTGGCTGCGAAATTCCGATTCACGGCTCCTGATCTTCTCCGCTTGGGTGGCAAAGAAGCAATTATCCACCGCGTTGGGCGCCGTGAAGATGACCTCGTCGCTGGCTCCAAGCCTGAGCAGGTAGGCACGCGAGGATTTTCCGGGCACCACAAAGGCGTTGCAAGACCTGACAAAATATCGCTTCAGCCATTCCACTCCAGCACGGCCAGATCTCTGGTCGCGCTCGTTACTCTCTGTCCACAGCACAAAACGCACCTGGCGCCGGCGGCCCCACCACAGCGATCTCCACGATGCCGGATAGTTGTAGCCACCACAGATCACTGTCTGAGGACTCGCGGCCTCCAGCGCGGGGACCACTCTGCGATTCACCAATACGCCGCTTTTTCCCACGCGCCATCGCCAGGAGGGTAAGACTTCATACGAGAAGCGTATCTCATCGGCATGGATGCGCCACTGCCGCAGCGCCTTGTCGGTCTCCGCCATAAACAGCACGTGCAAATCCAGCTCCGCATGACGCGCCAGCGCGTTGAAAACCGGAATCCGGTAGGGAGCAATGATCTCGGTAAGGATTACAACCCTGTGTTTCATGCGCGCCACTCGCACAATGTTCTGGGTGATGTTATGGAGGATCGCTTCATGCGATTCGCGGAACTCGCTTCCCCTGGGGCGTGCCACGCCTCGCCACCGACAATTCGAAGAGTTCCTTCCACTGTTCCGTGACCCGATCCCAGTCGAATTGCTCGGCATGCTTGGCGGCCGCCAACGACATCTGCGTTCTCAGCGCGGGTTCTCGCATCAGCCGACCCAGCGCTTCACCTTGTTCGTCGTCGGAAGACGCCAGCAACCCCGTGACGCCATCCACGACATAATCCGGGCGGTAGGAATTCCGCGCCACGCATGGCAGGCCGCACGCCGCCGCCTGCCCCAACACCTGCGGATGCCCTTCCAGTTCGCTCGGAAAAAAGAAGATTCGCGCGCCTCGCATTTCGGAGCCAAGTTGTGCGGCGCTGAGGTGGCCGAGAAACAAAACGTTGCGGCAGTGAAGATCTTGCGCCAACCGTTCGCACGCGCTCTGCTCTTCGCCCTGCCCAGCCAGCCGGAATTCCCAGTCTGGATGTTTCGCCGCCTCCCGAACCACCAGCTCGGCGCGCTTGTACTGGCGAAAAGATCCCGCGAACAACACGCGCGGACGGCTCCCGTCGTCGTCTCGTCCTGCTCCACGCTCCGATGGCGGATAGTAATAGCGCCGGTCAATGCCGTCATAGACGGTTTGCACATTCCGTCCTCCGAGTCTCTCGACCGTCTCCGACATGTGGCGGCTGTTCCCCGCGACCACGTCACACTCGCGAATCGCGCGCCGCAGAATCTGCCGGTTCGTATCCTCGACGAGCCCTCCAGAAACCACGTAAGTAACCAAAGCCGTCTTCCAATGCAACTTCGCGCGGGCGAAAAGCAAAACCTTTTCGAGGACGCTCTCCCGCGGGAAAAAGTAGACATCCGGCACATGGGTCAGCAAATACCACAGAACGCGCGCCGTATTCCCCCGCTTTTTCCAGCGGAGAATCTTCGTGTTCGGTCGAGCGGCGATTCTCGGGTCCGCCGCGCCTTCGCCAAACATCACCACGCGAAAACGCGATGGGTCCATGCGAGCCACAACCTCCTTCACCGTCAAATTCTGAGCATTGGTGTTGCTCTCGTCGGCGAAAGATGGAGTAAAAACCGTGATCATGCGGATGGCGCAAAACTAGAACAGACGGAAAAACGTATCTAACTTATCTAAAGGACTTGCGCGATTCCAATTCTAGCCCAATCGATCGGAACGAAGATCGCGCAGCCGCGCGCGCAGCCGCATCTTGTCATCGTAGGCCGAAGTCTCTTTCTCCATGTGGTCGCGGGCAGCCAGCAGCAGCCGTTTTCGAGTTCCGGCCGCAAGCCCAGCGCCGCCCCGATCAGCCTCAGCTGGGTCCGTTTCCAGGTCGTACACCTCTTCGACGGCGTCGGGCTCAACCCGCATGACCATCTTGAAGCGTTCTTCGCGAACCGCCAGCAGCCTCGATACGCTCCGGCTTTCTGCTCGAAAGGGATTCGTGCAACCGTACCCGCACTCGATTATCGCAGGGCCGATCGCGGGATCATCCCAGGGCTCGCCTCGCTGTAGGTTTGTCCACAGACTCCGCCCCCGAAATGACGAAGGTGCCTCCGCACCGAGAATTTCAAGCAGAGTGGGCGCCAGGTGCAGATGGCTCATCGGAGACGCTGGAAGCTTCCCCCCAAGCTCCTTCGGAACGCGCTCTCCCGGAACGCGAATCAGGACCGGCACGCGAACGATTTCCTCATTCAATCGCAGTGGCGCGTGATAACGCCCACCGTGCTCAAGAAACTCCTCGCCATGATCCGCAGTCAGAGCCAGCACACATTGATCCCACCGATTCGTTTGCCTCAGACTTCCCACCAAGCGCGCGATCTGGCTGTCCACCCACCGGATCCCCGCGTCATAGAGCCTCACAACTTCATCCCGCTTCGAGCGCAGACCCGGTGCCCCAATATCCGAACGATTCCAATACTCATTCACATAGCGGGCGCGTCCAGGCTCGACGCTTGTTCCCGTAAGTTCGCGAAACGCATCCTCCGCCGGATAATACGGCGAATGTGGGTCCATCAAGTGAAGCCAGAGAAAGAATGGCTGCTCCCCAACCGAAGCCAGCCACGCCTGCGCCTCGTCCACCAGAACGTCGGCAGCGGGAAATCTCCGTAACCCATCGATGCTCTTGGCCGGCGGCGCGATTTTCATGCAGTACTGAAAATACAGCTCGTCGTAGAGTCGACTGAGTCCGACCGCTCCCGCTAGATTTCTGATCGATCGGTTCAACTTCCCCCGGACCGAATCGTCCGGCGAAGCCTCCGCGCTGGCCCCTTCTGGAACTGACTTCGCCTCGAAGTCGAGAAAGTCGCGGAAAACGTCAAACCCCTGGTCGTACCCGAAGCGCGGCGAGATATAAGGATTAGCCGCGGAAAACGCGGCCGTGGCACATCCGGAGGCATGCAATGCGGTCGCCAGTGTAGCTTCTCCCGGAGCAAGCCCAACCACATCCCGCCCCAACGCGAACGGCATGCGGGAGGCGAGAATCGTCGGAAACGAATAATAGGTCGGAGCGCCGCCAACTATGGCCGTCGGCACCACGAAAGCTTCTTCTGCCAGCGAATCCAGCAAAGGTGTCGTAGGACGAGGGTATCCGTAAAATCCGCAGTGATCCGCCCGCAGGCAGTCCACCGTGATCAACACCAAAGATCGCTTGTTGTTACTCACAGATTGTTACTCACAGAACTCACTTGAGCCGCCCGCCACCGCAATCAGTAGGCATGAATCGCACCCACTTTTACGCTCCCGCTTTCTCCAGCATAGCTGCCTGCCGTCGCAATCGAGAATAGATCGGCGTCATTGACATAGAGCAAATCCGGCCACTTCTTCTTAACCGTAGTTAGGAGTTCATCGAGCAGTTTCAAAGTCGGCGTGCGAAAGTCGCGAATCGTCGAGTGGAAATTGATGGAGTGAATCGAAATCACCGCCGGCGAGCCGCCCGCGAAACACGCTGCCACTCGATCCACCAGTTTTTCCGGATCGCATGGTTCGACGGCGGGCTCCATTTCAACCGTGCGAAAAATAGAGAGTATTCCCCTTTCATCGAACTCGGGAGCTTTTCGCTCGCCGGGTCCGTTCTGCGCGACACGCACTCCAGTTTCGAACCACGCTGTCCTTGTATCCGCGTTGGCGCGATAGCCCGGCGCACACGCGCTGAATGGAGTCGACCCAAACAACTTATGGAAAACCTCCGCTGCGCGAGCGATCCGCAGCCGCTGCTCCTCCAACGACAAGAATCGGCGCGCCGACGGCAAATCCGGCTCCCAGTACTCATACCCGATCCACGGCATGCGCCAGTGAATATACGGAGTTCGCGCTTGCCAGAGTGTCTTTAGCAGTTCCGATCGTTCGCCACCGGCATTCAATTCTCTGGCAATCGCCCGTTCGCAAAAGTGGGTCAGCCCATGCAACGCCGGATAAAACAGCCGCTCGCGAATGCCCTCCGCATAGGCCTCGAACAGTTGCGGACGATGCCATGCTCCCGGCAACCCTTCGGTGAGCAGGCGCAGAGGAATCTGTGCATGCCCTGACTCGATCTTCTGGCCAGAGAAATAGCGATCAAAATCCACATTCGCCATGATGAAATTCATGACGATCGACGGCCTGCGCCCGGTTGCGTCCCGATGTTTCCTCAGAACTCCCGCGAGCGCATGCACGTCCTCGGCTGTTTCCAGGCTGTAGAAATCGTACGGTTTCTCGCCCAGATTCAACCCCGCTGCCCGGAGCTCGTCCCATCCCTCGCGGTCGCGCACGCCGGCACGCCCCCAATCGTCGCTTTGAAACAAAACCAGAGGACGATCGAAGCGCAGCGCACGCACCGCCTTCGCTCCACCGAGCGCATTGCGCAGCCGCGTGATCATTCGACTTCGCCTTTGCACAGCTTCATTTGCGAGCCCATACACTGTAATTCGCCGCGAAATCGCTGCTCTCTCCGGCCAGTCCCTCCACCATGCAGCCCGCTGCATTCAAGAAAGGAACGAACGTCCAGCGCCATAGAGGCGCCAGAACTCTGGGTCTGAAAGACGCCGTCAGAAAAACATTGCAGGTCCGGAAAAACCCGGCGAGGCTATTTCCTTCGGCTCGAACCTCCACGCTTTCAAACTCGCGCAGCAAGTGTCGTAGGCCCTCCGGCAGAAAACGCCAGCATTCTTTTTCGTTGGTCCGTGGGAAAACCGACGGGGCGCTCAAAAACAGATGCCCCCCTTTGCAGAGCACTCGTCGGATTTCCGCGACCGCCGCCGCCGGGTTGGGAAGATATTCCAATACTTGCGTGCAGATTACGAAATCGAATTGCTCGTCCCGAAAAGGCAGCGCCTCAGCCGCGGCTCCAACATTCACGAGTGGAGTCGTCTGCAAGTCAACCGCAACGTAGCTTCTGGTTCGCGCCTCCAGCAGCGGACGATACGGTTGCAACCGTCCCCCAACATCGAGCACGCGCAGCCCGCTCTTTGGCAGGCGATCCAATCCCGCCTCGAAAATCCGCCGCCGCCGGCGCAGGATCAGCCAATTCGGATTTCGCAGCGAGGGATGCAATCGCTCTCGACTCTCCCGTTGAACCTGTTCCAGGGTGGGTGGCGGCGGCATGGCAGAAATTACAGGTATCCCAAATCTCGCAAACGTTTCTCGAGAACCGACTGCTCCGCTTGATCCAGTTTGTCCGCATCATCGCGCAAGAGTTCCTGAAGCACAAACTCCAGCAGCGCTTCCAGACTTACGAAGCGAGCCCCAAACCGCTGTTCCGCGGATGCGCACAGTTCCTCCGGCAAGCTGATTTCTCGTCTGGCAGTCATTGTGAGAGTGAGGACGTCCTTCCCATCGCGCCCAGAATACGGCCACGAATTGCGCCCACGATCATTTTGTCGTCATCGTCCAGTCCCCCGAGCAACGCGATGCCGCAAAACGACGCGTAAGACACGCCCAATGCCACTCCAATCCACAACCACTCCGGATGCAATCCCACCGACCGGGTTAGCAGCCGCAACCCCGCCGTCACTGCCAGGCTCGCCAGGCACGGCCCGAGCAGGTGAACATACGTCCGATTGTAAGGCGACAGCCCCAGAACCGCTCGCACCTGCCGCAGACACAAATAATTACTCAGGGCATTGGTCAGCGCGGCTGCCAGCGCGACTCCGGCCATTCCAAACGGCCGCACCAATCCAACCGTAGCCGCGACCATGAATACCGCCATGACCGCCTGCACCCGGATCAGGCGAACCTGGTTCCCCGACATCAGCAGCAAATATCCCACCGAACCCACGCCGGCGTTGACCAGTTGCCCCAGCGTGCCCAAAGTCAGCACCAGCCAGCCAGCCTCAAACGCCGAGCCAAACAACCGCATCAGGGGCTTCGAGAAAACGATCATGACCAACGCCAGAGGCACCGTCAATCCCAAAATCCATTTTGTCAACGTCTGGAATATCCGGCCGAGCAGGACGTGCTCCCCGCGGGCGTGCAAATCGGCGATGGTTGGGGAAAAAATCTGATTGACCGATTGCAGCGCCACCGGCACGAACGCAACCAGCGTGGCCGCAACGGAATAGATTCCCACCTGCCGCACATCGAGAAACACTCCGAGCATAATTTTGTCGGACTGCGAGAGGATAAATTCCAGAATGCTCACGCCAAATACGGCGGCGGAAAACCAGAAGACTTCGCGCTCCATCGGCATGGCCGTCTGCGGAACCTGTCTTGCCGTTTTCGGGGTCAGCCGCCACGCCGCCGCCAACAGCAAAATCAGGACCAGCACCGCGCTTGCCACCTGGGCCAGCAAATATCCGCGCAGCCCCATGCCCAAACTCAGCAGTACGATCCCGAACACGATGTTGAGTGGACTGCCGATAAAGTTTGTAATCACCGTGCGCAAAGCAACGTCTTTATACCCCGCCAAGACCTGGCCCAGAAAAGCGGTGAACGCGCCCAGAATCAACATCACGGCAAACAGATGGAGATACGGTATCAGCGCCGGAACGTGATAAAGGCTCCGCGCCAGCCATGGACCGGCGGCCAGCAGCAGCGCCGCCAGCACAACATTCCCAATCCCCAGCAAAGCGAACGCCCGGAGCAGAAATCCGTGCAGCCGCTGCCATTGTTCGGTCGCCGAATATGCGGCCACAAAACGCACGGCGGCTTGGGGCAGACCCAGTCCGTTGAAAAGTCCAAAGAATCCCACGA
>Ga0116121_1001353_pt1 | contig 10408 bp, 7 predicted proteins | sample June2015DPH_13_1_FD_89725 | JGI IMG/M metagenome (GOLD analysis project Ga0116121, IMG submission 89725) | Peatland microbial communities from SPRUCE experiment site at the Marcell Experimental Forest, Minnesota, USA - June2015DPH_13_10 | ecosystem: Environmental > Terrestrial > Soil > Wetlands >...
GCCCCAGGCGGGAATGCGGCCGGTGCGAAAGGCCAGATCCGCCACAAAGCTGCCCATCACTGTAACCCATTTCTTTTCCATTACTGAGTCATCCTTTGTGCCGGGCTATTTAAAAGCCGCTAGCCGGCTTGGTACGCCAGCGCAATCAGCGCGAGCGCGAGCAGGTAACAGATGAACATAACGCCGAGATAGATCCAGGACTTAGTCTTGGCGCCACGAAACTCATGCCAGGCCAGGACACCCCAGAGCGTTGCGATCATGGGCGAGGCCTGGCCAATTGCATAAGAAATGGGCAGGCCGACAAAGCGGCCGGCAACAAAGTTGAGAACCGCGCCCGTTCCCCAGACGGCGCCTCCCAGCAGGCCAAGCGTGTGGTAGCCTGCGGGCGCGCCGAAGTAGCCAGAGATTGAGACCGGAGCTCCAGCCAGCGGCTTGCGCATCAGGATGGGATTGAATACGAAGCAACAGAGAAAGGCGCCGAGCGTCATGAAGACTGCAGCAGTGTAGGACTGAGCGCGCCGACAGAAACCAGCTGGGACGCATCCGGATGACTACCCTGCATCGCTTTGGTGATGAGCGGTGCGAAGATGCCCATGAGCAGTCCGGAGACGAGGCAGACCATGGTACCTTTGCGCGAGCTGACCGCTGAGGCGGTACCGCGTGCGGCGTAGGCCATTCCGATAAAGATGACTGCGACCAGCGCCATCAAAACACCGGCGGCAAGTAGTGTGGCGCTACCCTGCGGGTGGACGAGGTAGCTGAGAACGGTGCCTTCAACAAGGGCGATACCGATAGAGAGCGGAAAGGCAATGGCCAAGCCGACCATATCAATGCCGGCCACGAGCAGGACGTTGGCAATGTTGAAAATGAATCCGCCGAGAGCGGCGTAGAACAGATAAATCGCTTCGGCCTGACGTATGTTGGGCAGGAAGCTGAAAATGCCGCCGCCAGAGCTGCCGAGGGTAACGGCGTAAACGAGCGATATGAGAAAGATGCCGATGCCATAGTCCCAATAATAGAGTTCGAAACGGTAATTCTTTGTCAGCTTGAAGGTATTAGCAAACGATCCCCAGCAGATGGTGCAGAGAATTGTCATCAAGAGAGCTGCAGTGAAAGATGTAGGAACAAACATGAAGTTTTCCTTTGGCGAAGCGTTTTGCTACACGAATGTACTGCCGTCATGGAACACAAGAACAATTCTCCAGTGAGCTGATTTAGCTAACCTTATAGGTTATAACAATGCTGACCTGAGTGACTTCGGTTTTGCACAACACGGCCAGAAGTTAAGCCATGCCAAGATCTCCGCGGCACCGGCAGGAACATGGACTGTTTGGCTCGGGCTAAACAGCGACCTTTATATGGGCTTTGACGGTTGAACCACCCCTTTTTTGATGATTATGCAGCCGTAGGTGCGTTGCTCGCCTGTGGCGACAACAGCATAAGCTCTGCGGGCGCGTTCGTAAAAGGCGTCACGAGTAATTCCGGCAAGTTCCAAATGTTTCCCTTCGGCGGAGTCAATCACTTTCTGGCAATGCTGTTGTACTTCAGGGATTTCGTGCGGCGCATGCACCTGCAACATGCGCGCCGCGGGCTCGTCAACGAAGGTATCAAGCGGCATAAGATACAAACACGCAGCCAGCGCCGCAGGTATGTCCGCCCCGTCCAGACGTACCAGCCGCTGTGCTACTGAGACTGCAGGAAAGTGGCAATCCACAAGCGCCAGTTCATCACCATGCCCCATCGAGGCCAGAGCATGCAAAAGCTCTGGCGTGTGCAATACATTCAAAGTCTTCAACATACTATCACTCCTTTGCCAGTGTAATTGGGACGCTATAACAGCCGGTTCGTATTGTCGCCAGGAATCTACAAAATCGTTTTGATGGCCCCTGGCCCTTTTTCTGGCATTCCTGTTTGCTGCCCGTTGTAGAAAACAAAATCCTACTTATTGAGCGACATTGAGGGGCTTTTCTTTAGCGGCCGGTAGTGTAACACTCAGAAGCCCCGCAATCGTCGGGGCAATCTGTCGCATGTCGATCATACCAAGATCACGACCCGATGCAATGCCCTTGCCCTGCACAAAAAAGGAAGCTCGCATATCGGGGTTGTCCGGTAAATATCCATGCATCCCGGTTGAGGATATGGGAACTACAGCGTCACCCGTCAAATCAAGACCCTGTTGATAACCCGGCTTCATTTCGATGAGAAACGCGGCATTGGGAAATGCTCCAATACTCTGGATCTCCGGCTGTTCCAGAACCCGAGCAATTGCGTACTGCGGATCGGCCTTCATCTTTTCAAGTAATGCCTTCGTTTTTGCATACGTAGTGGCGTCAGACGGATCGCGCAGAACCACAGCTGCACAACCTCCTGCGGACCATAAGGCCGCATCCCACGAATCGACACTACCCTTCTTCAATCGAATCAGTCCCGCAGTCACAAACGGCAACGCCAGATTCACTTTATGATCTGTACGTTCAAATCCATGGTCGGAAACCACCACAACAACCGCCTCTGGATCAGCCGTAAGCGCGGCATCTTCGATTTCGCCGACCATTTTATCCAGCGCTTCCAGGGTCTCGTTGCTGTGCGCGCTGAATGGACCCGTTAGATGCTCGGCGTGGTCCAGAGCAGCCAGATGAATGGTCATGAACCCCGGCTTCTTGGCGCGCAGAATATCGAGCGCGTATTTTTCGCGCGCTACGTCGCCCTCTATCGATCCATCGCCGATGTCATCATAGGGGCCAAGTTTCTTTTCCCTCTCCGCCAGCCAACCGTCGGGCCGCGACAGCGCTTCGATCAGCAAGCGATCATCCGGCGTCTTAGCCCGCCAATACTCCGGAATGAGATAAGTCACTCCCTTGGCGTCCACGGAGACGGGCCATCCGACGCTGGCCACCAGTATGCCTGCTTTGCTTGCCGCTTCCCATAGGGTTTGCACGCGAATATCCGTGGCATACCAATACCATCCCCCCATGTTTTGGCGCAGTGGGTCGAAGGATTGATTAGTGAAGATGCCGTGTTCAGCAGGCCAGACGCCGGTCATCAGCGTTGTATGGCTGGGATACGTCACTGTCGGCGCAACCCCAATCACACCATCCGCATAGGTTCCCTGGGTCATAAATCTGGTCAGGTTAGGCAGCTTGAGTCCATGCTGGTCTGTCTGGGTAACATAGTCTGGACGCATACCGTCAATCGAAATTACGACGACAGTACGCGCCCAGATGAATGAAGTACAACAAATTAAACAAAGTACAACAACGCATGTAAGCAGCTTCTTCATGAAAGTCCTCACCTAGTCGGTTTACAGAAAATCAGAACTCTAAACGAATCGTGATCTCCATTTGACGCGGCGAGTAGGCAAAGCCGCTGTTGTTTGTGGTATGCACAGTGGCAAAGTTTGACTGGTAGGTAGCGGTTCCGGTCAGTGGACCAGTCGCAGCCAGCTTGTACTCGTTGTTGTATGCTGAACTCTCATTCTGGTGGTTGGCAATGTTGAAGGCTTGTCCAAACAATTGGAGCTTGTAGCGATCCTTGAATTGGATTTGCTTCTCCAGACGCACATCGTCGACAACGTCACGGTTGTAACGGAAGTTGTAATGACCCAACTGTGGAATGTAGTCCACACCTCCGTTTCCATTCCAGAAGGTGGCTACAGCGTCGGTGGAGTTAGACCCGGTCAGAATTCCAGAGGTAGAGGGCGATCCCGACGTAAAGGGCAAACCGTTCTGCATCTGGAAGCTGTCGTCCAGGATCCAGTCGTTCGCCACATATTTGACCCAACTGCCCCCCTTCTTAACGCTTGGCAAGGTGTAAATGGCATTTGCCACAAAACGATTTGGAATGTCGTAGAAGCTGTTGGAATAGTTGAGTCGCGCGTCGCCATACGGATTGTACCAATCGTTTACGTTACCCGCTGTACCCGCCGTAGTCGAGTTCTGGTTGTAATCCAGTGCATGCGACCATGTATAGTTCACGTCGAACTGGAGGCTGCACCAGGTGCGATTCAACACTTCTACGGCAAGCGCGTTGTAGTTGGAGTTGACATTGCTGATAAGCTCCGAAATGCTCTGGAAGTTGACAGCAGACGCCCCTAGCAAGGCTGTGTTTCCATAGCTGGTAAAGGTAGGCACTGTTATCGTGCCGGATAAAGGACTCTTCCCCGTCGAGTCTACGATGGTAATGGCCACGTTTTGTATCGTATTCGGGTTGAGGTTGACATCGAGGACGTTAGGCAATTCACGGCCCAAAGCGCCGAGATAACTTACCTGAAAGACCGTTCCGCGTCCCAGCGCTTGTTGCACCTGGAGGTCAAACTCATGGATTTGCGGATTCTGCAGGTTTGCAGCGCGGAAGTAGCCAATTGGTTTCGCGGAAGCGGAACTTCCGATTGTACTGGTTGGAATGATGTTCGGGAAAATAGGCTCGCCACCGGTGCTCGCCTTGACCGTGGTAGAGGACTGGGCAAGCGGGCTGCCGGTTGTCGACAGCACGGTACCTTGCATCCCATTTGCCAGTCGTCCGTAGAATAGCCCATATCCGCCACGGAGGACGGTTTTGCCTTTTCCAAAAACATCATAAGAGAAGCCAATTCGCGGGCCAATGTTGTTCATATCGCTCGGATTGTTGTTGATTCCGTTGTACGGAACAAAAGTGCCAGTCGCGGCAGTCAGAGAGGGGACTGCCTTGGGCAGGTTCTCGTAGTCGTAGCGCACACCGAGTTGCAGCGTTAGCCGCGGCTTAATTTTCCAGTTATCCTGGGCAAAATAGCCCTGGTCCAGAGTCCCGAAATCAAAGGTCGTCGGGCCGAATTCCTGCATGAACTGGTTATAGCAGGGATAGGTGCCAACTGCGCTGACAGTAGAGGTGGCTGCGGCTAATTGAGTGGAGTTGCACGTACCTGTGATTGCGTTCTTGTTCGCGCCCTCCGCGGCCCAATCGGCAATGTAATTGCCGATGTTGGTGCTGTAGGTAAATAGGCCTTCATAATACTGCGACTGATTGGTAAAGTCGTCGTTATGGACCATATCGGCGCCGAATTTAAAGCTGTGATTGCCGTGCTCGTAATACAGCACGTCGCCAATCTGCCACTTGCGCTCCGAAGGATACGCCGGACGATAGGAATAATACGGTGACCCGACCTGGCCGCCAACGCCACTGAGCAACGTGATATACGGCACATTGCCATTCGAAGTTTGCAGATACTGCTTGGAGTACGCGCTCAGAGGCTGCTGGGTCTCATCGTTCAATTCGTGGCCATATTGGTACAGCAGCTCATTCGTAATTTTGTTTGTAATCATGCTGGATAGCTTGGCCACAGTGTAGTCGAGCTTAACAAAATCGTTGCCGGCAGAGTCATAAGAATAGGCGCCGCTGGCAACCGTTTGCACACCGCCAGGTGAGTCCCAGCGCAGACGATGGTACAGGAAGCTGACGTGCTCCTTTGGATTGATCTGCCAGTCGAGCTTGGGAGTATTGATCTCCTGAAAACCCTTGCGTGGGATGTTGCCGAAGTCAGAGGCCAGAGCGGAAATACCTGTGTCGTACTCCGTTGCGCTAGCCGCATACGAGGCAAGCCCCAAACGCGCACCAAGCGTGCAGGCCTGCGCGTCTAGTGCATTTGTGCCGGTTGGAGCGCCAGAGAGATATCCAGTTGTTAGGTTACAGGAGGCTCCGGTCGGAAGAGCAGCATCCGGAAGCGAATAGAACGAGCTGGGATTGCCTGGTACGCCAGCCATAGGAAAGATGTGGGAGTGCTGGTCGTAGGTATAGATAAAGAATAACTTGTTCTTGATGATCGGGCCGCCAAGAGTGAATCCATAAATCTTGCGCATATCCTCCGGCTTGTACGGGCTTGTAACATAGACGTTTGTGGCCGTGTTCAGTGTTGTAATCGTAGTCTGGTCGTTGTAGGCGTTCCAGTTACTTTCACGGTCGTAGAAGTAAAGCATCCCGTGAATCTGGTTGGTGCCGCTCTTAGTGACCGAGTTGATGACGCCGCCTGCTGCGCGGCCAAACTCAGCAGCGTATACGCCGGAGTTCACTGCAAATTCTCGTACCGCACTGCCGGAGGTGGAATAAGCCTCACGGGTACGCCCGCGCTCTTCAGAGAAGTAGGCCTGGTTGTCATCGGCGCCGTCAATGAGAACATTGTTGAGAATGTCGCTGATGCCGCGAACGCTAATCAGTCCATAGCCGGTGGTGTCGCTCACAATTCCCGGTGTCAGCAAGGCGAGGCTAGACCAGCGCCGGTTATTGATCGGGAGGCCTTCCAGTGCGCGCAAATTGAAGTTTGACGTGAAGTCTGGCGACTCATAATTCATGACGGGCGCTTCAGCAGTGACACTGACAGTCTCGCTCGACGTGCCCAGTGTGAGGTGCGGAGCCAAGGTAGTCATTTGGCCGACCTGAATAGTGACACCAGTCGCACGATACTCCTTGAATCCCTTGAACACTACCGATACGGTATAGGTGCCAGGTTCCAGAAGAGGTACATTGAAGTAGCCGCTGTTTTCAGTTGTTGTATGGACTTCGGCGTTTGTACCATTGTTGTGGACCGTCACGGCGGCGTTTGGAATGACAGCCCCCGATTGATCGAATACAGTTCCGCCAATGGCTCCCTGTGTGCTTGACTGAGCCAGCATCCGAGATGCAAACAAGCCAAGCACTGCAACAAAAAGCAAACATCTCATCTTCGTCATTTTGGTCTCCATTCTCCTTAAAGTCTTGAGGGCGCTGTCAAGCCGTATCTGCCGTTCGCACTCGCACATGCCCGTCCATCGCCTACAATCTGGTCATCTTGCGATAAGGCGCATGCAGCGACAAACGCTTGATGTCGCAAGGTCTAACCGATTAGCTAAGCGGTTCACTGAAACATAGGGAGATTAGTTCATAACACGATGATTGTCAAGAAAAAATCAGCGATACAAGCATAATGAATTATCTATCTTTAGAATCAGCATCTTATGCTTGGCTTGATCCCCTTATTCAGCAATTTGAATTGTGGTGGCTAAAAGGCGGAGACAGTTTGAATCGAGTGCCCCGACACGGCAGCAGGAGTTGATGGAGATTCGGCTTAAGCCGATGCGCAATGTGACTGGCCTGCTATGAGTTACTGAAGATTCACTTCAGTGCTTCAGTACCTTTGGTTAGCAGGAACACACCTCAGTTAGTACGGGAGGCCTTCTGCGATCTCGCAATCGACGTCGCGCGGACGTGCAGGGTATTCTCCAGGACCACACGCCGCAATCGCTTGTGCTTCTTCTGAATTCGAGAGAGAAGAATCGCGGCTGCTTTGTAACCCAAGTTGTACTTGGGTTGCGTGACGCATGTAAGGTGCGGGCTAAAGATATCGTTCCATATGAAATCGTCATAGCTGACAATGGACACGTCCTTTGGAGAAGACAATTTGCGCTCCTCAAGGGCGCGCAAAAACCCGATGGTCATCATGTAATTGCTGATAAATACAGCTGTCGGATTCCGTTCCAACAGCGCCAGTCCTGCGGTATATCCGGATTCAGTTTGATAGTCGCCGGTAACAACCAGCGACGAATCGATTTTGAGATGGAACTCCTGTAGGGCTTTCTCATAACCGCGTAGGCGGCCAGCTGTTGTGCTGGTACCGGGCACGCCGCATATGATTCCAATCCGTCGATGGCCGAGTTCTAACAGATGTTTTGTGGCCAAATAGCCGCCGCCGACGTCGTCGGCTACAACGCTGTCCGCTAAAAGGTCGGAATATTCGCGGTCTAGCAGCACCAGAGGGGGACCGCTCTTATTGAGCAACTGCAGAAAGTACGGACTCATGGCCCCCGGAGACTTGACCAGCACAATTCCATCCACCCGTTTGGAAAGAAAGACCTTTAAATAAACCTCTTCCTTATCAAGCTGATTGTCGGAACTGCCAAGAATGATAGTGTAACCTTCTTCTTTCGCCTTGTCTTCCACGCCGCGCACAAGCTCCGGAAAGAAAAAGTTTGAGATATCCGGAACCAAAACGCCAAGAGTCAGCGTCTTTTGATTCGCGAGCCCTCGCGCCAACAGATTAGGCGAATAGTTGAGTTCTCGTATGGCCTCCTCGACGCGCTTGCGCAACTCCGGGCTGACATAAGAGGTGTTGTTGATTACCGCAGAGACGGTCGCAACCGATACGGCAGCACGTTTTCCTACATCATAAATTGTGGCCACACGCTCTCCCTGGGTTGATCAAATATTTGTGTTGACAATGATCATGTGTGCGAATTAGTCTGCTCAAGCTTCCAGTATAGCGCTTAGCTAATCGGTTATGTCTAAAGGCCATAGTCATTTATGAACGTAGCACGGCATATAGTTCTTTGCAAGAAGAACAGATCGTAGACGATGGCTGGTCGTGGGTGATAGCGATCAGCAGACAAGGCTTGGGCAACATTGGCAAGACATTAAGGAGACTCAAATGACAACGATGAAAAGTATGCCTCCTGTCGCTGTGCCAGGCCCGCTTACATCACGGATGCTGACGCTGCCGCTATTTATTTTGTAACCGGAAAGCAAATGGAAAATATGGTCGACAGCCATATGAAAGCAAGTTCCACAGCACACACCACGGCAGCTCCTGCTCCTGGTGGCGCTATAGTTTATAGTCGCGCGCGTTGGTGGGTCTGCTTTTTTGCCTTCGCGGCGACGACTCTCAACTACTTTGACCGCCAGGTGCTCGGCTTACTTGCGCCGCTGCTGCAGCAGACACTGCACTGGACGGAGTCACAGTATGGCTTCATCATCACGTGCTTTTCGGTCGCGTATGCGATCGGCTACGTCTCGTTCGGACGCGTTATTGATGCTATCGGGACAAAGCTCGGTTACGCCGCCGCCGCTCTTGTGTGGGGCATCGCCAGCTGTTTGCACGCGTTCGTTGGCTCCGTTATGGGCTTTGCTGTCGTGCGTTTTCTTCTCGGCCTAGGCGAGTCAGGCAACTTCCCCGCCGCCATCAAGAGTACGGTCGAGTATTTTCCGCCGGAGCAACGTGCGCTGGCGATGGGTTGGCTGAACACTGGAATGAATGTAGCCGTACAGCTTACGCCGATCTTCATCCCGGTCATCGTGATGAAGTGGGGATGGCACGCAGCCTTTTTTGCCACAGGCTCACTTGACCTGGTGTGGCTGGCGGCATGGCTCGCGTTTCCATACAACCGTCTGCGCCCGAAGATCGCCGGGAGTACTGCTCCGCGCCTCGCATTCCGCGTTCTACTGGCGCGCCGCGAGAGCTGGGGACCATGCGTTGCAAAGTTTCTCACCGACCCTATCTGGTGGTTCTATCTCTATTGGCTGCCAAAGTTTTTCGCTGCTCACTTCGGTTTGGCGATCTGGCAAATGAGGCTTCCTCTCACCGTCGTCTATCTCGCAGCAAGTGCAGGCAGCGTGGGTGGAGGCGCGCTCGCCGGCCTTCTCATTCGTCGCAGCGGCAGCATCAACTTCGGTCGCAAGATGGCGATGTTCCTCTGCGGACTTTGCGCTCTGCCCGTCGTGTTCGCCTCCGGCGCGCATTCGCTCTGGATCGCGGTCGCCATAATCGCGCTGGCCGCGGGAGCACACCAGGGCTTCTCCGCAAATCTGTTCATTACGCCTGCGGATATCTTTCCTCAGTCCGAGGTGGCTAGCATGTCCGGATTAGCAGGTACTTTTGGCGCACTGGGCGGCGTGGTCTTTGCTGCCGGAGCCGGCGAGGTGCTGCAACACACACACAATTATTCTCCGCTGTTTATTGTTGCCGGGATGGTCTATCTCGTCGCGCTATTCGCATTTGATCGCCTTGCTGGCCATCTGCCGGACGTTGTGCCCGCTTAAGCAGAGGATGTTCCGCTATGTCGTCGCACTCTATGAGGCACTGCTTGGAGTAAATGACATTCTCTCATTATGTGAGCATTGGTTGTCCGCACAGGAGAGAACGTTGTGAAGGCGCATCCGGTGCCGACGATTCCTGTTCCGCCGTACCCGAATTATCACAAAGGGGATGAGCTGGGGAAGCCGTAAGGAGACAGCGAGTTAGCTGGATACCCCATCCGTTTCGCATAGAGCGCAAAGGTGGGGTATTCACTCAAAACGCATTGATGGCAGTGGTGAATTGCAGAACTTTTCCCGTGCCCTCGGTGACAGCGCCCATGGAGTAATTACCGGTCGAGGCGTCATCTGGAGCTTCGGGCTCCCAATAGATCACACCTAGCCCCATATTGTTGGGCACGGCATTGACAGCCTGGATCGCTGTCTGCACATCGTTGTAGGCATCGGTTGGATCACTATACAGGTAGCCGATCTCGCAGATCATGACCGGCTTGTTATAGCGGGCGGCCAGCGTCTTCAGGTTTGCGGCAACCGCGGTGATGTTTGACGGGCCGTCGTAATAGGAGCCTCCAATGATGTCGAAATTCCCGCCGGCGGC
>Ga0116121_1001357_pt1 | contig 10387 bp, 8 predicted proteins | sample June2015DPH_13_1_FD_89725 | JGI IMG/M metagenome (GOLD analysis project Ga0116121, IMG submission 89725) | Peatland microbial communities from SPRUCE experiment site at the Marcell Experimental Forest, Minnesota, USA - June2015DPH_13_10 | ecosystem: Environmental > Terrestrial > Soil > Wetlands >...
GACATCGTATTTGTTGAGTTGCCCAAAGTTGGCACGGAGATCGCCGCCGGCAAGACCTTCGGCTCGGTCGAGTCGGTGAAGGCCGTGTCGGACTTATTTGCACCGGTCTCGGGCACCGTGACGGAAATCAACGAAGCGCTGAACACCGCGCCCGAGCAGGTGAACAAAGATGCGAATACGACCTGGATGATCAAGGTCAAGCTGAAAGATGCGGGCGAGGCTGCCAAGTTGCTGTCCGGCGCCGACTATGAGAAGTTCATCGCCGAAGAGGGCGGGCACTAAGTGCAGCAATTAGCAATTAGCCAAGGCAGCAAATCGTGCCGGCAACCTCGCGAACACAATTTTCGGCCATTAGTCGAGGCAAGTTTGATATCGAGCGCACTTGGCGCGGAACAGTCTAGCCCAGCACGGAGCGAAGCGGAGTGCTGGGTAACGCGCAAGAAGAAAACGAAGTCCCGTAGGGACGGCGGGGCTTCAAGAAAAGGTACGCGTCAGGTTTGTATCAAGGCACAGCTTCACAGGCCGCCAAAAACTCGGAAAAGCAGATCTTTCACCGACTGAAGTCGGTTCGTGATGACAAATCTGAAGGGTTTAGACGCCGACTTGAAAGCCGGCTCTACCCGAATGGGCCGGTGTTTCGGCATGGCTGAAGCCATGCCCTGACACAAACCACCTATGAGATAGGCCTTATATTTTCGTTCTTACAGTCGCCCAGGAAAGCTACAGGTACCCATGCGCTATCTTCCTAAGTCGCAGTCCGATCGCGAAGTCATGTTGCGCGAGATCGGCGCGAAATCGATTGATGACTTGTTTGCCGCCATTCCAGCCGAGTATCGCCTGAAGGGCGATCTCGACATCCCACGCCAATACGCCGAAAGCGAGATTGTGGAGTTTTTCCGCCAGCGCGCCGCCAACAGCGCGCAGGGCTATGCCATGTTTCTCGGCGCGGGCGCATATTCGCACTATCGGCCGCTGGTCATCGATGCGCTCATTTCACGTGGAGAATTCTTCACCGCCTACACGCCGTATCAGCCTGAAATCGCCCAAGGCACGCTGCAATCCATCTTCGAATTCCAGAGCATGATCTGCGAGTTGACCGGCATGGACGTGGCCAACGCCTCCATGTACGACGGCTCGACCGGCGCGGCCGAGGCGCTGATGATGGCCGCGCGCATTACCGGGCGCCATAAGTCGGCGGTCGCCTCCACCGTGCATCCCGAGTATCGCGAGGTCATCACCACCTACTCGCGCTACCAGGGCATGCCGGTTTCGACCTTTGGCTATGCGGAGAATGGCCGCGTTGACCTCGACACGCTCGACATGGCCCTCGACGAAGATACTGCCGGAGTGCTCATACAGTCGCCCAACTTTTTCGGCACCATCGAAGATGTCGCGGCGATCGCCGACATCGTGCACAGCAAGGGCGCGATGCTGATCGTCTCCATCGCCGAGGCGGTTTCGCTTGGCATCGTGAAGCCGCCAGTGGAAGCCGACATCGTAAGCATGGAAGCGCAGTCGTTCGGGGTGCCGCTGGGATTCGGCGGCCCGTACTGCGGCGTCATCGCCACGCGCGACAAATTCGTGCGCCAGATGCCGGGCCGTCTGGTAGGCGAAACCCACGACCGTAATGGCCGCCGCGGCTTCGTGCTGACGCTCGCCACGCGCGAGCAGCACATCCGCCGCGAGAAAGCCACGTCGAACATCTGCACCAACCAGGGATTGGTCGCGCTGATGTGTGGGATCTTTATGACCGTTTACGGCCGCCAAGGGTTGAAAGAACTCGCGACGCAAAACCTGGCGAAAGCTCATTACGCCGCCGAGCAGTTCAAGAAGAGCGGCGCGACGCTGCTATTTGAAGGCGCTCCGCGCTTCAATGAGTTCGTAATTGAGACGAAAACCGATCCCTACGCTATCAACGACAAGCTGCTGGAGCAGCGAATCATCGGAGGCTTCCCGCTGAAGAAGTTTTATCCCGAACTGAACAACGCCTCGCTGTGGTGCTGCACCGAGACCACGGCCAAGGCCTCGATTGACGCGGTTGCGAAGGAGGTGGCGCTGTGAACCTTAACGAGAAGATCACCAAAGCGACCACCCATATCAGCCAGAACGAGGGATTGATCTTCGAGAAATCGTCACCCGGCAAGAAGGGCTACATGCTGCCTCCGCTCGACGTGCCGGAGGTTGATCCGGCCGAGTTACTCGGTAATCACACGCGTGAAGACTTGGGCAATATGCCGGAAGTAAGCGAGATCGAGATCATCCGCCACTACACGCGCATCTCGACGTGGAATTATGCCGTGGACCATGGGATGTATCCGCTGGGCTCGTGCACCATGAAGTACAACGCACGCGTGAATGAATACGTGGCGCGGCTGATGGGACTGGCGGAGGCGCATCCGTATCAGCCGGAGCGCGTCAGCCAGGGCGCGCTGCGCATCTTGCAGATGCTGAGCGAGCAACTCATTGAGATCACCGGCATGGATGCGATCACGCTGCAACCCGCGGCCGGCGCGCATGGAGAGCTTACCGGCATTCTCATGATTCGCGCGTATCTGGAATCGCGCGGCAATCCGCGCAAGAAAATCCTGATTCCCGACTCGGCGCACGGCACCAATCCCGCGACCGCGGCGATGTCGGGCTACACGGTGGAGAACCTGAAGTCGAATGCCGCCGGAATGTTGGACGTTGCCTCGCTGGTGGCGCAGGTGAACGAAGATGTCGCCGCGTTGATGCTCACCAATCCCAACACGCTGGGCGTCTTCGAGCAGGAGATCCACAAGATTGCCGACGTGCTTCATGCCAAGGGCGCACTGCTTTACATGGACGGCGCGAACATGAACGCGCTGGTGGGCAAAGTCCGTCCGGGCGACTTCGGCACCGACGTGATGCACTTGAATTTGCACAAGACGTTCTCGACGCCGCACGGTGGAGGTGGGCCGGGATCGGGTCCCGTGGCGTGCAAGAAGATTCTTGAGCCGTTTCTGCCCGCGCCGGTGGTCATCACGAAGAAGGATGGCACGCTCGGCTTCGACTACAACCGGCCCAAGTCGATTGGACGGGTGCGTATGTTCTATGGCAATTTCGGAATGCACGTGCGCGCGCTGGCCTACATCATGGCCAACGGACCTGACGGCCTGCGGCAGACGACGGAAGATGCCGTGCTGAACGCGAATTACATCCGCGAGAAGCTAAAGGGCGTCTACGACCTGCCGTACAGCACGCCCACCATGCACGAAGTGGTCTTCAGCGATCGGCTTCAGAACCCCAAGGGCATCAAGACCGGCGACATTGCCAAGCGGCTGATCGATTACGGCTTCCATCCTTATACCGTCAGCTTCCCGCTGGTGGTGCACGGCGCGCTGATGATCGAGCCGACCGAGAGCGAGTCGAAGGAAGAGCTGGACCAGTTCATCTACGCGATGAAGTCGATTGCGGAGGAAGCCGAACAGCATCCGGAGATCATCACCGAAGCGCCGCACAACACGCGCATATCGCGACTGGACGAGACGACGGCGGCCAGAAAGCCGGTGCTGCGTTGGAAGCCGCAGGGCGACGCGGTGAGCAAGTAGTTTCACCACCCTTCGGCTTCGCTCAGGGCAGGCTCCGACACGGAGAGCACGGAATTCTTGATCTTGGCGACGAAATCGGTTCGACAGAAGCGCGCTCAGTTGCCCAACTAGTGTGTGTGATGGATTTTGTGGGTCTCTTTCAGACCGCAGATGCCACAGGTGCGGTACCCGTCGATCGGCTTGAAGGAATGCGGTTTGTCTGATGCGCGCCGAGCCGGGTGCTCACTCGCTGCCTTTGCTTGATCGTTACCAGTGTTCGACACTCACGGCCTCCCTTGGTTTCTCTTAGATACAACATGTCAGCAATGAGCCGCAGGCGGTATGGCCCGTAAACCCGCGCATGGCGCACTAACAATTTACACGACGTTGGCGTTTTGCAGGATTGAATTTTTGGCTAATGGGGGCGTCGCGTTCCCGAATGAGGACGCTCATTCGTTATAGGAAGAGCTGCAAATTGACGCCATTACCTCGGCTAACGCCAGCGTAAGTCTTTTGCTTGGAAGCTTTTACCTGCAAGTCCAATGGGGGAAATCTTTTGGCGGGAAGTTTCTTCGTTTTCAATGGCTGCCGGGGACAATGGAGGGGGAGTTGCGAGATAAACCTTTCACCTGTCCGGTTTCGCAGCCGCTTATAATCGCTTCTCGAATGCAAAGCTACTTCGCGCGACGCACGTCCTGGGACCTGACGACCAATCGCTACACGGAAGCGCTCGACGCGCATCGGCAAGCGGGCAGAGAGCTGCTAGATCTGACGGCTTCGAATCCCACGACAATTGGACTGCAATATCGCTACGAAATTTTGTTGCAAGCGTTCGCCAATCGCGACGCGCTGCGCTACGAGCCGCAGCCGAAAGGCTTGCTCGCGGCGCGCGAGGCGGTCGCAGCTTATTATCTCGAGCGTGGCAGTCAGATCTCGCCCGACGATCTCGTGCTTACGACGAGCACCAGCGAAGCGTACTCGTTCGTCTTCCGGCTGCTGTGCGATCCCGGAGACGCGCTGCTGGTCCCAACTCCGAGTTACCCGCTGTTCGACTTTCTGGCCGACATTCAGGATGTGAAGCTGCTTCCGTACGAGCTGGTCTACGACCACGGTTGGCAGATGGACTTCGCGTCGCTGCAAGGCGCGATTGCAAGCGCCAGGACTGCGGGCGCGCGATGCCGAGCCGTGTTGGTGGTGCATCCTAACAATCCGACTGGATCGTATGTAAAGCCGCATGAGGCGGAGGAGTTGGATCGCGTCTGCGCGGAAGATGGCTTGGCGATCATCGCGGATGAGGTGTTCCTGGATTACTCGCTGGTGACTGAGACGCCGCTGACGTTCTCGGCGAATCGCGATGCTCTGACGTTCACGCTGAGCGGCCTGTCGAAAATCTCCGCGCTGCCGCAGATGAAGGTCGCGTGGATCGCGGCCAGCGGTCCGCAGGCGCTGAAAGATGACGCGCTGGCGCGCCTGGAGTTGATTGCTGACACTTACCTCTCCATGAACGCGCCGGTGCAGCTTGCGGTGCCCACGATGCTGGAAGAGCGGCACAACATTCAGGCGCAGCTCATGCAACGCATCCGGGAGAATCTGCAGGAGCTCGATACGCAGCTGGCGACGCAGAAGCTGTGTCAGCGACTCGAGGTCGAAGGCGGCTGGTATGCGGTGTTGCGGGTTCCGGCGACGTGTCCGGATGAAGAACTGGCGATCTCGCTTTTGCAGGAGAAGGACGTGTTGGTGCAGCCGGGACATTTCTATGATTTCCCCGCCGACGGTTTCCTGGTAATCAGCCTCATCACGCCGCCGGAGGTCTTCCGGACAGGCCTGAAGCGGGTTTTGGAATATGTTGCAACCGCCGGGCGAGAACCGTCGTCCAGTTAAAGTACGGCTGCGGGCGATTGCCCGCGGACACATGGATAATCCGAATTTGCTTTGCCTTATCGAAGCGACTCGACGGTATAATTGAAAAACCTGTGCTCAAGTACTCCATCGTCGTTCCGTTCCACAACGAAGAAGAGAACGTCACCGAACTGTACGACCGGCTGAAGGTCGTGATGGAAGCAGCGGGCGAGCCGTTCGAGCTGGTCTTCGTGGATGACGGCAGCCGCGATCACACATTCTGGTTGCTGCAACAGATTGCCGCCGTCGACCGCCGCGTGGTGGTAGTGAAGCTGCGGCGCAACTTCGGGCAAACGTCGGCGCTGGCAGCGGGCTTCGATCACGCCGAGGGCGAATACGTGATCGCCATGGACGGCGACCTGCAGCACGATCCGCACGACATTCCGCTGTTCCTGCAAAAACTGCGCGAGGGTTACGACATCGTCAGTGGCTGGCGCAAGCAGCGCATCGACAACTTCGTGATGCGGCGCGTTCCTTCTAAGATTGCCAACTGGCTGATGGCCAAACTTAGCGGCGTCGACCTGCACGACTTCGGCACCACGTTCAAGGCTTACCGTCGCGAGGTGGTGCAGGAAGTCCCGCTCTATGGCGAGCTGCATCGCTTTATTCCGGCGCTGGCGTCGGCGTACGGCGCGACCATCTGCGAGATTCCGATTCGCAATGTAAACCGCGAGCGCGGCGAGTCGCATTACGGCATCTCGCGCACCTTCCGTGTCTTCTTCGACCTGATCACGATTCGCTTCCTGCTGAAGTACATGTCGCGGCCGCTGCACTTCTTCGGCACCTGCGGCGCGTTAAGCTCCGTCACCGGAACGCTGATCGCCTTGTGGATGATTTCGGAGAAGTTCCTTCGCGGCAAGAACGTGATGGACGAACACGGACCGCTGCTGGTGTTTGCCGCGGTGCTGATCGTCGCCGGCGTGCAGTTGATTGCACTCGGACTGTTGGGCGAATTGCAGGTGCGGCACTTCCACGAGCCGACGAAGCGCGCGCCGTATACCGTCGATCGTGTGTTGCGCTCTTCGCACAGTCAGGGCGCGTTGGCGGATTGAGGAAGGGAATAGGGGTTAGAGGCTAGGGAGTAGATAGCAACCTGCTCTGCATTCCGCTTTATTTTCGCTAATCACTGCTCTGAATGACGACGCGCAAGATCATCGTCTTTACCCAGCCCGATTCTCTGCCGTGCGAGGCGGTCAAGCTTTTCCTCAAGGATCGTAAGGCGAAGTTCGAGGAGCGTTGCGTGACCGATGGCAAGGATGCGCTGCGCGAGCTGGCGGAGAAGTACAATAGCCGCTCCATTCCGACCGTCGTGATCGATGACGAAGTTGTCGTCGGCTTCGATCCTGAACGCCTCGACCAATTGTTTGAACAGTAAGGCCCATCCCGCTCGCGGCTACCTGTACATCGCCGCTGCCACTTTTTGCTGGGGACTTTCCGCGGCCTTGGGACGTGCCATGTTCACCGGCAGGCTTTCCGGCGGAGCGCACGCGCTGCGCGCAATCGATCCGCTCATGCTGGCGCAAGCCCGCAGCACGATTTCGCTGCTGATCCTGGCGCCCATCCTCTTCTTTCAGAACCGTTCTGGGCTGCGAGTGCGCGGCAGTCACCTGGCGCAGTTCTTTCTGCTGGGAATTCTGGGCCTCGCGGGATCGAACTACTTCTACTATTTCGCCATCGAGAAGACTACGGTTGCGACGGCGATCGTGCTGCAATATGTCGCGCCGGTCTGGGTGCTGCTCTACATGCTGGCGCGTCGTCTGCAACGGCCAACTGCGCTCCGCATCAGCGGCGTGCTGCTCGCGGTCGTGGGTTGCGCCTTGGCGGTCGGCGAGGTCGCCGCCCGCAGTCAGTTCCCGTGGCTTGCGATCTCCGGAGTGCGCTTCAACCCGTCGGGCGTTGTGGCGGCCGAGCTGGCGGCGATCACCTTCGCCTTCTACAACGTCTACGGACAGCATCTGTTGCAGATCTATCAGCGCTGGACGGTGCTGGTGTATTCGCTACTCGGCGCGGCTGTCTTCTGGCTGCTGGTGAATCCTCCGTGGAAGATCGTCGCGCAGCACTACAGCAGCGGACAGTGGCTGTTCATGCTGGTCTTCGCGATTGGCTCGATGCTCATTCCGTTTTCGCTGTACTTCATCGGACTGCAGCACCTCGACCCGACGCGTGCCATCGTGACGGCTTGCCTGGAACCGGTCTGGGCCATTCTGCTGACTGCGATGATCCTGGGCGAGTTGGTTTCGCCGATGCAGGTAGTGGGAATCGTCGTCGTGCTCGCAGCGACGATTGTGATACAACGTCCCGACCGCAAAGCGCCTGCGGAACCAACGATCGCAGTCGAACCGATGGAGTGAAGCGGTATATGTTAGCGAATGGCGAGGAGCGCGGCTATGTATTGACGCACTTTGCTGACCAGAGCAGGCTCAGCTCTGGAGTGGAAGCTTGCTCTTCGCATTTCCCAATCCAGGCTCTTTAATTGATCGACGAGCACAGCGCCTTCGACTTCACCGACGGCAATCGGCAACGAAAACGGATGCGCTTTGCGTTTGCTTGTTAACGGACAGACAACGGCGAGACCGCTGGCCCGATTGTAGCGCTGATCAGTGAGCACTAACGCTGGCCGCCGCTTCGCTTGCTCACGACCAACTTGCGGATCGAAGTCCATCATCACGATATCGCCGGCATCAGGAACATATCGGCTCACCATTCGACAATTTCCTTGCCAACCTCCGCGCCGGTTGAAATCTCCTCGTAGCGATTTTCCGGCGTGATCTGTCTAACTAATTCTGCCAAAGTGGGTATCTTGCTTGTGCGACGCAGTTCAACTCGCCCTTCGCCGCCGGCTTCGATTTCCACCGAGTCGCCTTGCTTCAGTTTGGCCTGCTCCATAACCGGTTTGGGAATGCGGACGGCTACGCTGTTGCCCCACTTGACGATCTGTGCTTTCATAGACATGTATCCTTCCGTTATATTATACAAGGTATATACGACGTACGACGGGCGTCGATAAACCGGTAACAGTGCTCAGGCTGATTTACGGCTTCGCAGTCGCTGGCGTCCGTTGATGCGACTCCGACTCGGCGTAGAGGGCGTCGATCTCTTTCTTGTAGCGGCCGATGAGATGACGGCGGCGCAGCTTCATGCTTGGGGTTAGAGTGCCGTCGGCGATGCTGAGTTCCTCGGCGACGACCAGCACTTTCTTCAGCTTCTCGAATTGCGCGAGGTTATTGTTGAGTTCTTCGACAATGCCCTGATACAGCGATTGCACCTGGTGTGACTTGACCAGTTCCTTGCGCGAGGAGAACTTCACGCCGTGATGTCGTGCCCAGGCTTCCAGGTCCTCGAAGCTGGGGATGATGAGCACGGCGGGAAAGCGCCGCCCATCGCCGAGCAAGGCAGCCTCGCTGACAAACTCGTTCACCTTGAGCGAGTTCTCGATCGGCTGGGGCGCGATGAACTTGCCACCTGAAGTCTTGATGAGATCTTTCTTGCGATCGGTGATGGAGAGATAGCCGTCCTGGTCGATGTGGGCAATGTCTCCCGTCTTGAACCAGCCATCGTCGAAAACCGAGGCAGTTTCTTCGGGCATTCTGAAGTAACCTTTGAAGACCGACGGCCCACGCACCAGCAACTCGCCGTCGTCGGCAATCTTCACCTCGACATTCGGCATCGGCTTGCCCACCGTGCCTAAGCGGTGGTTGATGGGATTATTCAGCGCTATAACGGGAGAGGTTTCCGTCAGCCCATAGCCTTCGTGGATGCGGATACCGATGTCGGCGTACCAGGTAGCAATCTCTTTGCCCAGCGGCGCGCCTCCTGAAACGAAAATGCTGGCGCGTCCGCCGAGGCCTTCGCGCACCTTGGAGAAGACGAGCTTATTAGCCAACTTCCAGGAAAACGACTTCGGCGTCTCACCGCGAAGAATGGTCTCGCGATTAGCAGCCCCGACCGACAGCGCCCACTGGATAAGCGACCGCTTGATGCCGTGCGCCTTGTTCTGCACCTGGTTGTAAACCTTCTCGTAGACGCGAGGCACCGCGACAATCAGCGTGGGATGCACCTCGCGCATGGCGCGTGGCAAATCATCAACTACGGGACAATAAGCCAGCGGCACGCCCGCGTTGAACAAAGCATAGTCCAGATGACGGGCGGTCACATGCGAGAGCGGCAGGAACGAGATGCACAAGTCGTCCTTGTCGAACTCGTACATATCGAGGGAAACATTCAGGTTCGATGCGATGTTCCCGTGGGTCAGCATCACGCCTTTGGGTGTTCCCGTCGTGCCCGAGGTGTAAATCAGAGTCGCCAGATCGTCGGGTTCGATTAACTCGCCGATGGCATCAAGCGCAGCATCGTTTCCCTGCGGAGCGTCCCGCAGGAACGACTGCATGGGAACCGCGTCCTTGATTTCCGGAGCGTCGTCCATGAGGACGATGTACTCCAGCTTGGTCTGCTCGCGGACAGCGGCGATCTTCTCGTACAGCTTGCGGGTGGAGACAAACGCAACGCGCGCTTCCGAATTCTGCAGCACAAACAGACACTGCTCGCTGGTCTGCGTGGCATAGATCGGAACATCGACTGCTCCCAGCATGAGGCAGGCGAAATCGGCGACCGCCCACTCGGGACGATTCTCGCTGAGCAGAACGACCCGATCGCCTTTGTGTATTCCCCAGGCCTGCAACTGGCGCGCAGTTGCGTATACCCAGCTCTGCAGTTGGCCGGCCGAGATTGTCCGCCAGGTGTCGCCTTCGCGAGTGAGCATCACCCGGTCGCTGTTGCGCTTCACCAGCGTGAAGAAAACGTCATTGAGGGTCCGAAGGTTCATGGTTTGAAGGGGCGCAGCTTTAGCTGCGCCGTCCGAACTTTATTTTTGTCATCCCGAGCCGACTTTAGTCGGCGAGGGATCTGCTGTTCTAGTTTTCCGCAATGCCTTCCGCCCCAAC
>Ga0116121_1001362_pt1 | contig 10361 bp, 6 predicted proteins | sample June2015DPH_13_1_FD_89725 | JGI IMG/M metagenome (GOLD analysis project Ga0116121, IMG submission 89725) | Peatland microbial communities from SPRUCE experiment site at the Marcell Experimental Forest, Minnesota, USA - June2015DPH_13_10 | ecosystem: Environmental > Terrestrial > Soil > Wetlands >...
AGATGCTGTTTCTGTTTGCAGGGACGCCGCCGCCGCCCTTACCGCGCGACCCTAAGATTCGCGCTTTTATGCCTGGGGTTTATCACGAGAGCCTGAATCCCAAGAGCGGCGAGACGCTTTACCTGGCGCCCGGTTCGTACTTTTTCGGCAGCCTGAATCTATGGAAGGTGGAGAATGTAAAAGTCTTTGGGCGAGGGACCATTGTTTATGACGGGCCTCAGGACCCCAACGGCGACGAAGGCTGGATGCAGAAGCCGGACTGGCACTGCGTGGGCGCGATGGAAGCCAAGAACGTGGAGATCTACGGGCTGACCTGCATTGTGAGGTCGCGGACGTGGTCGATCCAGATGAAGGATTCGACAGGATTTTTTTTTGACGATCTGCGCGTGATCGGCGGCAACCCCGGGAACGCCAACCAGGACGGCATGGACTGGCTGGGCGGCGGCGACACGGTAGTGCGCAACGCATTTATCCGCTCGTCAGATGATGATTTGGTTTTGCAGGGCAACTGGGACGGCTACAGCGATGCGGATATGTTGCGTCCCGGCCACGATGTGCGGAATATTCTTATTGAAAACAGCGTGCTTTCCACCAGCATCTCGAACATTGTGCGCACCGGCTGGCCTCGCAAGACATTCAACTCGAGCAACTTTACGTTGCGCGACTCCGACGTTCTGCACGGCGGCATCGGGGCATGCGGACAGACCTTCGCGCTGTTCGGGATGTGGGGCGCAAACGGAGCCAAAGGGATTCACTCCGACTACAAGTTTGAAAATCTGTTTTTGGACAACTGGTACTCGCTGGCGCAGATGGAGCAGGAATATCCGGGCTTGCGCGGGTTCACCTTCCACAACATCTGGGCTCTGGACCAGCCGCCGCTGGCCGATTCCACGATGACCGGCGATGTGGCGGGCGTGACCTTTGACAATGTGAAGTATGGGCAGAGCCGCGCGGCCACAAATGCCGACCTGCCGCTGGCTACGGGCGACGGCGCGCAGAAGGCGAATTTTACGGCACGGCACGGCGCGGTGGCGGCGTTCACCGTGGAGCCGCCGGTTTTTGCTCCGGGTGAGAAGGTCACCTTTACCGCACAACCTTCGCCCGGCGCGCATTACACTTGGCTCTTCGGCGACGGGACGCAAGCCAGCGGCCGCCGTGTGAGCCACAGTTTTCCGGACGCCGAGGGAACACAACTGGATGGGGCGGCTAACGGAGCGGGCCGCTTTCGGGTTCTGCTCCATGTTGAGGACCGTGACGGGAGCCAGGATTGGACGGCGCAAGGGCTGGTGGCCGTGGCTCACTGGCACGATGCGGCCAGCTCAGCCGGCTCCATGGTCGCCGGCCTTGTATGGCAGATTTATCCCGGAGAATGGACCGAGCTGCCAAACCTTACCAAAGAGCGCATGGTCTTTATGGGGGAAGGGCTCGGCTTGAGAGCGGACGCGCAGGGCTTTACGCATTATGCCGCTGCGTGGGACGGCCTCATCGATATTCCCACTGACGGCGGATATACGTTTCATCTGCTGGCTCGCGACGGCGCGCAGCTGGTGATTGATGGCGTGGAAGTGGCCAGGACCGGGCCTTCATTTGCCCAGGTTTGCGGATCGCCGGGGAATGCGATGCGCTACGATCGCGGTTCGCTGGGTTTACGCGCAGGCAAGCACTTGTTTCATATGGAAGGGCTGCACTCGGCCAGCCAGGGCGCGCCCCGCCTGCTGTGGGAAGGCCCCGCGCTGCCCCTGACCGATGTGCCCCCGGAGGCTTATAGCCATCCAAGACAGGACGTGGTAAAAGCAGGGAACAGGGAACAGGGAACAGGGAATAAAAAACCGCGATGAAGATTGTATGGATTTTTGGTTGTGTGGCGGCGCTCTGCGCGGCAACTCTGGCGACGGCTGAGAGCCGGGAGCCGGCCGCATTGCGCACGTCGACGCAGATTCTTGTGGTTACGACGCAGGATTGGAACGGGGTCGAAGGGACGTTACAGGTGTATGAGCGGCCGCAGGCGCGTAAGAAGTGGAAGGCTGCCGGAGATCCCATACCCATTGTTGTCGGCAAGAAAGGTCTCGGATGGGGCGCAGGAGTGGCGGCGGCACGTGAGGCTGGACGGCGCGGAGCGGACGGGCCCATCAAGCAGGAAGGCGACGGCAAATCGCCGGCGGGGATTTTCCGGCTGAGCACGGCCTTTGGCTACGCTGCACAGGAACCGCCGGGATGGAAGATGCCTTACTTAACCCTGACTCCATCGGTGGAATGTGTGGATGATGCTCGATCAAAGTTTTATACACGCGTGTTGGATCGGGCGTCAGTTGCGCCCGACTGGACCAGCTCCGAGCAGATGTTGCGCCCTGATGGGGAGTATCGCTGGGGCGTGGTGGTCGATCACAACACGGACCCGGTGACCGCGGGCGCAGGCTCGTGCATCTTTTTGCATATCTGGTTGGGGCCTGGTGTAGGAACTACGGGATGCACGGCCATGGCGCAGGAGCAACTGGAAGGCTTGTTGGCGCGGCTTGATCCGGCAAGGAATCCGCTGCTGGTGCAGTTGCCGAGGCTGGAGTACAAGAAGCTGAGAAGGCAGTGGAAGCTGCCGAAAAATCCGTGAAGAGGGGCCGACGTTGCCGCCATGATTGCGCAGGAGTACCATTGATTTCATGGCAAACTATCGTGTCGTTCTCCGCCACTCCGAGGAAGGTTACAGCGTCTCGTGCCCCGGCCTGCCGGGCTGCTGGTCGCAGGGAGTAACCGAGGAGGAAGCTCTTCAGAACATCCAGATTGCGATACGGGAGTATGTTGAGGCGGCTGAGGAATTAGCGCGCGAGGATGAGAGCCGCATCGTGGAAGTTGCGATAGCCTGAGCGAAATATATAACTGCATCGGATCGGATAAATCGTGCCCAAGCTACCGGGGATCAACCATCTTCGAGCTGTCGCTGCGCTGGAAAAAGCAGGCTTCCGCATTCTTCGCCAAGGCACACACATTGTCATGACGGATGGAATGCGAATCCTGACGATTCCACGCCACAATCCAATCAATGCATTCACAATGGGCGGCATCGTTCGAGATGCTGGATTAAGCTTGGATAGATTTCGAGAATTGTTATAGCAACCCTGATTCTTATTTCCTGCCTCTGTGTGGCTTACGACCGGTGGCGTATGGTGTTCCGTTTTCAGAGTCCAAAGGCGTCTGGGTAACGGACCTTACCGCGAATGCCGTCGAGCGTGTAAGGCTTGAGTTCAAGCGCCATGAAGGATTCGGGATTGAACGGGCTCTCAATAAAACGAGCCTTATCAGTCAAGAAGCCAAAGCGCTGATAGTAATGCGGGTGGCCGAGAACTAAAACAACATTCTCATTTTCTCTGCGTAGCCAATCGAGGCCGAAAGCCATCAACAATGTTCCAATGCCCTGGCGTTGGAACTTCGGCATTACCGCCAGGGGAGCCAAGGCCACCGCCGCAATGGACTTGTCGGCTGTCTCAATCGACATCCGGCTGAAGAGGATGTGTCCGGTGATCAAGCCATCAGCCTCTGCAACAAACGAAGCGAGCACTACCCTCTGAGCGCGCAATCGATCAACGAGATCAGCCTCGTCAGAGCGGCCAAATGCCTCTTCGTTGACGAGGCGAATCACGGCGCAATCATCTGGTTTCTCATTGCGGACGAGCATCACGGGTAACCGGTCATTTCGGCAACTGGGTTGCATCCCAACCGCCGCCGAGGGCGCGGACCAATCCTACGCTGGCAACAAACTGGCGGGTTTGAAGATCGATAGCGGTGCGCTGATTCTGGAGCAACGCTGCCTCTGCCGTCAGCACTTCGAGGTAGCTGGTGACGCCGCCTTTGTAGCGCTGGTAGGAGATGTCATAGGAGTGCTGGGCCGAGGCGACGGCCCGCTGCTCGGCGGTTGATTCCTGTTCCAGAATTCTGAGGCCGGAAAGTTGGTCTTCCACGTCGTTGAAGGCCGCGAGGACGACAGCCTTGTAGGCGGCGGCCTGGGCTTCGTAGGTGTGGCGGGCTGAGTCGGTGAGGGCGTGGCGCTTGCCGGCGTCGAAGAGAAGTTCCGATGCCTGAGCGCCCAGGCTCCACAACGCGCTTGGGCCTTGAATCCAGGTGCCAGGTTGCATGCTTTCAAAGCCGCCGGTTCCGCCCAGAGTGATAGTGGGATAGAAGGCGCTGACGGCGATGCCGATCTGGGCGTTGGCTGCCTGGGCGCGGCGCTCGGCTACAGCGATGTCGGGACGGCGCTCGAGCAATTGCGAAGGCACGCCGACTGGCACCTTGGGCAGAGACAATTCCTGAGATTGGGCAGGAGACTGGGAAGGAGAGAGGACAAGCGGTGAGGGCGGAATGCTGAAGGTTGAGAGATTGATGTTGGCGATGGTGCCGATTGCGTGTTCGTACTGAGTGCGAGCCACGCCCACGTCGATGCGTTGCGCGCGCACGGTTTCCAGTTGCGTGCGAGCCTGGGCCACGTCGGCGTCGGTGCCGATGCCGCCGGCCAGGCGACGTTGCGTGAGGTCTAGCTGGCGTTCCAGGTCGGTGATGGTCGAATCGAGCAACTTGATCTCTGCATCCAGGCCGCGCAGTTGGAAGTAGTCGGCGGCCATCTCGGCATGAAGGCTGAGGTCGATGTTCGCTGCGTCTGCGGCGCTGGCCTGGGCGTTGGAGCGGGCGGCCTCGACGGTGCGGCGAATGCGGCCCCAAAAGTCCGGCTCCCAACTGGCCTGGCCGGTGAGCGCGAAGTCGCTGTATGTGGTGGGCTTGCCTGGCGAGTAGGAAGGGCCGTTGGCGGAGATTTTCTCACGCTGTGCGGAGGCTCCGGCCGAAAGCGTTGGGTAGAATGCAGCGCGGGCTACGGTGATCTGGTCGCGGGCTGCTAGGTACGATTCCAGCGCCTGGCGGAGAGTCTGGTTATTGGCGGCAATACGCTCTTCGAATTGGTTGAGTTGCGGGTCCTGGTAGATCTCCCACCACTTGCCGCGCAGTGAGCCGTCGGAGGGATTCGCGGGTTGCCATGCTCCGCCAGCGGGAGCGGGCGGCGGCTGGAGCACAGTTGTTGCGCCGGTTTCCTTGTAGGCTGGTGGAGCTTCGTAGCCGGGGCGGTTGTAGTTGGGTCCAACAGGCTTGCAGCCGGTGACAAGGAGGGTGAGCATACAGATAACGAGAGAAGTTCGGTTCCTCGAATTATTCGAAACAGGCAGCAAGTTAGCCACCGCTTCGCGGTGATTGCGAGTTAGCGAGTTAGCGAATACATGGAGTCTTTCCGCATCAAGCGGCGCTGGCATATTATCTGCCTCCCGCATTGGCGTGGCTGCCCGGGGTTGTTACCTGCACCTTTTCGCCTTCGATGAGGGAATCGGGCGGATCCTGGATGACCTGATCGTTGAGGCTGAGTCCGGTGACGACTTGCACGTTGGCCCCGTCGTCTTCGCCGATGACTACGGGAACCAGATGCGCAGTGTCGCCGTTGACGACGACGCCCACGCGCAGGCCTTCTTTGCGGAAGATGAGCGCCGCAGCGGGCACGATGAGGGAGGGTCCTGCAGAGGGCGTCTTGAAGTGGACCTGGGCCAGGGAGCCGGGAAGCAGATTGCCGGCGTGGTTGTCCACGTCGATTTCAACCAGGAGGGTGCGGCTGGCCGGATCGATGGCGTCGGCGGTGCGGACCAGCGTGCCCCGGTAAATTGTTCCCGCGTGCTCGGCGAAGGTCAAGTCGATCTTTGTGCCCGGCTTTACGTTTGAGGAGTAAAGCTGCGGCAGGTTGGCGTAGACACGCAGGGTCTGAATGGCCTGCAGATGAAAAAGCTCCTTGCCTGCGCCGGGGTCGATGAGCTGGCCGGTGTCAATATTGCGGGCGGTAATGACGCCGTCGAAGGGCGCATAGATCTTTTCAAAGGATTGCAACTGACGCAGCCGCTCGACATTGGCCTGGGCGGAGCGCACTTGTGCCGCTGTGGACGCGGCCTGGTTGACGAAGGTATCGGTATCCTGACGGGAGACAGCGTCGGATTGAACGAGGCCGGTGTAGCGCTCGGCCTGGATGCGGGCGTTGTTGGCGTTGGCCTGGGCGGTATTCAAGTCGGCTTCGGCCTGGGCCAGTTGCTGGTCCACCTCGGGGGTGGCAATTACGGCCAGAAGAGCGCCCTTCTTCACCTTGGCGCCGATATCGAAAAACCATTTCGTCAAATATCCAGATGTCCGCGCGTAGATGGGCGAATCGGTGTAGGAGGTTACATTACCGGGGAGCACGAAGCTGTCCAAGGGCGCGCCAGCTTTGGGCGCGGCGACGATCACCGTAGGGGCGGCCAACTCCGTAGTACGCTCGGCAAGCACAGTGCTGGCGCGCATGCGGCTCCAGATGCCGTAGCCCGCCAGGAGACCCGCGACGACAACGACGATGGCCACGCCCACGAGAGCCTTGCGCGGCGAGAGGGCCGACTGTTCGGGCGCGGATTCGTGTTCGTAAACCGGTTGCTGGTTCGGATTGGATTCGTTGGTCATGAAAGACTACTCCGATATGTCGTCAAACTCGTCATGTGTTCCGGCCATTGCCGCGCCGTGAGCTGCCCTGCTACGGCTTTCCAGCCAGCCGTGAACGACAGAGAAAAATGCGGGGACAAAAAACAGCGTGGCCACGGTGGCCAGCAGCAGGCCGCCGATGACGGCACGGCCCAGCGGGGCGTTCTGCTCGCCGCCATCACCCAGGCCCAAGGCCATGGGCACCATGCCAATGATCATGGCCAGGGCGGTCATCAACACCGGGCGCAGGCGGACAAAGCCGGCGTTGAGCGCCGCCGTGCGCGCGTCGCCAACCAGAATCTCCAACTGCTCGCGGGCGAAGCTGACCACCAGGATGGAGTTGGCCGTGGCCACGCCCATGCACATGATGGCGCCGGTGAGAGCCGGCACGCTGAGCCGGGTGTTGGTGAGGAAGAGGAACCAGACAATGCCGGCCAGAGCCGCGGGCAGCGCCGAAATGATGAGAAACGGATCGAGCCAGGATTGGAAGTTGACCACGATCAGCAGGTAGACCAGCAGGATGGAGAACGCCAATCCGCCCAGCAAGCCGATGTAGGAGGATTTCATGGTCTCGCTCTGTCCGCGCAGAATGAATTGCGAGCCGCGCGGCAGCTCGGCCCGGTGTTTGTCGATGATCGTTTCTATCTTGCGCGTCACGCTGCCCAGGTCGGTTCCATCCACGTTGGCGTAGATGTCGATGACCGGCTGCACGTTGTAGTGGCTTACCGTGCCCAGTTCGGCGCCGGGGGTAATGGAGGCCAGGTTGCCCAGAACCTGGGTAGAGAGCGGAGCGCCCGGAGCGGCTGTGGAAGCCGCGCCATCGGACTTTTGAGCCGGAATAGATCCGGTGATGGGGAGGCTATTCAACTGGGCCAGCGAGTCGGTTCGATACTCCGGGGCCTGAATGGCTACGTTATAGGTAACGCCGTTTCTAGGATCGAGATAGAAGCTGGGAGTGGTCTGAAAGCTGCCGCTGAGTGCTACCAGCAGGCTGGTGGCCACGTCTTTCTGGGTGAGGCCAATGCTCTGGGCGCGGGTGCGGTCCACGTCCACCGTCATATTCGGTTCATCGAAGGGCTGCTGGATGCGCGCGTCGGCGGCGCCGGGGACATAACGGACCTCATTCAACATGCGCTCGGCGAGGGCGCGATTTCCATAGAGGTCGGGGCCGACGACCTGGATGTCGATGGGCGACGAAAGGCCGAAATTGAGAATCTGGGTGACAATGTCCACCGGCAGCATGTAGAAGGTGACGCCGGGATACTGGCGGGCCAGCACGGCGCGCAGGCGTTCCACATACGCTGCTGTCGGATGGTGATCCTTGCTCAACTGAACCTGGATGTCGGCATCGGCAGTGCCGACCGGCGCAGAGGTCGAGTAGGAGAGGTTCAATCTGGAGTTGGGCAGGCCAATGTTATCGAGGATGGTGACCAGCTCCCCGGCCGGAATCTGCTCCCGGATGGTGGAATCGATGTGATCGCACAGCAGCGCCGTCTCCTCGATGCGCGTACCGGTGCGTGCGCGGACGTGAATCTTGAACTGGCCGGAGTCTACCGAGGGAAAGAAGTCCTGACCAAGGTAAGGCGCCAGTCCGAACGAACCGATGGCGAAGAGCAGGAAGAGGAGCAGGAAGACTCGGGCGTGGTCCACGCAGAAGGTCAGCAGGCGCAGGTAGCCGTGGCGAAAGCTCTCAAAGCCTGACTCGAAGCCCTGTTGAAAGCGAATGAAGGGATTGCGGCTGGAGCGCTTGCGTTGCGTCTCGGCGTCGTCATGCTCCTTCAGCAGGTACTTGGCCATGGTCGGCACCAGCGTCCGCGAGAGAAGATAGCTGGCCAGCATGGCAAAGACTACCGCCTCGGCCATGGGCACGAAGAGGTACTTGGCTACGCCGCCGAGGAAGAACATGGGCACGAAGACGATGCAGATGGCAAGGGTAGAGACGAGGGCGGGGACGGCAATCTGCGCCGAGCCGTCGAGGATGGATTGCTCCAGCTCCTTGCCCGATTCCAGATAGCGGTTGATGTTTTCGATGGCCACCGTGGCATCGTCCACCAGGATGCCGACGGCCAATGCAAACCCGCCAAGGGTCATGATGTTGATGGTCTCGTGCAGCATCGAGAGCACGCCGAGCGAACAGAGAATAGAGAGCGGAATGGAGACAGCGATGATGATGGTGGAGCGCCAACTGCCCAGGAAGACCAGGATCATAATGGCCGTAAGGCACGCTGCGATGATGGCCTCGCGGACCACGCCGTCGATGGCGCCGCGGACGAAGATCGACTGGTCACTGAGCGCCTTGATCTGCGTCTGCGGCGGCAGGCTACCCTTCAGCTCCGGGCTCTCCAGTTTTGCGCGTATGCTGCGGATGATGTCCAGCGTGGAGGCCGAGCCGGTCTTCATGACGGCCATCAGGATGGCGCGCTTACCGTCCACATGCACAATGTTGGTCTGCGGCGGATTGCCGTCGCGCACGTGGGCCACGTCGCGGATATAAATGATCGCGCCGTTGACCGCTTTGATGGGCAGGTTGTTCAGCTCATCGACAATCTTCGGAGCGGAGTTGGTCTCCACGGCGTACTCAAAGCGGTCGACCTTCATTGTCCCCGAGGGCGCAATCAGGTTCTGTGCTGAGATGGCGTTGACCACATCCACCGGCGACAGACCCTTGGCCTGAAGGGCGTGCAGGTCCAAGTCCACCTGAATCTGACGCTGCTTGCCGCCGTAGGGAAAGGGGGTCTGCTGTCCCTCGATGGTGGCCAGTTGGGTGCGGACGTTGTTGGTGGCCAGATCGTTCAACTGCTGCTCGTTCAGACCTTGTCCGGAGACGCCCAGCATCAGAATGGGCACGCTGGAGGCGTTGTACTGGATGATGAAGGGCGGCAACGACCCTGGCGGCAGCGAGCGTAACTGCACCTGGCAAATGGCGGTGATTTCAGCCACCGCCTCGCCGATGTTGACGTGCGGCTGAAAGAATACCTTGATGAGTCCCACGCCGTTGAGCGATTGCGACTCGATGTGCTCGATGTCGTTGACCGTGGTGGTCATGCCCCGCTCACTGTTGGTTGTGATGCGGTTGGCCATCTCCTCCGCGGAGAGGCCGGTAAAGTTCCACACCACGGTGACCACCGGAATGTCGATGTTGGGAAAGATGTCCGTGGGCATCGTAAGGATGCTGAAGACGCCGAGGATCAGAATTAAAAGCGCAAATACGACGAAGGTGTAAGGCCGCCGCAGCGCAAGCCGGACAATCCACATAGGGTAGGTACTCGCTCCGGGTTTCGGGGCCGGACGGCGCTCACCGCCCGGCTCCGTTCCAACAACATGTTCAAACTATCATCGTAGTCGAACAGACCAGCGAAAAGGGGTGCACATGGGAAATGGGGTTCCGCGCTCTGGTTTATTGACGGATGAGCACACGGAAAAGGCGCATTCGCACTAGAAGCAGCCGATTCGCTTACAATAGTTCCGTCTTGCTTTCATGGGGTTGCGTTTCTCCCAAGGGTAGAACCCGCTCTGCCGGCAATGGATGCGCCTGGGCGGGCGAAACCTTTGAGGAAACTCAAGCGTCCGTAGAAACGAGCACGGGCAGAGGGTCTTCCGCCCGGAACGGCACTATTCATGCCCGTTTTACGGGCATTCACTCAAGAGAAAACGACGGGAAACGACATCATGTCCATTGAAGACACTTCGGAGACCCCTCTGACCGCAGACGGTATCGAGCAACAACCTTCCACACCCGGGAGGTCCTGGGTGCGCATTGTGATTTATCTGGTGCTGCTCAGTCTCGTAATCCTGGTTGTCTGGCGAATCTATCAGAAGCAGAAGCAGACCGCAGCAAACAG